>Ga0207748_1000015_pt1 | contig 199842 bp, 184 predicted proteins | sample HigsolmetaGSP13D_FD_184841 | JGI IMG/M metagenome (GOLD analysis project Ga0207748, IMG submission 184841) | High solid enriched microbial communities from the Joint BioEnergy Institute, USA - SP1-3-D (SPAdes) | ecosystem: Engineered > Bioreactor > SSF (Solid state fermentation) > Aerobic >...
TTCGACGACTACAATGAAATCCACCCGCACTCCGGCTTGCGCTTCCTCTCGCCACGAGAGTTCAGGGCAAAGGCCGCCGGTGCTTAATGCAGACCGTCGCCTGTCCGGTCAAACGGGGTGCACTCCAGGAACATCCATGAGGGATTATCATAAATTTCTTGCGTGGGTGGCGGTTGGTTCAGTTTCATTGATCGTTGCTGGCACCGATGCCCACGCGGGCTCCTTTGCCATAAGGGAGCAGAGCGCAACGGGGCAGGGCGCCTCGTTCGCCGGTGTCGCGGCGGGCTCGGCTGGCCTCTCCTCGATGTTCTGGAACCCGGCCACGATCACCATGAGCCCGGGCTTCCGTTTCGAAGGGCATGCGACGGTCATCTTCCCGGAAGCGAAGATCAATCCGGACCTGCCGACGCTCGGCCTTGTCGGGGCCCTCGGCGGCACGCCCGTCGGCTCAGGCAATATCGGCCAGACAGCCTTCGTGCCCGCCGCCTATGCGGGCTATCAGGTGACCGACCGTCTCTGGCTCGGCGTGTCGGTGAACTCGCCCTTCGGCTTCATCACCAAGGCCGAGCAGAACTGGGCGGGCCAGACCTACGGGCGCTCGTCGAAGGCGTTCTCCGTCAACGTCACGCCGACCATCGGCTACAAGGTCACCGACTGGCTGTCGATCGGTGTCGGGCTGCAGGTCCAGTATTTCGACGTGACACTGAAGCGCGCCCTTGGCGTCTCGCCGCTGGCGCCGGCGCCATTCTGGAGGGGGACGCCTATGGCGTCGGCTACACGCTCGGTCTCACGCTGACACCGTTCGAGGGCACCGAGATCGGCCTTGGCTTTCGTTCGTCGATCCGCCACCAGCTCGAGGGCAATCTCATCCTGGGGCCGGGGACGATCCTTCCGGTCAAGGCCAACGTGAATCTGCCCGAGGTGGTCTCCGTCGGCATCTCGCAGCGCCTGTCGCCGCAGTGGAAGGTGATGGCGGGCGTCGAGTGGACCAACTGGAGCAGGCTCAACGTCGTGCCTGTCACCAGCGCGGCCACCGGTCTGGCGGTGACGGCACTGCCCTTCAGCTACCGGGACGGTTGGTTCGCTTCCGTCGGTGCGGAATACCAGGTCAACGAGCAGCTCGCGCTGCGCGCCGGCCTCGGCTACGAATGGTCACCCATCACCGACCGCACGCGCGACGTTCGCATCCCCGACAACGACCGCTTCTGGGCGTCGATCGGTGCCACGTATCAGTGGAATGATCAGCTGTCCTTCGACATCGGCTACACCCACATCTTCGTCAAGGACACGGACATCCGCCTCGTGCCCGGCAATCCACAGTTCTCGGCGCTGCCCTTCGTCGCCGAGTCGAAGCCGACGGTCGACATCGTCTCCGTGGCGCTCAAATACCGGTGGGACAAGCCGGAGCGACCGATCCCGGCGCCCGTCGTGCGCAAGTACTGACCTTGCCCTTCCGCGGCCGGCCGGGGCGGTCGCAGTTTCCGGAACTCAAAGGCCGGCGGGATGACCGCCGGCCTCTTGCGTGGGTGTTCCGTTTCAGGCGCGCATCTTCACATAGGTGCCGGGGGCGTCGCACAGGGGCTCGAGTGGCCCCGCAGCCGGGTCGCGCGCCTTGACCCGCTCCGGGTTCTGGGCGGCGATCCAGTCGATCCAGTCCGGCCACCATGAGCCGGGCACTTCCTGCGCCTCCTTCAGCCAGTCCTCCAGCTCGCCGCGCGGCTTGCCATTGACCCAGTGCTGGTACTTGGATTTGGCCGGCGGGTTGATGACGCCGGCGATGTGGCCCGAGCCTGCGAGTACGAAGCGGATGCGCCCGCCGAAGAGCTGCGAGCCGAGAAACACCGAGCGGGCGGGGGCGATGTGATCCTCGCGCGTGGCCAGATGATAGGTCGGGATGGTGACATCCGGCAGTTCCAGCCGCGTGTTGCCGAAGGTCATGCGGCCCCTGGCGAGATTATTCTTCAGGTAGCACTCGCGCATGTAGAACGAGTGGTTGGCCGCCGGCATCCGGGTCGAATCGGAGTTCCAGTAGAGCAGGTCAAACGGCATCGGCGAGATGCCGCGCACGTAGTTGTTGACCACGTAGGGCCAGATGAGGTCGTTCGGCCGCAGCATGTTGAAGGCGGCGGCCATGCGCGAGCCTTCCAGATAGCCGCGCTTCGCCATCTCTTCTTCGATGGCCCTGATCTGCTCCTCGTCGACGAAGACCTTGAGGTCGCCTGCGTGGGTGAAGTCCACCTGCGTGGTGAGGAAGGTGGCGGACGCGATGCGCTCGTCGCCGTTTGCGGCCATATAGGCGAGCGTGGCCGCCAGCAGCGTGCCGCCCACGCAGTAGCCAACGGCGGACACCTCCTCCTCGCCCGTGTTGCGGGTGATGGCGTCAAGGGCGGCAAAGATGCCCTCGCGCATGTAGTCCTCGAAGCTTTTCCCGGCCAACCGTTCGTCGGGATTGACCCAGGAGATGCAGAACACCGTCAGGCCCTGGTCCACCGCCCAGCGGATGAAGGATTTGTCCGGCGTGAGATCGAGGATGTAGTACTTGTTGATCCACGGCGGCACGATGAGGAGCGGCCGCCGCAGCACCTTCTCGGTCGTCGGGCTGTACTGGAGCAGCTCGATGAGATCGTTGCGGAAGATGACCTTGCCGGGCGTGTTGGCCAGATTGACACCCACCTCGAACTTGGTCGGGTCAGACTGGCGCACCTTGAGTTGCCCGCCGCCGGCCTCGATGTCCTCGGCCAGCATCTGCATGCCGCGCACCAGGTTGGCGCCGTTCTCGCGCAGGGTAGTGCGGATGAGCTCCGGGTTGGTGGCGATGAAATTGGACGGCGCGAGCGCGCTGGCGATCTGGCGCACGTAGAACTGCGCCTTGTGGCGGGTGTGCTCGTCGAGCCCCTCGGCCTGGGACGCAAGCCGGTCTGCCCAGTCGACCGTCAGCAGGTAGGCCTGCTTGATGAAGTCGAAGAGCGGGTTTTCGTCCCACTCTGGGTCGGCGAAGCGCCGGTCCTTCGGATCGGGTTTGATCACCGGCTCGGCTTGTTCGCCCTGCATGCGCTTGAGCGTCGCTGCCCACAGCTCGATGAAGCGAGAGGTGAGGGAGGACTGGGCCTCGATCGCCTTCTGCGGATCGGACATCCACTTCTCGGCCACGTGGCCAAGCGTCTTGACGATCTCGCCGACCTCGTCGGCCGCTCCGCCCTTGGCGCGGCCTTCCTCGAAAGGCTTGAGATAGGCTACCGCCACCCGGCCGGCCTCCTCGACGAACCGGGCCATGTTGCGCGACAGGGCCTCGAAATCCGGCATCGGCGCATCGGGGCGCCGGTCGGCCTGATCAGTCATGCGCCCTCCGCCTCTGTCGTCGACGGCATCTCGATCCGTTCCCTTTTCGCTCATATTAACCGACAATCCGTGACATGGGCATCATTGACGGGCATCAATGCCGGCCTCAACAGCGCACATCGTATGAGAGACTTGTTGCAGATGGTCCTTTCACAAGAGTTCATAATGAGGAGACGTTCGCTGCGAAGCATTGAGCGGAGCCGCGCGTGCCGTCTCCTGCCTGCGCTGCTAACGCTTGCCCTGGCAGCCTGCACGAGCGGTGGCGAGGCTGTGCGGAGCATCGCCGTCGCCACCGGGCTTCGCGCCGAGACGCCCCAGGCGGCCGAGTTCGTCACCCAGTCGCGGCCCGAGAACCTTGACTACATGCCCATCGGCGTGCAGCCACCGGAACGTGCCACGCGGCCGCGCGACGCCAAGGGGACGGAGCAGCTCAAGCAGGAGTTGGAAGCACGGCGACGGGCAAACGAGGCCGCCGCGGCCGAGGCGAGGTCCCTGTCGTCCGCGCCGGCGCAGGGAGCGCAATGAGGCGGCTGTCTTGCCGCAGGCGCGAAAAAACGTTCCGCCTTTGGCAAGCCGGGTGCTAAATCAGGGCTGCCGCGCCGGAAGGATCGAGACGCGTGGCCCGATTCAGGGACTTGAGTAGCCATGACCGATTTTCACCGCATCAAGCGTCTGCCGCCTTATGTCTTCGAGCAGGTGAACCGGATCAAGGCCGCTGCCCGAGCTAACGGGGCCGACATCATCGACCTGGGCATGGGCAATCCCGATCTGCCGGCGCCGCGTCATGTCATCGAAAAACTGGTTGAGACCGCCGGCAAGCCGCGTACCGACCGTTACTCCGCCTCCAAGGGGATCAGCGGGCTGCGCCGTGCGCAGGCGGGCTATTATGAGCGCCGCTTCGGCGTGAAGCTCGACCCGGAAACCCAGGTCGTCGCCACGCTCGGCTCGAAGGAGGGCTTCGCCAACATGGCGCAGGCCATCACCGGGCCCGGCGATGTCGTGCTCGTTCCCAACCCGAGCTATCCGATCCATGCCTTCGGCTTCCTGATGGCCGGCGGCGTGATCAGGTCCGTCCCGGCGGAGCCGACGCCGGCCTTCTTCCCCGCGCTGGAGCGCGCGGTGGTCCACTCCATCCCCAAGCCCATCGCGGTCGTCGTCTGCTATCCGTCGAACCCGACGGCCTATGTGGCGTCGCTCGACTTCTACAAGGACCTCGTGGCCTTCGCGAAGAAGCACGAGCTCATTGTCCTGTCGGATCTCGCCTATGCCGAGGTCTATTTCGACGGGGAGCCGCCGCCGTCGGTGCTGCAGGTGCCCGGCGCCATGGATGTGACGGTCGAGTTCACCTCGATGTCGAAGACCTATTCCATGGCCGGCTGGCGCATCGGCTTCGCGGTGGGCAACGAGCGGCTGCTGGCGGCGCTTGCGCGTGTGAAGTCCTATCTCGACTATGGTGCCTACACCCCCGTGCAGGTGGCCGCGACGGCGGCCCTTAACGGGCCGGACGACTGCATCGTCGAGATGCGCGACACCTATCGCCGGCGCCGTGACGCGCTGGTCGAATCCTTTGGCCGGGCGGGCTGGCCCATTCCCGTGCCGCGCGCCTCGATGTTCGCCTGGGTGCCGATTCCGGAGCAATTCCGCAGCCTCGGCAGCCTTGAGTTCTCCAAGCTGCTCGTCGAGAAGGCTGATGTCGCGGTTGCGCCGGGCATCGGCTTCGGCGAGTACGGCGACGACTATGTGCGTATCGCCCTTGTGGAGAATGAGCAGCGCATCCGGCAGGCCGCGCGCAACATCCGCCGCTTCCTTGAAACGGCAGACAAAACGTTGCACAACGTGGTCCCGCTCGCGGCCCGGCGCTGAGCCGCCGGCCGCACCGGATCCTGCCTTCGTTCCCGCGAGACTGGTTCACCATGTCGCATGAATTCAGGGTCGGCGTCGCCGGCCTCGGCACGGTCGGCGCTTCCGCCGTGCGCATGCTTGCCCGCCAGGACGAGCAGCTTTTCGCCCGTCTCGGACGTCGGGTGAGGGTGACCGCCGTGTCCGCGCGCAACCGCTCGCGCGACCGCGGCCTCGATCTCGCGGCGCTCACGTGGTTCGACGATCCGGTCGCGCTCGCCCGCAGCGGTGATATCGACTGTTTCGTCGAACTCATCGGCGGAGAGGATGGCCCCGCGCTCGAGGCCGTCACCGCGGCGCTGGAAGCGGGCAGGCATGTCGTCACCGCCAACAAGGCACTGCTGGCGCGGCACGGTGTGAAGCTCGCCGCGCTCGCCGAGAAGAAGGGCGTTTCGCTCGCCTTCGAGGCGTCGGTCGCCGGCGGTATCCCCATTATCAAGACGCTGCGCGAGGCCCTCGGCGGCAACACCATCAGCCGCGTCTACGGCATCCTCAACGGTACCTGCAACTACATCCTCTCGCGCATGGAGGCTGAGGGCCTGTCTTTCGAGGAATGCCTCAGGGACGCGCAGCGGATGGGCTATGCCGAGGCGGACCCGACCTTTGACATCGGCGGGTTCGACACGGCGCACAAGCTGTCCATCCTGACGAGCCTCGCCTTCGGCACGGAGATCGACGCCGAGGCGATCTATGTCGAGGGCATCTCCTCCATCAGCCCCATCGACATCCGGATGGCCAACGAGCTCGGCTATCGAATCAAGCTTCTCGGCGTCGCCGAGCGGACGAAGACCGGCATCGAGCAGCGCGTGCATCCCACGATGGTGCCGAAATCCTCGGCCATCGCGCAGGTGATGGGCGTGACAAACGCCGTGACGATCGACGCCGACGCCGTGCGCGAGCTCACACTCGTCGGTCCGGGGGCGGGGGGCGACGCGACCGCCTCGGCCGTCGTCGCGGACATCTGCGACCTTGCCGCGGGCAAGGCCGGGCCACCCTTCGGCGTGCCTGTCGCGATGCTGCGCAAGCCCGAGCGCGCGAAGATGCGGCTGCACACCGGGGGCTATTACGTGCGCCTGACAGCCTACGACAGGCCGGGCGCTGCCGCGTCTATTGTCACCCGCATGGCGGAGGCTGACATTTCGCTGGAGAGCATCGTCCAGCACCGGTCGGAGGATGCCGCCCAGCGCGACCCCTCCGGGCGCTCGGGGGCGCCGGTGCCGGTGGTGCTCATCACCTATGCGACGACGGAGGCCGCCATCCGAAAGGCGGTGGACAAGGTCATCGGCGACGGGCATGTCGCCGAGGCGCCACAAGTCATCCGTATTGAACGGGAGTAGGCGGCTGCAGACACTGTCGCTAGACGACCCGCACCTTCGAGTGATCCAGTCGGCCGGTCCGGCCCGGCGATCCTAACGGCCTTTAGGGAGATCCGACCGCGATGAGCGAGATTACCGTCAAGCCGAACCAGCTGATCGAACGCATCCTCACGCTGGAGCTCGTGCGCGTGACCGAGCGTGCCGCCGTGGCCGCTGCGCGGTGGCGCGGGCGTGGCAACGAGAAGGCCGCGGACCAGGCCGCGGTTGACGCCATGCGCCGCGAGCTCAACCGCCTGCCGATCGACGGCACGGTCGTGATCGGTGAGGGTGAGCGCGACGAGGCGCCGATGCTGTTCATCGGCGAGAAGGTCGGCAACACCAAAGGGCCGAAGGTCGATATCGCGGTCGATCCGCTGGAGGGCACGACGCTCTGCGCCAAGGACATGCCCGGCTCCATCACCGTGATGGCCATGGCCGAGGCCGGCACGCTGCTCGGCGCGCCGGACGTCTACATGCAGAAGATCGCGATCGGCCCCGGCTATCCGGAGGGTGTGGTCGATCTCGACGCCTCGCCCGAGGACAACATCCACGCGCTCGCCAAGGCCAAGGGCGTGAAGCCGAACGAGATCAACGTGCTGATGCTCGATCGGCCGCGCCACGCCGACATGATCGCGGCCGTGCGCAAGACCGGTGCCGGCATCCGCCTGATCACCGACGGTGACGTCGCCGGCGTCATCTTCACGGCCAACCCTGAGGAGACCGGCATCGACATGTATCTCGGCATCGGCGCCGCTCCCGAGGGCGTACTCGCCGCAGGCGCGCTGCGCTGTGTCGGTGGCCAGATGCAGGCCCGCCTCATCCTCGACACGCCCGAGAAGCTCGACCGCGCGGCCAAGATGGGCGTCACCGACCCCAACAAGAAGTACCAGCTGCTCGACCTCGCCTCGGGCGACGTCATCGTCGCGGCGACTGGCGTGACCAACGGTGCGCTTCTTTCGGGCGTGCGCTTCCACAAGGACATCATCGAGACGGAGACGGTGGTCTACCGCTCGGCCACGGGCACCGTGCGGCGCATCAAGGCGGAGCACCGGGAGCTCGCCAAGTTCCACCTCGAGTGACCGTTCGCCGGGGCGATTGACGCGACGCTCGCCGGAAGGGGGGAGGCAGCATGCGCGAGGATGCGATTGTCGTGCGGCCGCTCACGGCCGCGGACCGGGCGGCCTGGGAGCCTCTGTGGCAAGGCTATCAGGCCTTCTATTGCATCTCCCTGCCGCCGGAGGTGTCGGACGGCACTTTCGCGCGCATGCTTGATCCCGCCGAGCCGATCCATGGCCTCGGCGCATTCGTCGACGGCGAGCTTGCGGCCATCGCACATTATATCTTCCACGCCACGACCTGGAGCCTGGCCCCGCGCTGCTACCTCAACGATCTCTTCACCGCCGAGGCCCACCGCGGCCGTGGGCTCGCGCGGCGCCTCATCGAGGCGGTCTACGAGGCAGCGCGGTCGGCCGGGGCGGACCGTGTCTACTGGCTCACGCACAAGGACAACGCGACCGCGCGGGCGCTCTACGACCGCGTGGCGGAAGACGTGGGCTTCGTCCAGTACCGCAAGCTTCTTCCGTGATCTGTCTTTTCCCGGCGCTGCTACCCTGAAGCGGTTGGCCCGGCCCAGGCGGCGTGAATAATCGGGCCATGAGCGAATCATCCCTCGCGCGGACCCTTGATTCTCACGACGCGCTTCCGGCCCTCGCCCGTGCCGCGCCGCGCCCCTTCCTCGGCGTCACACGTTCGGCCCTCGGGCGCATGTGGCGCGACAGGTGCGACGAGGCGCAGGCGCTGCAGGCCCTTGCCATGGTCCAGCAGTACGGTCTGCCCGACATGGTGGCCCGCGTGCTCGCCGCACGCGGCGTCGCGCCGGGCGAGGCCCTCGCATTCCTCGAGCCGCGCCTGCGCGACCTCATGCCCGATCCCTCCGTGCTGCGTGACATGGACGCGGCTGTGGCGCGGCTCGTCGTTGCGGTGAAGCGGTGTGAGCAGATCGCGATCTTCGGCGATTACGACGTGGACGGCGCCTGCTCGGCGGCTCTCCTCGGCGGTTTCCTTGGCCGCTGCGGCGTGCCTTATGTCATCCACATTCCCGACCGGCTGACGGAGGGCTACGGGCCCAACATGGCGGCCGTCAGCGCGCTGCGCGAGGCGGGGGCGCGCCTTCTCGTCACGGTGGACTGCGGCACCGCGAGCCATGCGGTCTTCGCCCATGCGCGCGAGCTGGGCATGGACGTGGTCGTCATCGACCACCACCAGGCGCCGGCGGAGCTGCCTGTCGTCGAGGCGCTCGTCAACCCGAACCGGCAGGACGACCTCTCCGGCCTCGGGCATCTGGCGGCGGCGGGCGTGGTCTTCCTCGTCCTCGTGGCGCTCAACCGGGCACTGCGGGAGGCTGGCTTCTGGCGGGCTGACCGGCCGCAGCCCGATCTTCTCGCCGAGCTCGACCTCGTGGCGCTGGCGACGGTGGCCGACGTCGTGCCGCTCCGGGGCCTCAACCGGGCCTTCGTGCGCCAGGGGCTCGCCGTCATGCGCCGGCGCGGCCGGCCCGGGTTGACCGCGCTGATGGACACGGCCGCCCTCTCGGGTCCTCCCGAGGCATGGCACCTCGGCTTCCTGCTGGGGCCGCGCATCAATGCCGGCGGGCGCATCGGCGATGCTGCGCTCGGCGCCCGGTTGCTGCTGACGTTCGACGAGGCGGTGGCGCGGGCGACCGCCACGGAGCTCGACCGCCTCAACAAGGAGCGTCAGGCCATCGAGCTCGTCGCCGTTGAGGAGGCGATGGCGCAGGCCGACATGGCTCTGTCCGCCGATCCGGACCGGGCGGTGCTTGTCGTCCACGCGCCGGATTGGCACCCCGGCGTCGTTGGCCTCGTCGCCGCCCGGGTGAAGGAGCGTTTCCAGAAGCCGACCTTTGCCTTTGCTGCCAACGGCGAGGGCGGGCTCACCGGCTCGGGCCGCTCCATCCCCGGCGTCGATCTCGGCGCGGCGGTGCGCCGGCTCGTCGAGGCGGGGCAGGTGGCAAAGGGTGGCGGTCACGCCATGGCCGCTGGCGTGACGCTCGCCGACGGCAATCTCGCCGCCTTCGCCGAGGCCATCGACGCCCTGCTGCGCGACAGTGTTGCCGTGGCGGGGGCGGACACGGCGCTCCTCATCGACGGCGCCATGACCGCGGCCTCGGCGACGACAGAGCTGATGGCGCGACTCAACGGGGCAGGGCCCTTCGGCTCCGGTCATCCCGAGCCTGTCTTCGCCTTCCCCAACCATATCCTCACCGAGGCGGCGGTGGTCGGCAACGGCCATGTGCGCCTGCGGCTGCGCGCCGGCGATGGCAGCCAGGTAGGCGGCATCGCCTTTCGCGCCGCGGACCAGCCGCTCGGCCGTGCGCTCCTGGCATCGCGCGGCGAGCGCGTCCACGCCGCCGGCAGCCTCGCCGTTGACCGATGGGGCGGGGCGGAGCGTGTCGACGTGCGCGTCGCGGATGTGGCACCGGCGACCCCCGGCAAGGCTGTGGACGGGCGCTGATCCTTTGGTCTTCGCCAGCGGTTGCGCTTGCCGCGGTGGGAGATACGCTCTATATGTCGCGCCGCTGCTTCGCCCCGCGAAGCTCTGCGCCCATCGTCTAGCGGTCTAGGACGTCGCCCTTTCACGGCGAAAACAGGGGTTCGAGTCCCCTTGGGCGCGCCACCGCTTCTCTCCCAAGAAATCAGTCCTCATTGCTGCGGCCGACGCGCGAAGGCGCGCCGCAGCGGGTTTGCTGTGCCGGCGAGCAGCCCAGGACGGGCTGCGTCGGGAGAGCGGGCCGACCGGACCGGTCCAAGCATCCCTCGCTGCACACGCCCTGGTGCCGCCGCGCAGCGGACGGCCGGTGCGCTTTCATGAGGGCGTCGTGCCGGGGCGCGCCCGCCAATCCGGATCACGGCGGTCGCCTGGCATCAGCCGCGCTCAATCCAATGGAATTGGCTTAATAAATCAGGAAGATATATCGCGTGTTTCATTTCCATATCCCGTGTAGGTTGCAGATCATTGAGACGGTTGTATGCAATCTTTTCATAGAAATTCAAGCAGGTGAATAAAATTGTATTCTTCAATTATGGGTTGTGTGTATTGCTTTGCGTGGATTGGTGATGAACAATATTTGCGTCCCGATCCGATGTATGGGGGGGCAATGAGTCGATTCGGTTTGGTGGGCATTATTTTAATCGCAGGAGTAAGTGCTTCTTCTGCGGCAGATCTTATGCGGCCAGCTCCTGCGGTTCCGACGGCTTTCGACTGGACCGGAGCGTATGTCGGTCTTCACTTGGGGTATGGCTGGGGAGATTCCGATTTCGTCGATTCGGAATACAACGGTGCTCCGCCCTACTTTCCAGTGGTCAACTGGAGCGTCGATTCCGACGGTTGGCTGGGAGGTGCCCAGGCTGGCTACAACTTTCAGCATGGGGCCGCGGTTTTCGGTGTCGAAGGCGAGATAGGCTACCTCAATCTCAGGGGCACGAAGGTCCAGCCGGGTCTGGATCCCTATGGCTTCCCATACGATGGCTACGGCAAGGTGCGGGGAGGCTGGTACGGGGCGATCAGCGCGCGCCTAGGGTACGCGCTGGACCGTACGCTGATCTATGTGAAGGGCGGTGCCGTCTATTCCGGCGCAAAGCTGGGCTTCCTGGATACCTGCACAGAGGATCCCTGCGGTAATACGACGATCTCCATCTCAAAGAAGGTGGAGTGGGGTTACCTGCTTGGCGCCGGTGTCGAGCACGCCTGGACCGACAATCTGACGGCCAAGATCGAATACGCCTACATGGATTTCGGCCGCAGCACGATCCACGGCCTCGGATACGTCGGCGGTTGGAACGCTGTTCCTTTCAATATCCGCTCCGATCTTTCGGTGCACAGCGTCAGACTAGGCATCAACTACAAGTTCTGATTGCCCAAGTTCTGATCGTCGCAGCTGTGCGCCGGCCAAGGCCGTCGCACCCGTTTGGGGTATCCTTCGGCATCCGGCAATTCTGCGACGGATGCGACGGAGGTTCCCGTGAAAGCGCTGCGTTTCGCCCTCAACCACATGGTGGCGCCCCGGCGCGACTTCGCCGGCTTCTTTGCGCTGGCGCGCGAGATCGGCATCGATGCGGTCGAGATCCGCAATGACCTTGCTGGCATTGCCATTGCGGATGGCACGCCACCGGTGGCGGTGCGCGCTGCCGCGGAGGCGGCGGGGCTGACGATCCTGTCGGTCAACGCGCTGCAGCGGTTCAACGACTGGACGACGCAACGGGCGGCCGAGGCGAGGGCGCTTGCCGACTACGCCGCCGCCTGCGGGGCACGTGGGCTCGTGCTGGTGCCGGTCTGTGATGGAATACCGGGTGACGAGGCAAGGCTCGAAGAGGCGCTCGCCGCCCTGAAGCCGTTGCTGATGCAGCGCGGCCTTACCGGCCTCGTCGAGCCGCTGGGCTTTACCTTCTCCTCGCTGCGGGCGAAGGCCGAGGCCGCGGCGGCGATCGCGGCGGTCGACGGGGAGGGCGTATTTCTCCTCGTGCACGACACCTTCCATCATCACCTCGCGCAAGAGTCTGAGTTCTTTCCGTCGCTGACCGGCCTTGTGCACATCTCGGGTGTTGTGGACGAGGCCGTTTCCGTCGCCGACATGCGCGACCCGCACCGTGTCCTGGTCACGGCAGGCGACCGGCTCGACAATGTCGGGCAGATTGCGGCGCTTCTTGCAGGCGGCTATCGGGGCGCCCTGTCATTCGAGCCCTTCTCCCCGGCCGTCCACGATCTTGCCGACCCGGCCTCCGCGCTGCACGAGAGCATGGCGTTCATCGCAGGTCGCACGGGCATCTCCTGATGCTATTCAGTAGAATTCTTCCAGATTGCAATCTTCTTTGGAATTGATCTGAATTATTGGCCGTGGATTGGATGTATTGTTTAGTGTTGCTTGATGATATAATGGATACGCGAGGCTTTTGGCCTTCATCCATCTAGAAAATCGACGGCAGGGGATTGATATGGCTGCAGAAGGGCAGGGGACTGCGGGAGCCGGCGGACGGGCGGCGCTGGCCGCGCGTTTCGCAACCAACCTCGACGGTGTGATTGAGAATCTGGCCCAGGAATATGGGCTAAGCCCGCTAGAGGCGACGCGGTTGCTGCCGCCGCATGCCTGTCGCTGGGCTGCCCCGGAGCGCTTCGGCGAGATCATGGAGGATCTGACCGGCTGGGGGGGCGTCCTCTTCCTCGTCCACACGCCGTCCGCGATCGTCGAAGTCAAGGCGCCCGTTCCGCCGGGGACGTTCGCGCGCGGCTATTACAACCTGCACGGCGACAGCCCGCTTGGCGGACATCTCAAGGCCGAGCGCTGCGTGGCCATCGGTTTCGTCAGGCGTCCCTTCATGGGCCGCGAGTCGGCGTCCATCCAGTTCTTCGACTGCGACGGCGCCAGCATGTTCAAGGTCTTCGTCTCGCGCGGCGCGGACCGGACGCTCGATGCCGGGCAGCTCGAGCGCTTCGAGGCGTTGGCCTCCCGCGTGACGGAAGCGGCCCCCGCCCCGGCGGCGCAGTAAGCTCCGGCGCGTCGGCTGCCGGCTGATGCCGGCCGCCGACCCGCCAACCGTTTCACATGCCGCGCCTCCTGTGGGTCCGCGGATGCATCTCGTCGTCCATCCCGACAATGGGGACAGTGCGGACAAGCGGGGCGACGGACGAAACCTGCCCGCCGTACGGACTTCAGGTCCGCGCCTGTACGCCGAGGCATTCCGCGGCATCACCTGACCAGGCGTCGCTCTGGTTCAGGGCATATCGCGCCGAGCGGCGCGTCAGGCGTCGGCTTCGTCGTCGTCGATCGGCACGAGAAAGAGCACGTCGAGTCCTTCTTCTTCGCCGTCGAGGGTTTCGTCCTCGTCGAAGGGCTCCGCCTCGTCCTCCATCATGAGGTCGAAGGTCTCGGATTCCTCTTCGCTCGCCGGACGCAAGTTGAGCGGCGCGATGCCGTCCCACAGGGGCTCGCCGTCGCTCGTCATCTGCCGGAGGTCGTTCCTGAAGGCCTCCTGGTTGAAGACCGCGCGGGCCTGCTCCTCGTCGGCGTCTATCACGGCGACCGCCTTGCGGCCGATTTCCAATGTATACATGTGAGGTCCTTCAGTTGATGAAGCGGTGCAAAACTTCTGCGCCGTTCCGGCTGCGGCTGTAGCGCGTCCTGGCCAACGGCACCAGCGCCATCTCAGCGAATATCTGTGTCGGATGCGTGGCGGGCAGGGCGCCGGAGACGGTGCGTCCGGTCATTGCCAAAATGAACGGCAGTGCTTTGAATACTATAGCGGCAATATCGCCGCTTCTCATGCCCGGTGATTCGAGGAGGCAACAGACCGGCGCTGCTTCAGCTGACCTTCAAAGCGCGTGTTGCGTATCTTTATCCAACAACCAGAGGCCGGAGAGGGACGATGTCGGATCAACTCGCCGATGTTCGTAAGTATGCGAAGAAGCCTATCAACGAAGCAGCGCTGGCAGGGCTCGCCAAAACCTACCAGCTTGTGCTCAGCAAGCCGGACAGCCGCTATGTCGCCTGCTCCGATCCAGAGGAATGCGCCCGCATCCGCGAAAATTTCCTGAAGAAGAAGCTGGGGCTGACGAGCGGCGATCTCGACGGCGCCATCAAGGCCGTCTGCCAGACGATGAAGGACGACCGCACCAAGTCGCGCCTGACCTTCTACTATCTTCTGGCCGAGCACTTCGACAAGCTGGACGTCTTCGCCTGAGCGGCGGCAGGCTGCGCAAAGAGAAAGGCCGGCGGGAACGCCGGCCTTCGCTTAGTGCTCGACCGCCTCAGCAGTCGCGGTAGCGGCGGCCCCGGTAGTAGTAGGTCTGGCACTGGGGCGCGGTCGCTGCGCCGATCATGGCACCGCCCGCGGCGCCGATGGCGCCGCCGACCAGCGCGCCGCCGGCCGTCCCGGTGGCAAGGCCGCCGACGAGGGCGCCGGCACCGCCGCCAATGAGGGCACCGCCGACCGCGCGGTCACCCGGGTTGCTGGTGTTGCAGGCGGCGAGACCGAAGGCCAGTGCGCCCAGAAGAACGATCTTTTTCATGAACGGGCCCCTCGAAAGGAACGAGCGAATCCGGGCGCAGCGCGCCCTGCGCTCCCCTCATACGTGCCCGGCGCAGGAAAGCAAATAGCCTTTGCGCACCGGATGTGGCGACCGCCGGCAGGAATGCGAGGGAAATGGCGACCCCTGCAGGGCTCGAACCTGCGACCTAGTGCTTAGAAGGCACTTGCTCTATCCAGCTGAGCTAAGGGGCCGTGCGTTGCCCGCCGCGCGCCTCAGTGTGTCCAGGGCATCACGCGGTTGAACTTGAAGTTGTCCGCATAGGAGATGATACGGCGCTTGGGCGCAAGCGGCTGCTCGACCCGGTAGGGGATGCCGTTACGGCGCGCGTAGGCCTCGGCTTCCTCGCGGCTGTCGAAGGAGAGCCTGAGCTGCTGGCGCATGTCCGACGAGCTCGTCCAGCCCATCAGTGGCTCGACCTCACGCGGCTTCTCCGGCTCGAACTCGAGCAGCCAGCGCTTGGTCTTGGCGGTGCCGGACTGCATAGCCGTCTTGGTCGGCTTGTAGATGCGGGCGATCATCGTTCGGTCGCGACTTCCTTTGGGATCAGGCTCCAACCGCGCCGGAAGCGGCCGAGGCCGCTTGCCGGAACGGTTGCCGACATGATGGTCGGGGCAGCAGGATTTGAACCTGCGACCCTCTGCTCCCAAAGCAGATGCGCTACCAGGCTGCGCTATGCCCCGGACCGGTCCATGTCCAAGGTTTTCCTAGTGTTTCCCGCCGGCGAAGGCAAGGGCATCGCGCGCAGAATTGGAATGGAACGGAGCCAGAGTGCACAATTCGGGATCAAAATTCCCGGAGGAGCTCCCGAAGTGATTCCTCCCCTGGGCGCTGCCCCCTAGCGGCGCGCGGCACGAGCCGAGCGTGTGCTGCGGGCAATCGGTCACGGCGATGCTGCCTATGGATCGGCCTGCGCCGGTCTCGCGGCCAGCCCTGTCGTCCGCAGGCCCCGAGTGCGGCGTTCGTCCTGGTGTCACTGCCGGCGCAGGCAGGCCTCACCACGCGCTGCGCAGGCCGAGCCTGGCGTCGACTCGGTAGTTCCCGCCGCGACCGGAGAGATTCGTGGCCGCGTTGACCTCGCCATAGAGCGAGAAGGCATCGTCGTCGAAGTTGTAGGAACCGCCGAGTCCGAGGCCAGCCCATGTCCGTGGCTCGTCGTTCGCGAGCCGCACGCCGGAGCCCTTGGCTGACACGCCTTCGAGAAACTCCTGATAGACGTTGGCGATGGCATGCAGGCTGAGGCGTCGCAGGAGGCGGGACGGGCTTGTCCACTGCCGCTCGTGCTGCAGGGCAAGGCCGATGCGGGCCTGCAGGCTGTTGCGGCGGTCATCGCTGACGACGGCTCCGAAGGGGTCGGTGAACCGGTCGTAATGAACGCCCGCCCAGGTCAGCTGCGCCTGGGGCACGAGGCCGAGGGTGGCGCCGAGAGGAAATCGCTGCCCGAGTTCGAGGCTCATGGCGTGGCCGAAGCCCATGACGCCGTTCTTGAGGGCGCGATTGAGCGTGTGGGACTGCAGGTCCGTCTCGAGGCGCGACAGACTCGCCTGGGCATCGGCATAGAAGCCACCGCTGCTGTACCAGGTAGCCGTGCCGCCGAAGCCGAAGGCGGTGGTTTCGTTGCGCCCCCGCCCGAAGGGCGAGGAAATTTCGGCGAACGCCTGCCCGTAGTGCAGGCTGAGGCCGCCGACGAGGGTTCCGGCCGCGCTCTGGAAGGTGAGAAAGTCGAGGCCAACCTCGCCGCGCCCCTGGCGCTGTTCGAGGCGGGCGTCAGTGGTGACGAAGCCGCCCCTGAGGCGCAGGAACTCGCCGTCGACTCGGCCCCAGAAGCCGCTGCCTTCTGTAAAGGCTGTATCGGCGGGGGCGGTACTGTTCCTGTCAGCCCCCTTGGCCTGCCACGACCGGTTGCCGACGCGCTGCTGCAGGGTGGGGCGCCTCATGAGGCCCAGCGCAACGCGCGGCATCGTCTCGTAGAGCGGCACGCCCGGGTGATAGATGCGCTCCGGCATCGGGGGAGCCTCGGGTTCCGGGCTGCTGCCGTCCGACAGCAGATAGGAGCGCAGGTACCAGTCGCCGTCGGCGGGATCGCTGATGCCGTTCTTCCTCAGGACATAGCCGTAGAGACCGGCGCCGACCGCCGGCTCGCCATTGTAGAGGAAGTCCCCCACCAGAGAGAACGTGCCGTTGGAGGCGCCCCAGACATCGACGATCTTGATGCCCTCGACGGTCTGTGCGCCGCTCCCGCCGACGTTCTGGACGACCACTCTGGTCAGGCCGGAAGTGTCGCCCTGGATCACGAGCATGTCCGTGGGCGAGGCGTCGCCGCCGAGGACGGTTTCGATGTGCAGCTCGCCGCCGTCGCCCACGTAGTTGCCTGCAACGGTCAGCACGCCGATGGAATTGCCCGGCGCCACGACACCCCGGTTGGTCAGGTCACCAACGATGCCGATGCCTTGAAGGCGGCCGGCGCTTTCGACATTCATCGTGCCGCCGAGCCTTCCGTCGATGCGCAGGCTCCCCCCGTGGACGGTGGTCGTGCCGGAGAACGCCGAGCTGTCCGGCGCCGTGAACTGGGTGTAGCCGGCATGATGATCGATCCGTCCGTTCCCGTGGACGACCGGCGCGAACAGGTATGGCCCATCAGCCAGCGTCGTCGTGTGGTTGAAGACGAGTGTCGCGTCGCCGTTGCCGAAGTAGATGCTGCCGGTGTCGAGGTTCCCGGATTCAGCCGGGCTGTCGCCCGCAGCGGCCCCGATGTTGATGACGCCGTGGGTGCTCGCTCCGATCCCGATGCCGACCTCTCCCAGCGTCCGGAGCGTGCCGCCGCGCAGCAGCGTCAGGAAGCCGGAACCGTAGGTGTAGCCGACGGCCGTGTCCCCAGCGACCGTGACTTCCGCTTCCCGGTCGATGGTCATCGTCGCCTGCGAGCCCGACATCCAGCCCATCAGCAGATTGTCGCCGATGTCGAGCGTCGCGCGGTCGTCGACGAGGACGCCGACGCGTCCAAATTCGCCGATCCGTCCGGCGCCGGTCGTCGTGATGGCTGATCCCGGTCCCGTCAGCGTGAGGGAAGTATACTGGTAGTTGCTGCCGAGTTGCAGCAGGCCACGGCTGCTGGGGCTGCCACCGACGCCGACGATCGAGATCTTGCCGCCGTTGCTGACCTCGATGGTGGCATCGCCGGTCATTCCCGCGGCCGACAGGTCGCGCCCGGTGATGGAAAGTTCCGATCCTGGTCCATCGACTGTGAGGGAGCCGGAGCCCTGGGTATTCGCGAGCGAGACGTTGTAGACACTGACCTTGCCGCCGTTCGCGATGAGGACATGCCCGTCGCCGTTGGGCTGCCCGCCGATGGTCAGGTGATTGTTGCCCAAAATGCTGAGCTGGGCGCCGGGGCCTGAAACGGTCAGCCAGCCATAGTCAGAGGCGCCGACTTCGATCGAATTGCTGACCGTGACGCTGGAGGAGAAGATGCCGAGGCCGCTGGTGGGTGCGAGGACGATGCGGCCCAAGGTGAAGACCGAGTTGTCGGCTATGTGTAACTCGGATGAAGCGGAGGCACTTCCGATATTGAGCGCAGTGCCCTGGAAAGTTATTCCCGATGCGATGACAGGAAGCGGTCCGGTGTCGATCCAAATGTTGACGGTGTTTGTCGCTCCCGAAACGGGTGGTGAACCGCCTTCCCAGTTTTCTCCATCACTCCATTGGTCAGATGTTCCGCCTTTCCATGTATATGTCTGGGCATGTGAGGGACATGGGAATAAAATTAAGAGAAATATTCCCAGTCTTCTCCAATCGTGATGCGTGCATAACGCGTTGCTCTTGACGGATCGGGTGAGAGGTTCGATATCGCGCATGCGACATCCTCCCTTCATGTTACAGACGCAAAATATCCATTTATGATATGTAGAATGATTTTTTTATGAGTTGTGCATTATTTCGTATATGGCTATGCAATATTGTTGCTTTCACGCATGTTGGAGTGATTCGCGATAATGATGATTTCGAATACTATTTGGTTGTCTCGTTTATGGATGGCAACCTGAGCGTGTACTTTCTAGGGGCGCGGAAGGGGCCAGAATTTCCGGTGGGTAACCCGTCGTAGCGTGGGCTCGGAGCGGAATAATTCATTCGCCAAGCCGGCTGCCGGCCGTCCCTGTGGCGAGGCTCGCAATGCGGTTGACGGCGATTTGCAGGGGACGTGTTCCCGGTGCCCGAGCCCCCGTTCGTGGCGAGGGGGCGACAAAACCCTGCGGTGTTCCGTGGCCAGCCTGGAGGGGCGCTTCATGCGGATTCGGCGGCACTGCCCCCGAGGTGCGGGCGGGCAGTCATCACAGAGCGAGCGACGGGCGAGGGGGCGGGACAAGCTGCCCAGAAATTGTGAGGGGAGGGCGCTGGCGCCCTCCACCGGGGCAGGCCTCAGGCGGCCTGGAGGTTGCCAGCCGAGGTCTTGCCGGTGCGGCGGTCCGTCTCGAGCTCGTAGGAGATCTTCTGGCCTTCATTCAGACCGCGCAGGCCGGCGCGCTCCACGGCGCTGATGTGGACGAAAACGTCCTTGCCGCCGTCATCCGGCTGAATGAAACCATAACCCTTCTGCTCGTTGAACCACTTCACGGTGCCGGTGCTCATTTTGTCATATCCTTCGTCTTCAGGTTGCACGCGGGCGCGCGCCGCCAAGCGGGCGAGCGCCATTGTCGTCGCAGATTTTGGGGAAGAAGTAGGTAGGTGCGCCTGACTGCGAGGCGTGACAGACCAATATTCCGGCCAAATCCCGATAGATTTACGATAGGGCCCAATTGTGGTGGATGCAAGGCGGTCTGCCCCGGCGCTGCAGGAAGTTGTGCGAAGGGCGTCAAGACGGCCCATTGCCGGCTGCGGACGCCGCCGCTAAAACGGCGCTCGTTCGGGCGTAGCGGGCGAGCGCGGAGCATTTGGCGCCGGATCACGGCGCCGGACGGGATTTCCGGAACAGGCGAGAGCATGGCCTTGATCGGTGAAAGCACGGCGCCGGCCTGTGCGCAGAAGGAGGGCGTCGTGTCGGGGAGCGACTGGGCCCGGCGGCTCCTGGCGACGCTGAGCGCAAGCCACCTGCGCGCGCTCGTCGTGCTCGTCCTCCTGTCGTGTGCTGCCTTCGCCCCGGGCTTTGCCTCCCTCCAGCCGATGGACCGCGACGAGCCGCGCTTCGCGCAGGCGAGCAAGCAGATGCTCGAGAGCAGCGATTTCGTCGACATCCGCTTCCAGGACGAGGCCCGCCACAAGAAGCCCGTCGGCATCTACTGGCTGCAGAGTGCGGTCGTTGCCGGGGCCGAGGCGCTGGGCGTCGAGAACGCGCGCACGACCATTGCCTTTTACCGCATTCCCTCCTTCCTGGGAGCGGTGGCGACGGTGCTGCTGACCTACTGGGCTGCGCTCGCCTTCGTCTCGCCGGGCGGTGCGCTGCTTGCCGGTGCCTTCATGGCCGCCTCCATCCTCCTCGGTGTCGAGGCGCGGCTCGCCAAGACCGACGCGGTGCTGACGGCCACCACCGTCGTGATGTTCGGCGCCCTCGCGCGGCTCTATCTCTGGCGCGACAGGATCATCTCGACCAGCACCATCGCCGCCTTCTGGGCAGCCTTCGCCCTCTCCATCCTCGTCAAGGGCCCCATCGGGCCGATGGTGGTCGGTCTCGCCGGCGCGGGTCTGTCGGTCCGCGACCGCTCGGCCGGCTGGCTCAAGGGGCTCAGGCCGGGCTGGGGGCTGCTCCTGACGGCGCTCATCGTCGCACCCTGGTTCATCGCCATAGCGTTGAAGACGGGTGGCGCCTTCTTCGATGAATCGGTCGGCAAGGACATGCTGGCCAAGGTGGGGTCGGGCCAGGAAAAGCATTGGGGGCCGCCGGGGTTCTATCTGCTTGCCTTCTTCGGCACCTTCTGGCCGGCGGCGGTGCTGACGGCCATCGCCCTGCCGCTTGCCTGGCGCTGGCGGGCAGAGCCCTGGGTCGCCGTGTGCCTCGCCTGGGTGCTGCCGTCCTGGCTTGTCTTCGAGGCCGTGCCGACCAAGCTGCCGCATTACGTCCTGCCGCTCTACCCGGCTCTTGCCATCTTCACCGTCAAGGTCATGGAGCTCGGCGAAGTCGGGCCGCATCGCCCGGCGGCGGTGCCGGCTGCCCTGCTCATTCCCTTCATTCCCTTCGGCCTCGCCGTTGGCCTTGGCATCGCCGGCTACCAGCTCGACGGCGTGCCCCCGTATGCGGGGCTGCCGGGAATGCTTGTCGCCGCGCTTGTCGCCTTCTGGGCGTGGCTCGCCTTCCGGCGCGGGGCGGTCGTCAGGACGGCGGTGCTCGCCGTCATCGCCTCGCTTGTGCTGTCCATCTCGGTCTGGGGGCTCACGCAGCCCCTGCTGCGCGCCCTCAAGCTCTCCCCCCGGCTTGCCGTGGCGGTGGAGGCGGTCGGCTGCCCGTCGCCGCGCGTTGTGACGGCGGGCTATCGCGAACCGAGCCTCGTCTTTCTCGTCGGCACGGATCTGGCGATGGCGGACGGGAAGGGCGCGGCAGCCTTCCTCTCCCGCGAGGGGTGCCGCGTCGCGCTCGTGGAGGCGCGGGAGGAGCAGGAATTCCTTGCGTCGCTCGGCGAGATGGGAAAAACACCACGTCTCGTCACACGGGTGCCGGGATTCAATATCAACGGAGGGCGCAAGCTCGACGTCGGCGTCTATGTCACGGGCGATTGAGCGAGCTTTCCTGAGCTTCGCCGGTCGTCCTGTCGCCTGCAAGGTTTGAGATGAACGATCAGTTCGAGATCGATGCCTCGGCACCGCGCGTGAGCATCGTCGTGCCGGTCAAGAACGAGGCTGGCAACATCGCCCCGCTGGTGGCGGAGATCGAGCACGCATGCGCCAGCCTCGCGCCGTTCGAGGTCATCTACGTGGATGACGGCTCGAGTGACGGCACCGGAGCTGAGCTGGCGCGGCTTGCTTCCGAGCGGCCATGGTTGAGGCGGCTGAGGCGCGAGCGTTCCGCCGGACAGAGTGCCGCCGTGCGGGCCGGGGTGCGGGCCGCGCGGGCGCCGATCATCGTGACGATTGACGGGGATGGCCAGAATGATCCGGCCTTCATCCCGCAGCTCGTCGCGGCGCTCGAAAAGGGCGGGCCCCGCGTCGGCCTTGCGGCGGGCCAGCGCCTCGGGCGCAAGGACACGGGTTTCAAGCGCCTGCAGTCGCGCATCGCCAACAAGGTGCGCAGCGCCGTGCTGGGCGACGGCACGCGGGACACCGGCTGCGGGTTGAAGGCGGTACGGCGCGACGTCTTCCTGAGTCTGCCCTATTTCGATGCCATCCATCGCTTCATGCCCGCACTCGTCAAGCGCGAGGGCTACGAGGTGGTGCTCGTCGACGTGGTGGACCGGCCGCGCCTGACGGGACAGTCCAACTACGGGCTGTTCGACCGCCTGTGGGTCGGCATTCTCGACCTCTTCGGCGTGTGGTGGCTCATCCGCCGCTGCCGGCGGGCGATGCCTGCCGAGGAGTTGAAGTGATGCTCGTCATCTCGTTGTCGCGCGAAATCGGCGGCTACCTCTACGAGGTCTTCATCGCCAACTTCGACTTCTGGCTGGCACTCGGCCTCGTCGGCCAGCTGCTTTTCGCCATGCGCTTCGTTGTGCAGTGGCTGGCGAGCGAGCGCGAGCAGCGCAGCGTCATCCCCGTCGCCTTCTGGTTCTTCTCCATCGGCGGCGGGCTCATCACGCTCATCTACGGCCTGTACAAGCGCGAGCCGGTGATCATTCTCGGCCAGGCCTTCAGCATCTTCATCTACCTGCGCAACCTCGTCTTCATCGCTCGTGAGCGTCGCGCCGCGCGCTCGGCGGCCGAGGGCTGAGCGCGAAGCCGGAAAGCTCTGCTCCTGAGCTGGAAACGCCAGCCGGAAGAACGGGTTGGCAGGTGTCTCTGCGAAAGTGAATCCGCTCAGTCCGCCGCCTTCAGCCGTGCGAATCCCTCGGCGAGATCGGCCTTCAGGTCGTCGAGATCCTCGAGCCCGACCTGCAGGCGCAGGCAGGGGCCGCCGGGGTTCCACTCGCTCGCGGTCCGATAGCTGCGGCAGTCGAAGGGGATGATGAGGCTCTCGAAACCGCCCCAGGAATAGCCCATGCCGAACAGCTCGAGGCCGTCGAGCATCGCCGCGACGGCCTTCTGCGAGGCCGGTTGCAGGACGATGGAGAACACGCCAGAGGAGCCGAGGAAGTCGCGCTTCCAGATCTCGTGGCCGGGGCAGGAGGGCAGCGCCGGGTGCAGCACCCGCTTTACCTCCGGGCGTGTCTGGAGCCAGGCCGCCAGGTCGAGCGCCTGCCGTTCGGCCTCCTTGAGGCGCAGCTGCATGGTGCGCAGGCCGCGCAGGGCGAGGAACGTGTCTTCCGGGCCGGCGCAGGCGCCGAAGGCATCGAAGGTGGCGCGCAGGGCGGGCCACCAGCGTTCGTTGGCCGAGACGAGGCCGATGAGAAGGTCGGAATGGCCACCGAGATACTTGGTGCCCGCCTCGATGGCGATGTCGGCCCCACGTGCGTGCGGCGGATAGAAGAGGGGTGTGGCCCAGGTGTTGTCGAGCAGCACGACCGCGCCGCGGCTGTGCGCCACCTCGGCAATGGCCGGCACGTCCTGAACCTCGAAGGTCTGCGAGCCGGGCGTCTCCGTGAAGACGACAGTCGTATTGTCCCTCATGAGCGTGGCGATGCCGGCGCCGATGAGCGGATCGAAATAGTCGACCTCAACGCCCATGCGCTTCAGCATCGTGTCGCAGAAGTGGCGCGTCGGCTGGTACACGCTATCTGTCACGAGCACATGGTCGCCCGCCTTGACTGTGGCCATCAGCGCGATTGTGACCGCGGCGAGGCCGGAGGGAACGATGATCGTGCCGGCGGCGCCGGTCAGGTCGGTCCAGGCGCTCTCGAGCGAGGCGATCGTCGGCGTGCCCTTGGTGCCATAGGTATAGCGCGCCTTGCGATGGACCAGCGCGTCCATCGTCGGATAGAGCACCGTCGAGCCGCGATAGACCGGCGTGTTGATGAAGCCGAATTGCTCATCCGGGTTGCGCCCGGCGGTGACGAGACGGGTGCGGATGCCGCGCGGTCGGTCGGTGCTGGAAGACATGCCTGTGGAAAACCTGGAGGGTGAGCAAGAAGTGTCTGGATGTTTGGACCGGGCTCCGCGCTGCCGTCAAGCGGGGGCAAGGTGGACGGCACCACAGGATCTGCTGGCGGCGCGGCATGTGTCCGCCGTTCTGCCCACTTTGCGCCATGAGTTTGTCACGGTTGTGCTTGACCGGCTCAACAAAGTCGAATGTGATGCATAACAGTCCGTGATGCATGGAGCTTGCGCCGGTGGTGCCGTTTCCCGCTGGGCCGGGTATGGTGCACGGTCGCGACGGGTCAACCCGGAGAGACGGAAGTCAGCTACCCAGGTCTTCCCCGGCTCCGACGGACCTTCAGAGTGGGAGACACAATCAATGAAACGTATGATCGCTTCGGTCGTAGTCGGACTCGCGGCCGGCCTCGCCGCCACGGCGGCTTCGGCTGCGACGCTCGACCAGATCAAGCAGAGGGGCTTCATCCAGTGCGGCGCCAACACTGGTCTTGCCGGCTTCGGCGTGCCGGATGACAAGGGCAACTGGACCGGCCTCGACGTCGACCTGTGCCGCGCGCTGGCGGCGGCCGTCTTCGACGATCCGACGAAGGTCAAGTTCATTCCCCTGTCGGCGAAGGACCGCTTCACGGCCCTCCAGTCGGGCGAGGCGGACGTCCTCATCCGCAACACGACCTGGACGATGTCGCGCGATACGTCGCTCGGCCTCAACTTCACGGGCGTGAACTACTACGACGGCCAGGGCTTCATGGTCCGCAAGAGCCTCGGCATCTCCTCGGCTCTCGAGCTGGACGGTGCCTCGGTCTGCACGCAGCAGGGCACGACCACCGAGCTCAACCTTGCGGACTATTTCCGCGCCAACAACATGAAATACGAGGTGGTGGCCTTCGCGACGTCGGACGAGACGGTGAAGGCCTATGACTCGGGGCGCTGCGACGCCTTCACCACGGACGCCTCGGGCCTCTATGCCGAGCGCCTGAAGCTGACGAACCCGGATGACCACATCGTCCTGCCCGAGATCATCTCCAAGGAGCCGCTGGGTCCGTCCGTGCGCCACGGTGATGACCAGTGGTTCGACGTTGTGAAGTGGGTGCACTTCGCCATGCTCAATGCCGAGGAACTTGGCGTCACCCAGGCCAATGTCGACGAGATGCTGAAGTCGGAGAATCCTGAGATCAAGCGCCTGCTCGGCACCGAGGGCAAGTTTGGCGAGGCGATCGGCCTCACCAACGACTGGGCCTACCGTGTCATCAAGCACGTCGGCAACTACGGCGAGGTCTTCGAGAGGAACGTGGGCGAGGGCTCGCCGCTGAAGATCAAGCGCGGCCTCAACGCGCTGTGGACCAAGGGCGGCCTGCAGTACGCGCCGCCGATCCGCTGAGGTGAACGGAGCCCCGGGCTGGGGGAGGACAGCCCGGGGCGTGCCACGACGTTCACAAGCAGATAACCGCCTGTAAACGGATGAAGAAATCGGACAGGCGGTTGCTATAATAACAATATGCCCAAGGCGGCCATCAGATGCCTGCCGTGAGAAGGGGAACGAAAATGCCAAAAGAAGCGAAGAAAACGGGAGAGGGGTGCTCCGGCTGTTAGCCTGACCGACGAGCGAACGCCGGCCGACGACTTGGGAGTCGGCCGCAGTCAATTTGCCATGGCGGGAGCGTGCGTGCGTTCCCGTGTCGGGAGGCTTGTCAGTGACTGACATTACCCAGAGCACAAGCCCGCGCACGAGCCTGATCAACGATCCGAAGGTGCGCGGCATCGCCTACCAAGTGATCCTCGTCGTCGTGCTGGCCCTGCTCGTCTACGAGGCCACGACGAATGCCATCGAGAACCTGCGCCGGGCGCGTATCGCCTCGGGTTTCGATTTCCTGTCGACGACCGCGGGTTTCGACGTCAACCAGACGCTCATTCCTTTCAGCAGCTCCGGCGGCTCGACCTATGGCGAGGCCTTCATCGTCGGCCTGCTCAATACGCTGCTGGTGGCCGCCATCGGCATTGTGCTGGCCACGATCCTCGGCTTCATCGTCGGCGTGGCGCGCCTGTCGTCCAACTGGATGGTGGCGAAGCTCGCCAAGGTCTATGTCGAGGCGATCCGCAACATCCCGCTCCTGCTGCAACTCTTCATCTGGTACAACGCGGTTCTCAAGGCGCTGCCCAATCCGCGCCAGTCATACGAGATTGCGGGCGGCTTCTTTCTCAACAACCGAGGGCTCTTCGCGCCCGAGCCGGTGCTGGCGCCGGGGGCGGGTATCGTCATCGGCGCGACCGTTCTGGGCATCGTCGGCGCCTTCGCCTTCCGCTTCTGGGCGCGGCGGCGGCAGGAAAGGACGGGCCAGCAGGCTCCCGTCGGCGCCGTGGCGCTGGCTCTCATCGTCGGCCTGCCGCTTCTGGCGTTCCTGATCACTGGCCGCCCCATTTCTCTCGAGTATCCAGAGCTGCGCGGCTTCAACTTCACCGGCGGGGTGCAGGTCATCCCCGAATTCGTGGCGCTGCTCATCGGCCTGACGACCTACACGGCCGCGTTCATCGCGGAGATCGTGCGGGCCGGCATTCTCGCGGTGTCGCGCGGGCAGACCGAGGCGGCGCACGCGCTTGGCCTGCGTGAGGGGCAGACGCTGAAGCTCGTGATCATTCCGCAGGCGATGCGTGTCATCGTGCCGCCGCTGACGAGCCAGTATCTCAATCTCACCAAGAACTCCTCGCTGGCGGTGGCCATCGGCTATCCCGACCTTGCGCAGGTCTTCATGGGCACCGTGCTCAACCAGACCGGCCAGGCGGTCGAGGTGATCGCGATCACCATGGCGGTCTATCTCGCCATCAGCCTGTTCACGTCTTTGGTGATGAACATCTACAACCGCCGTGCGGCGATCGTCGAGCGATGAGGAGGTGACGATGGCCATCACGACCGAACCCGTCGCCTACGTCCGCACGGCTCCCATCGCCGAGCAGCCGCCGCCGATGATGGCGCGCGGCTGGCTGGCCTGGATGCGAGAGAACCTGTTCTCGTCCGTCGGCAACACCATCCTGACGCTCATCGCGCTCTACATCATCTATCTCGTGGTCCCGCCGGCGATCCGCTTCTTCTTTATCGATGCGGTGTGGACGGGCAGCAACCGCGAGGCGTGCCTCGCCGCCAATGTCGGGCGCGAGGTGGGGGCGTGCTGGGCCTATGTGAACGCCAAGCTGAGCTATTTCGTCTACGGTTCCTATCCGTGGGACGATCGCTGGCGCGTGGACATCGTCTTCGCGCTCGGCGCCTTCGGCATCGCGTGGCTGCTGTGGCTCGACGCGCCGAAGCGCGGTCTCGGGGCGCTCTATTTCTTCGTCATCTTCCCCATCGCGGCCTTCATCCTGCTGCGGGGCTGGCCAGCCATCGGCCTGCAGCGGGTGGACACCTCGCTGTGGGGCGGCATCCTGGTGACGCTCATCGTCTCCATCGTCGGCATCGTCGTGTCGCTGCCGCTCGGTGTGCTGCTGGCCCTCGGGCGACGCTCGCGCCTGCCGCTCATCAGGCTCGCCTGCATCATCTTCATCGAGGTGGTGCGCGGCGTGCCGCTGATCACCGTGCTGTTCATGGCAAACACGATGCTGCCGCTGTTCCTGCCGGGCAACATGTCGCCAGACAGGCTGCTGCGGCCGCTGGTGGGCGTGGCGCTCTTCGCCTCCGCCTACATGGCCGAGGTGGTACGCGGCGGTCTGCAGGCGATCCCCAAGGGCCAGTACGAGGGCGCGATGTCGCTCGGCCTCGGCTACTGGCGGATGATGCGCCTCATCATCCTGCCGCAGGCGCTGCGCATCGTCATTCCCGGCATCGTCAACACATTCATCGGCCTGTTCAAGGACACCACGCTGGTCTCGATCGTCGGCATCTTCGACCTCATCAAGACCGTCGAGGTGACGCTCGTCGATCCGACCTGGGCGACGCCGGTGACGCGCCTGACAGGCTATGCCTTCGCCGGGGTCTTCTATTTCATCTGCTGCTACGGCATGTCGCGCTACTCACTGGCGGTCGAACGCCGGCTCGCGGCTGGACAAAAGAGGTGAGCAACGATGGCAATGGCAACCGCAACGGAGCGTCCGGCCCATCTCAAGCCCGTTTCGCTGAAGACCGACACCGCGGTCGAGATGATCGGCGTGCACAAGTGGTACGGCGAGTTCCATGTGCTGCGCGACATCAACCTCAAGGTGACGCGCGGCGAGCGCATCGTCGTCTGTGGCCCGTCAGGATCGGGCAAGTCGACCATGATCCGCTGCATAAACCGCCTGGAGGAGCATCAGCAGGGCAAGATCATCGTCGATGGTGTGGAGCTGACCAACGACCTGAAGCGCATCGACGAGATCCGACGCGACGTCGGCATGGTCTTCCAGCACTTCAACCTGTTCCCGCATCTGACGATCCTCGAGAACTGCACCCTGGCGCCGATCTGGGTGCGCAAGATGCCGAAGAAGGATGCGGAAGAGATCGCGATGCACTATCTCACCCGCGTCAAGATTCCCGAGCAGGCTCACAAGTACCCCGGCCAGCTCTCGGGCGGGCAGCAGCAGCGTGTCGCCATCGCGCGTTCGCTGTGCATGAGCCCCAAGATCATGCTCTTCGACGAGCCGACGTCGGCGCTCGACCCGGAGATGGTCAAGGAGGTGCTCGACACCATGGTCTCGCTGGCGGAGGAGGGTATGACCATGATCGTCGTCACCCATGAGATGGGCTTTGCCCGCCAGGTGGCGAATCGCGTCATCTTCATGGACGCAGGCCAGATCGTGGAAATGAACACCCCGGACGAGTTCTTCAAGAACCCGCAGCACGAGCGCACGAAGCTCTTCCTCAGCCAGATCCTGCACTGAGGACGGGGCGCCGGCGGCCGCGCCGCGTCGTCGTTGACAGGTCGGCAGCGTATGCAAACCATCGGGCGGGCCGGGCGGTCCGCCCGACGCGCTATTGAGGGAAGAGCATGTTGCGCCTCGTGCTGCTGATCGCGGCCGCGCTCGCGGTTGCCTTCGCCATCTCCTTCGTTCTCGGCCGGCGGGGCGTTTTCGTCGCTGCTGCGGCTTTCGTGGTCGGCGCGGGGAGCGGCATCCTCTCCACCGTCGTCACGGCCTGCAACCAGTGCTGGACGGAGGCGCTGAGCGTCGGCGCCTTCGTGTCCATGCCCTTCTTTGTCGTTGGATGGTTCGCGCTGGCCCAGGCGGAGGTCGAGCGCCGGCACAGGCGGCTTCTCCTCGGCCTCGGCGCGCTGATGCTCCTGCAGGTCGTCTGGGCGGCGCGCATGACGGTGCTTGCCACCTTCCAGGGTGTCTGCCCCTGCGGTGCGCAGCTCTGGTGGCTGCGCACCAGCGAGATCGCCTCGGTCGGCTTCGACCGGCTGGCGGGTCCCTGGTTCATGCTCGAGGCCGTGCTCACGCTCGCCGTGCTGTTCAGCGCCGGCCGCCGGCTCGTCGAGGACGTGCCGGCGCGTTGAGACGGTCTCCAGTCATGTGCGCTGCTTCTCTGCCGGCTGCCGATCGAGGATCTCGACGGACTGGCTGTTGAGTTCGACATCGAGCACCCGGCGGGAGAACTTCCAGAGAATGGCGAGCCCGCCGGCAGCGAGCAGGGCTGTCAGGATCAGGGTGATGACCGCGCCGAGCTCCATGAGGCCACCGATGGCCCAGCCCGTGGCGGCCGCGACGCCGAGGATCTCGGTGCCGACGAGGATGATCGCGCTCACGGCGGTTATGCGCGCGGTGCTCTTCCTGGCAAAGCGGATGGACATGGCTCATCCCCGCTCAGTCTTGAAAGGGGACAAGGGGCTCACGCGCGCGGTTGCGCACATGCGGCCGGCGGCGGCCGCTGGAACGATCGAAGGATGCATGCGTATGATCTCGTCAGCCGCCCGGAGAGCGGCGAGCTGGATTCCGCCGGCGAGGCCGGCCGCGTGATGGCGGCGCGGGAGAACGCGCCGCGCGCTTCAGGCGGCGGGAGGGCCCGTCTGGGGGCGGGCGCAGGGGGCGTGTGATCGCCCCGGCCACGCGGCAGGCAGCAGCTGGCGGTCATGCGCGATGGCCAGCGGCGAGGCCGCTGCTGTGCGGAGCGTCGGCAGCACCGGCGGGCCGGACGGGCCGGCGAGGCGGCGACTGTCCATCGCCCGTGGCGCGAAGGCGCCGTGAAGAGGCATTCCGGTGAAGGTGGCACCGTCGGCCACGGCTTCCGCCGAGACCGTGACGTCGGGCGAGGTCGGGGTGAGCGGCCGCCCGCCCTGCAGGCCGAAGAAGAGAATGCCTGCAAGGAGCGCCAGCAATGTCAGCGGGGCGTGGAAGCGTTCGCTCACCGTCCCTCGGCCTCTCCGGTCTCGTTCGCCTCCGCTATAGCGCGCGGAGCGAGGGGTGCAAAGTGGCCGCGGATGCTGCGTCCCGACGGCTAAATCGATATAAAGGGCAGAAGGTGCGACGGTGCGCCGTGTCCGGGAACGAGAGGCAGCGATGGAGCAGACTTGGCGGTGGTTCGGCCCGCAGGATCCGGTGACGCTCGCGGATGTGCGCCAGACCGGCGCCACGGGCATCGTCAGCGCATTGCACCAGATCACCAGTGGCGAGGCGTGGACGGTAGAGGCGGTGGCCGAGCGGCGCGCCATGATCGAGAAGGCGGGGCTCACCTGGTCCGTCGTCGAGAGCATTCCCGTCCACGACGACATCAAGACGCGGTCCGGCAACTACCGGCGCTACATTGACAACTGGATCGCCTCCCTGCGCGCCTGTGCCGCCGGCGGCGTCACGACCATCTGCTACAACTTCATGCCTGTGGTCGACTGGACGCGCACCAACCTCATGTGGCAGGTCGCCGACGGCAGCTATGCGCTGCGCTTCGACATGGTGGACTTCGCCGCCTACGACGTCTTCATCCTGGAGCGCAAGGGTGCCGAGGCGAGCTATCCGGACGCCGTGCTCGCCGCCGCCCGCGCGCGCTACGCTGCCATGAGCGAGGGCGAGAAGGATGCCCTCGAGCGCAACATCATCGCCGGCCTGCCGGGCTCGGACTTCACCCACGACCGCGCCGGCATGCGCAGGCTGCTCGCGGCTTACGAAGGCATCGGCCCGGCCGAGCTGCGCGCCAGTCTCGTCGCCTTCCTGAAGGAGGTGGCGCCGGTCGCAGAGGAGGTGGGAGCGCGTCTGTGCATCCACCCGGACGATCCGCCGTTCTCGCTCTTCGGCCTGCCGCGTGTCGTCTCCACGGCCGAGGATGCCCGTGCCGTGCTGGCCGCGGTGGACACGCCGGCCAACGGTCTCACCTTCTGCGTCGGCTCCTACGGTGCGCGGGCGGACAACGATCTCGTCGCCATGGTGCGCGAGTTCGGCCCGCGCATCCACTTCGCCCACCTGCGCAACGTGAAGCGGGAGGAGGACGGCTCCTTCTACGAGGACGACCATCTCGCCGGCTCCTCCGACATGATTGCCATCGTCGCGGCGCTGCTCGACGAGGAGAGGCGCAGGCGCGCCGAGGGGCGGGCGGACGCTGTCATCCCCATGCGGCCCGACCACGGACACCTCATGCTCGACGACGTCGGCAAGAAGACCAACCCTGGCTATTCCTGCATCGGCCGCCTGCGCGGCCTCGCCGAGCTGCGCGGCGTGATGATGGCGCTGGAGCGGATGCAGGGCTTGGCTTGAGGGCTGGGCCGCACGCGCACGCAGACAAGGGCCACTCTCCCGGAGAGAGGGCGTCGGTACCGCCGACCGCTACCGCGCCATCCAGCCGCCGTCGACCGGCAGTACCGTGCCGGTGACATAGCCGCTCGCCGGGGCTGCGAAGAAGAGGACGGCGGTGGCGAGATCCTGTGGAGCGCCCCATCGGCCGGCCGGGATGCGCTCCATGAGCTGGCGCGTGCGCTCTGGGTCCGCCCGCAGTGCCGCCGTGTTGTCCGTCTCCATGTAACCCGGCGCGATGGCGTTGACGGTGATGCCCCTGGGCGCGAGCTCGTTCGCCATGAGCTTGGTCAGGCCGGCGACGCCATGCTTCGCTGCCGTGTAGGCCGGCACGCGGATGCCGCCCTGGAAGGAGAGGAGGGAGGCGATGTTGATGATGCGGCCCTGCCTGCTGGTCGCAACCATATGCCGCGCGACCGCCTGCGAGAGCAGGAAGAGGCTCTTGAGGTTCACGGTCATCACCGCATCCCAGTCCTCTTCCGTATAGTCGAGCATATCCTGCCGCCGGATGATGCCGGCGTTGTTGACGAGGATGTCGATGCCGTGCGCCTGCGCGACGATATCCGCGGCGAGGGCGGGGAAGTCGTGCGGTTTCTCGAGATCGCAGACGATCTCGCGGAACCTGCGTCCCAGAGCGGTGACGGCGCCCGCCGTTTCTGGCATCGGCCGTGAGCCGAGGCCGACAATGTCGGCGCCGGCGCTGGCGAGTGCCTCGGCCAGCGCCTTGCCGAGGCCGGTGCGGGCGCCGGTGACGAGGGCGACCTTTCCGGACAGGTCGAAGAGCCTGGTGAAGGCCGGCTCGGTCCTGGTCGTCATGGTGGGCTCCTCAGCGAAGGTCCTGCATGGCGATCATGTCCATGTCGGTGAAGGCCTGGTTGTCGCCGGCCATGCTCCAGATGAAGGCATAGCTTGTCGTGCCGGCGCCGCAGTGGATGGACCAGGGCGGCGAGACCACGGCCTGCTCGTTGCGGACGATGAGATGGCGCGTCGCCTCGGGGCGCCCCATGAGATGCACCGTGAAGGCGTCCTGCGGCAGCTCAAAGTAGAGGTAGGCCTCCATCCGGCGGTCGTGGGTGTGGGCCGGCATCGTGTTCCACACGCTGCCGCTGTCGAGACGGGTCAGGCCCATGACGAGCTGGCAGGTGGGCAGCACGTCGGGGTGCAGGTACTGATAGATGGTGCGTTTGTTGGCCGATTCCTGGCTGCCGAGCGGGATGGCCTTCGCCGCCGCCTTCGTGATGAGCCGGGCGGGATGGCGCGCATGGGCCGGCGCCGTGTTGATGTAGAACTTCGCCGGATTGTCGGGATCGACGCTGGCGAAGGTGACACTGGCCGTGCCCGCGCCGATATAGAGCGCGTCCTGGAAGCCGAGGTCGAACGTTGCCGCGTCGGCGGTGACGCGACCGGGCCCGCCGATATTGATGAGGCCAAGCTCGCGGCGGGCGAGATGGTGCTCGCTGCCGACCAGCCTGGCGTGGGCATCGGTGAAGGCGAGCGGGGTGGCGAGCGGCACGGCGCCGGCCAGCATCAGCCGGTCGTAGTGGGTGTAGGTGGCGTTGAGCGCGCCGGGCGTGAGCAGATCCTGCACGAGGAAATGCGCGCGCAGCGCCTTGGTGTCGAAGGTCTCGGCCTCGCGCCAGTGGACGGCGTGGCGGGTCTCGACGGACGCGGTGGTTCCTTGGGCGGGCATGGTTTGGCCTCGTGGTTGCGGGCGGGGCGGCGGCTGTTCACTCAAAGAGATGAGGGTGGGCGGCCTCCACGCGCGGCAGCGCGCGCAGGATCTCATTGAGGTGGTGGCGCATGGCCTTCTCGGCGGCGTCGGCATCCCGCGCGTCGATGGCGGCCATGATGTCGCGATGCTGGGCGACGAGCGGGCGCATGGCCTCCGTGCCAGGCAGGGTCAGGTAGCAGACCCGGTCCATGTGGGCCTTGAGGTCCTCGATGGCCTGCCAGGCCAGCATGCAGCCGGTGCCCTCGACGAGTGCGAGATGAAACAGCTCGTCCGCGCGCTGGAAGGACGTGTGGTCGCCGCGCTCGGCCGCCTCCTCCTGCAGGTGGAGCAGATCATCGATGCGCTGGCGGCTTTGCGGGGAGAAGCCCTCGCAGGCGCGGCGCACGACGGCCGCCTCCACTGCCTCGCGCACGAAGCGCGCCTCCATCATCTGCCGCACTGACAGGCGGGCGACGACTGTGCCGCGCTGTGGCAGTGTCTCGACCAGGCGTGACTTGGCGAGGGAGATGAGCGCCTCGCGCACCGGCTGGCGCGACACGCCCCAGCGCTGGGCGATCTCCACCTCCGAAAGGCGCGTGCCGGGCGCAATGCTGAGCGTGATGATGGCGCGGCGCAGCTCGCGCTCGACGCGCCGTGCTGCGGATTCGAAGGGGTTTGGGGTCTCTGCCAGCACGGTGGTTCCGCCGTCGAGGTCATGCATCGCCATTGCCTGATATAGCAGCGTATACTACCATACACAAATATACGATTGCACGCGGGCCGGCCGGCGGGCACCTCTAGGCAGGACTCGTAATTGCAGACGACGCCGGACGGCAGCGGCCGGTCGCGGGCGGCCGTCATGGGAGGATGAATGCAGGATAGGCAGGCGCCGCCGGCGACGGCGGCCGACATTGCGAACGGTTTCGTGGCGGCGCGCCGGGCGGCACGGCCGCTTGCACATTTTCCCGGTGAGCTGCCGGCTTCGCTCGATGCAGCATATGCCGTGCAGGACGAGGCGATACGTCTGTGGGGCGCGCCCGTCGTCGGCTGGAAGGTGGCGCTCATCCACCCGGACCTCCGTGCCCGTCATGGTGGCGAGGAGCGGCTCGTCGGCCCGGTCTTCGCCGGCACGCTCGTGGACGCCCGCAACGGGCCGGTCGAGGCGCCGGTGTTCGACGGTGGCTTTTCCGCCATCGAGGCCGAGCTTGCGGTCCGCCTCGGCGCGGACCTGCCGGCGCGCGAGGCGCCTTACCGGCTCGATGACGTGGTGCGAGTGGTGGAGGATCTCTTCCTGGCCGTCGAGGTCGCCAGCAGTCCGCTCGCCACCATCAACGACCTCGGACCGACGGCCGTCATCAGCGGCTTCGGCAACAATGCCGGCATCATCCTCGGCCCGGCGGTAACGGGCTGGCGCGATGCGCCGCCCGAGGCGCTTGCGACCCGGGTCGTGATCGACGGTGAGACCGTCGGCGAGGGGAATGCGGCGAAGGTGCCGGGCGGTCCCCTCGGGGCGCTCGTTTTCGCGGCCAACTGCCTGTCGTCCCGCGGTCGCGGCCTGAAGGCCGGCGACATCGTCTCGACCGGCGCGACCACGGGCATCCATCCGGTAAGGCCCGGCATGGCGGCGCTCGTGTCGAGCCCCGCCGCCGGCGAGATCCGTCTTTCGGTGACCCGCGCCGTGGGCGAGGGGTGATCTGCGGCTGGCGCACGGCGGGGGCAGCCCGCCGTGCGCCTCCGCTGCGGCCGTCGCGGCTGCCAAGAACACGAGGGCAAAAAAGCCCCGGTTCCATTTCCAGGGAGGCAATTCAATGCTCAGGTTCAGCACATTTCTCGGCACGGCGCTCGCGGCTGCGGCGCTGGTCATCGCGCCTGCAACGGCGCAGACCGTGCTCCGTTCCGCAGACGTCCACCCGGACGGCTACCCCACGGTCGAGGCCGTGAAGTACATGGGCTCCCTCATCAAGGAGGCCACCAACGGGCGTTACGACATCAAGGTCTTTGTGTCCGAGCAGCTCGGCAGCGAGAAGGACACCATCGAGCAGACGCGCTTCGGCGTGCTCGACCTCAACCGCGTCAACATGGCGCCATTCAACAACCTCATCCCCGAGACGGGGGTGCTTTCGCTGCCCTTCCTCTTCCGCTCGGTCGACCACATGCACAAGGTCGTCGACGGGCCGATCGGCGAGGAGATCCTCAAGGCCTTCGAGGCGCACGACCTCGTCGGGCTCGCCTTCTACGATTCCGGCGCGCGCAGCCTCTACACGACGAAAAAGCCGGTGCGCAGCCTCGAGGATGTGAAGGGGCTCAAGATCCGCGTGCAGCAGTCGGACCTCTTCATCGGCATGGTCAAGGCCATGGGCGGCAACCCGACGCCTATGCCCTACGGTGAGGTCTATTCGGCCCTGCAGACGGGCGTCATTGACGGGGCCGAGAACAACTGGCCGAGCCTCGAGAGCTCCAAGCATTACGAGGTGGCGAAGTACTACACGCTCACCGAGCACTCCCTGTCGCCGGAAGTGCTCGTGATGTCCAAGAAGGTTTGGGACAAGCTCTCTCCCGAGGACCAGAAGATCTTCCGCGAGGCGGCCAGGAAGTCGGTCGCCAAGATGCGCGAGCTCTGGCAGGCGCGCGAGAAGAAGTCCGAGGAGATCGTGCGGCAGGCCGGCGTCGAGGTGATCCAGATCGACAAGAAGCCGTTCGAGGAGGCGATGAAGCCCTTCTACGATTCCTTCGTGAAGGATCCCAAGCTGAAGGCGCTGGTCGAGCGGATCCGCGCGGTACAGTGACAGCATCGGTCGAGCATCGCTCTCCGGGGTGCGCGTTCGCCGTCCGGTGAACGGCGCGCCCCCACCGGTGTCGATGTCCGCGCCGGCGCGCGCATCGACACCGGGACGCCGGGGACCGATGACGACGAACCGCTCCGGAGCGACCATGACTGCGCTCTTCAAATCCCTGCACCGCCTGCTGTCCGCACTCTCGACAGCGGCGCTCTGGCTCTCCGCCGCCGGACTCGTGGCAATGACAGCAGCCGTCGCCTGGCAGGTCTTCGGCCGCTACGCGCTCAACGACACGCCGAGCTGGACGGAACCGATCTCCCTCCTTCTCATGAGCTGGTTCATCCTTCTCGGTGCCGCAGTCGGCGTGCGCGAGAACTTCCATCTCGGGCTCGACATCGTGCGGTTTTTTGCGCCAGGGCGCGTGGCCCGCGTCATGGACGGGATCAGCCTCCTCGCCATTGCGGGCTTCGGCATTGCCATGTCGTGGTTCGGCTCCACGCTCGTCGTCGGTACCTGGTCGGCCACCATTCCGGTGCTCGGTATCCCGGGCGGCATCGACTACCTGCCGCTTGTGGTCGGTGGCGCGCTCATCGCGCTCTTCGCCCTCGAGCGGCTCGTGGGGATGATCGCCTTTCCGCGGCAGGACGTGGTGATCGCCCAGGCCGCTGCTGATCCGGAGGCGGGCTGATGGAACTTTGGGTCCTGTTCGGAACGTTCCTTGGCCTGCTCGTGCTCGGCACGCCGGTCGCCTTCTGCCTCGGCATCGCCTCGCTGGCGACGGTGCTCTACATGGGCATGCCGCCCTTCATCGTCTTCCAGCGGCTCAATTCCGGCATCAATGCCTTCGCACTGATGGCCATCCCGTTCTTCGTCTATGCCGGTGACCTCATGGTGCGCGGCGGCATCGCCGGCAAGCTCGTGCGCCTCGCGGCCGCGCTCGTCGGCCACCTGCGCGGCGGGCTCGGGCAGGTCAACATCGTCGCCTCCACGCTCTTCGGCGGGGTCTCCGGCTCGGCGGTGGCAGATGCCTCGGCCGTCGGAGGACTGATGATCCCGCAGATGCGCGAGCGCGGCTATGCCGCCGACTACGGCGTCAATGTTACGGTGACGTCGGCCATCATCGCGCTGATGATCCCGCCCTCGCACAACATGATCATCTATTCGATGTCGGCGGGTGGGCGCATTTCGATCGCCGATCTCTTCACGGCCGGCATCATTCCGGGCCTGCTGCTCGCCATCGTGCTCATGGTGGCGGCCTATGTCGTCGCCCGGCGACGCGGCTATCCGGCCGGCACCTTTCCTGGATGGGGCGCCATGTTGCCGATCTTCGTCGGGGCGGTGCCGGGCATTCTTCTCATCGGCATCATTTTCGGCGGGGTTCGCTCGGGCGTGTTCACAGCCACCGAGAGCTCCTGCATCGCCGTCGTCTACGCGCTCGCCGTGACGGTTCTCGTCTACCGCGGCATGGGGTGGCGGGATTTCCTGGATGCGACGTTCGGCGCCGTCCGCACGACGGCGATGGTGCTGCTCGTCATCGGCAGCGCCGCGTCCTTCGGCTGGCTGCTGGCGCTGCTGCAGGTGCCGACGGCGATGGTGGAGGGGATGCGTGCGCTCTCCGACAACCCCATCGTCATTTTCCTGCTCATCAACCTCATTCTGCTGGTGCTTGGCTGCTTCATGGACATGGCGCCGCTGATCATCATCACGACACCGATCTTCCTGCCGGTCGTCACGGCCTTCGGCATGGATCCGGTGCACTTCGGCGTCATCCTCATCCTCAACCTCGGCATCGGCCTGTGCACGCCGCCCGTGGGCTCGGTGCTCTTCGTCGGCTGTGCCATCGGCCGCATTGGTATCATGGAGGCGGTGCGGACCATCTGGCCGTTCTACGGGGCGTGCTTCGCAGTCCTGATGCTCGTCACCTACATCCCGGCGCTGTCGCTGTGGCTGCCGGCACTTTTCCGATAGGAAGCAAACGCCATTCGCAATTGTGCGAGCACAAACGAAAACCGTCTTGCAGGTCATCCGGCGTGGTGAAACCATGCCGGATGACAGCGATCCGAGACGGTCATGGCGATCCGGGACGTTTTGAGAGCCGTTGAAGACCGGCGCGACGATCTGGCGGCCCTGACGGCCGATCTGGTCCGCATCCCGACGGTCAACCCACCTGGCGAGAACTATCGCGACTGCGCTGAGTTTCTCGGCAACAGGCTCCGCCGCCGCGGCTTCGATGTCGTCTACGTCCGTGCCGAGGGAAGCCCCGGCGACAGCGACCGCTACCCGCGCTGGAATGTCGTGGCGCGCAAGGAGGGCAGCCGTCCGGGGCCCTGCGTCCACTTCAATTCCCATATCGACGTCGTCGAGCCGGGGGCGGGCTGGACCCGCAATCCCTTTGGCGGCGAGATGGAGGACGGCAGGGTCTACGGTCGCGGTGCCTGCGACATGAAGGGCGGACTCGCGGCCTCGGTCGTCGCCGTGGAGGCGTTCATCGACCTCATGCCCGACTTTCCCGGCGCCATCGAGATCTCGGGCACGGCGGACGAGGAATCCGGCGGGTATGGCGGCGTCGCCTATCTCGCGGGCAAGGGCTTCTTCTCGAAGCCGCGCGTCGACCACGTCATCATCCCCGAACCGCTCAACAAGGATTGCATCTGCCTCGGCCATCGCGGCGTGTGGTGGGCGAAGATCGAGACGAAAGGGCGGATCGCGCACGGCTCCATGCCCTTTCTCGGCGATTGCGCCGTGCGCCATATGGGGGCGCTGCTCCACGCCTTCGAGTGCGAGCTCATCCCGGTGCTCGCCGCACGCCGCACGGAGATGCCCGTGATCCCGCCGGGCGCGCGCAGCTCGACCCTCAACATCAACTCCATCCACGGCGGCCAGAGAGAGGATTATGAGGGCCTGCCCTCACCATGCGTGCCGGATTCCGCTCGCCTCGTCATCGACCGCCGCTTCCTGATGGAGGAGCGCATCGAGGACGTGAAGGCCGAGGTGATCGGCATTCTCGACCGTCTGGCCGAGGAGCGGACGGATTTCTCCTACGCGATCGAGGACCTGTTCGAGGTGCTGCCGACCATGACGGACCGTGACGCGCCCGTCGTGCGGGCGGTCGCCACCGGCATCCGCGAGGTCATGGGCCGGGAGCCGAACTACGTCGTTTCGCCCGGCACCTACGACCAGAAGCACGTTGACCGCATCGGCCGGCTGAAGGACTGCATCGCCTATGGCCCCGGTATTCTCGACCTGGCGCACCAGCCCGACGAATATGTCGGCGTCGACGACATGGTCGATTCGGCGAAGGTCATGGCGCGCGCCTTGCACGAGCTCCTGACGGGTGGCAGCAGGGCGTGAGCGAGTCGCTTCGCCGCTGGTGCTGCCCGTCAGGGATCCGAGATGAACGTTGCGATGGAGGAGGGGCCGGTATGTATCGCCGTCTGATGCAATGCCTGGTGAGGGGGGCTGCCGCCGGCGCCGTGTCGGCGGGGCTCCTCCTCGGCACGCCGGCCCTTGCGGCGCGGACCGACATCGTTCTCGGCATCCGGCTGGAGCCACCGCACCTCGACCCGACTGCGGGCGCGGCGGCTGCAATTGCGGAGGTCGTCTACAACAACGTCTTCCAGGGGCTGACGCGCATCGACCGCGACGGCTCGGTGAAGCCCTCGCTGGCCGAACGCTGGGACGTGTCGGAGGACGGCAAGGTCTATACCTTCCACCTGCGACAGGGCGTGAAGTTCCATGACGGCACGACCTTCGACGCCGAGGACGTGAAGTTCTCGCTCGACAGGGCGCGCGCGGCCGACAGCGTCAATCCGCAGAAGGGCCTGTTCGAGCCCATCGAGACCGTCGAGGTGGTCGACCCACAGACGGTGCGGATCACCCTGAAGCGTCCGAGCGGGAACCTGCCGTTCAACCTCGGCTGGGCCGCGGCGGTCATCGTGGCGCCGGAGAGCGCGGCCGACAACAAGACGCAGCCGGTCGGTACCGGTCCCTTCAAGCTGGCCGAATGGGTCAAGGGAGACCACGTTACGTTGGTGCGCAACGACGATTACTGGGGCGAGCCCGTCGCGCTGGAGAAGGCGACCTTCAAGATCATCGGCGACCCCACGGCCTCCTTCGCGGCCCTCATGGCCGGCGATGTCGATGCCTTCCCCCTCTTTCCCGCGCCGGAGAACGTGCCGCAGTTCGAGGCCGACCCGCGCTTCACGGTCGTCGTCGGCAATACCCAGGGCAAGACGGTCCTCGCCATGAACAACGGCAGGAAGCCGTTCGATGACATCCGCGTGCGCCGGGCGATCTCCCATGCCGTCGACAGGCAGGCGCTGATCGAGGGGGCGATGCACGGTTACGGCAAGCCCATCGGCTCGCATTTCGTGCCGCAGGACAGGGGGTATGTCGATCTCACTGGCAAGTATCCCTTCGATCCCGAGAAGGCGCGGGCACTGCTGAAGGAGGCGGGGGCGGAGAACCTGTCCGTGCAGCTCGTGCTGCCGCCGCCGGACTACGCGCGCCGCGGTGGCGAGGTGCTGGCATCCCAGCTGCGCAACGTCGGCATCTCGGTCGAGATCGTGCCGATGGAATGGGCGCAGTGGCTGGGCGAGGTCTTCCGCAACAAGAATTTCGATATGACCGTCGTGAGCCACGTGGAGCCGCTCGACCTCGATATCTATGCCCGCGAGGACTACTACTTCGGCTACAGGAACCCCGAATACCGGGCGCTCTACGAGCGTTTCGTCGCCTCGACGGACGAGAACGAGCGGCTCGCGCTGCTGGGCACGCTGCAGGAGAAGCTGGCGGACGATGCGGTCAACGTCTGGCTGTTCCTGCTGCCGAAGATCGGCATCTGGGACGCGCGGCTCGAAGGGCTGTGGGAGAACACGCCCGTGCCCGCCAACGACCTGACGGGCGTGAAGTGGCGCGAGTAGCAGTGACACAGGCGATGGCGCGGGGTGGTTCCCCGACGTCGTCCTCCTCTCGTCGAGGGCGGAAGGCGGGAGTTCGTGCCGCGCCGTCATCCGGGGCGGTGCGGGAGCCGGCCTGACCGATGCTCACCTTTCTCGCCAGGCGCCTCGCATCACTGCTTGTCACGCTCGCCGTCGCCTCGGCCGTCATCTTCGCGGTGATGGAGGTGCTGCCGGGCGATCCGGCGGAGATCATGCTCGGCACCAACGCGCGGCCGGACACACTAGCGGCGCTGCGAGCCAATCTCGGGCTCGACCGGCCGGCGACGGAGCGCTACGTCGCTTGGGTCTCCGGCTTCTTGCAGGGTGATCTCGGTCGCAGCTACACTTATTCCGTCCCGGTCGGAGAGCTTGTCGCCCAGCGCCTGTGGGTCAGCCTGCCGCTCGCCGCCATCTCCCTGCTTCTCACCGTGCTCATCGCCATTCCGGTCGGCGCTATCGCCGCGGCACGGCGCAACAGGCCGGTCGACATCGGCATCATGGCGGCCACGCAGGTCGGCATCGCCGTGCCGAACTTCTGGTTCGCCATGCTGCTCGTCTTCGTCTTCGCGGTGAGCCTGCGTCTGCTGCCCGCCGGCGGTTTCCCCGGCTGGGGTGCGGGCCTGTGGCCGGCCCTGCGCTCCCTCATCCTGCCGGCCGTGGCGCTCGCGCTGCCACAGGCGTCGATTCTCGCCCGCGTGATGCGCTCCTCGCTCATCGACACGCTCGGGGAGGACTACATGCGCACGGCACGCGCCAAGGGCTTGAGCCGGAGCGAGGCCGTGCGGCGGCACGCGCTGCGCAATGCGCTGATCCCGGTGCTCACCATCATGGGCCTGCAATTCTCCTTCCTGCTCGCCGGCACCATCATCATCGAGAACGTCTTTTTCCTGCCGGGCCTCGGCCGTCTGGTCTTCCAGGCCATCACCCAGCGCGATCTCATCGTGGTCAAGAGCGTCGTGATGCTGCTCGTGGCGAGCGTGGTCATCGTCAATTTCCTCGTCGAGCTGGCCTATGCCGCGGTCGATCCGCGCCTGAGGAGGCGCGCATGAGCGCGGTCGTCGCCGGCAGGCAGGGCCTTGCCGCCCGTGCCCTCGGCCATCCGAGCTTCCTCGTGGGGGCGGCGATTTCGCTCGTGGTGGCGGCGACGGCTCTCCTGTCCTTCGTGTGGACGCCCCACGATCCGACGGTGCTCGACATCGGCCGCAAGCTCCAGCCACTCTCGGCGGCGCACTGGCTCGGCACCGACCAGTACGGCCGCGACGTGCTGTCGATGATCATGGGCGGAGCCGTCACCTCCATGGCCGTGTCGTTCGTCGCGGTGGGCATCGGCCTCGGGCTTGGTGTGCCGCTCGGGCTGCTCGCGGCCGGGCGGCGCGGGCCCGTCGGCGAGGCGGTGATGCGCGCCAACGATTTCGTCTTCGCGTTTCCGGCGCTCGTCATGGCCATCATGCTGCGGGACATCTTCGGGCCCGGCGCGCTCAACGCCATGGTCGCCATCGGCATATTCAACGTGCCGGTTTTCGCGCGGCTCGCCTATGGCGCCGCATTGCCGCTGTGGACGCGCGAGTTCGTCATGGCGGCGCGTGTTGCCGGCAAGGGCAGGGGGCGCATCACCCTTGAGCACATCCTGCCCAATATGCTGAGCCTCATTATCGTGCAGGCCACCATCCAGCTTTCGCTCGGCGTGCTGGCCGAGGCCGCGCTGTCCTATGTCGGGCTTGGCGTTCAGCCGCCGGCGCCGAGCTGGGGGCGCATGCTCAACGAGGCCCAGACACTGATGGCCATTGCGCCGCGCCTTGCGCTGGTGCCGGGGCTCGCCATCGTCGTCACGGTGATGGGGCTCAACCTCCTCGGCGACGGCCTGCGCGACCTGCTCGACCCGCGCCTTGCCCGGGAGCGCTGAGCCATGAGCCTGTTCAGCATCGAGCGCCTTCAGGTTTCCATCTACGGCCAGCCGATCCTCAAGGGCGTTTCGCTCTCGGTCGGGGAGGGGGAGATTCTCGGCCTCGTCGGGGAATCCGGGTCCGGCAAGTCCATGACGGCGTTGGCGGCGATGCGGCTCCTGCCGCGCGGTGCGCGGACGCAGGGGCGCATCCTGCTCGATGGCGAGGACATCCTCGCCAAGAGTGAAGCGGAGATGTGTGACCTGCGCGGGCGCGATATCGGCATGATCTTCCAGGAGCCGATGACGGCTCTCAACCCGCTGAAGACCATCGGCGCGCAGGTGGCGGAGTGCTTTGCCCAGCATCTGGGGGCGCCACGCGACGAATGTATGGCTTGGGCGGGGCAGGTGCTGGAGCGGGTGGGACTGCCGCCGTCGCGCTTTCCACTCGACCGCTACCCGCACGAGCTTTCCGGCGGCCAGCGACAGCGAGTTGTCATCGCCATGGCGGTGGCGCTCAAGCCCAAACTGATCATTGCCGACGAGCCGACGACGGCGCTCGACGTGACGACGCAGGCCCAGATTCTCGCGCTGATGCGGGAACTGGTGACGCGGGACGGCGCCAGCCTCCTCATGATCACGCACGACCTGGCCGTGGTGGCCGAGATGGCCGATCGCGTCAGCGTGATGCGCGACGGGGAGGTGGTGGAGGAGGGCGCGACGGCCGCCTTCTTCTCCGGCATGCGCCATCCCTATTCCAGGGCTCTGCTGGCGGCTTCCACCCACGTGCCGGTGCGCCGGCGCGCCGGCTGTGCCCGGCCCTCGTCCTTGCCCCCAGCGCAGCCGCAGGGCGGGCAGGAGGAGCCGATCCTGCTCGCACAGGAGGTCGTCCGCGACTACCGGGGCCGGCGCCGATCGCTCTTCAGGGCACCCGTGAAACACCGGGCCGTCGATGGCGTGAGCCTCGCCATACGGCCGGGGGAAAGCGTCGGCCTCGTCGGCGAATCCGGCTGCGGCAAGTCCACCCTGGCGCGCACGCTGATGGCGTTGGAGCCGCCGCAGGGCGGGACGGTGCTCTTCCGTGGCCGCTCCTTCGCCGATTTCTCGTCTGCCGACCTGACGGCGCTGCGGCGGGCCATGCAGGTTGTGTTCCAGGATCCCTACGGCTCCTTCGACCCCAGGCATAAGGCTGGCCGGCTCGTTGCCGAGCCCCTTTACCTCTTGCGTGGTGAGATCGATGCGGCCGAGCGCAACCGGCGCATCGCCGCCGTGCTGCGCGACGTTGGCCTCAAGCCGGAGGATGCGGAGAAATATCCCCACGAGTTCTCCGGTGGCCAGCGCCAGCGGCTCGCCATCGCCAGGGCGCTCATCACGCGGCCCTCACTCATCATCCTCGACGAGCCCGTGTCGGCGCTCGATGTCTCCATCCGCGCCCAGGTGCTCGATCTGCTCGCCGAGCTGCAGGCGGAGCACGGGTTGGCCTATCTCTTCATCTCCCACGACCTTGCGGTCGTGCGCGCCATCACCGACAGGGTGCTTGTGATGCGCGCCGGCCGGATTGTGGAGGAGGGGCCGACGGAGGAGGTGTTCTCGGCGCCGCGGCACGCCTATACGCGCGAGCTTCTCGCTGCCTCGCCCGATCTCTCGCGGGCCCTCGCGGCGCGCGACATGCGCGCACCCACGACAAACCGGGCAGCGGGCGAGGTTCCCCCGGGAGGCTGACGCAGCCGGAGGCTGGCCTCAATCCGTGAACACCACCGTGCGTTGGCCGTTGAGGATGACGCGATCCTCAAGGTGGTAGCGCAGGGCGCGGGCGAGCACGCGCCGCTCGATGTCGCGGCCCTTTCGTATCAGGTCTTCCGGCGTGTCGCGGTGGCTGATGCGCTCCACGTCCTGCTCGATGATCGGCCCCTCGTCGAGGTCTGACGTCACATAGTGGGCCGTGGCGCCAATGAGCTTCACGCCGCGTGCATGCGCCTGGTGATAGGGCTTGGCGCCCTTGAAGCCCGGCAGGAACGAGTGGTGGATGTTGATGCAACGTCCCGCGAGCTTGGCAGCCAGCCCGTCGGACAGGATCTGCATGTAGCGGGCGAGGACGACGACCTCGGTTTCCGTCTCGCGGATCAGCTCCCACAGGCGCGTTTCCTGCTCGAGCTTCGTCTCCTTCGTGACCGGCAGGTGATAGAAGGCGGCCCCGTCAAAGTCGAGCGAGCCATAGGTCTCGCGCGGGTGGTTCGCAACCACCGCCACCAGCTCCATCGGCAGCTCGCCGAGGCGCTTGCGGTAGAGCAGGTCGACGAGGCAGTGGTCGAACTTGGAGACGAGGATCATCACCCGTCTCTTCTCCGCCTTGTCGCGCATGGTCCAGGTCATGCCGAATCGCTCGGCCAGCGTCGCAAAGCTCGTTCTGAGCTCCGCCAGCGTCGGCGCACCGTGCAGCGGGTTGAATACCACGCGCATGAAGAAGCGGTTGCTCTCGGTGTCGTCGAACTGCTGCGCGTCGAGGATGTTGCACCCCGACTCGAATAGGTGCGTCGAGACCGCCGCCACGATGCCCGGGCGGTTGGTGCAGGAAAGGGTGAGGACGTAATGCGGCTGTGACATGCGGCCGTTTTGATCCTTTTTGCAGAATCCGCAAGGGCCTCTGCGAGGCAGCGCCCCGAATTTCACCGCACGATCGGTCTTGGCTATTAGCGATCAGTTTGATTTGATAAAAGATAGATTAAAATTTAAGTCAAATCAGCATTCTCCGATCCGACTTCCTCGAAACGGGTGACGGCATGGCCGATATCGGACATCTGCGAGAGGGGATCGACAGACCCCGACAGGCGATGACCAGAGTTGCACGGCAGGCGAGCCGGGACAAAGAAGGGCCACCCCGTACCGACATAGGCACCATCCTCCTGCACTGGCTCGTGGCCATCGTGATGGTGGTGAGCCTTCTGACGGGGCTGCGCATTTCGGCGGATGCGCCTGATGCCGTCATCTCCAAGGCCTTGGAGCCCATCCTCCCGCAGGGAGAGATCTGGAGTGTCCATTTCATCTCGAGCCTTACCCTCTTCTTCGCCTCGACAGCCTATGCGCTCTACATGTTGCGCAGCGGCCTGCGCCACCGGGTGGCGCTGAAGAAGGCGAGGGCGCTGGTCATGCCGGCCGCCAGCAAGCTGCGCTGGGGCGCTGTCAACGTCATCCTGCACTGGGTGCTCTACGGTCTCGTCACGGTCCTCACGGCGACGGGCATAGCGCTCTATGTCGGTTATGGCGGCTGGGTCGTTGCCGTCCATGCGGCCTGCGCCATCGCGGTGCTGGTCTACATTTTCGTGCACGTTATCGCGCATTTCCTCTACGGCGGCTGGGGGCAGATCCTGCGGCTGTTCCGGCCGACGCCGCTCGTCTCCAACAGCGGTATGAAGGCACGGCCCTTGCTCACGGCGGTTCTCGTTGGCGTGCCGGTCGCCGGCGCGATCGCCGCTTTCGACTGGGGCACGCGCGACAAGCTCACGGTCACCAGGGTGGACGAGGCGCCGAAGCTCGACGGCACGCTTGACGATCCGGTCTGGCGTCGCGCTGCCCCGGTGCGCATCCGCACCCAGCAGGGCGCCAACCTGGGTGGCACCGGCGAATCGGTCGTCGAGGTGCGGGCGGTGAGGGATGCCGACAACATCTACTTTGCCTTCCGCTGGGAGGACCCGACGCGCTCGCTGCGTCGCCTGCCGCTCGTGAAGCGGGAGGACGGCTGGCACCTCGCCCACAACGGCGCCGATATCGCGGACGAGACTGACTTCTACGAGGATAAGCTGTCCGTCATCTTCTCGCGCTCACAGGCTTTCGGTGGCGGCGGGGCCACCCATCTCGGCCCCCAGCCGATGGCCGACAAGCCCGGCGCGCTCAACAGCCGTGGGCTGCATTACACCACGGACGGCAGCTACATCGACATGTGGCAGTGGAAGGCGTCGCGCGGCGGTCTGCTCGGACGTGTCGACGACCAGTTCATCGGTCCGCCGATGGAGCCGACGGAGGCGGACTGGAACAAGACCGCCCGCTACCAGGGCGGCTATACGGGCGATCCGGGCAATGCCTTCTACGTCTACAACTTCGGTTCCGAGCCCCCCGGCGGATTCCGCGGCCCCGTGACGGTGAAGCGCCTGCCGGTCGACTACCGGCAGACCGTCGCCAAGCTCAAGACCTTCGACCTCAACCCCGAGAGCAGCGACAGCGAAGGGGCGCAGTGGTGGATGACGGAGGCGGAGACGGTTCCCTATTCGCCGGAGCTCGATGCGACCATTCCCGTCGGCACCGTGATCCCCGGCGTGCTCATCATGGGCGAGTACAGCGGCGACCGGGCCGATGTCACCGGGGCCGCCCGCTGGGAGAACGGGTACTGGACGCTGGAGGCTAAACGCGCCCTGGCGACAGGCAGCAAGCACGACGTCGATTTCGTGCCCGGCGAGCCCCTCTACATGTGGGTCGCCGTCTTCGACCACAACCAGACCCGCCACACGCGCCACGTGCGCCCGGTCGAGCTGGTCATCGAGTGACGCGCCTGCTGCGCGGCGGGCTGCGCCTTCTGCAGCGCCGCGCCAGAGGTTGAGACATGGCAAGCAAGTGCAATCTGACAGTCAATGGGCGCACGGTTCGGGCGAATATCGGCGAGACGCTGGTTGATGCGGCGATGGGGGCATGGATCGTGGTGCCGCATGACTGCTGCTCGGGCCAGTGCGAGACCTGCCGCGTGCGGGTTGTCTCGGGATTAGTCGACGCCCGCGGCACGGGGGAGGGTGACACCGTGCTCGCCTGCCAGGCGACGCTCCTGGGCGATGCGGTGATCGCCTATGACGAGGTGCCGGAGGCGACGAGGCGCGCCGGCCATGTCGCCGCCATGCGTGCCCTGTCGCGCGACGTGGTGGAAGTGATCGTCGAGCTGCGCACCCCGCTCGACTATCTGCCTGGGCAATATGTGAGCGTGACCTTCGCCGGTTTTCCGGCGCGCGACTACAGCCCCACCCTGCGCTGGGACGGTACGCGGGCCGCGCACGAACTCATCTTCCATATCCGCATGCTGCCGGACGGCATCGTCTCGTCCGAACTGGGGCGGGACATCAGGCCCGGCCACCGTGTGGAGGTGCGCGGGCCCTTCGGCCATGCCTTCTTCCGCCGCGGTGACGGCGTGATGGTGCTCGTTGCCGGCGGCACTGGCTGGGCACCCATCTGGGCCGTTGCGCACGAGGCCGTGCGGGCACGCCCGAGGCGCGACATCATTGTCATCGTCGGCGCGCGAGATCTCGACGGGCTCTATATGCGCGATTCCCTCGACTGGCTGCGCGACCACGGCGCGCGAGAGGTCATCGCCACCTCGCGGCAGGGCGGGGGAGGGCTCGTGCGGACGGGACGGCCGACCAACTACCTGCCGCTGCTCGGTCCCTCCGACATGGTCTATGTCGCGGGGGCGCCGGGCCTCGTCGACTCCGTCAAACAGAAGGCGCTGGCGGCCGGCGCGTTCTGCTTCGCCGATCCGTTCCTGCCGAGCGAGCAGCGCATGTCCTTCATGGACAGGATGGCGCGGCTGCTGCGCGCACCTGGCCGGGGCTCCGTGCGCGACGCCGGTTTGTTCGCGCCGCAGATGGCGGGCGAGGACAGTGCCGGTCGCTCCGCTGCCGCTAGATCCGTGAACCGCCCCGGGGCCCGGCGGCCGCTGCAGGAAACGCTGTTCGCGGCCCGGCGGCTGATGCGCAGGGAATAGGGCTGCAAATGCAGACGCGCTTGTCGAAGGGTGAATCGAAAAGCGCGTCTATCATATTGGAAGAAGGGCTTTTTCCGGCCTGATGCAGCGCGTCCGGTCTAAGCTGACACCTCGGCCAGGAAGGCGCGCACGGTCTGGTCGAGGCGGCGCGCCTCCTCGACCATGACGGTCGCCGTGTTGACCACATGCACCGACGTGCTGCGCGCGTCGCCGATCGTCGCCTTGAGACGATCGACGCTGTGCGACAGGTCGACGGTGCCGCTTGAGGCGGCGGAGACGCTGCCGGCGATCTCCTGCGTCGCGACCGTCTGGCGCTCGATGGAGACCTCGATCGCCTTGGTGTGGGCCATGACGTTCTCGAGGGTGCGCGCGATCATCTCGATGGAGCTGACCGCTTCCCCGGTCGCCTCCTGAATGGCGGCGACCTTGCTCGCGATCTCGTCGGTGGCCTTCGCCGTCTGGCCCGCCAGAGCCTTCACTTCGTTGGCGACGATGGCAAAGCCCTTGCCGGCCTCGCCGGCGCGGGCTGCCTCGATGGTGGCATTGAGCGCGAGGAGGTTGGTCTGGGCCGCGATCTCGTCGATGAGGCGCACGACCGCGCCGATCTTGCTCGCCGCTTCGGCCAGGCTGTCGACCTTGGCTGTGGCGGCGCGCGCAACCGCATTGCCGTCGTCCACAACGGTGGCCGTTTCCTGCACCTTGCTGGCAATTTCGGCAATGGAGGTACTGAGCTGCTCCGTGGCGTGCTTGACGAGCGTGACGCTGGAGACGGTGCTCTCCGAAGCGGCAACGGCCTCGACGGCTTCCCTCTCGGCGGCGGCTGACACGTCAGCGAGCTGATGGGCCATGGCGTCCATCGTGTCGATGCCGTTGCCGACACGAGTCAGCACCGAGCGCATTGTCTCGTCGAAGCGGTGGATCGCCTGCTCCAGCGCCTCCCGGCGCTGCTTGACGGTCTCGGCGAAGGCGACGTGCGTGCGCAGCTGGTCGCGTTCCTGCAGCGAGCGCTGGAGGAGCACCACGGCGCGCGCGATGTCGCCCACCTCGTCCTTGCGGTTGGCGCCGGAGACATGGGTGCGCCAGTCGCCCTGCGCCACGGCGCCGACCGCCTCCGTGATGCGTGCCAGCGGCCGCGTGACGTGGCGGGCTGTTGCCAGGGCGATGGCGGCGAAGGCGATGAGCGTAACGCACCCGCCGCCGACGAGCCATGCTACGAGCGCACGCGTCTCGGCCGCGCCGATGCGCACGGTCTCATCCCTGAGCTGGTAAGCCTCTGTGCGCGGGGCGAGGGCGCAGATCTGCAGGTCCGCAGGAAAGCCGGTACACCGGGCGAAGTACATCCCATCGGGAGTCTCGAGCAGGTTGCTCGGCTCGTGCAGTGAGAAGCCACCCGTCAGTGGCGGTGCTCCCGCGCGGGAGACAACCGTTTCGCCGGAGAGGACGACGATGCCGGTATTTGTCAGGCGCGAGAACTCGCTGAGAGAGGGCTCGTTCATGCGCAGCGCCCGGTGGGCGATGAGAGCGGCGACCACGTCACCGAAATCGTCGAAGATGGGCGTGACGTCGATGGCGGCAGCCGCCACCGGGGCAGGGGCGCCGACGGCCGTTGCCAGCGCCTCATCGAGCGGTGTGATCAGTTCCAGGATATGCGGCCGGCGTCGGTCGTTCTCCGCGAGCAGCGGGCGGATGCGCTCGGCGAGCGGGCTCTTCTGCAACGCGGCGTCGGCGCCGAGAATGTCCAGCCACTGATCGTGCGCGCCCATGACGCGCATCTTGTTGTCGATGACGAGAATGCCGTCGAGCTTCGCGATCTCGGCTGCGCGCGACAGCAGCTCGCTCATTGCCACGACGTTTCTGGAAGCGATGGCGCGGCTGACATCGGCCCGCTGCGCGATGGCGTTGATCTGGTAGGTCACCTCGTCGAAGACGTTCTTAAGGCGGGCAGCCGCGAGCTTCGCGTCAGCCTCGAGCCGTTCCGAGAGCTTGGCTTCGGCGAGTGCCTCGAGCTGAAGCGCCTGCCGGTTCAGGCCCCGGTCGAGGCGCATGACCGTCAACGCCACCAACGCCGAGCATGCCGCCAGCGCCGTGGCGACGATCGCGATGGTGAAACGCGTGCCGAGGGACGACAGGCTTTTCACGTCGACCTCACTTTGCGGTGGGGACGCCGCCCATGCGACGCACGATCTCGCGGGCCTCGGGAGAGGAAATGAAAGCGAGGAAGTCGCGCGCCTCGGGCGTCACAGTCTTCTCGTTGTAGATGAGCTCGATGGTGTTTGCGCTGGGGTAGCCCTCGTCCGTGGGGAACAGGCCATCCACGCTCAGCACAACAATCTGTTCGGGCAGGCTGGTGGAATAGGGCCCCCAGCCGATGGCCCCTTCGACATCGCGCACGGACTCGATGCCCTCCTGCGTGGTGAAGGCGGTCTTCGACTTGTCGGTGATGACGAGGTTGTCCCAGCCCGGCATGGTGTCCCGCAGGACGAGCAGCGTGCTGTCACGGTCCTCGCGGCGCACGACGCGCACACGCAGGTCGTTGCCGCCCACCTCGCGCCAGTTCTCGATGTTGCCGGCGAAGATCGCGCGCAGCTGCGCTCCGGTCAGGGAGGAGATGCCGGCGCTACGATGAACATAGAAGGCTGAGGGAAGCTTGAGGAAAGGAACGGCGACGATGCCCTGGGCCTTCTCGGTGTCGGTGAGGGGGCGGGCGATGCGGCCAAGAATTTCCTGGCCCGAACCGACGGCGAGGATGCCACCGCCCGAGCCGACGCTTGGCGGCACGACAATCGTCGTCTGCGGATTGCGCTGCGTGTAGAGTTCACCGACGGCGCGCAGGATGTCGACGCCGTCGCCGGTTCCAACGATGCGCAGTTCTTCCGCCTTCGCGGTGGTGGGGAGACTGAAGCCGACGATGGCGGCACAGATCAGGCCGACGAGCGTGCGCATGCTTTCTCTTGTCCCGCTATTGTCCGAATGTCGGAATGATAGGAGACAGAGGGTAATGAAAGGTGAACTTGTCGAAAGTTGTGGCGTTCAGTGCAGAGCGCCGGCAACTCATCAAAGCGTTGGTTAACTGTCCGCTACTTTCGAAGATTCGCCCAGTATTTGCCGGCGTATGACAAACAGCGCGTGCCGTATCACGCCGAATGCTCAGCGAGATTCGCCACGAGGTCGCCGAAGCGTTCACCCTGGATGATGATGTGGGCCTTGAGCAGGCTGGAGGCGGCTTCCGCATCTCCGCGCTCGATGGCGGCGAGAATGCCGTCGTGCTCGGCGAGCGAGGTCTGCAGGCGGCCCCGGACGCGCAGCTGCAGGCGGCGGTAGGGCTTGAGGCGCCTGTGCATCAGCGTTGCCTGCTCGGCGAGGAAGCCGTTGCGGGAGGCTTGATAGATGGCGTGGTGGAATCGCTCGTTGGCGTAGTAGTAGCCGTCCGTGTCGTTGGCCTCGGCGGCCGCGCGGCATTCGCCCTGCGCCGTTGCCAGTGCGGACAGGTCGCTGCTATCGGCCCGGCGTGCGGCGAGACGGCCGCACATGCCTTCCAGCTCCGCCATCACCTCAAACATCTCCATGAGGCGGGAAGGCCCCACCTGTGCGACAACGGCGCCGCGGTGCGGGCGCAGCTCAACGAGACCCGTGGTGGCGAGCTGTAGCAGGGCCTCGCGGATCGGCGTGCGGGAGACGCCGAAGCGCTGCGCCAGCGATGCCTCGTCCAGCCGCTCGCCAGCCTTGAAGACGCCCATGGCGATGTCGTTCTCGAGGGCGTCTCTCAGGACAAAGCCGCGCTTGCCGCTCATGGAACCGGACCGTCGCATACGAACCAGATCGAATTGTATACGAAATCGTTGACAGCGGATGCAAGTTTGACTTCGATAACTCCAAGGCCCGCAAGAGGCCCGGCTCCTCGACGAGCCATCACTTCGGAGGAAACGACATGCGCAAGACGTTGTTGGCGACGGCCGGTGCCGTGGCCGTCCTTATCGGCGGTTTGCTGCCGGCCGCTGCGGAAATTGTGCTCAAGGCGTCTCATCAGTTTCCGGGCGGCAAGGGCGACCCGCGCGACGAGATGGTGCAGATCATCGCCCGGGAGGTGGAGAAGGCGAACGTCGGGATCAAGATCCAGGTCTTTCCCGGTGCCTCGCTCTACAAGCCCAACGAGCAGTGGGGCGCTGTGACCAAGGGGCAGCTCGACATCACGGCCTTCCCGCTGGATTACGCGGCCGGTCGCCATCCCCAGTTCTCGGCCACGCTCATGCCCGGCCTCGTACGCAACTACGAGAGGGCGCAGCGGCTCAACAAGTCGCCCTTCATGGCCGACATCAAGAAGATCGTCGAGGATGCGGGCGCCATCGTCATTGCCGACGCATGGCTGTCGGGCGGATTCGCCTCCAAGAAGAACTGCATCACCGGCCCCGATTCCATCAAGGGGCAGGTGACGCGCGCTGCCGGCCCGGCCTTCGAGCAGATGCTGGCGGCAGCCGGTGCCTCGATCTCGTCCATGCCTTCGTCGGAAATCTACACCGGCATGCAGACAGGCGTGCTGGACGCGACCAACACCTCCTCGTCGAGCTTCATCTCCTATCGTCTCTACGAGCAGGTGAAGTGCCTGACCGCGCCCGGCAAGAACGCGCTGTGGTTCATGTACGAGCCGGTGCTCATGTCCAAGCGCGTCTTCGAAAAGCTCACGCCCGAGCAGCAGAAGGCCATTCTCGACGCCGGCAAGGTGGCCGAGGAATATTTCAACGAGGAGGCGAAGAAGGGCGACGAGCTCCTCATCGAGACCTTCAAGAAGGCGGGCGTCGAGGTGATCGAGATGTCCGAGGAGGACTACAACGCCTGGCTCAAGGTGGCGCAGGAGTCATCCTACAAGCACTTCGCCGAGGAGGTGAAGGGCGGCCAGGAGCTGATCGAGAAGGCGCTCGCCGTCGAGTGAGCGAAGCGCCTCAGGTAGGCGGAGCCTGTGCCGGGTCGCGCGGACGGCCAGGCTTCACCGACGGCGGGAGGAGGGGGGGCTCCGCTTCCCGCCTTCGGGAAGACACCGCGAAAGGGTGCCGGGCGCCGCAAGGGTGCTGCAGGTGCATCCGGAACGCCGGCCGTGTCGACCGAATGGTCCCGACGGGACCCGCCGGCACAAGCATTTCTCTGGGAACGGAACAAGCAAATGGTTCGAGCCTTCGTTGCCGGTGTCGACAGCGTATCGCGCCTGTTCGGCGTCGTCGCCGGCATCCTCATCGCGGCTGCCATGGTCGTCGTCTGCCAGATGATCTTCATGCGCTACGTCTTTCGCGCGCCGACCATCTGGCAGAGTGATTTCGTCGTTTTCAGCGCCACGGCGGCGGTCTTCCTCGGCGCTCCCTACGTCCTCATGCGCAAGGGCCATGTCGGGGTCGACGTCATCGAGACCATGGTGAGTGCGCCGGTGCGGCGGCGGCTCGCCATCATCGGCGCCTTTCTGGGCCTTGCCTTCTGCGTCGCGATGTTCGTTGCCTCGGTGATCTATTTTCACGAGGCGTGGGAGGGCGGCTGGACGACTCCGACCGTCTGGGCGCCGCCGCTGTGGATCCCGCTCCTCGCGCTGCCTGTCGGCTTCGGTCTGCTCACCCTGCAGTACGTGTCCGAGATCCTGAAACTCTTCATGGCGGCTGAGACGGCCCAGTCCGTGCCGCATGCCGCAGGAGCCGGCGCATGACGCTCTCGATCGCCACCTACGTCATCGTCGGCTCGCTCTTCGCCTTCCTTGCGACGGGCATGCCGATCGCCTTCGCTCTCGGCCTCGCCGCGATCGCCGGCCTCCTCGTCGAGGAGGGATTCGGCATCTTTGAGGTTCTCGGCGAGACGATGTACGCCGGCATCGCCAACCTTGCCTATGTCTCGATCCCGATGTTCGTCCTCATGGGCGCTGCGGTCGCGGCCTCGCCGGCCGGCAAGGATCTCTACGAGGCGCTTGACCGCTGGCTCAACCGGGTGCCGGGCGGGCTTGTCCTCTCCAATCTCGGCGCCTGCGCCATCTTCTCGGGCATGACCGGCTCCAGCCCGGCGACCTGTGCCGCCATCGGCAAGATGGGCATTCCCGAGATGATGGGGCGGGGCTATCCCGCATCCGTCGCGACCGGCTCGATTTGTGCCGGCGGCACGCTGGGCATCCTCATCCCGCCGTCGGTGACGATGATCGTCTACGGCATCGCCACGGAGACCTCCATCGGCCGGCTGTTTCTTGCCGGCGTGATGCCCGGGCTGATGCTGACAGTGATGTTCATGGCCTGGGCGCTGATTGATGCCAAGCGCAAGGGCTACCGCTTCTCCGACGCGGGACAGCGCCGCTTTACCCTGGCGGAGAAGTTCTCCGCGCTGCCGCGCGTCCTGCCATTCCTCGCCATCATCGTCGGCGTGCTCTACGTGCTCTACGGGGGCGTCGCGACACCGTCCGAGGCCGCCGGGGCGGGGGCCTTCCTGACGCTCGCCGTCGTCCTGATCGTCTACAGGCTGTTCCGCGCCGGGCCGGTGATCGAGATCTTCGGCACGGCCATGCGCGAGAGCATCATGATCATGATGATCATGGCTGCGGCGGAGCTTTTCGCCTTTGCGCTCTCCTCGCTCTTCATCACGCAGACCATCGCCGGCGCCATCGCCGCGCTGGAGATCAATCGCTGGCTGTTGATGCTCGTCATCAACATCTTCCTGCTGGTGGCGGGCATGTTTCTGCCGCCGGTGGCGGTCATCGTCATGGCGGCGCCGCTGCTGTTCCCCATCGTGACGCAGGCGGGCTTCGATCCCTACTGGTTCGCGGTGGTGCTGACGATCAACATGGAGGTCGGCCTCATCACGCCGCCGGTCGGACTCAACCTCTTCGTCATCAATGCCATCGCGCCGCAGGTGCCGACGCGGGAGATCCTTTGGGGCTCGCTGCCATATGTCGTGGTGATGTTCATCGGTATCATCCTCCTGTGCATCTTCCCGCAGATCGCCACCTGGTTGCCCGATGCGGTGATGGGGCCCGCGGTCTGACAGGATGGAGGAGAGGCGGATGGCGAACTCGTTCTTCAACGAACTGCTGCAGCAGCTCAGCGAGCGGGGGCGGGCGATGCTCGGGCTCGCCCGCGACGCGGCGGCGCGCGGCGACATCGTAGAGCTGTCGGAACACCTGCTTTCCGGCCGCGGCGAGGCCTCGGGCGTCGCGCTCGCCAAGGCCGTGCTCGACAGCTATGCCAACGCGCCGACCGCCACCCGTCTCGCCTTCCTCACGGCGCTCGCCGAGCGCTTCGGCGCCGATCCGCAGAAGGTCGAGGAGGCGATCCAGGCCTATCGCGAGAAGCCGAGTGCGGCGACGCTGCACCGCCTGCACACCGCGGCGGAGGCGCGCCGGCAGGAGCTGATGCGCCGGCTCAATCTGGCGCCGGGCGGCACCGCCGCGCTCGTCAAGATGCGGGAGGAGCTCATCGAGCATCTGCCGAACCGCCCGGATCTCAAGGCGGTCGACGCCGACTTCGTGCATCTCTTCTCGTCTTGGTTCAACAGGGGGTTCCTGGTGCTGCGCCCCATCGACTGGACGACGCCTGCCAACATCCTGGAGAAGATCATCCGCTACGAGGCGGTTCACGAGATCCATGACTGGGACGACCTGCGCCGGCGCCTCGAGCCGCCGGACAGGCGCTGCTTCGCCTTCTTCCATCCCCAGCTTGTGGACGAGCCGCTGATCTTCGTGGAGGTGGCGCTGACGCAGGACATTCCCGACGCCATCGCGCCGCTGCTCGCCAAGGACCGCAAGCCCATCGCCGCCGAGACGGCGACGACGGCGGTCTTCTACTCCATCTCCAACACCCAGCGCGGGCTCGCCGGGGTCTCCTTCGGCAACTTCCTGATCAAGCAGGTGGTGGACGACCTCAAACGCGAGCTGCCCAACCTGAAGACCTTCGTCACGCTGTCGCCGGTGCCGGGCTTCGCCAGATGGCTGGCGCGGGAGCGCGCCGCCGAGGCCTCGCAGGTACTCGACGGCGAGGCGAAGGCGGTGCTGGCCGCGCTCGACGAGGAAGGGTGGCATGAGGACGTCGCGACGGCGCAGAAGGTGCGCAAGGCGCTACTGCCCGCCGCCGCGTGGTACTTCCTGAAGGCCAAGACAACCAACGGGCGGCCGCTCGACCCGGTGGCGCGCTTCCACCTCGGCAACGGAGCGCGGCTGGAGCGGCTCAACTTCCTCGGCGACACGAGCCCCAAGGGCCTCGCCCAGGCGCACGGCCTGATGGTCAACTATCTCTACGCGCTTGAAGACATCGAGAAGAATCACGAAGCCTTCGCCGGCTCGGGAGAGGTCATCGCCGCCGCGGCGGTGAGAAAGCAGCTGAAGGGCGAGCGGGCCTCACGCACGCTCGTGCCCATCAGCGACTGAACACAAGAAGACAGAACGCAGACAAAGCTCATGCCATCCTATCTTTTCGCAAAGCTCGCCGCCCGCATGCCCTCCGCCGACCGGACGTTCATCGAGACGCCGACGGGGCGGATCATCACCTATGGCGATCTCGTCGAGGGCACAGGCCGAATTGCGCGTGCGCTCGTGGCACGAGGCGTCCGGCCGGGGGACCGTGTCGCGGTCCAGGTGGAGAAGAGCCCGGAGGCGGTGATGCTGTATCTCGCCTGCGTGCGGGCGGGTGCTGTCTTCCTGCCGCTCAACACGGCCTATACGCTCGCTGAGCTTGACTATTTCCTGGGCGATGCGGAGCCGGCGCTCGTCGTCTGCGATCCGAAAAGCCGGGATGGCCTGACGCCCGTCGCCGGGCGCTACGGGGCCCGGATCGACACGCTGGACGTGGAGGGCAAGGGCAGCCTGATGGAACGCGCGGCCGCGGAGGCGCCGGACTTTGCCGACGTGGAGCGCGGGCCGGACGACCTTGCCGCAATCCTCTACACCTCCGGCACCACCGGGCGCTCCAAGGGCGCCATGCTCAGCCACGACAACCTCTGGTCCAACGCGCTCACGCTCGTCGACTACTGGCGTTTCACCAGTGAAGACGTGCTGCTGCACGCGCTGCCGATCTTCCACACGCACGGGCTCTTCGTGGCGACCAACGTCATCCTCGCGGCAGGGGCGTCCATGATCTTCCTGCCGAAGTTTGACGCCGACGAGGTGATGCGCCTGATGGCCAAGGCGACCACGATGATGGGCGTGCCGACCTTCTACGTGCGCCTTCTGCAGCACGAGGGCCTGACGCGGGAAGCGACCGCCCACATGCGGTTGTTCATATCCGGCTCGGCGCCGCTGCTGGCCGACACCCATCGCGCATGGCGCGAGCGCACGGGGCACGCCATCCTCGAGCGCTACGGCATGACCGAGACGAACATGAACACCTCCAATCCCTACGACGGGGATCGTGTTGCTGGCACCGTTGGCTTCCCGCTGCCCGGGGTGTCGCTGCGGGTCGTCGACCCCGAAAGCGGCAAGGAGCTGCCGCAGGGCGAGATCGGCATGATCGAGGTCAAGGGGCCCAACGTCTTCAAGGGTTACTGGCGCAATCCCGAGAAGACCAAGGCCGAGTTCCGCGAGGACGGCTTCTTCATCACCGGCGACCTCGGCAGGATTGACGAGCGCGGCTATGTCCACATCGTCGGCCGCGGCAAGGACCTCATCATCACCGGCGGCTACAACGTCTATCCCAAGGAAGTTGAGACCGAGATCGACGCCATGCCCGGCGTGGCCGAGAGCGCCGTCTTCGGCGTGCCGCATCCCGACTTCGGCGAGGGGGTGACCGCAGCCGTCGTGCCCGAGAAGGGGGCGAGCCTCGATCCCGCCGCCATCGTGAAGGCCCTCGAGGGACGCCTCGCCAAGTTCAAGCAGCCCAAGCAGGTGGTGGTGGTGCCCGAGCTGCCGCGCAACACCATGGGCAAGGTCCAGAAGAACGTGTTGCGGGAGACCTACAAGGATCTCTACATGCGCTGACGGCCTCCGGCGCCGGCGGCCTGGCGGACCCTAGCCGCCGGTGCAATCCACCGCCACGATGCGAGCCTGCCACGCGGCGGCTGCGGCGCCGAGGCCGGTCGCGTCGTCGGTCGCCGTGGCTTCGGGCAGACCGACGCCTTCGGCAAAGCGCTCCGCCAACGTCGCCGGAACGCCTGGGCTCAGAGCGATGCCGGCCACGCGCGCCATCGTCTGCGGCAATGGCCCGGTGAGGGCGACAAGCGCGCCCGATCTGTCGATGACCGGGGCCCCCGCCATGCCGGGCTGCACCGGGGCCGCAAGGCGGGCGGTGCCATCGCTCGCCACCTTCAGCCGTCCGGGCGTAGCGATGAGGCGGCGCTCACCCCCGACGGTGGCATGGCCGAGGACGAAGACCTCGACATCCGCCCCCGCCGGACGGTGCCAGGCGACGGGCGCTCCCTGCATCCGGAACGAGCCTTCGGTGAGGGCCGTCTCGCCGCGCGCCGTGAACGTCACCGGCCTGCCTGCGACCGTGGGAGCCTTGCAGGCCGTTGCGGCTGCGCTCGTCAGCGCCTTGCCGCTGTCGAGGATGACGGCGGTGAAGGCGTTGTCGCCCGGGACGGTGGGAGCGGCCGGTGCCGCGCCGACTGCGTCGGCCGTTGCGGGCGCCGCGGTCCCGGGCTCCGGGTCGAAGCTGTTCGTGATGGCGATGGCAAGGCGGTCGAAGGTTGCGGCAGCGGCCGGCGGGTAGGTCACCGTAAAGCCGCTGAGGCCGTCACGGGTTGCGGCGAAGCGGGTGAAAAAGCGCATGCCTCCCTGTTCGCCGCTAACGACGAACCACGTGTCCCGCAGCACCTTGTAGGTGATGCGGCGGCCGGGCAGGGCGGCGATGAGATCGGCATAGAGATCTTCGAGTCTGGCGCCGGTCGAGGCGGGGATGGTGTCCGTCATCAGGGAGCCGCCGCCGCGCCTGGCGCGAAAGATGGCGCCGCGCGCCGTGTCGCTGCGTTCGGTGAGCATCTTCTGGGGCACGCCGATGCGGATCCCGCTGCGCGGCTCGTCGATGACGGCGAAGCCGGCCGCGTCTCGCTCGCGGCGCGCCGCTGCGAGGAGCGCGTCACGCTCTGCCGGGGTGAGGATGCCGTCTGCGGCCAGGCCGCTGCGCGTCTCGAAGGCGCGCATGGCGTCGAAGGTGCGCTTGCCGAACGTGCCATCGACCGTGCCGTTGTAGTCGCCGGTCCAGACGAGCGCGTCCTGGATGGCCTTGCGCTCGGCTTCCGGCAGAGCCTCGAAGACCGCGCGGGCGGCATCGAGCGCGTCGCTCGCCACCGGCTTCTGCTGCGCGATGGCCGGGACGGCCGGCAAGCTAAGTGCGCCGGCCAGGGCGAGGATCGTGGCCCCTATCCGCGCCTTGCTGCGTGGCTGCCTGCGGTCGCGTCCCGTCTGCGTCATCGCGCGCTCCCCGTTTGTCCCTCGCGCGACTATGGCAAAACGGCATGGTGTCGTCACGACATGCAGTGCAGCCGTGGATTGCAGGCCCGAACCGGGGCGCTTAGTCTCGCCTTCGTCGTCGGGGCGGTGCTGCTTTTTCCCGGACGCTGCCGGCAGACCCGCTCAGGGAGGGGAGCATGATTCGTGCTGCGCAACTGCTTGCCGTCGCTGTCGCAACCCTCTTGATGCTTGCAGCGGCGCCGCCCGCATCGGCGCCGCCCGCATCGGCGCAGAAATCTTTCGAGCGGAGCGATCTCGCCAGCGCCGCCGTCAGGCTGCAGGCGGACCTGAAGGCGGAGGCAGGGCCGGCGGCGGGGCGCCCGGCCGAGGAGCTGCGCCGCGAAAGTGCCCGCGCGCTCGCCCGGGGCAACGCGCGGCAGGCGCTCGCCTCTGCCGCTGCCGCTGTTGCGGCCGACCCGGCGAATGCCGCCGGCTGGACGGCCTATGCGCGGGCCGCCATGGCGGTGGCGCCGACGAACTACAGCGAGCGCTACCAGCTCGCCGAACGGGCGACGAGCGCGGCCTATGCGGCCTATGTGAACGCGCGAGGCGCGGCAGCCGAGGCCTCGGCACTGGCGCTCCTCGGCGATGTCTTCGCCTGGCGGCAGTTCTGGCGCCCGTCGCTCGATGCCTACAGGACGAGCCTCGCGCTCGCAGACAATCCGCGGGTTCGGTCGGTCTACGAGGATCTGCGCGAGAAGTACGGTTTCCGCATTCTCGACTATCGGGTCGATTCCGACTCGGCCTCGCCGCGCGTTTGCTTCACCTTCTCCGAGCCGCTGGCGCGCGGCAGGGTCGATTTCTCGCCCTTCGTCGCCGTTGCGGGCAACGGGACGCCCGCGGTCACGGCGGAGGACCGCCAGCTGTGCGTCGACGGGCTGAAGCACGGCGAGCGCTATGCAGTCGTGCTGCGGCAAGGCCTGCCCTCCGCCGTCGAGGAGACGCTATTGCGCAACGCGGATTACGAGGTCTACGTGCGCGACCGCTCCCCGCAGGCCCGTTTCACCGGCCGCAACTACATCCTGCCGCGCACGGGGCAGGAGGGCATCCCCGTCGTGACCGTGAACACGGACAAGGTGGATGTGGAGCTCTACCGCATCGGTGACCGCAACCTGCTGCCGACGCTGCGCTCTGACGAGTTCCTTTCGCAGATCGCCCGCTGGACGGCCGACAACATCGCCTCCGACCAGGGGCAGAAGGTCTGGACGGGTACGCTCGATGTGGAGCGGCGGCTCAACGAGGACGTAATCACCGCCTTTCCGGTGCTGGAGGCCACGGGCGGCAAGCTGGAGCCCGGCGTCTACGTGATGACGGCGCGCCCTGCGGGCGGGCCGCCGCCGGATGAGGACTACAACCCCGTCGCGACGCAGTGGTTCATCGTCTCCGACATCGGCCTCACGGCCCTGTCCGGCGAGGACGGCGTGCATGTCGTCGCCCGTTCGCTCGCCTCGGCTGCGCCGCTGCAGGGCGCTACCATCAGGCTCATCGCGCGCAACAACGAGGTGCTGGGCGAGGCAAAGAGCGACGGCAACGGTCGTGCCGTCTTCCCGCCGGGGCTCTCGCGCGGCAAGGGCGGCCTCGCTCCTGGGCTCGTGGTGGCGACGACGGAGGCGGGGGACTACGCCTTTCTCGATCTGTCGCAGACGCCCTTCGACCTCACGGACCGCGGCGTCGCCGGCCGGCAGACGCCGGGGCCTCTCGATGCGCTGGTGTTCACGGAGCGGGGCGTCTACCGCACGGGCGAGACGGTCCAGGTCACGGCGCTGCTGCGCGATGCGCGCGGCGATGCCGCCGCAGGGTTGCCGCTCACGCTCGTCGTGCGCCGGCCGGATGGCGTCGAATACCGGCGCGCGACGGTCGACGACCAGGGGCTCGGCGGGCGCGCCTGGTCGCTGGCCATCCTGCCGGGGGCCATGCGCGGCACCTGGCGGCTCGCCGCCTATGCCGATCCGAAGGGCGCGCCCATCGGCGAGACGACCTTCCTCGTCGAGGATTACGTGCCGGAGCGGCTGGAGCTGACGCTGGCCCCGCAGGCGCCAACGGTCGTTGCCGGCGGCGTGGCGAATGTCGACGTCGCTGCCCGTTATCTCTACGGCGCCCCGGGTGCCAGGCTCGATGTCAGCGGCACCGTGACGGTTGAGGCCGCGCCTGACAACGCGATGCCGGGGCTCGAAGGCTATGTCGTCGGCCTCGACGACGAGCCCTTCGAGGCGGTGATGCAGGAGGTCGAGGAAAGGACCGAGACCGACGCCACCGGCAAGGCGACCTTCGCCGTGTCGCTGCCGGAGGTGACGGCGCCGCGGCCGCTGCGCGCCACCATCGCCGTGACCGTGGCCGAGCCGGGTGGGCGCGGCGTGACGCGCTCGCTCAGCCTGCCCATCGCGCAGGAAGGCAACGTCATCGGCGTGCGCAAGCTGTTCTCGGACCTGTCCGACGGAGCCACCGCGACATTTGACGTGGTTGCCGCCACGGCCGGCGGCGAGCGCATCGCCATGCCGCTGCGCTGGAGCCTCTACCGCATCGACCAGCGCTATCAATGGTTCAATCAGGGGGGCGCCTGGTCCTACGAGCCGGTCAAGACGACGCGGCGCGTCGCCGATGGCCGGGTCGAGCCGGGCGCCGACGCGCCCGCGCGCATCGCGGCGCCCGTCGGCTGGGGGCAGTACCGCCTCGACATCGAGGCCGAGCGCGGCGATGCGGCGCCGACGAGCCTGTCCTTCTCCGTCGGCTACACGGGAACGGTGAGCGCCGACACGCCGGACGTGCTCGAGATGCGTCTCGACAAGGCCGCCTACGCGGCCGGTGAGCGGATGGAGATCAGCCTCGGGCCGCGCGCGGCGGGGAAGGGCACTGTGCTCGTCGTCGGCGACAAGGTGCACGAGGAACGGCTCGTCGATCTCGACCCGGCGGGAACCACCGTCGCGCTCGAAGCGAAGGCCGAGTGGGGGCCGGGGGCCTATGTGGTGGCGCTGGCGCACCGGCCGCTCGATGTCGGCGCCAAGCGCATGCCCGGCCGGGCGCTCGGCGTCGCCTGGTTCTCCGTGGCGCGCGATCAGCGCGACATCGACGTGTCGCTCGAGGTGCCGCAGGCGATGCTGCCGCGGCAGACGCTCGCCGTGCCGGTGAGGCTCGGCGGGCTCGCGGCGGGGGAGGAGGCCTACGTGACGGTGGCCGCTGTCGATGTCGGCATCCTCAACCTCACGCGCTACGAGGCGCCGCGTCCCGGCGACTACTTCTTCGGCCAGCGGCGTCTCGGCACGGAGATCCGCGACGTCTACGGCTACCTCATCGACGGCATGCAGGGCACGCGCGGCGCCATCCGCTCGGGCGGCGACGCGGGCGCGCCCCAGCTCGACGGCGCGCCGCCCACCCAGGAGCCGCTCGCGCTCTATTCCGGCGTCGTGCGCGCCGGCGCGGACGGTGTCGCCCATGTCTCGTTCGACATTCCGGCTTTCAACGGCACCATGCGCGTCATGGCCGTCGCCTGGTCGAAGACGCGGGCGGGATCGGCCACGGCCGACGTGGTGGTGCGCGACCCCGTTGTCGTAGCCGGCACACTGCCGCGCTTCCTCAACGTGGGCGACACCTCCCGCATCCACCTCGCCATCGACAATGTCGAGGGGCCGGCCGGTGACTACGTGGTCGAGGTCGATGCCTCCGGGCCGGTCATCCTGCCGCTCGAGTCGACGCATCGCACGCTGAAGCTCGACAAGGGCGCACGCACGGCCCTGTCCCTGCCGGTCACGGCCGGCGGGATCGGCACCGCGCGGCTGACCGTGCGGCTGAGAGGACAGGGAATCGACGTGGCGCAGGACTTTGCCCTCGGCATCGCTCCCGGCACGCCGGCGCTCACCCATCGCACGGTGCGGCCGTTGCCGGCGGGCGGCAGCGTCTCGATCAGCAATGACGTGGTGGCCGACCTGATGCCGGGCTCGGGTGTCGTGTCCGTTTCAGTGACGACGCTTGGCGCGCTCGACGTGCCGGGCCTGCTGCAGGCGCTCGACCGCTATCCTTACGGCTGCTCGGAGCAGGTTGTTAGCCGGGCGCTGCCGCTGCTCTACGTCAACGAGCTCGCCGGTGCCGAGGCGCTGCCGATCGACCTGCAGCGCGAGGAGCGCGTGCGCAATGCCATCGAGCGGGTGCTGTCGCGACAGGATTCCAACGGCAGTTTCGGCCTGTGGTCCGTCGGCGGCGACGACATCTGGCTCGACGCCTACGTGACCGACTTCCTCACGCGGGCGCGGGAGAAGGGCTTCGCCGTGCCGCAGACGGCCTTCGACCTCGCGCTCGAGCGGCTGCGCAACTACGTGGCCAACACGACGGAATTCGAGCGAGGCAAGGGGCAGGAGCTGGCCTATGCCATCTACGTGCTGGCGCGCAACGGCCGCCCGGTGATGGGCGACCTGCGCTATCTCGCCGACGTCCGCCTGTCGCAGTTCGGCAGCGCCATGGCGCAGGCGCAGATCGCGGCCGCGCTCGCTCTGCTGGGCGACAGGCGCCGGGCCGAGACCGCCTTCGCGACCGCCATGGCGACGCTGCGCGGCGAGAGGGACACGCCCGCCTCGCGGCCCGACTATGGCTCGCGTCTGCGTGACGGGGCCGCCCTCCTTGCCCTGCTGGGCGAGGCTGGCACGGGCGGCGCCGAGATCCAGCAGGCGTCTCTCGTCGTCGACGAGGCGCGCGCTGACAGTCGTTACACCAGCACTCAGGAACAGGCCTGGATGGTGCTCGCCGCCGGCGCCCTGCAGCAGGAGAACGCGCGACTCAGGCTCACCGTGGACGGGCGCGGGATTGACGGTCCCTTCTACCGCAACTATCGCGCCGCCACCTTGGACGAGGGGGCGGTGACGATCGCCAACACGGGGTCTGTCGATGCGCGCGTCGTCGTTACCGTCTCCGGCAATCCGATGGCGCGGGAGGGGGCCCTGTCCCGCGGTTACACGGTGCAGCGCAGCTACCACCGGCTCGACGGAACGGAGGTCGATCCCTCATCGGTGCGGCAGAACGAGCGGCTCGTCACCGTGCTTAAGGTGACAGAGGACCAGGCGCGCTTCGCCCGCCTGCTGCTCGTCGACCATCTGCCGGCCGGGTTCGAGATCGACAATCCGAGCCTCGTCGATGCCTCGTCGGCGGCGGGGCTGTCGTGGCTGCAAGGCACGGTCCAGCCGGCGCATGTCGACTATCGTGACGACCGTTTCGTCGCCGCCTTCGATCGCGACAGCAACCAGTCGGCCTTCATCACCGTCGCATACATGGTCCGCGCCGTGGCGCCGGGCCGCTATGTCCACCCGCCGGCGACGGTCGAGGACATGTATCGCCCCGAGCGCTTTGGTCGCACGGGCTTCGGCACGGTGGAGGTGACGGAGGCGAAGTAGCCGCGGCCGAGGAGAGGCGGAGGTCGCAGGATGCCGGCCGCATCGAGACGAGGAATCGTCGCCCTGGTCTGCTCCCGCGCATTGCGCGGGGCGGTGGGGGTCTGTGTCGTGCTACTCGTCGCGGCCGGCATCGGCCTTGCGCATTTCATCGCCTCGCTGGGGCCGCTCGACCTGGCGCAGGTCGAGGAGCGCTCCATCGTCGTCTCGGACAGGGAGGGCCGGCTGCTGCGCGCCTTCACCACGCCGCAGGGGCGCTGGCGCCTGCCCGTTGGCGTCGACGATGTCGACCCTCGCTTCATCACGCTGCTCACGGCTTACGAGGACCGACGCTTCCGCTCGCATTTCGGCATCGACGTGCTCGCCATGATGCGTGCCGCCGCCCAGGTCGTGCTTAACGGGCGCGTCGTTTCGGGGGGCTCCACGCTGACCATGCAGGTGGCGCGTCTGCTCGAGCCGCGCGAGGAGCGCGACCTCGCCGCCAAGCTGCGCCAGGCGGTGCGTGCCGTGCAGCTTGAGCGGCGCTTCGACAAGGACACGATCCTTGGCTTCTATCTCACCATGGCGCCCTATGGCGGCAATCTCGAAGGCATCCGGGCGGCGAGTCTCGCCTATTTCGGCAAGGAGCCGAAGCGCCTGTCGCTGGCCGAGGCGGCACTGCTCGTTGCCCTGCCGCAATCGCCCGAGACGCGGCGACCGGACCGTTTCCCCGAGGCCGCCCGTGCGGCGCGTGACCGGGTGCTGGCGCGGGCACTCGTCCAGGGCGAGATCACGGACGCGGAGGCGCAGGCGGCGAGGGAAGCGCCGGTGCCGACGGGGCGCCAGCGGGTGCCTGTGCTGGCGCCGCATCTCGCCGAGGCGGTGGTGCGCGCGGCGCCCGGCCGGCGCGAGCATCGCCTGACGCTCGATGCGCGCCTGCAGGCCCGGCTTGAGGATCTGGCGCGGGAGACGGCCGAGCGGGTCGATGCGCGCGCCTCGGCCGCCATCATCGCCATCGACAACTCCAGCGGCGCCGTGCGCGCCTATGTCGGCGCGGCGGACTATTTCTCCGCCGAGCGGGCCGGGGCCGTCGATGCCGTGCTCGCTGTGCGCTCTCCCGGCTCGGCGCTGAAGCCGTTCATCTATGCGCTCGCCTTCGAGAGCGGCCTCGCCCATCCCGAGACCGTTCTGGACGACCGGCCCTCGCGCTACGGCATCTATCAGCCGAAGAACTTCGACCTCACTTTCCAGGGCACGGTGACGGCGCGGCATGCGCTGCAGCTCTCGCTCAACGTGCCGGCGGTGGAGCTGCTCTCCGAGATCGGGCCGGTGCGGCTTCTGGCGCGGCTGCGCGCGGCCGGCGCCGATATCGTCCTGCCGAAGGATTCTGCGCCAGGCCTTGCCATCGGCCTCGGCGGCGTCGGCGTACGCCTCTTCGACCTGGCGCGTCTCTATGCTGCCTTCGCGCGCGGCGGCGTCGTGCCGACGCTGTGGTGGCAGGACGGCGCGGCGCCCGCGGGCGAGGGGCCGCGCCTGACAGAGCCGGTCGCCGCCTGGTACGTGGCGGACGTGCTGCGCGGCGCGCCGGCGCCGCAGAATGGACTGCCGGGGCTCATCGCCTACAAGACGGGCACCTCCTACGGCTATCGCGACGCCTGGGCCATCGGCTTCGACCGTCGTACCACCATCGCTGTGTGGGTCGGCCGGCCCGATGGCGCAGCGGTGCCCGGCCTCGTCGCGCGGCAGGTGGCAGCGCCGATGCTGTTCGAGGCTTTCGCCCGCCGGGGCGGGGTGAGCGAGCCCGTGCCCGAGCCCCCGGGCGTCATCCACGCGACGACGGCGAGCCTGCCACCGCCGCTGCGCCACCTGCGCAAGGACGTGCCGAAGACCGTCGCCGCCGTGGCGCAGGCGCCCTTGCGCATCGCGTTCCCGCCCGACGGGGCGCGGGTTGATCTCGGCCTTTCGGAGGGAGGCGGTGCGCCGCTCGCGCTCAAGGCGAGCGGCGGCAGTCCGCCCTTCCTGTGGTACGTCAACGGTGCGCCGCTTGGCCCGCACAGCCCGCGGCGCGAAGCGACGTGGGAGGCGGATGGGCGCGGCTTCGCGCGCGTGACCGTGGTGGACGGCCGCGGCGCGACGGACAGCGTGACGGTGCGGGTGGAATAGCGCGCCCGAAAGCGGCCCTTGCCGAAAAGGAAAGAGGCGGGCACCAGCCCGCCTCCTCACGTCCTCTTATCCGCTGCGGCCGGGATGGAGCCGTCAGACCGGCAGGGTGTAGGCCGTCTTGACCGTGGTGTAGAACTCGATGGCGTAGCGACCCTGTTCGCGCGCGCCGTAGGACGAGCCCTTCGTGCCGCCGAAGGGCACGTGATAGTCGACGCCCGCGGTCGGCAGGTTGACCATGACCATGCCGGCCTCGACGTTGCGCTTGAAGTGGCTGGCGTACTTCAGGCTCGACGTGCAGATGCCGGCCGACAGGCCGAACTCGGTGTCGTTGGCAAGGGCGAGCGCCTCCTCGTAGTCCTTGGCGCGGATGACGCTGGCGACCGGGCCGAAGATCTCCTCACGTGCGATGCGCATGGAGTTGGTGCACTCGGTGAAAAGCGCTGGCGCCATGTAGAAGCCGGGGGTCTCGCGGTTAAGCACCTCGCCGCCGATGACGAGCCGGGCGCCCTCGTCCTGGCCGATCTTGACGTAGGAGAGATCCTGGTCGAGCTGGTTCTGGTCCACCACCGGGCCGATGTGCGTACCGGCCTTCAGGGCGTCGTCCACGACGAGGCCCTTCATGCGCTCGGTTACGGCGTCGACGAAGCGGTCATGGATGCCGGCCGTCACAATGATGCGCGAGGAAGCCGTGCAGCGCTGGCCGGTGGAGAAGAAGGCGCCGTTGACCGCGCATTCCACGGCCGTCTTGAGGTCGGCGTCGTCCAGCACCACGAGCGGGTTCTTGCCGCCCATCTCGAGCTGGAACTTCTTCATCGTGCCGACGCAGGCCTCGGCCACCTTTCGGCCGGTGGCGACCGAGCCGGTGAAGGTGATCGCGTTCACGTCACGCGACTTCAGCAACGCCTCGCCGACGACGGAGCCGCGGCCCATGACGAGGTTGAAGACGCCGGAGGGAACGCCCGCCCGCACGATGATCTCGGCCAGCGCGTGGGCGGAGCCGGGCACCAGGTCGGCCGGCTTGAAGACCACCGTGTTGCCGTAGCAGAGCGCCGGGGCAATCTTCCACGCGGGAATCGCGATGGGGAAGTTCCACGGGGCGATGACGCCGACGACGCCCACCGGCTCGCGCGTGATCTCAATGTCGACGCCGGGGCGGACGGAGGCAATCTTGTCGCCTGCGAGGCGCAGGGCCTCCTGCGCGAAGAAGAGGAAGATCTGTCCCGCGCGCACCACTTCGCCGATGCCTTCGGGCAGCGTCTTGCCCTCCTCGCGCGACAGCAGGCGGCCGAGCTCGTCCTTGCGGGCGAGAATCTCGTCGCCGACTTTCTTGAGGATGTCGTGACGCTCCTGGGGCGTCGTGCGGGCCCAGGCAGGGAAGGCCGCCTTAGCGGCCGCGATGGCACGCTCGGCGTCGGCGGCGCTCGCGCGGGCGTATTCGCCGATGACGTCGTTGGTGTTGGACGGGTTGATGTTCTTCGTCGTGTCGTGTCCGGCGACCCACTCACCGGCGATGAAGTTCTGGAAATGTGCGGTCATGCCTCTTCCCTGTCGTTCGTCTGGGGTTGCCGTGCGGCGCTGGGCGCCGATGGATGTGGGCGCACCATAAGCTCCCGGGCGCATATTGCAAAAGCGTGAGCATTGCATGGCGGTCGCGCCTGCCACGCGCCGAGCTCACTCCACGGCTGGCTTCTCCCGGCGCAGCGACTTCACGCTCGCGCGGCGCTGCTTGCTTTCAAGACGTCGCTCGCGGGAGGCTTTCGTCGGCTTCGTCGGCCGGCGTCGCCTGGGGCGCAGGCTCGCCTGCCGAATGAGGTCCACCAGTCGCTGCAGTGCCTCCTCGCGGTTGCGCAGCCGGCTGCGGTGTGACTGGGCGGTGATGATGATGACGCCGTCCTGCGTCAGGCGGCTGCCGGCGAGCTTCATGAGGCGAATGGCCACGTCGTTCGGCAGGGAGGGGGAGCGGCGGGCGTCGAAGCGCAGCTGCACGGCGCTCGCCGTCTTGTTGACGTGCTGGCCGCCGGGGCCGGAGGCGCGGATCGCGCTCTCCTCGATTTCGCTTTCGTCGATTCCTATATGGCCGGTGATGTGCAGCATGGCGTATCCGTCAGGTCGCGTGCAGGGCGCGCGGCTTGAACCGGCCTCGCCCGCCTGATAACTCGTGGCTCGAATTTCCCCGGTGCAGTCGGCGGTCCCCGCATGCGTGGTACACGCCGGGACCATGTGACCCTTCCGTTTGAGAGAGATCGAATGGCCTCCTATCAGTACGTCTACCACATGCGCGGCCTGTCGAAGACCTATCCGGGCGGCAAGAAGGTCCTCGACAACGTGAATCTGTCCTTCTACCCGGGCGCCAAGATCGGCGTGCTCGGCGTCAACGGCGCCGGCAAGTCGACGCTGCTCAGGGTGATGGCCGGGCTCGACAAGGAGTTCACGGGCGAGGCCTGGGCGGCCGAAGGCGTGCGCATCGGCTACCTGCCGCAGGAGCCGCAGCTCGACCCGACCAAGAGCGTGCGCGAGAACGTAATGGAGGGCGTGGCCGAGCAGAAGGCGGTGCTCGACCGCTACAACGAGCTCGCCATGAACTACTCGGACGAGACGGCTGACGAGATGACGCGGCTGCAGGACGAGATCGAGGCCAAGGGCCTGTGGGATCTCGATTCGAAGGTCGACCAGGCGATGGACGCCTTGCGCTGCCCGCCGGACGACGCCGACGTCACGTCGCTCTCGGGCGGCGAGAAGCGCCGCGTGGCGCTGTGCAAGCTGCTGCTCTCGCAGCCGGACCTGCTGCTGCTCGACGAGCCGACCAACCACCTCGACGCGGAGACGGTGGCCTGGCTCGAAGGACACCTGCGGACCTATCCGGGCGCGATCCTGATCGTCACCCACGACCGCTACTTCCTCGACAACGTCACGGGCTGGATTCTGGAACTGGACCGCGGCCGCGGCATCCCCTACGAGGGCAACTATTCCTCGTGGCTGGAGCAGAAGCAGAAGCGCCTCGCGCAGGAGGGGCGCGAGGAGGAAGCACGCCAGCGCACGCTCGAGCGTGAGCGGGAATGGATCGCGGCCTCGCCCAAGGCGCGCCAGGCCAAGAACAAGGCCCGCATCCAGCGCTATGAGGAGCTGGTGCAGAAGGCCGCCGAGAAGGCGCCGACCACTGCCCAGATCATCATCCCGATCGCAGAGCGCCTCGGCAACAACGTCATCGAGTTCAACGGCCTCACCAAGGGCTTTGGCGACAGGCTGCTCATCGACAACCTGTCGTTCAAGCTGCCGCCCGGCGGAATCGTCGGCGTCATCGGCCCGAACGGCGCCGGCAAGACCACCCTGTTCCGCATGATCACCGGGCAGGAGAAGCCGGATGCGGGCACGATCACCATTGGTGAATCGGTGCGCCTCGGCTACGTGGACCAGTCGCGCGATGCGCTCGACCCCAACAAGACCGTGTGGGAAGAGATCTCCGACGGCAGCGACGTCATCTATCTCGGCAAGCGCGAGATCAACTCGCGCGCCTACTGCTCGGCCTTCAACTTCAAGGGCGCCGACCAGCAGAAGAAGGTCGGCATGCTCTCCGGTGGCGAGCGCAACCGCGTGCATCTCGCCAAGATGCTGAAGTCGGGGGCCAATGTGCTGTTGCTCGACGAGCCGACCAACGACCTCGACGTCGACACGCTGCGTGCGCTTGAGGAGGCGCTGGAGGATTACGCCGGTTGCGCGGTCATCATCAGCCACGACCGCATGTTCCTCGACCGCATCGCCACCCACATCCTCGCCTTCGAGGGCGACAGCCACGTGGAGTGGTTCGAGGGCAACTTCCAGGATTACGAGGAAGACAAGAAGCGCCGCCTCGGCATCGACTCCACCATTCCGAAGCGCATCCAGTACAAGAAGTTCTCGCGCTGAGCGGAACCGTCTTGCGAGCGCCCGCGGATCCCTCCCGCGGGCGCTTTTCTATGCGTTGAGGACGGTTTTCAGGGTGCGCAGCACCGCCGCGTAGTGAACGCCGGCCGCGGCGACGACGAAGCCGTGCCAGATGGCGGCTTGGAAGGGCAGCCGGTCAGCGAGGTGGAAGACCACCCCTACCGAATACAGCACACCGCCGACAGCGATAAGCATGAGCGTAGTCAGGCCGAGCGCATCCGTCAGCGGGGCGAGGGCGACGCCGCCTGCCCAGCCGAGGATGAGGTAGGCCGCAATCGTCAGCCGGTCGAACCGGCGCGGGAACAGCAGTTTGAGAGCGGCGCCGGCGAGAGCAGCCAGCCAGACGAAGCCCGTCAGGCCAATGGCCCAGGGGCCGCCGAGGCTGAGAGTCGTGAAGGGCGTGTAGGTGCCCGCGATCATCAGGAAGATGCCGGCCTGGTCGAACTGGCGCAGCCGCTCCTTTCGCGGCGACTCCGGCGCTAGGTTGTAGGCGCAGGAACAGCCCAGCATGACGAAGAGGCCGAGCGTGTAGAGTGCGAGGGCGGGCAGGGCGCCGTAGGCGCCTCCGTGCAGCGCGAAGGCGACGAGCACGACGGCACCGATGCCGGCAGCAACGAGGCCGATGGCATGGACGATCGCATCGGCGACGATCTCGCCGCGCGAGCGCGGACGACAGGCGCAGGTGGAGAAGCGCCCTTCCTTTGGGGGGCTGTCGGACGCTCGCATCATTCCCCCGGTCGTGCAGTTCGTTTCTGTCTCACGGCGCAGGATGAATGGGGATCGTGGCAGCATGCTGGCGGCACGCGCCGGGGCGCCACAGACGCCGCGACGCATGCAGGCCCACGTCAGTGATGGCGTCCGGGCGTCGGGGCGTCGCCGCGACGACGAGCCGGACGCATGAAGTCCATGCTTTCCAGCCGGTCGGCTCCGCCAGAGGCATGCCGCCTGTCCGGGCTGCGCTGCTGGTCACGCTGCTGCGGCTTGCCGCTGCCCTGCGAGGCCGGCCGCGCCCCGCTCCGCCGGGGCGCGCTGTCTTGCTGATGCGAGCGGCTGACCTGGCCGTGACCGTTGCCGGCGTTGTGGTGGCCGGGCTGGGAGGCGTTGCGCCCGCCGTTGGGCGAGTGCCTGCCCTTGGCTGCGGCAGGCTTGCCGGCTCTGTTCCTGCTGCCGCCGTTGCGGCCGCGTGGGCGCGCCTCGGCGGGCTCCTCCGGCTCGGCGCCGGGATCGGCGCGGCGGTCGATGGCGGGGATCTTCTGGCGCGTCAGCTTCTCGATAGCCCGCAGATAGGCGCGCTCCTCGCCGTCACAGAAGGAGATGGCGCTGCCGTCGGCGCCGGCACGCGCCGTGCGGCCGATGCGGTGGACATAGGATTCCGGCACGTTCGGCAGATCGAAGTTGATGACGTGGGTGACGCCCTCCACGTCGATGCCGCGGGCGGCGATGTCCGTGGCCACGAGAATCGGTGTCTCGCCGGTGCGGAAGCTGCCGAGCGCCCGCTCGCGCTGCGACTGGCTCTTGTTTCCGTGGATCGCGGCCGCGCGGATGCCGTCCTGCTCGAGGTGGAGCACCACGCGGTCGGCGCCGTGCTTGGTCCGGGTGAAGACGAGCGTGCGGCCGAGCTTCTCGTCCTTCAGGATCTCCGCGAGAAGGGCGCGCTTGCGCGCGGCCTCGACGAAGATGACGCGCTGGTCGATGCGCTCGGCCGTCGTGGCGACGGGCGCCACCGACACCTCGACCGGATCGCGCAGCAGATCCGACGCCAGCGCGGCAATCTCCCTGGGCATGGTCGCGGAGAAGAAGAGGTTCTGCCGCTCCTTCGGCAGGCGCGGCACGATCTTCTTGATGGCGTGGATGAAGCCCATGTCGAGCATCTGGTCAGCCTCGTCGAGGACGACGACCTCCGTCTCGGCGAAGCTCACGGCACCCGTCTGCATGTGGTCGATCAGCCGGCCGGGCGTGGCGACGAGCACGTCGAGCCCGCGCGCCAGCGCCTCGGATTGCGGGCGGTGGCCCACGCCGCCGAAGATCACGGCGATGCGCAGGTTGAGATGGCGGCCGTAGGCGCGGAAGCTCTCGCCGATCTGGCTGGCGAGTTCGCGCGTGGGACTCAGCACCAGGACGCGACAGCGGCCGCGGACGGGGCGCTTCGGCGCATTGGCGAGGCGGTGGAGGATGGGAAGGGCGAAAGCCGCCGTCTTGCCCGTGCCCGTCTGGGCAATGCCGAGCAGGTCGCGGCCGGCAATGACGTGGGGAATGGCCTGGGCCTGGATCGGAGTCGGTCGCTCGTAGCCCTCGCTCTCCAGCGCCTTGAGCAGCGGTTGGGCGAGGCCGAGATCGGAAAATGAAGTCACTGAGTGTCTTTCATGGTAGCGCCGGACCCACCGCCGGCCACGGGCCGGGCGGGCGCACGAACGCGGGGAAACGAACGCCCCGCGTGAATTGGGCTGTTCCGGAAGATCGGTCGCAGGACGAACGGCTCATCGACGAGAGATCGTCGCTCACGCAGCCGGACGTGAAGGGAAATCGATGCGACCCGCGCCACTTGTGTCTCCTGGCGCCCGTTTTGTCAAGGCGCGGACTGACACTGCCGCTCAAACAGGCAGATGCACAGTGCGGGTGGGAAAGTCTATGCAGTTATGTCTAGACAATTGACAGCGGGGCTGCGGCGTGCTGCCATCCGGTGAGAAGAGGGGTCAACGGACCGGGAGACACGTCATGAAGCGCACTTCGGTTTTCGGGCTCGCTGCGGCGATCCTCATCGGCGCGGCGGGCGCCGCCTCGGCCGCCAACACGAAGGTGGCCATCGGCATCAGCGGGTGGACGGGCTTTGCGCCGCTTACGCTCGCCAAGGAGGCCGGCATCTTCGAGAAGAACGGCCTCGACGTCACGCTCAAGAAGATCCCGCAGGCGAGCCGCCACCTCGCCATTGCCTCCGGCGACATCCAGTGCGCGGCCACCACCGTCGAGACTTGGGTGGTGTGGAATGCCAATGGCATCGCCACCAAGCAGATCTTCCAGATGGACAAGTCCTACGGCGCCGACGGCATGGTGGTGCGCAACGACATTCAGTCCATCAAGGACCTTAAGGGCAAGACGGTGGCCGCCTCCGCGCCTGGCACGTCGCCCTATTTCGTCCTCGCCTGGATGCTGAAGAAGAACGGCCTGTCGGTGAAGGACGTGCAGGTCGTCAATCTCGAGCCTGGCCCTGCGGCCCAGGCCTTCGTCGCCGGCCAGAACGACGCGGCGATGAGCTACGAGCCCTATCTGTCGACGGTGCGCGACAAGCCGGAGGCCGGCAAGATCATCGCCACGACGCTCGACTATCCGGTCGTGATGGATACGGTCGGCTGCACGCCGAAGTTCCTCGAGGAGAACCCGAAGGCGGCCAAGGCGCTCGCCGACAGCTACTTCGAGGCGCTCGATATGATCAAGGCCGACGAGAAGAAGGCTTTCGAGATCATGGGGGCCGACGTGAAGCAGACGGGCGAGCAGTTCGCCAAGTCGGCCCAGTACCTGCGCTGGCAGGACCGTGAGGCCAACAAGGCCTTCTTCTCCGGCGAGCTTCAGAAGTTCTCCGAGGAAGCGGCCGACCTGCTTCTGGAGGTCGGAATCATCAAGGCGAAGCCGGACATCTCGACGATCATCGATCCCAGCTTCATCAACTGAGGGCGATGCGGCCCCGGTGAGGGCCGCAGTTTCCGGCGAAGCCGAACGCACCGGAATGAGAGACATCGGTTCCCCTTCGTCCGCGGAGGGAGGGGAACACAACGGACGGGGGCAGGGCGGTGGTCCGGGCTCGACCACCGCCTGCTCGGTTCTTGACTCGTGACGCGGGAAAGGTTGCACAGCGCCCTTCCTCGCTTCCTGGCCGCGAGTCCTCACGAGACGGCACGAACGGAATGTCATGCTGAGACCACTGGAACCGATCGGGCAGGGGGCACGCATCGCCCTCGGCATCTCCTTCTTCATCCTCTTCGTGCTGGGCTGGGCCTTCGCCACGTTCGGCGGTTATGTGTCGCCCACCTTCCTGGCCGACCCGCTGACAATGCTGGCGGATGGTTGGTCGCTCCTCGTGGACCACGGTTTCCTGTTCGACATCTTCGTGACCATCTGGCGCGTGCTCGGCGGTTTCGTGCTGGCGGCCATCGTCGCCGTGCCGCTTGGGATCCTTATGGGTGCCTACAAGCCCATCGAGGCGTTCTTCGAGCCCTTTGTCTCCTTCGCCCGCTACCTGCCGGCCTCCGCCTTCATTCCGCTGCTCATCCTGTGGGCCGGCATCGGCGAGGTGCAGAAGCTGCTCGTCATCTTCATCGGCTCGGCGTTCCAGATCATCCTGATGGTGGCGGTCTCGGTTGGTTCCACCCGGCGTGATCTTGTCGAGGCAGCCTACACGCTCGGTGCGCGCGACACGGGCATCGTGCGCCGCGTCATGATCCCGGCCAATGCGCCTGAAATTGCCGAGATCCTGCGCCTCGTCCTCGGCTGGGCCTGGACCTACGTCATCGTCGCCGAGCTCATCGGCTCCTCGTCCGGTATCGGCCACATGATCATCGACAGCCAGGCGCTGCTTGCAACCGGTCAGATCATCTTCGGCATCATCATCATCGGCCTCATCGGCCTCATCTCCGACTTCCTGTTCAAGGCGGCCAACCGCTGGCTCTTCCCCTGGAGGTTCGCGTGACCAAGCTCGTCATCGACAACGTTTCGCGCACCTTCCCCGGCGTGCGCGGAGGGGCGCCGGTGATGGCGCTGACGCCGACGAACCTGACCGTCGCGGCGAACGACTTCATCACCATTCTCGGGCCATCCGGCTGCGGCAAGTCCACGCTGCTGCGCATCGTGGCCGGTCTCGACAGGCCGAGCACAGGCGAGGTGCGCCTTGATGGACGCCGCATCACCGGCCCCGGCGCCGACCGTGGCATGGTGTTCCAGTCCTACACCCTCTTTCCCTGGCTCACCGTGGCACAGAACATCGCCTTCGGCCTCAGGGAGCAGGGGCGGCCGGAGGCCGAGATCCGCGAGATCGTCGCCTCCTACATCGAGAAGGTCGGTCTGCGCGGCTTCGAGAACCACTGGCCCAAGCAGCTCTCGGGCGGCATGCAGCAGCGCACCGCGATTGCGCGCGCTCTTGCCAACGATCCCGAGATTCTGCTGCTCGACGAGCCTTTCGGCGCCCTCGACAACCAGACGCGCTCGCTGATGCAGGAGCTGCTGCTCGGCATCTGGGAGCGCGAGCGCAAGACGGTGCTGTTCGTCACCCACGATATTGAGGAAGCGATCTTTCTCGCCTCGCGCGTCATCGTCATGTCGGCGCGGCCGGGCCGCATCAAGGCGGACCTCGCCGTCGACCTGCCGCACCCGCGCGACTACAAGATGAAGACGAGCCCCGAATTCTCCGCGCTGAAGGCGAGACTGACGGAGGAAATCCGCGTCGAGGCCGTGCTCGCCGCAGCGGAACATTAAGAATACCTTCCGGAAAGCGGCCCCGTTTCTTTGCTTCGCCCGGCGCGCGCGCTATTGTCGCCGGGCATTTGGGGAGACGGGTCATGCTGTCCGGGCCCCTCTTCGCCCGTGTTCGGGCAGCGTTCGGGGGTGCAATGGTCAACATGCTAAATCAGAGTTCGCTCGGTGCCGCTGCCAGCGGGATCAAGGGCAAGTGGGGCTGGTTCGTCGCGCTCGGCGTCGGTCTGCTCATCTTCGGCGGCATTGCCTTCGCCCATCTGTTCGTCGCGACGGTGGCCACGGTCTACTACGTCGGAGCGCTCATGCTCGTCGGCGGCATCATCGAGATCGTGCATGCCTTCGGCGTGAAGACGTGGGGCCGTTTCTTCTTCTGGCTGGTGAGCGGCATCATCTACGCCGTGGCAGGGTTCATCGCCTTCTATAACCCGCTGCTGGCGTCGAGCGCGTTGACACTTCTTCTGGCGGTGTCCCTCATCGTCGCCGGGCTCATGCGCATCTGGGTCGGTATCGGTACCAGGCCCGAGAAGGGCTGGGGCTGGATCGTGGCTGCGGGCGTGCTGACGCTCGTCACCGGCCTCATCATCGCTGCCGGCTGGCCGGTGAACAGCCTCTGGGTGCTCGGCCTGCTGATGGCGATTGACCTCATTTTCCAGGGCTGGGCTTTCATTGCCTTTGGCCTTGCCCTCAAGGCGGCGCGCTGAGCCTCACAGGCGCCAGAGATCGACCGTGTAGACGACGGCAGGGCCGTCCGCCGCGAGGTGGACGGCCTTTTCATCGACGATGGCCGTGTCTCGCGCCATCAGCGTCTCTGTGCCGGCATCGCCGGTTACGGCGACACCGTCCTGGGCTGCAATGACGAGCATCAGGTCGCCGAGGCGTGGCAGCGGATGCGGGTTCTCGAGCGTGACGCGTTGCACATGATGGCGCCAGCGGCCGCGCCGCGTCATGACGTTGAGATCGACGACGGAGCCGTCTGTCAGCAGGCCGCTGACGGCGACATCGCCCGGAAAGGCATAGGGCGGCGTCGCGGCAGCGATCACGACGTTGCTCCGCCCCTCGAAGGAGAGCGTCAGGGCTTCGCCCTCCAGGAGCGACAGGGTGCGGTCGATGCCCGGAAACAGCGAGAACGGCCCGTCCGTCGCCACGCGCGCCATACTCACGCGCCAGTCGAAGGCATCGAGCCCGGCCCCATCGGGGAAGGCAGCGATCTCGGTGGTCTCGCCGCCGCCGTTCTTCCATGGCATCACGCGATAGTCGGCCGCCCGGAGAATGCGCATGGGCCTTACCCCAGAAGATGGCGCGCGATGATGTTGCGCTGGATTTCGGACGAGCCCTCGTAGATGCGGAAGATGCGGCAGTCGCGCACGTAGCGCTCCAGCGGCAACGCCGTGGTGAAGCCATAGCCGCCGTGGATCTGCAGGGCCTTGTCGGTGACGCGGCCCGCCATCTCCGAGGCGAAGAGCTTGGCCATCGAGGCTTCCATGGAGAAGCGCTCGCCCTGCTCGCGCTTGCGCGCGGCGGCGAGGCCGAGCTGGCGCGCCGCGGCAATGTCGGTCGCCATGTCAGCGAGCATCCACTGCAGGCCCTGGAAGTGGGCGATGGGCTCGCCGCCGACCTTGCGCTCCTTCGCCCAGTCGAGGGCCGCGGCGAGAGCGGCTTCCGCGATGCCGACGGCGCAGGCGGCGATCTCGAGCCGGCCAGCGTCGAGCACCTTGAGGGCGGTGCGGAAGCCTTTGCCTTCCTCGCCGAGGCGGTTTTCCGCCGGCACGAAGCAGTCGAGCGACACCTCGAAGACATGGCCGCCACGCAGACCCATGGTCGGCTCGGGTGGCGAGCAGCGCACGCCGCCAGCCTTCGGCTCAACGATGAAGGCCGAGATGCCGCGCGCGCCCGCTGCCATGTCCGTCTTGGCATAGACGACGATGAAGTCGGCTTCGCCGGCATTGGAGATGAAATGCTTGGTGCCGGTGATGCGGTAGCCGTCGCCCTCGCGCACGGCACGCGTCGTCATGTCGGCCGGGTTTGAGCCGGCGCCAGGTTCGGTGAGGCCGAAGGCGCCGAGCGTCTTGCCGGCGGCTGCGTCCGGCAGGTAGCGCTGCTGCTGCTCGGGCGAGCCGCCGATGAGGATGGAGTCGGTGGCCAGCCAGTGGGCCGTGACCATGGAGGCGGTGGAGCCACAGGCTCCCGCGATGGCCGCCACGGCCTCGAACAGGGCCGTGGCCGGCAGGCCGATGCCGCCGCAGGACTCCGGCAGGTTGAGGCCCATGATGCCCATCTGCGCGAGCCGCGGCAGATGCATGGTGGCCGAACGCCCCGTGCGATCGATTGCGGCGGCAGCCGGCGCCAGCACGTTGCGGCTGAAGTCGCGCACCGCCTCGACGAGCGCGGCGGCATCCTCGGAAGTCATGGTGGGGGCGTTCACGTCCGGTCTTCCTCCAGATCGGCCAGGATGGAGGCGCGGTCGCCGTCAAGGCGAGGGGCAGCCGTCAGGCCGCCGCGCGGTGCGCCGGAAAAGCGGGCGGGTTGCTCGGGCACCCGGTTGAGGCCGGCGCGCGCATCGGCCAAGTCCTGCAGCAGCCCGCGGGCCCGGGCGTGTGGGGAGGCGAGTGCCTCGGCCATGTCGTTGATCTCGGCTGCGGGCACGCCGTGTGCGACGAGCGCCGCCACGGCCTCGCGCGCGCTGTATTGCCGCGACCAGCCCTCGATGATGGCGCGCAGGGCGGCCTCGTTGGCGAGCCTGTCGCTGTCGGTCGCAAAACGCGGATAGGATGCGATCTCGGGCGCGCCGATGCACTCGGCCAGCCGCTGGAACAGCTTGTCGTTGAGCACCGCGAGCACGAAGCTGCCGTCGCGGGCCGCGAAGGCGCCGAACGGGGCCGACAGCGGATGGCGGTTGCCGACGCGCTTTGGCGCCTCGCCGGTTGCCAGATAGCGGGCGACGACGAGCGGCTGCAGCGCCACCATGGCGTCGAACATGGCAAGGTCGATGTGGCGGCCGCGCCCGGTGGTGTGCCGCTCGTAAAGGGCGGCGAGGATGGCCCAGGAGGCGAATAGGCCCGCTGCAACATCGGCGATGGACTCGCCGACGAGGGTAGGCGGCCCGTCCGGCTCGCCAGTGACCGCCATGATGCCGCTCATTGCCTGCAGGATCACGTCATAGGCCGGGCGCCTGGCGAGCTCGCCCTCCTGCCCGAAGCCCGAGATCGAGGCGTAGACGAGGCGCGGGTTGAGGGATGAAAGCTGCGCCCAGCCGATGCCGAGCTTGTCGGCGACGCCCGGACGGAAGTTCTCCACCACCACGTCGGCACGGGCAGCGAGCGCGTGGGCGATGGCGAGATCGTCCGCCCTGGCGAGGTCAAGGACGATCGAGCGCTTGCCGCGGTTCACCGTGGCGAAGAGCACGCTCTCGCCGTCCACGAAAGGACCGATGTGGCGGTAGTCGTCGCCGCCGGGCGGCTCGACCTTGATGACCTCCGCGCCGAGGTCGGCGAGGAGGGCGGTGCAGTAGGGGCCCGCCAGCACGCGGCTGAAATCGAGCACCCTGAGATTGGCCAGCGGCTTCATGGCGACAACCCGTCACGTTCCTGCCGGCGGTTCAGCGAAGGCTCGGCAGGTTGAGACCGTGCTCCCTGGCGCATTCGATGGCGATCTCGTAGCCGGCGTCGGCATGGCGCATGACGCCCGTGGCCGGGTCGTTCCACAACACACGCTCGATGCGCCGTGCCGCCTCGGGCGTACCGTCGCAGACGATGACCATGCCGGCGTGCTGGGAGAAGCCCATGCCGACGCCGCCGCCGTGGTGCAGCGACACCCAGGTGGCGCCAGAGGCGCAGTTCAGCAGCGCATTGAGAAGCGGCCAGTCGGACACGGCGTCGGAGCCGTCGCGCATCGCCTCGGTCTCGCGGTTCGGCGATGCGACGGAACCAGAGTCGAGATGGTCGCGGCCGATGACGATGGGGGCCTTGAGCTCACCCTTGGCGACCATCTCGTTGAAGGCGAGGCCGAGCCGGTGGCGATCGCCGAGGCCCACCCAGCAGATGCGCGCCGGCAGGCCCTGGAACCGGATGCGCTTCTGCGCCATGTCGAGCCAGTTGTGCAGGTGCTTGTTGTCGGGCAGCAGCTCCTTCACCTTGGCGTCGGTCTTGTAGATGTCCTCCGGGTCGCCGGACAGCGCCGCCCAGCGGAAGGGGCCGATACCGCGGCAGAACAGCGGGCGGATGTAGGCCGGCACGAAGCCGGGGAAGTCGAAGGCGTCGGCGACGCCTTCCTCAAACGCCATCTGGCGGATGTTGTTGCCATAATCGACGGTGGGCACGCCCATCTTGTGGAAGGCGAGCATCGCTCGCACGTGCTCGGCCATGGAGGCCTTGGCGGCCTTCACCACGGCCTTCGGGTCGCTCTCGCGCTTCGCCTCCCATTCGGCGATCGTCCAGCCCTTGGGCAGGTAGCCGTTGACAGGGTCGTGCGCGGAGGTCTGGTCGGTCACGCAGTCCGGCCGCACGCCGCGCCTCACGAGCTCCGGCAGGATCTCGGCCGCGTTGCCGAGGAGGGCGACGGAGATGGGCTTCTTGTTGCGGGTAGATTCCTCGATGATGGCGAGCGCCTCGTCGAGATCCTTGGCCTGCACGTCCACATAGCCGGTGCGCAGGCGGAACTCGATGCTGGAGGGGCGGCATTCGATGGCCATGCAGGAGGCGCCGGCCATGACCGCGGCGAGCGGCTGGGCGCCGCCCATGCCGCCGAGGCCGGCAGTCAGGATCCACTTGCCCGACAGATCACCCCCATAGTGGCGGCGCCCCATCTCCACGAACGTCTCGTAGGTGCCCTGCACGATGCCCTGCGAGCCGATGTAGATCCACGAGCCGGCCGTCATCTGGCCGTACATCATGAGGCCCTTGCGGTCGAGCTCGTTGAAGTGCTCCCAGTTGGCCCAGCGCGGTACGAGGTTGGAGTTTGCGATGAGCACGCGCGGCGCGTCGGTGTGAGTGCGGAACACGCCCACCGGCTTGCCCGACTGGACGAGCAGCGTCTCGTCGGCCTCCAGACTCTTGAGCGCGGCGACGATGCGGTCGAAGCTCTCCCAGTCGCGCGCGGCGCGGCCGATGCCGCCGTAGACCACGAGCTCGCCGGGCTTCTCGGCCACGTCCGGATCGAGGTTGTTCATCAGCATGCGCAGGGGCGCTTCAGTCAGCCAGCTCTTGGCATTCAGCTCGGTGCCGCGCGGGGCGCGAATGACGCGGGCGTTGTCGATGCGGGTCATGGCGAGGTCCTCGATCAGGATTTCGAGCGGGCGAAGCCGATGCAGGCTTCGAGAATGCGGGTGAGGGTGGCGCGCATGGGCGCGGCATGGGCCTCGTCGTAGGCGACGGGCCAGGAAGCCTCGTCTACGGGGCCGACCGGCTCGCGCATGTAGCCGCGGCAGGCGAGCTCCATCTGGATGGCATGGACCCCGTCCGCGGGCCGGCCGTTGTGGCGGGTGATGAACCCGCCCCGGAAGCGGCCGTTGACCACGGTGCTGCGGCCGCTCGCCCGGCAGAGCTCGGCCACTGCGGACTCGAGAGCCGGGTCGCAGGTGACGCCGCCGTTGGTGCCGATGTTGAACTCCGGCAGCGTGCCCTCGAACAGCCGCGGGATCACTGAGCGGATCGAGTGGCAGTCGTAGACGACGATGTGGGGATGGAGCGCACGCAGGCGTGCGATCTCGTCCGCGAGCGCCCTGTGATAGGGCTCGAAGAACAGCGCCTTGCGCCTTGAGATGGAATCGGAATCCGGCTCCCGGCCGGGCGCGTAGAGCGGCTCGCCGTCGAAGGTCGTCGTCGGGACGAGCTCGGTGGTCGCCTGGCCGGGATAGAGCGAGGCGCCAGAGGGATCGCGGTTGACGTCGATCACCGTGCGAGAGATCGACGTGTGGATGACAGTCGCGCCAAGGCCGGCGGCGAAGTCGTAGAGCCGCTCGACCCACCAGTCGCAGTCCTTGCGGGCGAGCCAGGGCGAGACGAGGCCGGCCACGTATTCCTCCGGAATTTCCGTGCCCGTGTGCGGCAGGCTGACGAGCAGCGGCGCCTCGCCGCGGGTAATGGTGAGGAAGGAGGGGAGGCTCATGGTTGGGTCTCCGTCACCGCCGGCAGCGTCGCCGCCCCCACCGCCGCCACGAGGGCGCCGGAGCGAACGAGATCGGTCGCCGCGGCCATGTCAGGGGCGAAATGCCGGTCGTCGGCGAGCGTCGGCACACGGCCGCGCAGCAGGGCGCGGGCCTTTTCCAGCGCCTCGCTTGAGCGAAGCGGCGCGTGGAAGTCGCAGCCCTGCGCCGCCGCCAGATACTCGATACCGATGACGGCGGCGGTGTTCTCGGCCATAGGCAGCAGCCGTCGCGCCCCGTGGGTCGCCATCGACACGTGGTCTTCCTGGTTCGCCGAGGTCGGAATGGAATCGACGCTGGCCGGATAGGCCCGCTGCTTGTTTTCCGAGACGAGCGCGGCGGCCGTGACCTGCGGGATCATGAAACCGGAGTTGAGACCGGGCTTCGGCGTGAGGAAGGCCGGCAGGCCAGAGAGCGCCGGATCGACGAGCATGGCAATGCGCCGCTCGGCCAGCGAGCCGATCTCGCACAGGGCCATGGCGATCATGTCCGCCGCGAAGGCGACCGGCTCGGCGTGGAAGTTGCCACCGGAGATGACCTCGCCCGCCTCGGAGAAGACGAGCGGGTTGTCCGAGACGCCGTTCGCCTCCGTGGCGAGGAAATCGGCGGCCTTGCGCAACAGGTCGAGGCAGGCGCCCATCACCTGCGGCTGGCAGCGCAGGCAGTAGGGGTCCTGCACCCGGTCGTCGTTTGTGAGATGCGAGGCGCGGATGGCCGAACCGGCCATGAGGGCGCGCAGGGCGGTGGCGGTGTCGGCCTGGCCGCGGTGACGCCTGAGCTGCTGGATGCGTTCGTCGAAGGGGCCGTCCGAACCCTTGGCGGCGTCAGTGGCAAGCGCTCCGGTAACGAGGGCGGACTGGAACACCAGCTCGGCCTCGAACAGGCCCGCGAGTGCCAGCGCCGTTGAGACCTGCGTGCCGTTGAGCAGGGCGAGGCCCTCCTTGGGGCCGAGCGCCAGCGGTGCGAGCCCCGCTTCGGCCAGCGCCCTGTCCGCCGGCACGCGGGCTCTGCCGACGAAGAACTCGCCGACGCCCATGAGCGCCGCCGTGAGGTGGGCGAGGGGCGCGAGGTCGCCAGAGGCGCCGACTGAGCCCTGGCCGGGCACCACGGGCACGAGCCCCCGGTCGAGGCAGGCGAGGAGGTGGCCGATCGTCTCCCAGCGCACGCCCGAGGCTCCCTGGGCGAGGCTCGCGAGCTTCAGCGCCATGGCGAGCCGCACGACCGGCACGGGCAGCGGCTCGCCGACGCCGGCGGCGTGCGAGAGCACGATGTTGCGCTGGAGCGTGGCGAGGTCGCCGGCGTCGATGCGCACGCTCGCCAGCTTCCCGAAGCCGGTGTTGATGCCGTAGACCGGCTCGCCCTTGGCGATGATGGCGTCGATGGTGCGGGCGCCGGCCTCCACGGCCGGGCGGCACGAATCATCGAGAGCGACTCGGGCGCCGCGATAGACGCGGCGCCAGTCGGCGAGGATGACGTCCCCGGGGCGAAGGGTGATCGTCTGGTCGGTCATGTCAGGACACCCGATGGCAGCGGCGGCGATGGCTGGCGATCTTCACTTTCCCCTCCACACGCGGGCGTGAAGCGGGTTGAAGCCGATGCGGTAGACGAGCTCGGCCGGGCGCTCGATGTCCCAGATGGCGAGGTCGCACCATTTGCCGGCTTCGAGCGTGCCGACACAGTCGAGGCGGCCGAGGGCGCGTGCGGCTTCGCGCGTCACGCCGGCGATGCACTCCTCGACCGTCAGGCGGAACAGCGTTGCGCCCATGTTCATCGTGAGAAGCAGCGACGTCAGCGGTGAGGTGCCGGGGTTGCAGTCGGTCGCGAGGGCGATGCGTGTTCCGGCCGCGCGGAAGGCCGCGACCGGCGGCTTCTGCGTCTCCCGGATGAAGTAGAAGGCGCCGGGCAGCAGCACGGCGACCGTGCCGGCGGCTGCCATGGCGGCGGCGCCTTCCTCGTCCGTATGTTCGAGATGGTCGGCCGACAGGGCGCCGAAGCGGGCGGCGAGGGCCGCGCCGTGGAGGTTGGAGAGCTGGTCGGCGTGCAGCTTTACCGGCAGGCCACGCGCCTTTGCTGCCTCGAAGACCCGAGCGGTTTCCTCGGGCGAGAAGGCGATGCCCTCGCAGAAGGCGTCGGCGGCATCGGCGAGGCCTTCGGCCGCGACAGCGGGCAGCATCTCGTCGACGACCTTCGCGATATAGGCCGCCTTGTCGCCGTTCGCCTCGGGCGGCAGGGCGTGCGCGCCGAGGAAGGTGGTGGTGACGGTGACGGGCCGGACTTCGCCCAGGCGGCGGGCGGCGCGCAGGCAACGCAGCTCCGGCTCGGTGTCGAGGCCGTAGCCCGACTTGATCTCGATGGTGGTGACGCCTTCGGCCATGAGGTGGTCAAGTCTGGGCAGGGCGCTGGCGACGAGCTTATCCTCGCTCGCGGCGCGCGTGGCCTTCACGGTCGAGACGATGCCGCCGCCTGCGCGGGCGATCTCCTCATAGCTTGCACCCGCCAGACGCATCTCGAATTCCTGCGCGCGATCGCCGCCGAACACGAGGTGGGTGTGACAATCGACGAGGCCGGGCGTGATCCAGCGGCCGCCGCAGTCGATGCGCTCGGCGGCCTCCAGCGAAGCGGGCAGGTCCGCCATCGGGCCGGCGTAGACGATGCGCCCGTCCTTGCAGGCGATGGCGCCATGCTCGACGATGCCGAGCCCCGGCGAACCTTCGGCGAGAGTCGCCAGTCGCGCGTTGATCCACAACCTGTCGACGTCCATGCGGCCTGCTCCCCTGTCATTCTTATTGTCTATACATAATCAGCGGCCAGATTTATTGTCTAGACAAAATTGCGCCCGGTCACGCACACTGGTTGCGGCACGAACGGCCTTGCTCCGTTGTCGGCGCTGGGCATTTCGCGGCCGTTTCCGCCATTGTGCTCGGGCGCAGCAGGTGGGCGCGAAGCGCGGCAGGTGCGGGTGCGCCGTTCGGCGGAGCGGAGCCGTTGCCACGGGGAGAGATCATGCAGAAGCTGTTCTTCGATCATGCCCTCATCGGCGATGGCTGGGCTGACAATGTCACGATCACCCACGAAGCGGGCACGATCACGGCCGTCGAGCGCGACAGCACGCGGGGGGATGCGGCCTATGGCGGCTCCATCGCGCTGCCGGGCCTGCCCAACCTGCACAGCCACACCTTCCAGCGCGGCATGGCCGGGCTCGCGGAGACGCGCGGCCCGTCCGGCGACAGCTTCTGGACCTGGCGGCAGGTGATGTACGGCTTCCTCGGTGCCCTGACGCCGGAGGACGTGGAGGCCATCGCCGCCTATGCCTTCCTCGAGATGCTGGAAGGCGGCTTCACGGCCGTGGCCGAGTTCCACTATCTCCATCACGCCATCGGCGGCGTGCCCTATGCCAATCTGGCCGAGCACTGCGAGCGCATTGCCGCGGCCGCGGAAGCCACGGGCATCGGGCTGACGCTGCTGCCGGTGTTCTACGCCCAGGGCGGCTTCGGCGGGCAGCCGGCGGGCGAGGGGCAGCGGCGTTTCCTCAATGATCCCGACCGTTTCGCGGCGCTGCTTGAGGGCGCACGCAAGGCAGTGGCCCGGCTGCCCGATGCGCGCATCGGCATCGCGCCGCATTCGCTGCGGGCGGTGACGCCGGAGAGCCTCGCCGCAGTCCTGCCGCTCGCCGGCGATGCACCCATCCACATCCATGTCGCCGAGCAGACCAAGGAGGTGGAGGACTGCCTCGCCTGGTGCGGCCGTCGGCCGGTCGAATGGCTCCTGGACAACGCGCCGGTGGACGGGCGCTGGTGCCTCATCCACGCCACGCACCTGACCGACGCGGAAGTCGCCGGCATCGCGGGCTCAGGCGCCGTCGCGGGTCTGTGCCCGATCACCGAGGCCAACCTAGGTGACGGCATCTTCGCTGGCGTCGACTTTGTCCGCCACGGCGGGGTCTATGGCGTCGGCAGCGATTCCAACATCGAGATCACGGCGCCGGGCGAGCTCCGGCAGCTCGAATACAGCCAGCGCCTGGCGCTGCGCGGGCGCAACCTCATGGCGCGGCATCAGGGCGAATCGACGGCCCGCCGACTTTATGACGAGGCCTGCCGTGGCGGGGCGCGTGCGCTCGGCCGCGCCGTCGGCGCGCTCGCCCCCGGCCACCGGGCGGACATCGTGGTACTCGACGGGGCCCATGTCGACCTTGCACCGATGCGCGGCGATCGCTGGCTCGACGCCTATCTCTTTGTTGCCGGCAAGGCAGTGCTCGACCGGGTCTACGTGGGCGGCCGGCAGGTCGTCTCGGGCGGCCGCCACGAGGCGCGCGAGACGGTCGAGGCGGCCTATCGGCGCACGCTTGCCCGGCTCGTGACGACATAGGAGCGGAGCGTGAGCATCGCCGAACCCCTGCCGCGCTACGCCGAGATCCGCCGGGCGCTCGAGGAGAAGATCCTTTCCGGCGAGTGGCCGCCCGGCCACCGTGTCCCCTCCGAGCATGATCTTGTCGCGCAGTTCGGCTGCTCGCGCATGACGGTGAACAAGGCCCTCTCGGCCCTTGCGGCGGCGGGGCTTGTGGTGCGCCGGCGCCGCTCCGGCTCCTTCGTGGCGGCGCCGAAGTCGCAAGAGACCGTGCTCGAGGTCCACGATATCAAGGCGGAGATCACCGGCTCCGGCCGCACCTACCGCTACGTGATCCTGGACCGCGAACGTCGCCGAGCCCGGCCGGAAGATCTTGCGCGGCTCGGCGTGGCCAGGGGCGTCATCGAAGTGGAAGCGATCACGGTGCTGCACTTCGCCGACGAGTGCCCCTTCGTCCACGAGAAGCGGCTCATCAACCTCGCCGTGGTGCCGGCCGCGGCGCGCGAGCCCTTCGCCGTCTCGCCGCCGGGCACCTGGCTGCTCGAGCAGATCCCCTGGACGGAGGCGGAGCACACCATCCGGGCCGAAAATGCCGCGGCGGACGTCGCGCACCATCTCGCCATCGCCCGCGGGGCCGCCTGCCTCGTGGTGGCGAGGCGGACCTTCCAGGCAGGCACGCCGATCACGGCGGTCACCCTGACCTATCCGGGCGAGCGTCACCAGCTCGTTGCGCGCTTCAGCCCCGCGACGCGGTGAGGGCGAGGGCGCCGCCCCCGCACGGATGCCAAGGCCGGATGCCGCGCTTTGCGGCATGGCGCCCTCGGGCAGGCTATGGTCTGTTGGCTGCGACAGCGACAAGATCTGCCGCCGGGCGCACCGGCGCGCTCCGTGACCGAGAGAGGTGACTCGTGCTCGACAGCGTCCTCATCGCCAACCGCGGCGAGATCGCCTGCCGCATCATCCGCACGGCGCGACGGCTCGGCATGCGCACCATCGCCGTCTATTCCGACGCGGACGCCGATGCCATGTTCGTGCACATGGCGGACGAGGCGCATCGCATCGGCCCCGCTCCGGCGGCGGAGAGCTACCTCCTCGTCGACCGCATCATCGCCGTGGCCAGGAAGACCGGCGCCGCCGCCATCCATCCGGGCTACGGCTTCCTCTCCGAGCGGGCGGAGTTCGCCGAGGCCTGTGCGGCGAACGGCATCGTCTTCGTCGGCCCGCCGGCATCCGCCATCCGCGCCATGGGGCTGAAGGACGCGGCCAAGGCGCTCGTGGAGAAGGCGGGCGTGCCGGTGGTGCCCGGGTACCACGGCAGCCGGCAGGAGCCTGATTTCCTGCGCCAGAAGGCCTACGAGATCGGCTATCCGGTGCTCATCAAGGCCGTAGCCGGCGGTGGCGGCAAGGGCATGAAGCGCGTTGACAAGGTGGCCGACTTCGATGCGGCGCTTGCGAGCGCCCAGCGCGAGGCCCAGAGCGCCTTCGGCGATCCGCGCGTGCTCGTCGAAAAATACGTACTGTCGCCCCGGCACATTGAAATCCAGATCTTTGCCGACACGCATGGCAACGTCGTGCATCTCTTCGAGCGCGACTGCTCCCTGCAGCGCCGCCACCAGAAGGTGATCGAGGAGGCGCCGGCGCCGGGCATGACGGAGGAGATGCGCGCTGCCATGGGGCGGGCAGCGACCGAGGCAGCGCGGGCCGTGGGCTATGTCGGGGCCGGCACGGTGGAATTCATCGCCGACGGCCGCGAGGGCCTGCGGCCCGACCGCTTCTACTTCATGGAGATGAACACGCGGCTGCAGGTGGAGCATCCCGTGACGGAGGCGATCACCGGCCTCGACCTCGTCGAGCTGCAATTCCGCGTGGCCGCCGGCGAGGCGCTGCCTTTCACCCAGGAGGATCTCGCCATAGACGGCCATGCGGTCGAGGCCCGGCTCTATGCCGAGGATCCCGAAAAGGGCTTCCTTCCCTCGACCGGCAAGCTCTGGGCGCTCGATTTCGGTGAGGGCGAGGGCATCCGCATCGACACCGGCGTTGCCGCGGGGGACACGGTGACACCGTTCTACGACCCGATGATTGCCAAGGTCATTGCCCACGCCCCGACGCGCGCCGAGGCGCTCGACAGGCTGGCCGGGGCGCTCGGCGCCACGACGGTCGCGGGCCCGAAGACCAACCTCGCTTTCCTCAAGGCATTGTGCGGGGCGTCGGAGTTCCGCGAGGGGCGTTTCGACACCGGCTTCATCGATCGCAACATCGAGGCGCTGGGCGCCGTGCCGCGCGGCTTCGACCCGGCGGCCGCGGCGGCTGGCGCGCTCGCCCTCGTCAACCGCGAGAGCGAGCGCATCGCCTTCTCCTCCTCGTCGTCCCTGCGGGACGAGGAGGCGGGCGGCTGGTGGGTGGACGACGGCTTCCAGCTCGTCGGGAAGCGGCGCACTGGCCTGCCGCTCATTGTCGAGGGCGAGCGGGTGGAGGCGGTGCTGGAATACGGCCCGGAAGGGCCGGCCGTTTCCTTCCCCGGCCATCCGGTGCCGGAGGGTGAGCACGATCTGACGCTCGTGGAGGCGGAGGATGCGATGCTCGTCCTCGCCAGTGGGCGGCAGACGAGCGTGCGCCTCTACGATCCCTTCGCCGTCGATCTCGAGCACATGGACGGCGACGGGCTCGTCAAAGCTCCGATGCACGGCAAGCTCGTCGCTGTCTTCGTCGCGGTTGGCGATGCGGTGGAGAAGGGCGACCGGCTCGCCGTGGTCGAGGCGATGAAGATGGAGCACGTGCTCGTCGCGCCCTGCGCCGGCACCGTGACGGAGATTGCGGCGGAGCCCGGCGCCCAGGTGGGCGAAGGGGCGCGGCTGATCGTCATCGCGGCAGAGGAGGCGGCGACATAGCGTCCCGGCGCCTGGTAGGGCCTGTGCGCATGGACCGGCCTTCGCTCCCTCCCGTTATCCCCCGTCCCGTGCGCCGTGCCCGTTGCCTCGTGCCGTGGCGGCGCTAGATAGTGGGCCATGGCCCTCCATCTCATCAAGCTCTGCGTCGGGGCAGAATCCATCCGCGACCTCGAGGAGTGGATCGAGGAGCGCATGCGCGAGCGCCGGCGGCAGAACCTGCCGCAGGAGCAACTCCACACGACGCGCATGGTGCCCAAGCGCATCGACGAGATCCTCGATGGCGGATCGCTCTACTGGGTCATCAAGGGACAGGTCTGCTGCCGCCAGCGGCTGCTCGATATTCGTCCCTTCACCGACGGCGAGGGCATCTCACGCTGCCATCTCGTCATGGAGCCGGTGGTGGTGCCTGTCGTGCCGCGGCCCTTCCGTCCCTTCCAGGGCTGGCGTTATCTCGCCGCCAAGGATGCGCCGCCCGATCTCGGGGGCGGCAGCGAGACTGGGGCCGAGATGCCCGAGGAACTCAGGCGGGAGCTTGCCTCGCTCGGTCTTTTGTGAACCGGTGCGCGCCCGCACCGCTTTGGCACGACCCATCTGGCATCGTTGATGCATGAGATTGGCCGATGGAGGCGCTCATGCTGATCGGTGTCGCAGAAGGGGCCGTGCGGTCCTTTGAAATTGACGAGCGGGCGGAAGGCTATCTCGTGCGTCCGCGCCAGCGCGATACAGGCCAGGTCGAGATTGAGGCGGGCCGCGTTTTCCGCACGGTCGTCGCCGCCTTTGCCTTTGCCGAGCGCGAGGCGCTGCTGGAGCACTATGCCGCGGCGCGGCTCGAAGGAGGACCTGAAGGGGCGATGCCGTTCGCCCGCGACTGGTCGAGGGCCGAAACGCTCTTTACCACCATCAGTCGCAACCTTGCCGACGAAGGCGTCGGCGGCGACCTCCTCCTCGCGTGGGCGGCCTATGAGGACGCTCAAGAACGCCGCAGGCTGCACTGACACTGTTCCGAAAATGATTCCGCTGATGGGTTCAAGTTCCTGATCAGGAACGGCTTTTACGTGCGCGTGGTGGCTGTCAGACGGCAATGTTGTCAATGAGCCGGGTTACCCCGAGCCGCGCGGCAACAAGCAGGCGGGCGGGTGCGGCAAGTCCACTGACGGGGGCGAGCGTCTCGGCATCGCGCAGGGCGAGATAGTCCACCGCAAAGCCGGCTGTAGCCAGGGCCGCCTCGCCGGCCGCCATGACGGTCGCGGCATCCTCGCCGGCGCGCAGGCGCGCGGCGCAATCCTGCAGCGTGCGATACAGCGTGGGCGCGAGGGCCCGTTCCTCCTGCGAGAGGTAACGGTTGCGTGAGGAGAGGGCGAGGCCGTCGGCCTCGCGCACCGTCGGCGCGCCGACGATCTCGGCCGTAAGGTCCAGATCGCGCGCCATGCGGGCAACGACCTTGAGCTGCTGGTAGTCCTTCTCGCCGAAGACGGCGACGTCGGGCAGGGCCTGCAGGAGCAGCTTGGCGACGACGGTGGCGACGCCCGCAAAGTGGGTGGGGCGGAAGGCATCCTCGAGGCCCACGGCGGCCGGGCCGGCAAGGCTCACGGTGGTGGCGAAGCCGGCCGGATACATCTCCTCCAGAAGCGGCGTATACGCGAGGTCGGCGCGGCCGGCGAGCTTCGCACAATCCTCGTCCAGCGTTCGGGGATACTTCGAGAAGTCCTCGTTCGGGGCGAACTGGGTCGGGTTGACGAAGATGGAGACGACGACCCGGTCGGCCAGCTCGCGCGCGCGGTCGACCAGCGATAGGTGCCCCTCATGCAGCGCCCCCATGGTCGGCACCAGCGCCACGCGCTTGCCCGCCGCGCGCCAGGATGCGACCGCCTCGCGCAATCCCCTGACCGTATCGACCGTTGCGACCCTGTCCATGCCCTCGTTCCCTCCTTGCCCGGTCTTGGCCGCCGTGCATAGCTTCTGCCTGTAGCAAAGCGACGCTGCGCCGCCAACGGCCATGTTGCGGCGCACAGAAGCTCGCGGGAGCGCCCCGCTTGCAAGGACGCGGGTGCGCGCCACATGAAGACCGAATAAGAAGGGAGGCAGCCCGGCCATGGGCGACGACAAGCGGGACGGCCGCGACAGGACCCTGGCGCAGTGCGGGTCATCTGTGCCGGGCGTCAGCACCTCGCGCGATGTTGACGCGTTCCTCGAAAAGGCGAGGGCGGTCGCCACGCCTGCCCAGCCGGCCGGCCGCCTCATCTTCGCGCTCGACGCCACCATGAGCCGGCAGCCGACGTGGGACCTTGCCTGCCGGCTGCAGGCAGAGATGTTCGACACGGCACTCTCCGGTGGTGGCCTTGGCGTGCAGCTCGTCTACTTCCGTGGATACGGCGAGTGCCGGGCGTCGCGCTGGGTATCCGATCCGGATGCGCTGACCGCGCTCATGACACGCATCGAGTGCTGCGGTGGACTGACACAGATCGGCCGCGTGCTCGCACATGCGCGCAAGGAGGTATCGCGCAGTGGGGCGAAGGTACTTGTGCTGGTTGGCGATGCCGTGGAGGAGGATGCGGATGCCCTCTGCGCCCTTGCCGGAGAGCTTGGCCTGCTCGGCGTGCGCATCTTCGCTTTCCAGGAGGGGCATGACGCGGTGGTAACGCAGGTGTTCAAGGAACTGTCCCGCCTTACCGGCGGGGCCTATGCACGCTTCGACAGCGGCGCGGCCGCAACGCTCGGGGCTCTGCTGCGCGGCGCGGCAGCCTATGCCTCGGGCGGCCTGCCGGCGCTGCAGCGGCTGGCCGAGCGTGATGGCGGCGTGGTGAAGGGACTGCTGACCGCGATGGGTGGCAAGCGGTGATTGCACTTGCTCTGGGACTTCTGGCGCTCGTGTTCCTGTGGTGGCTCGGGCACAGCTATGCGAACGCGGACGCCAAGACACTGGCCAAGGTGTTGCGCAAGGCCGGCGGCTGGGGAGCGCTGGCGCTGGCGGCCGTTCTGCTCATTCGCGGCCGCTTCGACATGGCGTTGGGGCTCGCCGGCCTCGGCTGGTGGCTGCTCGGCCTGCCCGGCGGCAGCTATGCCAACCCACGGACCTGGCCGGGATCCTGGCCGGGGTCTCGGTCTGGCTCTGCCGGCGGCGGGGCGCCCCGCGTGTCGCGGGTGCGCTCGGTGATGGTCGAAATGGAGCTCGATCACGCGAGCGGCGAAATGGAGGGGACGGTCCTCGCCGGCCCGCTGGAAGGCCGCGCCCTGTCGGGGCTGGGGCAGGAGGAGCTGCTGGCGCTGCTTCGCGAGTGCCTCGCCCGCGACATGGACGGTGCGCGCCTCCTAGAGGCTTATCTCGACCGCCGGTTTCCCGCCTGGCGTGTAGACGCTGATGGCGATGCTCACGCGCGGAGCCGCAGCGAGGCGGGTACGGGAACGATGACGGAAGAGGAGGCTCGTGAGGTGCTCGGCCTTCCGCCGGGTGCCGGAGAGGCCGACATTCGTCGAGCGCACCGCACGCTCATGAAGAAACTCCATCCCGATCAAGGGGGCTCGACCTATCTGGCCGCGCGGGTAAATCAGGCCAAGGACATCCTCTTGAGCCGACATCGCTGATACTCCGACCGAATGCGGCGTTTGACGTTGGGGACTGGCGGACCTGCGAGCGGGCCCGCCCATTCTCGCGCGGCTCAGCCGCGCGTGGCGAAGCAGGAGAAGCCGCGCTTCTTGAGGGTCTTGCAGGCGGCCTGGGCGCTGTCCGGGTCGAAGCCCGAGAAGCGAGCGCGGTAGTAGGTGGTGCCGTCCTTGACGAACTTCTCGGTGAAGGGCGAGGCCTTCGACAGGAGGTCGCGGGACTTGCGGCGGGCCTCGCTCAGGATGTCGCGGGCGCGCGCCTCGTCTCCGGTCGCGGCAAGCTGGATCACCCAACCGGCCGAGCGGGAGGGAGTAGAATCCTTCGTCTCTTCCGCGGCCTGCTTCTTTGGCTCCTCCACCGCCTGCTTCTTTTCCAGATCGGCGATGGCCGAGACGGCGACCGGCGCTGCCGAGGCCACCTGGGTGCCGGCGCGTGGTACAGGCTGCGGGCCCGTGGACCACTGGCCGGACGAGGGCGTGGCGGCGGAGCCCGCAGCGGAGGCGACGACCGGCCGGATGCTGGTGAGGTCGAGCGGGGCGCCGGCGGGCTCCGGCCGCCGTGCGGGATGCGGGATCGACGCCGTGCTGTTCACTTCCTCGGCGCTGGCGACACTGACCGGCTTCGGCGCCGGTGCCCGGTCGGTGATGGGCGCCGTCCGCCGGGCGCCGGCATAGGCACGCGGCAGATTGTTTTCGACGAGGCTGGCCATGATCTGGTCGCGGTGCGGGCCCGAGCGGCCGCCGAGCACGACGGCGACGATGTGGCGGGTGCTCGTCTTGGCCGAGGTGAGCAGGTTGAAGCCGGAGGCGCGGGTGAAGCCGGTCTTGATGCCGTCGACGCCATCGACGCGGCCGAGCAGCCTGTTGTGGTTGGCATGGGTGCGGCCGGCGAAGGTGAAGCTGCGCCGCTGGAAATAGCTGTAGTAGCGCGGGAAACGGTCCTGGATGGCCTGGCCGAGGATGGCGAGGTCGCGCGCCGTCGTGATGTTGGAGGGCGACGAGGGCAGGCCGTGCGGGTTGTAGAAGGTGGTGCGGTTCATGCCCAGCGCGCGGGCCTTGCGCGTCATCATCTGCGCGAAGGCGCGCTCGGAGCCGCCGATGTTCTCGGCCACGACCATGGCGACGTCATTGGCCGATTTCGTCACCATGGCGAGGATGGCATCCTCCACCGAGATGGTGGAGCCGGGCTTGAGTCCGAGCTTGGAGGGAGCCTGGGCGGCGGCGTACGCAGAGACCCTGAGCGGCGTGTCAAGACGCAGCCGCCCGGCCTCGAGTTGCTCGAAAAGCAGATAAAGCGTCATCACCTTGGTGATGGACGCGGGAATGCGCGGGGCGTCGGCATTGACGGCGTGCAGCGTCTTGCCGGTCTTGACGTCGACGACGATGGCCGCATACGGCGGGCTATATTGCTCGGGAGCCCGCTTCTTGGCCATGGCCGGAGCCGATGGCAGGAGGCCGAGCGACGCAGCAAGCCCGACTACGCCCAGGGCGGCGCCCCATCGCCGCCACCGGGCCGATACGCAACGCATGTTCATCTGTCCGTCCCCGACATCAGACGCCTAACTTTTCCTTCCTCGCCGGATCGTCGAGCCAGTCACCGGCGGGTCACTGTCAACAACGCTAGGTCGACGCGGTTACGGATGCGTTAAATCGGCCATCATGCCCATGTTGCACCGCAACAAGGTGGTTGACATTCATTGTGCAATGCACATATATGAACCTGACCGGCTTCAGCAGGCGGTTTCCAGTCACGCCGGACGTGTCTCCGGCCAGCTCAGGGGCGGCGTCGGGTGACGCCGAAGAGGACATGTTCGCTCAGTTTGACGATCTGCAGAAACTCGGTAAGGAACAGATGGACGTCGCCATGAAGGCTTTCGGCGCCGTCTCCAAGGGGGCCCAGGCGATCGCCGTGGAGCTTGCCGACTATTCGAAGAAGAGCTTCGAGCAGGGAACTGCCGCGGTTGAGAAGCTCGCCGGTGCCAAGACGCTCGACAAGGCCTTCGAGATCCAGTCGGCCTATCTCAAGAGCACCTACGAGAATCTGGTCGCCCAGACGACCAAGCTCGGTGAGCTCTATGCCGACCTCGCCAAGGAGGCGGTGAAGCCCTACGAGAGCCTCTACGCTCGCGCGCAGACGGGCGCGAGCGCCGGCAAGTGAGACCGGCGGCAGCGTTTGCTGCCGGTTGAGATTTCTATCCTCCCGACTGGCCCGGCTCGATGCCGGGCCTTTTCATGTCCGCTTTCCGTTTTTCCGTTGGCTGTGCCGCCGCAGTCGGCCGTGTGTCGCCAGCGTCGATGCTTTTTGATCTCCGTACGGTACGCCATGCACTGGCGAAGCAGCACGGTGGGCATTAGATTAGTCGGGCGCCCGATCTTGGGCGTGAGGGATCAAGCGCGGGATCAGTTGCGGACACGATGCCGACAGGGACTGTGAAGCTGGACGAGCGGACCGTGGGGCAGACGACGGGCATGACGGAGCGCCGGCGTGGTGGATTGCGTCCCTCGCAGGGGAACGATGGTCCGGGTTCGGCGCTTCTTACGAAGACCAAGCCGCGTACCAAGCGGCCCAACATGTACCGCGTGCTGCTGCTGAACGACGACTACACGCCGATGGAGTTCGTGGTGCACGTGCTGGAGCGCTTCTTCAACAAGCCCCGGGAAGACGCCACCCGGATCATGCTCCACGTGCACCAGAACGGCGTCGGTGAATGCGGCGTCTTCACCTATGAAGTCGCCGAGACCAAAGTCACCCAGGTCATGGATTTCGCACGGCAGCATCAGCATCCGCTGCAGTGCGTGATGGAAAAGAAATAGGGGAGAGACCCTTTTGCCCACTTTCTCCCGCAGTCTCGAACAGGCGCTGCATCGGGCCTTGGCCTTTGCCAACGAGCGTCGCCACGAATACGCGACTCTCGAGCATCTGTTGCTCGCCCTTGTCGACGATCAGGACGCGGCTGCCGTCATGCGCGCCTGCAACGTCGACCTCGAGTTGCTGCGCCGCAATCTCATCGAGTATGTCGACACTGAGCTGACCAATCTCATCGCCGACGGTCGGGAGGAATCGAAGCCGACCGCCGGTTTCCAGCGCGTCATCCAGCGGGCGGTGATCCATGTGCAGTCCTCCGGCCGCGAGGAGGTGACGGGCGCCAACGTGCTCGTCGCTATCTTCGCCGAGCGCGAGAGTCATGCCGCCTACTTCCTGCAAGAGCAGGACATGACGCGCTACGACGCCGTCAACTACATCAGCCACGGTATCGCCAAGCGGGCCGGGCTGTCCGAGCCGCGCACGCCGCGCGGGGTGGACGAGGAGAGCGAGGGGCGTTCGTCGAGCACCGACGAGACCGAGGGCCAGCGCAAGAAGAAGGGCGACGCGCTTGAGGCCTATTGCATCAACCTGAACAGAAAGGCACGCGAGGGGCGGATCGATCCGCTCATCGGCCGCGATGCCGAGATCCAGCGCACCATCCAGGTGCTGTGCCGCCGCCACAAGAACAATCCGCTGCTCGTCGGCGACCCCGGTGTCGGCAAGACGGCCATCGCCGAGGGGCTCGCCCGCAAGATCGTGATGGGCGAGGTGCCGGAGGTGCTGGCCGATGCGACGGTCTTCGCCCTCGACATGGGAACCCTGCTCGCGGGCACCCGTTATCGCGGCGATTTCGAGGAACGCCTCAAGCAGGTGATGAAGGAGATCGAGCAGCACCCTGACGCGATCCTCTTCATCGACGAGATCCACACGGTGATCGGCGCCGGCGCGACCTCCGGCGGGGCGATGGACGCGTCCAATCTCCTCAAGCCAGCGCTCGCCTCCGGCACTCTGCGCTGCATCGGCTCGACCACCTATAAGGAGTACCGCCAGTACTTCGAGAAGGACCGGGCCCTTGTGCGCCGGTTCCAGAAGATCGACGTCAACGAGCCGAGCATCCCGGACGCCATCGCCATCCTCAAGGGGCTGAAGCCCTATTTCGAGGAGTTCCACAAGCTCCGCTACACCAACGATGCCATCAAGGCGGCGGTGGAGCTCTCGAGCCGCTACATCCACGACCGCAAGCTGCCGGACAAGGCGATCGACGTCATCGACGAGACCGGCGCGTCGCAGATGCTGTTGCCCGAGAGCAGGCGCAAGAAGACGATCGGCGTCAAGGAGATCGAGGCGACGATCGCCACCATGGCGCGCATCCCGCCCAAGACGGTGTCGAAGGACGACGCCGAGGTGCTCAAGAACCTCGAGGAAACGCTGAAGCGCGTCGTCTACGGGCAGGATCGTGCCATCGAGGCGCTCGCGGCCTCCATCAAGCTCGCCCGCGCCGGCCTGCGCGATGCCGAGAAGCCCATCGGCTGCTATCTCTTCGCCGGCCCGACGGGTGTTGGCAAGACGGAGGTGGCGCGTCAGCTGGCCACGACGCTGGGGGTCGAGCTGCTGCGCTTCGACATGTCGGAGTACATGGAGCGGCACACGGTCTCGCGCCTCATCGGCGCGCCGCCCGGCTATGTCGGTTTCGACCAGGGCGGCCTGCTGACTGACGGCGTCGACCAGCACCCGCACTGCGTGCTGCTGCTCGACGAGATCGAGAAGGCCCATCCGGACCTGTTCAACATCCTGTTGCAGGTCATGGATCACGGCAAGCTGACCGACCACAATGGCAAGCAGGTCGATTTCCGGAACGTCATCCTCATCATGACGACAAACGCCGGTGCGGCCGACCTTGCCCGGCCGGCCTACGGCTTTACGCGCACCAAGCGCGAGGGCGACGATCAGGAGGCAGTCAACCGTCTCTTCGCGCCGGAGTTCCGCAACCGTCTCGACGCAATCATCTCCTTCGGGCACCTGCCGAAGGAGGTGGTGGCGAAGGTGGTCGACAAGTTCGTCCTTCAGCTCGAGGCCCAGCTTGCCGACCGCAACGTCACCATCGAGCTCAGTGACGAGGCGCGCGAGTGGCTGGTGGACAATGGCTATGACGAGGCGCTGGGGGCCCGGCCGATGGCGCGGCTCATCCAGAGCACGATCAAGACGCCGCTCGCCGACGAGGTGCTGTTTGGCCGGCTGCGGAACGGCGGTGCCGTGCGTGTGGTCGTCGTCACGGACGAGACAGGCACGCGCAGCCTCGGCTTCGAATATCCGGAAGGGCCAGTGACGCCGAAGCCGGAGAAGGACGTGGCCGATGCCGCCAAACGCCGCCGCGTGACGCGCGCCTCGACAAAGCCTGCCAAAAAGGTGCAGAAAGGCCGCAAGTCGGGCGGCGGTGAAACCGGCGGGCGGGGCGGCAAGGGCAACCTGCCTGCGCCGGTCAGCACCGTGCCCAAGGTCCCGCTCGTCAGGGGTTGAAGGTGGCAAGCTGGTTTCAGCGTAGACGGGAGCGCCGGCGTCGCCGCCAGCGCGCCGAAGAAGTGATGTCTTGGTTCTTCCTGCCGATCATCGTGCTGATCAGCTTTTTCCTCGGGTCGCTCGTCTGGGACCAGGTGAGTGACCCCGCCCGGACTCTGATCAAGGCCGTGGCGAGCGGCGACCTCCTGCGCTGAGGCCGCCGCGCCGTTCAGGCAGCGTCAGGCGGCGCGCACGTCCGCCAGGAAGGCCGAGATCGCGCGCTCGATTGTTTCCGTCTGGTCGGCCAGGCGGTCGGCGAGGGCGTCGACATCGCGGGCAGCTGCCCGGGTCGCCTCTGCGGCCTCGGCGACGCTTTTCATCGCGCCGGCGCCGTTGGCGGCCTCGCCCGACGCCCTGTCGACATTGTCGGCGAGGGCGCGCACGACACGCTCCTGTTTGCGCACGGCATCCGACACCGTCCCTGCCATCGCCGCCATCTTCACGATGATCTCGTTGACATTGCTGATGGCGTCGACGGCCATGTCGGATACGGACTGGATGGCGCCGATCTGGCTGCGGATCTCCTCCGTTGCAGAGGCGGTCTGGCTGGCGAGGGTCTTCACCTCGGAGGCGACCACAGCGAACCCCTTGCCTGCCTCGCCGGCCCGCGCGGCCTCGATCGTCGCGTTGAGCGCGAGCAGGTTTGTCTGGTTGGCGATGGAGAGGATCAGCTGCACCACCTCGCCGATGCGGTCAGCGGCCGTGGCAAGGTTCTGGACAGTCTCCACTGTCTCTGCCACCCGGTCGCGGGCCTGGCCGGCGATGGAGGTCGAGCGGTTCGCCTCCTCGATGATGCGGTCGATCGATTCGGCAAGGGTGCTTGTCGCCGCGGCGGCCGAAGACACGTTGTCGGATGCGACGGCGACGGCACCGTCGGCCTGCGTGATGCGCCCCGCGGCCTCGCGTGACATGGCATCGAGAGCGTCCGAGGCCGAGCGCAGCTCAGCCGCCGCCTTCCGCACCTCTACGAGGCCGGCCTTCGCCGTGGCCTCGAAACGGGCGATCATCGCCTCGATCTGGGCGGCGCGCTCGTCCCGCCGCGCCTGCTCCTCCGCCTCGCGTGCGCTCAGGGCGTCGCGCTCGACGGCGTTGTCACGGAAGACGGCGACCGCCGCCGCCATGCGGGCGATCTCGTTGCGCCCGGGCACGGCGGGAATGTCGATACTCGTGTCCCCGGCTGCAAGGCGCTGCATGGTCTGCGCCAGGCCGTCAAGCGGGCGGCTGATGCTGCGGCCGATGATCCACGACAGGGCAAGGCCAACCACTGCGGACGCGGCAATCGTCACCAGCACGATATTGGTCGTCTTGCTCGCGATGCGCTGGAGGCGCTGCGTCGCGGCGCTCGAACCGTCGGCCGCAGCCTGCACGATGGTGGAGACGGCCGGATCGATGACGTCGGCGGAGAGGGCGAGCTGGTCGCCAACACGCACGAGGCGGTCGCGCTTCTCTTGCCAGCTGTCCATCTTGGCGCGGTAGTCCGAGAGCTTCTCCTGCACGAGAGTGCGCACCTCGGGCGTCAGCGTCTCGGCCCGGGCGACGAGGCGCTCGATGCGGCCGAGGGCGATCTCGAGGCGGCCTCGCTCGGTGTCGCCGCTCGTCAGCAGGAACTCGCGTTCCGCCCGGCGCAGCTGGTCCACCGCGATGAGCAGCCTGTTGACCTCGGGATCGGGATTGTCGCGGGCGAATTCGCTGAGCGACCGTTCCATGGCCTTCGCGGTGGCGTCGATCTCGCCGCCCAGCCCATCCTCGGCGGTGGCGCCGAGCTCCTGCACCAGCTCGGCGACTGTGTTGAAGGAGGACTGCACCGAGGCGAGCGTCTTGCCGAGCTCCTCGATACTCGCGGCGAGATCGCCGGCTGTTGGCTGGGCACGTAGGGCCGCCAGGGCCTCGCCGGCCCGTTTAGCGTCGTCGTGAAACTTACGCGCCGCGACGTCGGTACGCACACGCAGATAGTCCTTGACGTCGCCCTCGACCCGCAGCGTCGCCGCGCGGAACTGCTCGGCGGCCTGGGCGAGGGCGGCGTAGGCGTCCTTGTCGGCGAGCGCGGCCTCGATCTGGGCGTTGCTCGCAGTATAGATGGTGCCGATCACAGCATAGCCGACCAGAGCGGCAAGACTCAGGGCGGCGATCCGTACCCGAATGGAAAAGCGGTGGAGCCAAACTCGAGGCAGCACGTGTCACCTCGTCGAGAAAAATGGCACGGAACAATGCCATCATTCTCGCGCGGCAGGCTGACGCGGGGCTTGCCCCGAAAGGCGGGCGCGAGAAGGATCAGCCTTCCGCCAGGGCGCGGCGGATACGCTCGGCGTGGGCCTTGAGCGTCTCGGCTGGCGCCATCTCGCCGGTGTGCGGCCGCAGGGGCACATCCTTCCAGCGCGGCAGGATGTGGACATGGAGGTGGAACACCACCTGGCCGCCGGCGCTCTCGTTGAACTGCTGGATGGTGAGACCCTCGGCAGCCATGCCCTTCTTCACCGCTCGCGCCACCTTCTGCACGCTCACGGCCAGCCGGGCGAGATCCTCCGCGGGGATGTCGAGGATGTTGCGGGCAGGGGTTTTCGGGATGACGAGCACATGGCCGTCGGCTCGCGGCATGATGTCCATGAAGGCGAGCGTATGTTCGTCCTCGTAGACGCGCTCGCAGGGCAGTTCGCCGCGCAGGATCTTGGCGAAGACGTTGTTGGAATCGTAGCTGCTCATGCCATCCTCGTGGATCACCGGTTGGGGGGAAGGTTTGGCGGGCGGGTTCTTCGCCGTCAAGCGTCGCCGGTGCCGCTGTGCCGATACGGCAGCTCCTCGGCGAGGACCTCGACCTCGGCGGCGATGGCGGCGCGCTCGCGCTCCAGATAGTCCGCTACCGCCCGGCGCAGGCCGGGATGGGCGATGTCGTGGGCCGAATAGGTGAGGGTGGGCCGGTAGCCGCGGGCCAGCTTGTGCTCGCCCTGCGCCCCCGCCTCCACGCGGGCGAGGCCGTGGCGAATGGCGAAGTCGATCGCTTGGTAGTAGCAGAGCTCGAAGTGCAGGAAAGGGTGATGCTCGATGGCGCCCCAGTTGCGGCCATAGAGCGTGCTCTCGCCGATGAAGTTGAGGGCGCCGGCGATGTAGCGGCCGTCACGCCGGGCCATGACGAGCAGGATCCTGTCCGCCATGCGTTCGCCGACTAGGGAGAAGAAGGCCCGCGGCAGGTAGGGGCGGCCCCATTTGCGCGAGCCCGTGTCCTGATAGAAGGCGAAGAAGGCGTCCCAGTGGGCTTCGGTGAGGTCGCTGCCGGTCAGCAGCTCGACGGTGATGCCGGCGGCGAGGGCATCCCGCCGCTCGCGGCGGATCGCCTTGCGCTTGCGGGCCGACAGGGCAGCGAGAAAGTCCTCGAATGTCTGGTAGCCCTCGTTCGCCCAGTGGAACTGCCGGTCGGTGCGCAGGAGGAAGCCCTCTTCGGCCAGGAAGTGCCATTCCTCCTGCGGCAGGAAGGTGACATGGACTGAGGAGGCGTCGATTTCCCGCCGCAGCGCCCTGAGGCCGGCGACGAGGCCGCGCCGCGCCGTCTCCGCGCCGGGGCCCGGGCGCACGAGCAGGCGCCGGCCTGTTGCCGGCGTGAAGGGGACGGCCACCTGCAGCTTCGGATAATAGCGTCCGCCGGCGCGCTCGAAGGCCTCGGCCCAGCCGTGGTCGAAGACATATTCGCCGAGCGAATGGGACTTGCCGTAGCAGGGCGCCACCGCCCGTACGGTGCCGTCAGCGCCTTCGACGACAAGGTGCAGGGGCGTCCATCCCGTCCGCCCGCCGACCGCCCCAGAATCTTCAAGTGATGACAGAAATGCGTGTGAAATGAATGGGTTATAAGGATCTTGCTGAGGCGGAGAGTCAACGTTTCCGCTGTCGCTGGCAGCACAGGCGGCTTGGTCTGAAATCAGGAAAGCTGAGTCTGGTGAGTCGCTTGCCGGCGTTTGCTCATTTCTTGCGTAAGGCGTGCCGGCGAGGGGGCGCGGATTGGCGCAGGCATCCCAGTCCGCAGCGACGATGGCGGAAATGGAGGGGGCGACACGGACGGTGAGGCCCGCGTCGTCGTCGGCTTGCGTCGTCATCGGCTGCGGCATCTCGCGGAAGGGCTCATGCCGCTAAGTTATGCGCGCCGGCTGCCAGCCGGTAGGGCCTCAGGGCACGAAACCCTCGAAGATCATCTGATCGGCGTATTTCGCGGCCGCTTCGCGATCCTCGGGCGTACGCACGGTCCAGGTCAGCACGGGCATGCCAAAATAGCGCGCCATGTTGGGCGCCGCGTGCGGCAGGTCCTTGACGTGCCAGGCGATGAAATCGGGTCGCGTGCGCTCCATGTGCAGGAGGTGGCCGAGGCTCCTCTGCGTCTCGGCTGGCAGCCGCGCCCATTCGCCGTGGTCGTAGTTAGCTTCCGCCGTAATGCCGCGCGGGCGCCCGGGCGCGAGCTCGGCCAGCGCCTCGACGATGGCCGGGTCGAAGGACATCAGCGCGATCGGATCATCACGACCCGCGATCACCTGCGCGACGCGTCGGGTGAGGGCGAGGTTGCCGTCGAAGCCGCTCTTGATCTCCACCACCACGGGCACGCGGCCGCCGACGAGGTCGAGGAATTCTCCAAGTGTGGGGATGCGGTCATCGCTGTCCCGGAAGGGGATGGATGCCAGCGCGGAGGCCGTGCGGGCGTCGACGCGCCCGCTCTCGCCGGTGAGGCGGTCAAGCGTGAAGTCGTGGAACACGACGGCCTCGCCGTCGGCCGTGAGCTGCACATCGCATTCGATGGCGAAGCCGCGCGCGATGGCAGCGCGGGCCGCGCCGGGCGTGTTCTCGAGCACGCGGTCGGCGACCACGTGGAGCCCACGATGTGCCACGGGCTGGGCGGTAAGCCAGGAGGGGGCGGGCATGTGTCGATCCTCAGGCGACTTCGAACATGGCCTCGACCTCGACACAGGCGTCGAGCGGAAGTTCGGCAACGCCGACCGTAGAGCGGGCGTGACGCCCCGTCTCGCCGAGCACCTGGACCATGAAGTCGGAGGCCCCGTTCATCACGCCGGCGAGGCCGGCGAAATCGGGCGTGACATTGATGAAGCCGCCGAGGCGCACGCAGCGCTTGATCTGCGACAGGTCGCCGAGCGCCGCACGGGCCTGGGCGAGCACGTTGATGGCGCACAGCCGGGCGGCTTCCTTGCCCGTCTCGGGCGAGACCTCGGCGCCGAGCTTGCCCTTGTGGGCGTCGGCGAGCTTGCCGTCGGGGCCGAGGCAGAGCTGGCCGGAAATGACGAGGAGATTGCCCGTGCGCACATAGGGCAGGTAGTTCGCGACGGGGGCAGCCGGCGTCGGCAGTGTGACGCCGAGCTCGGCGAGGACGGCTTCGATGTTGCTCATCATTTGTCTCCGAGTGTGGATGCATCGCCCGGCCCGGGCGCGTCTACCGGCCAAGGTTGTTGCCGATCCTCCCTCCCGCCGCAAGTCTCCCGCGGTCGAGGCCCCCTGCGCGCGGCTGTCCATGCCATTCGTGAGCCTGATGTTACGGCATACGCGATCTCAGTTGCCTTGACCGGCAGGGGCGGTCAGCCGTCTAATCGGAACGCTGCGACGCAGCGATGTCGGCGGGTCGTGTCAGTGGAGAGTAGCATGAAGGTTTGTCTCGGCACGCTGCTGGCCATCGGCTTGAGCCTCGGATCCGCCGCGGCGGGCTCGTCCACGATGCCGCTTGCGCCGCATCGGGTCGTCTACGACCTCTCCCTGCTCTCGAGCAGCAGCTCGCGCGGCGTGGAGGCGGCGCGCGGGCGCGTGGCCTTCTCCTTCACCGGCAACAGCTGCGAGGGCTACGCCCTGACCTATCGCCAGGTGACGGTGCTCGAAGGTGGCGACATCGGCCAGCGCACGTCCGACCTGCGCACCACCACCTTCGAGGACGGCAAGGGCGCCAGTTTCACCTTCAAGACCGAATCGACCTTCAGCGGCGCGCCGTCCAAGCTCGTTGACGGCCAGGCGGAGCGCGGGACGGGGGACAGTCTCGTTGTGCGCACCCGCGCTCCCAGGCGCGACCACTTTTCCCTCGACGGCGACGTGCTTTTTCCGACCGAGCACCTGAAGCGCATCATCGCTGCGGCCAAGGCCGGCGAAAGGCTGGTCGAGGCGCGGGTGTTCGACGGCTCTGACGACGGCCGGCAAATATACGACACGCTCGCCATCATCGGCCGGCAGAGGGGAGCGGACAGCGTGGACGGCCTCGAGGAGGCGGCCCGCCAGGAGGCGCTGAGGAACGTGCCGCGCTGGCCGGTGAAGATCAGCTATTTCACCAGGGAGGGAGAGGGCGAGCGCACGCCGCGCTACCAGCTCTCCTTCGAGCTTTACGAGAACGGAATCAGCCGCGACCTCGTGCTGGACTACGGCGACTTCTCGCTGAAGGGCGAGATGAAGAAGCTCGAAATGCTGGAAACGCACCCTTGTGACACGCCCTGAGCGGGCCGCTGTCAGCGACGGCTGTCGTCCTTCTTGTCCGCCGGCCGCATCGCGTCGGCGGCAAAGCCGATGCCGCGCACGACGGCCGCCTTGCCGAAACGCTCGCGCAGATTGTCGACGGCCCGCTCCATCCGCGCAAGGCGCACCGATTCTGTGTCGGCGAGGTCGCCGGTGTCGGCGAGCGCGGCATCGCACAGGTCCGAGGCGCCGATGCCGATGAGGCGAAAGGCGGTGCCGTCGCATTCGCTCGCCAGCATGGGCGCTGCGATGTCGAAGAGGCGGCGGGCGAGCTGCGTCGGCGGGAAGCCGGAGCGCGAGCGCGTCCGCGTGCGGAAGTCGGCGGTCTTGAGCTTCAGCGTCACGCTGCGGCCTGCGAAGCCTGCCTTCTTCAGGCGGAACGACAGCTTCTCCGTGAGGCGCCAGAGGATCGGCGTCAGCGTCTCCACATCCCTGATATCGTGGTTGAAGGTTGTCTCGGCGGAGATGCTCTTTGTCTCGCGCACCGGGTCGACCTTGCGGGTGTCGATGCCGTGCGCGAGGCGGTGCAGCCTCAGGCCGTCCTTGCCGACGAGCGCGACGATCTCGCCCGGGTCGCGCGCCCGGATGTCGTCGATGGTCCTGAGGCCCGCGCGCGCCAGACGCTCCTGCGTCGCCGCACCGATGCCGTGGATGATGGACACGGGCTTGCCGGCGAGGAAGGAATCCACGCCTGCCTCGCCGATGATGGAAAAGCCGCGCGGCTTGTCGAGGTCCGACGCAATCTTGGCGAGGAACTTGTTGACCGACAGGCCGACGGAGATGGTGATGCCGAGCTCCTTTTCCACCCGCTGTGCGAAGCGGGCGAGCGTGATGGCCGGGCTTGCCTTGTGCAGGCGCTCGGTACCCGTCAGGTCGAGGAAGGCCTCGTCGATCGACAGCGGCTCAACGAGCGGCGTCAGCTCCAGCATCATGCGGCGGACCTCGCGCCCCACGCGGGCGTATTTCTCCATGTCCGGCTTGATCACCACCGCATGGGGGCAGGCCTGCAGGGCCTGGAACATCGGCATGGCCGAGCGCACGCCGTAGGTACGGGCTATATAGCAGGCCGTGGAGACGACGCCGCGCTTGCCGCCGCCGACGATGACCGGCTTGTCGCGCAGCTCCGGTGCATCGCGCTTCTCGATGGTGGCGTAGAAGGCGTCGCAGTCCACATGGGCGATGGAGAGCCTGTCCCGCTCCGGATGGGAGAGCACACGCGGGCTGCCGCAGGCGGGACAGCGTGGGCGCACCGGCGCCGTCAGGGTCAGGCAGTCGCGGCAGAAGATGTTCGACGCGCCGGCCATGGTCGAAATTCCCTATCCGCCCCGTATCCGACGGAACAGCATCATCAGACGGCCCCGGGCGTTCGGCAATCGGCGGCCGCGGGCCTCGTCATGGCCGGGGAGCCGTGTGCGGATCAAGCACAGCCCTTGCAAGGGCCACATGCTCGGGGGCGAGGGCGTTGTTGGCGGCAAAGGCGAGCAGAAGGGATTCGTCAGCCAGCAGATGATCCAGCACCGAGGCGAGGAAATGCGGCTCGGCCGCCGCCGCGCGGATATTTTCAGGGCTGAGGCCGGTCAGGGCGAGGAAGCGGCCGAGCCGCTCTGGATCCGCCGCCAGAAAGGAGAGGGCGGCAATGGCGCAATTTTCCGCTTGGGCTGCGGACAGAGACTTGTTCGGCCGCATTTCGTGGATCAGATTTGCCATTCATCAACGGGTGGGCTGCTATCTCTAGCATTGATCGACAAGGAAGTGAGAGCCCGCCTGTCCCCCGCGGATGGAGCGGGCCCGCCGCGCAAGAGGCGTCGCATATGCCGAAGACCGTTCTCATCGTCGAAGACAACGACCTGAACATGAAGCTGTTCAGCGACCTCCTCGAGGCGCACGGCTATGCGACGCTGAAGACCGCCAGCGGCGTCGAGGCGATGGAAATCGCCCGCGCGCACCGGCCCGACCTGATCCTCATGGACATCCAGCTGCCCGAGGTCTCCGGCCTCGAGGTGACGAAATGGCTGAAGCAGGACGAGGAGCTGAAGACGATTCCCGTCATCGCGGTCACGGCCTTCGCCATGAAGGGCGATGAGGAACGTATTCGCGAAGGCGGCTGTGAGGCCTATCTCTCCAAACCAATTTCGGTCGCGAAGTTTCTCGAGACCGTAAGAAACTACCTCGACGCCGCCTGAACTCCTTCTGCCGTCATGACCGCTCGGATTCTCGTCGTTGACGACACGCCAACCAATGTGAAGCTGCTCGAGGCGCGGCTGACGGCGGAGTATTTTGAGGTTCTCACCGCCTCGAACGGCCCACAGGCGCTGGCGCTCTGCGCCGAGAGCCTGTGCGACATCGTGTTGCTCGACGTCATGATGCCGGGCATGGACGGCCTGGAGGTGTGCCGGCGGCTCAAGAGCGATCCGGCCACGGCCCACATCCCCGTCATCATGGTGACGGCACTCGACGAGCCGAGCGACCGGCTGCGCGGGCTCGAGGCTGGGGCGGACGACTTTCTGACGAAGCCGGTGGACGACCTTGCGCTCATCGCGCGCGTGCGCAGCCTCGTGCGCCTCAAGACGCTCACGGACGAGCTGCGCAACCGGGTGCTGGCCTCGCGCGGGCTCGGCATCGTCGAGGATCCACTGGCGGGCGCCACGAACGAGACGGGGCGCGACGCGCAGATTCTCATCGTGGAGGATCGGCCGGAAGCAGCGGCGCAGATGCAGCAGGCGCTCGCCGTCGATCATGCCGTCCATGTGGTCCAGACCCCGGCGGAGGCGCTGGCGCGGGTCGGGGACGAGGATTTTGATGTCTTCATCGTCAGCCTCGGTCTCGCCGGGGCTGACGGGCTGCGCCTGTGCAGCAACCTGCGCGTGATGGAGCGGTCACGCAACGCAGTCGTGCTGATGGTGGCGGACGAGAGCCAGCGCCCTGCGATCCTGCGCGGGCTCGACATTGGCGTGCACGACTATCTGCTGCGGCCGGTGGAGCACAGCGAGCTTGTGGCGCGCGTGCGCACACAGGTGCGGCGCAAGCGCTATGCCGACAGCCTGCGGGCCAGCGTACAGGCGTCTCTCGCCCTTGCGGTGCTCGATCCGCTGACGGGCCTCTACAACCGCCGCTATTTCGACGGGAAGCTGCGCACTGCCTTCACCCAGGCTCGGGAGAGGGGCGAGAAGCTGTCGCTGCTGATCCTCGATATCGACCGCTTCAAGCTGATCAACGACACCTACGGCCACGATGTGGGCGACGAGGTGCTGCGCGAGTTTGCCCGCCGCGTGCAGACCCATACGCGTGGCATCGACACCGTCTGCCGCTACGGTGGCGAGGAGATCGTCGTCATCGTGCCGGGTACGCCGCTTGAAGCCGCCGAGGCGGTCGCCGAGCGGGTCAGGACACGCATCGAGGAAGAGCCCTTCGTTGTTCCGCGATGCAAGATTTCGCTTGACGTGACCGCGTCCATCGGGGTCGCCAGCCTCCTGCCCAGTGACAACTCGGTGCATGCGCTCTTCAAGCGGGCGGACAGGGCGCTCTACCAGGCGAAGACGGAGGGCCGCAACCGCGTGGTGGTCGCCGCGGGAGAGTCGGCATGACGGGCAGGGAGGCGTCCTTAACCGTGCACGCAGGTTTGCACTCGTCGCGCGATTTCCACGATTGCATTCTGGCGCCGCGGATGTAGGTTGTGGGCGAGCGAGGGTTGTGACCTCGCAAGACAGTTTCCCTACGGATGCTCAGGTCCGCCGCATCTCCTGGGTCCCGTGGGGTTCGGCCGGCACGGAAGCGGTTACGTGGCCTCCTCGAATCCGCTTCCGGCCGGCCACCTGCTTTCAGGCCAGAGCGGTCTTTACATCCGGCCGGAATCGAAAAAGGCGCCCGATGGGCGCCTTTTTTGTTGGTGCCCAGGACCGCGGCCGGCGGGCGCATCCGCCTTCGGCCGCCGGTCCCGGCCCAGATCACTTGATCTTGGCTTCCTTGAACTCGACGTGCTTGCGCGCGATGGGGTCGTACTTCTTGATGGCGAACTTGTCCGTCATCGTGCGCGTGTTCTTCTTCGTCACGTAGAAATAGCCCGTGTCGGCGGTCGAGACGAGCTTGATCTTGATCGTCGTAGCCTTGGCCATGGCGGCACCTCTTCAGGCGGGGCTGCTGCGGCAAGCCCGTCGCGAAAACCAAAAGGGCCGGAGTCGTCCGGCCGTTCGGCCCGGGAGATGCAGCATTCCGCGGCGGAAGTCAAGGCGCCAGCCTTGCAAACGGCAGGACCGGCGACAGGGCCGCCGGTCCTCCGCGAGCCACGGGACCCCCGTGTCGGGAGGGCTGTGATGTCAGTCGACCGCCTCGAGAACGCGCACAACCCGGCGCGTCGACGGGTCGACCACCAGGATCTCGTTCTCGGTGGTCACATACTCATAGTCCCGCAGGCCCGGAGACGCCTCAACGATCTCGGGGGAAAAGTCGTGGAGCACCACATCCGGCGGCAGTTGGGCGCCCACCGTGACCTCGCGCTCCAGCACGATCGGTGCTTGGCGACGCTCGATCACGTAACGGCGAACGACGGTCTCCTGCTCCGGCGCGATCTCGATCGTCGGCCGCGTCGTTTCGATCACGGTCGTCTGCGCCGCGGCGCCCGTAATGCCCGCGATGAGGAAAGCGGACGCGAGCAGATAAGGTAGGCGGGTCATTCTTGATCTCCTTTTCGCCCCGGAAACAAACGTCTCGGGTGGCGGCTGGTTCCCCCTTTGGCCTGCCGGGGGCCAGGGGCGAATGTGCATGGGGCGTGGCGGGCGTGTTGCCGAAGGACGCGACTCCGCCTATAGCGGTGGCTTCAAGATGACAGCCACCATCGCTCCCCGCCCGAGCTTTCCCCATCGCCACCTGCTGGGGATCGAGGGACTTTCGCCGCTCGACATCACCGCGTTGCTCGACATGGCCGACGAGGCCGTCGAGGTGAGCCGGCAGGTCGAGAAAAAGCGCACCACGCTGCGTGGCCGCACGCAGATCAATCTCTTCTTCGAGCCGTCGACGCGCACCCAGTCCTCCTTCGAGATCGCGGGCAAGCGCCTGGGCGCCGATGTGATGAACATGTCGGTCGCCTCCTCCTCGGTGAAGAAGGGCGAGACGCTGATCGATACCGCGGCGACGCTCAATGCGATGCGGCCGGACATCATCGTCGTGCGTCATCACGCCGCCGGGGCGGTGCATCTGCTCGCCCGCAAGGTCGATTGTGCCGTCATCAATGCGGGCGATGGCGCCCACGAGCATCCGACGCAGGCCCTGCTCGACGCGCTGACTATCCGCCGCAACAAGGGGCGGATCGAGGGGCTCATCGTCGCCATCTGCGGAGATGTGCTGCACTCGCGCGTGGCGCGCTCCAACATCATTCTGTTGCAGGCCCTCGGAGCGCGCGTGCGCTGCGTGGGACCCTCGACACTGCTGCCTGCGGGGATCGAGCGTTTCGGCGTCGAGGTTTACACCGACATGCGCCGGGGACTCGCGGACGCCGACATCGTCATGATGCTGCGCCTGCAGCGCGAGCGCATGAACGGCTCCTTCGTGCCGTCGGTGAAGGAGTATTTCCGCTACTTTGGCCTTGACCGCGAAAAGCTGAGCTATGCCAAGCCCGACGCGCTCGTCATGCATCCCGGCCCTATGAACCGGGGCGTGGAGATCGATTCGGAGGTTGCCGACGGCGCCCAGTCCCTCATCCGCGAGCAGGTCGAGATGGGGGTTGCCGTGCGTATGGCGACGCTCGAGGCTCTGGCGCGCAACCTTCCGAACGGATGAGGGGGCCAGGAACGATGAATAGCCCCACCACCAGCGAGGCCCGGCCCCTCGTCTTCACCAACGCGCGCCTCGTCGATCCGGCGAGCGGACGCGAGGCGCCGGGGGCGATGCTCGTTCAGAACGGCGCGATCGCCGACATCGCTTGGGACGAGCCCGTCCGGCCAGGGCCGGCCGAGGCCGAGGTCGTCGACTGCGGTGGCCTCGTGCTGGCGCCTGGCCTCGTCGACATGCGCGCCTTTGTTGGCGAGCCGGGGGCGGAGCATCGCGAGACGCTGAAGACGGCGAGCGAGGCGGCGGCAGCGGGTGGCGTCACCACCGTGGTCTGCATGCCCGACACGGACCCCGTGGTGGACGAGCCGTCGATCGTCGATTTCCTGCTGCGCCGCGCCCGCGACACGGCCATCGTCAACATCCACCCGGCGGCGGCCCTGACGAAGGGGCTCGAAGGCCGGGAGATGACGGAGTTCGGCCTCCTCATGGAGGCGGGGGCCGTGGCCTTCACGGACGGCGCCCGCTCCGTAACCAACGCCCAGGTTATGCGCCGGGCGCTCACCTATGCGCGCGATTTCGGCGCCCTCATCCTGCACCACACGGAGGATCCCGACCTCGTCGGCAGCGGTGTGATGAACGAGGGCGAGCTCGCCACCCGCCTCGGCCTGCCGGGCGTGCCGCGCGAGGCCGAGATCATCATGCTGGAGCGGGACCTCAGGCTCGTGCGACTGACGGGCGCGCGCTACCACGCCGCCATGGTGTCCTGCGCGACCTCGGTGGCCCTCATTGAACGGGCCAAGGCCGAGGGGCTGCCGGTCACCTGCGGCGTCTCGATCAACAATCTCACCCTCAACGAGACCGACATCGGCGACTACCGCACCTTTCTCAAGCTCTCGCCGCCGCTGCGCTCGGAGGAGGACAGGCTGGCCGTGGTCGACGCGCTGGCGCGTGGTGTGATCGACGTCGTCGTCTCCGACCACAACCCGCAGGACGTGGAGACGAAGCGGCTGCCCTTTGCAGAGGCGGCGGACGGGGCGGTCGGCCTCGAGACCATGCTGTCGGCTGGATTGAGGCTGGTCCACGCCGGCCACATCAGCCTTGCGGGCCTCTTCGCCGCCATGGCGAGCAGGCCCGCCGCGCTGCTCGGCCTGCCTGCCGGTCGTCTGGCCGTCGGCGCCCCAGCCGATCTCATCCTGCTTGATCCGGATGAGCCCTACGTGCTCGACAAGGCGAACCTGCACTCGCGCTCCAAGAACACGCCCTTCGACGAGGCGAGGCTCGAGGGGCGCGTGCTGAAGACTTTCGTTGCCGGGCGCAAGGTCCACGACATCTCGCTCGCCTCCTGATGTTCGCGAAGGGGTCGGCGGCCTTTTCGTGTCCGCCGGCCGCGTGCAACATCGGCTTCGATCGAACCACAACCGAGGCTCTTCCATGCCCGAAGCGATGAACTGGTCGCTCGCCTGGCCCTATTTTCTGGCTGCGCTCGTCTTCGGCTATCTGCTGGGGTCGATCCCGTTCGGCGTGCTTCTCACGCGCCTCACCGGGGCCGGGGACCTGCGCAGCATCGGCTCCGGCAACATCGGTGCGACCAACGTACTGCGCACGGGGCGCAAGGGCCTCGCTGCGGCGACGCTGCTTGGCGACATGCTGAAAGGCACCGTGGCCGTGGCGGTGGCCGCGCAATGGGGGCCGAACACGGCGCTGCTGGCCGCGCTCGGCGCCTTCCTCGGCCATCTCTATCCGGTCTGGCTGCGCTTTCGCGGCGGCAAGGGGGTGGCGACCTTCCTCGGCTGCGCGCTCGGCCTGAAGCCGCTCGTGGCGCTCGTCTTCGCGATCGTATGGCTGGCGACCGCCTTTCTGACCCGCTACTCGTCTCTGTCCGCTCTCGTGGCGAGCGTGGCGACGGTGGCCGCATTCTTCGTCGTCGGCGAGCGGCAGATGGGCGAGCTGTCCATCATTCTCGTGGTGCTGCTGTGGTGGGCGCACCGCGCCAACATTACCCGCCTTCTCAAGGGCACCGAGGGCAAGATCGGCCAGAAGGGCTGACCGCTGCATCGCTCCAGTGATGCAACCATCGCTTGCATCCTGCGCCGCTGCCGGGCACTCTCATCCGCTGGGCCGTCTGGCGTGCCGCTGCGGCCTCGCGGAGATGGGCATGAGCGGTTTGCGCCTCGACGACGAGCAACGCCTCGACTGGCTGCAATTGTCGCGCAGCGAGGGCATCGGACCGCGCACGTTCCGCACGCTCATCGGCCGCTACGGCAGCGCGGCCGCCGCTCTCGAGGCATTGCCTGAGCTGGGCCGTCGCCTCGGTCGCCCCATTCGCGTGGCGTCGCGCGCCGACGCCGAGCGCGAGATGGCGCAGGCGTCGCGTCTCGGCGTGCGCTTCGTCGTGCCAGCCGAACCGGATTATCCGCCTCTCCTGCGGGCCATCGATGCGGCGCCGCCACTCCTCGGCCTGCGCGGCGATGCGACGCTGTTTGCCCGGCCGATGGTGTCCATCGTGGGCTCCCGCAATGCCTCCGCCGCGGGGCTCAAGTTCACCCAGCGCCTCGCGCGCGAGCTGGGCGAGGCGGGCTTCGTGGTCGTGTCTGGGCTCGCCCGGGGCATCGACACGAGCGCGCACAGTGCGAGCCTCGCCACCGGCACGGTCGCCGTCCTCGCCGGTGGGCATGACCGGCTCTACCCGGCCGAAAACGCGCCCTTGCTTGAGGAGATCGCCGCGCGCGGCATCGTTGTGTCGGAAATGCCGATGGGCTGGGAGCCGCGGGGCCGGGACTTTCCGCGCCGCAACCGCATCGTCTCCGGCCTGTCGCTCGGCGTGGTCGTGGTGGAGGCGGCGCGACGTTCCGGCTCGCTCATCACTGCGCGCTTCGCGTTGGAGCAGGGGCGGGAGGTGTTCGCCGTTCCCGGCTCGCCGCTTGATCTGCGGGCCGAGGGCACCAACGACCTCATCCGTGACGGGGCGACATTGTGCGCGAGCGCCGAGGATGTCGTGCGCGGGCTCGCCCCGCTCGTCTCCCGGCCGCCATCGGCTCCCCCGGGGCTGATGGACGCCGTGCGCGAGCGGGCCGTCGAGGAGCCGCTGTGGGAAGATCTGGATCTTGATGCGTTGGAAGGCAACGCGGCCGGATCGGTTCAGGCGGAGATCGCGGGAACAGAAGATTGGCAGGCTGTCGGCATCTGCGCGGCGTCGTTCGACGCCGGAGAGACGGTCACGGACGATATGAGCCGCATTGTCGGGTTGCTGGGCGCCGCGCCCGTTTCGGTGGACGACCTGGTGCGAGCCTCCGGGCTGCCAATCCAGTCGATACAGCTCGTGCTGTTTGAGCTCGAGCTTGCCGGCAAGCTCGTGCGTCATGGCGGCAATGCCGTTTCGCTCGCCTGACAGTCGCTCAGTCCTGCGGTTCCAGGCGACTCAACCCCCCGAGTGCTTCGATTCGTGCCATTTCGAGAAAATAGGCGAGGGCATCGAATCGGGCTGAGCGTGCCATCGTGGCCAGCTCACCGCTGAGCTGCGCCACATAGCTCAAGAGCTCGTGGCGCTCGTCTTCAAGCGGTTGATCGAGGGAGGTTCCCGGCGTGTGTTTGGCGAAGGAAGAACGCTGCGGGCGACGCCGGCCACCGGGCTGAACGGGCGCTCTGTCCCCGTCACGTTTGAAGTGGCTGATCATATGCCTCTGTGGCCGGAAAAAATGCTGTGAAAAATTATCTGCAATGAATAAACACATACTTACCACGGTCATTTTTTCAAAGCTATAGTGTATTATCTGTGTCGGCTCGTCTTTCATGCATCGGGCCGGGCGATTGCTGCAGATGCAAGAAGGTTTACGCGTCGCTGTCGCGGTCCAGCGCCGCGGCGCGCCGGGCCGTCGCCAGGCGGTCGAGTGCGCCTTGCAGGATGTAGCTGGCTGCCATCTTGTCCACGAGATCGGAGCGGCGGGCCCGCGAGGCATCGGCCTCGAGCAGGGTGCGGGTGACGGCTGCCGTCGTCAGCCGTTCGTCCCAGAAGGCGACGGGCAGGGGAAGATGCGTGGCGAGATTGCGGACGAAGGCGCGCGTTGCCTGGGCGCGCGGGCCCTCGGAGCCGTCCATGTTCAGTGGCAGGCCGACGACAAGGCCGCCGACGCCGTGCCTGGCGGCGAGTTCCGCGAGCCTCTTCACATCCGCTGAGAACTTGGTGCGCCTGATGGTCTCCAGCGGCGAGGCGATGCTGCGGCTGACATCGGAAAGCGCAAGGCCGATCGTCTTGGTGCCGAGGTCGATGCCGATGAGGCGTTTCCCGACGGGCAGGGCGTCGAGGTCGGCCAGGGAAACGATGAGGGTGCTCATTATCGTTCTGGTAGCACGGCACGGACCCAAGGTCATCAGGCCGACGTGTCCGCGCCCGCGCTGGCGTCGCAATGAAGATGGCGACATCATAGGCTGCTGGATATCGCATCGGATTCTCCCGTCCGGTGCCTGGTTGTCCTTCACAACCGGGCCGGGAGGCGCATGCTCTGCCGGCGCCCCCGCAGGACGGGAAGAACGGCAAGGGAGCAGACAATGAAGATCACCTGGTTCGGGCACTCGGCCTTTCGCCTCGATTTCGGCGGCAAGGCCGTGCTCATCGATCCCTTCTTCACGGGCAATCCCGCTTTCACCGGCAAGATCGACGAGGCTATTGCCGGCGTGTCACACATCCTCATCACGCACGGCCATGGCGACCACGTGGGCGACACGCTCGAGATCGCCAAGCGCACGGGTGCGACGGTCGTGACCAACTACGACCTGTGCATGTGGCTCGCCTCACAGGGGCTTGAGAAGTTCGATCCGATGAACACCGGTGGCACCACGCAGCAGCCAGGCTTCACTGTCACCCTGGTGCGCGCGGACCATTCCGCGGGCATGGGAGAGGCCGGTGCCAGCGTGCCCCTCGGCAATCCCAATGGCATCATCGTGAAGCCGGAGGGGGGCCCCGTCGTCTATCACATGGGCGATACCGATATCTTCGGCGACATGCAGCTCATAGCCGAGATCCACGAACCCAAGATCGCCATGGTGCCGATCGGAGACCGCTTCACTATGTCGCCGGTGACAGCGGCGCTCGCCGTGCGCCGGTTTTTCAAGCTCGACGCCGTCATTCCCTGCCACTACGGCTCGTTCCCCATCATCGAGCAAACGGCGGACAAGTTCGTCGCGGCGATGCAGGGCCACGAGACGCGCGTCATTGTGCCCGAGCGCAACGTTCCGGTAGAGGTGTAAGAGTTCCGGCTGGTGCTGCATTCGGCTATGGTGGCAGCGCGGTCGCGCTGCCCGCCATGGTTGGGGGCCGGCGCAGCGATGGAGAGGCTGGGAAGCGATGCCGGATGATCGTGAGACGAGCGGTCCGGAGCCCATTCCGGCAGAGGCGGTGGTGAGGCTGCCGCGCAGTCTTCTGCAGCCAGACGCGTCTGCGCGTCCGCCGGAACCGCCCAGGTCCGAGCTGTCGAGCCCCAAGCTGCCGATGGCCGAGGCGCCCGCGCAGGAGCCCGCAAAACCCGGGTCGTCCGTGGCCGTGTCTGGCCCGGTCGAGGCTCCGTCCGCCGGGCCGGCTCCTGTGCCCCCAAAGGCCCCCGCGCCATCCGGGACGGTGGAGGTGCCGAGCGACAGGGAGAAGCGGGATGACAACGTCACCCGTCTCGAGCCGCGGCGGCGGCCACCCTATTTCGGACGGCGCGACTGGACGAGCCTCGCCATCGCCGTCATCGCGGTCCTTGGCGTGGGTGCCCTGGTGGCGCGTCTCCACGCCGCCGGCTGGTCGGACTTCGCGGAGATGTTTGCGAGGCCCTGAGGCCGCGGTCCGGCGGGTTGCCGGGGCGAAGGGCAGGGTGCTATAGCCCGGCGCAACGGCGGTGTTCTGCACCGCCCTCCCGTAATCCATCCAGGTTCGGTTCCATGTCCGTCGACGAGAAGACCGTGCGCCGCATTGCGCACCTCGCACGCATCGCCGTTACCGACGAGGAGGTGCCTCATCTGCAGGGCGAGCTCAACGCCATCCTCGATTTCGTCGAGCAGCTGCGCGAGGTCGACGTGGAGGGCGTGGAGCCGATGACCTCGGTGATGCCGATGGTCATGAAGAAGCGGCAGGATGCCGTGACTGACGGCGGCTATCCGGAGAAGATCGTGGCCAACGCGCCCATGAGCGAGGACAACTTCTTCGTGGTGCCGAAGGTGGTCGAATAGGCCGCAGCCGAATGTTGAGCGTGTGGCCGCCGTGCGGCCGCGACGACGAGAGAGCGACAACGTGACCGATCTCACCGATCTTTCCCTCGCCGAGGCGCGCGAGGGGCTCAAGGCCAGGCGCTTTTCCGCCACCGAGCTGACCCGGGCCCATCTCGAGGCCATGGAGAAGGCCAGGGCCCTCAACGCCTATGTGCTGGAGACGCCCGAGAGGGCGCTCGCCATGGCGGCCGAGAGCGACAAGCGCATCGCTGCCGGGGAGGCCCGGCCCCTCGAGGGTATCCCGCTCGGCGTGAAGGATCTTTTCGCCACCGAGGGCGTGCGCACGACGGCCTGCAGCGCCATCCTCGACGACTTCCGCCCGCCCTACGAATCGACGGTGACGAGCCAGCTCTGGCGCGACGGCGCGGTGATGCTCGGCAAGCTCAACAACGACGAGTTCGCCATGGGCTCGTCCAACGAGACCTCGTTCTTTGGCCCGGTGGTGAACCCCTGGCGCCGCAAGGGATCGGACGCCAAGCTCGTGCCCGGCGGCTCCTCAGGCGGCTCGGCGGCGGCCGTGGCGGCGCGCCTGTGCCTCGGCGCCACAGCGACGGATACCGGCGGCTCCATCCGCCAGCCGGCGGCCTTCACGGGCACGGTTGGCATCAAGCCGACCTACGGGCGCTGCTCGCGCTGGGGCATCGTCGCCTTCGCCTCGTCGCTCGACCAGGCCGGCCCCATCGCCAGAACCGTGCGCGACAGCGCCATCCTGCTGCGCTCGATGGCAGGGCATGACCCGAAGGACACGACCTCGGTCGACCTGCCGGTGCCGGACTACGAGGCTGCCGTGACGCGTGGCGTGAAGGGCCTCAAGATCGGCATTCCGAAGGAATATCGCCTCGACGGCATGCCGGCCGAGATCGAGGCCCTGTGGCAGAAGGGCGCCGAGTGGCTGAAGGCGGCCGGCGCCGAAATCGTCGAGGTGTCGCTGCCGCACACGAAATACGCACTGCCGGCCTATTACATCGTTGCGCCGGCGGAAGCCTCGTCGAACCTCGCCCGCTACGACGGCGTGCGCTACGGCCTGCGCGTGCCGGGCAAGGACATCGTCGAGATGTACGAGAAGACCCGCGCCGCCGGCTTTGGCCGCGAGGTCAAGCGCCGCATCATGATCGGCACCTACGTGCTCTCGGCCGGCTACTATGACGCCTATTACCTGCGCGCGCAGAAAGTGCGCACGCTGATCAAGCGCGACTTCGAGCACGTCTATGCGAGTGGCGTCGACGCCATCCTCGCGCCGGCCACGCCTTCTTCCGCCTTTGGGCTGGGCGAGAAGGCCAACGCCTCGCCGGTGGAGATGTATCTCAACGACGTCTTCACCGTGACGGTGAACATGGCCGGCCTGCCGGGCATCGCCGTGCCCGCCGGGCTCGACGCCCAGGGCCTGCCGCTCGGGCTGCAGCTCATCGGCCGGCCCTTCGACGAGGAGACGCTTTTTGCTGCCGGCCAGGTGATCGAGGATGCGGCCGGCCGCATGGTCCTTCCGGAGGCATGGTGGGCGTGAGCAGGACGGCTGTCGAGGCGCGGGCCGCGGAGGTACTTGCTCCACTCAGGGCAGAGATCGATGCCATCGACGCCGAGATCGTGGCGCTGATAGCCAAGCGGATGGCGGTGGTCGAGCGTGTCATCGCCGTCAAGCGCGCTGCGGGCATCCCGGCCCTGCTGCATGACCGGGTGGAGGAGGTGGCCAGCAACGTGCGCCGCAAGGCCGAGTCACTCGGGGCTCCGCCCGATCTCGCCGAGGCCGTGTGGCGCGCGATGATGGCTTGGGTCATCGCCTACGAGGACGAGAAGCTCCGGCAATGAGTCCGCCCCGGGATGGCGAAACCGTCCCGGGGGCTCTTCATCTGCTTCCTGCGGCCGTGTCGCCGCGAGAGCCGGGGACCCGATCAGGCATCGCCACTTGACGTGGCGGCTGCGGCGGGTCAAGCGAAGAGCTGGAATTCAGGACGAGGTTTACGACGCGATGAACGCGCATGCGCGACCGGTAGATGCGAAGAAGCTGATCAAGGGCGCCACCGGCGACTGGGAAGTCATCATCGGCATGGAGATCCACGCCCAGGTGACGTCGCGGTCCAAGCTGTTCTCTGGTGCGTCGACCGAGTTCGGCGGCGAGCCCAACGATCACGTCTCGCTCGTCGACGCGGCGATGCCGGGCATGCTGCCGGTCATCAATGAGGAATGCGTCAAGCAGGCGATCCGCACCGGCCTCGGCCTCAAGGCGCAGATCAACCTGACTTCCGTCTTCGACCGCAAGAACTACTTCTATCCGGACCTGCCGCAGGGCTACCAGATCAGCCAGTACAAGAGCCCCATCGTGGGTGAGGGCGAGGTTCTGGTGGACATGCCCGATGGCGAGCAGATTAGCGTCGGCATCGAGCGCCTGCACCTCGAACAGGATGCCGGCAAATCGCTGCACGACCAGCACCCGAGCATGAGCTACGTTGATCTCAACCGCTCGGGCGTGGCGCTGATGGAGATCGTGACCAAGCCGGACCTGCGCTCGTCGGAGGAGGCGAAGGCCTTCATGACGAAGCTCAGGACCATCCTGCGCTATCTCGGCACCTGCGACGGCGACATGGAGAAGGGCTCGCTCCGAGCTGACGTCAATGTCTCCGTGCGCCGGCCGGGCGAGCCCTTTGGCACGCGCTGCGAGATCAAGAACGTCAACTCCATCCGCTTCATCGGCCAGGCCATCGACTACGAGGCGCGCCGGCAGATCGCGATCCTCGAGGATGGCGGCACCATCGACCAGGAGACGCGCCTGTTCGACGCGAACAAGGGCGAGACGCGGTCCATGCGCTCCAAGGAGGAGGCGCATGACTACCGCTATTTCCCCGATCCGGACCTGCTGCCGCTGACCTTCGATCAGGCCTATATCGACGAGCTCGCCAGGCACCTGCCGGAACTGCCGGACGAGAAGAAGGCCCGTTTCATGAAGGAGTACGGCCTGTCCGCCTATGACGCGGGCGTGCTTGTGGCCGAGCGCGAGACGGCCGATTTCTTCGAGGCGGTGGCCAGGGGGCGCGACGGCAAGACGGCCGCCAATTGGGTGATCAACGAGCTTTTCGGTCGCCTCAACAAGGAGGGGCTGGACATCACGCGCTCGCCCGTCTCGGCCGAGCAGCTCGGCGCCATCGTGGACCTCCTCGGCGAGGGTGTCATCTCGGGCAAGATCGCCAAGGATCTCTTTGAGATCGTGTGGAGCGAGGGGGGCGACCCGCGCCGTATCGTCGAGGAGCGCGGCATGAAGCAGGTGACCGATACTGGCGCCATCGAGGCGGCGGTCGACGCGGTCATCGCGGCCAATCCCGACAAGGTGGAACAGGTGAAGGCCAAACCCACCATGCTCGGCTGGTTCGTCGGCCAGGTGATGCGCGCCACCGGCGGCAAGGCCAACCCCCAGGCCGTGAACGACATTCTCAAGAGCAAGCTTGGGATTGCGGAGTGATCCTGATCCGTCCTGCCTGCCGTGACGACATCTCGGCCGTCTGCGCACTCCTGGTGCGGACGTGGCACGACACCTACGATTCCATTCTCGGCGCCGATCGCGTCGCCTCGCTGAACCACGCCTGGCATGCGCCCGACCGTCTGGCGGAGGAGCTCGGACAGCCCGGTCGTGCCTTCCTCGTCGCGGAGGTGGAGGGGGCGCTCGTCGGCACCGTGAGCGTGACGGAGCGCGGCGACGGCATCGTCTGGCTCGACCGGCTCTATGTCACGCCGGAGGCGCAGGGCAAGGGCATCGGTCGAGCGCTCTTCGGCGCGGCCGCGAGGGCCTTCCCCGAGGCCTCCGTCATTCGGCTGGAGGTTGAGGAAAAGAACACAAGGGCCTGCCGCTTCTACGAAAAGCGGGGCATGGTGGCGACCCCCCAGCGCAGCAGTTGCGGCGGTTGCAACAATGCGGTCGTCTACGAGGGACGGGGCCTTTCGGCGCTTCGTGGCGGCCTTGTGTTGCGGCCGGCCCGTGATGCAGACGCACAGGATCTTTTCGGGCTCCTCTCGCTGTGCTTTGCCGAGTATCCGGGCTGTTTCGTCGATCCGCACGGCGACCTGCCGGACCTCGTCCACCCGGCCCGGAGCTTTGCCGACCGGGGCGGGGCCCTCTGGGTGGTCGAGGACAGCGCCGGGCGCGTCGGCGCCTGCATCGGCGTCGATTTCCCGGCGGAGGGAACGGCCGAGCTGCACCGGCTCTATGTGCGTCCCGACCTGCGTGGCAGCGGCCTGGGCAGCCGGCTCGTCCGGCACGTCGAGGCGCATGCGGCCATGCTCGGTGCGGGGCGGATGCTGCTTTGGTCCGACACACGCTTCACCAACGCGCACCGGCTCTACGAGCGGCTCGGCTACCGGCGGACCGGTGAGACACGCCAGCTCGGGGACATCTCCAACACCAGCGAATTTTTCTTCGAAAAGCCTCTTGTATGAAACCGGGGCTGTTCCTTCTTCTTGCGCGGAGCGGAAGGACTGTTGCCGCTCGCCTCAATGCGGAGACGCAAGCGTGTCTGAGATCCTGATTCGTCGGGCTTCGGAGGCCGACCTCGAGGCGATCGTGAGCCTGCACGCTGCTGACGAACTCGGCGGCCACGGCGACGTGTGGACGCCTGAGACGGAGCCTGCCTATCGCGAGGCGCTGCGGCGCATTTCCGACAGCCCCGACAACGAACTCTACGTGACCGTGAGCGACGCGGAGGTCATCGGGTCGTTCCAGCTCACCTTCGTGCCGGCCATTACCAACCGCGGTACGCTGCGCTGCGTGCTGGAGGCCGTGCAGGTGAGGAGCGACCAGCGCTCGCGCGGCGTCGGCGCAATGATGGTTGCCTTCGCCGAGGGGCGGGCGCGGGCGCGCGGCGCCGGCATCGTGCAGCTCACCTCCAACAAGCGGCGGCTCGACGCCCACCGCTTCTACGAGCGGCTCGGCTACGAGCGCAGCCACGAGGGCTTCAAGAAGGTCCTGTAGGCGCGTCTGCCGGCGGCATCGCCAGCCGGCCCATCCTGCGGCGGTGCCCGTCAGCGTTTCGCCTGCTTCATGCAGGTGCTGGAGAACTCCCGCCACGTGCGGCCCGCGGCCTTTCCGGCCTCCTTCAGCGCGCGCCACTCTGCGCCGCAGGCCTTCATGCGCTCCCGCGCCGCGAGCTGGCCAGGCGTGGGCGGACGTCTTGCCTTCGTTGCCGGCGTCGTCTCCTTCGCCTCGGTGGCGCCGGCGGGCGAGGGGGCGGCCGCTATGACGAGGACTGGCAGGGCGAGGCAGGCGGCGGCGAGGCAGGCCCGGGCGCGGCGGACGAATGTCGCCATGGCAATCATCTCCTGAAAAAAAATCGCAAACAAACGGGGACAGGTAAAATGGCCGCCAGAACGGCCACGTTGCCGATTGCGCACCAGAGCTGCAATTTATGCAAGTCCTCAATGGGCCCGGACCGATAGATTGCGAGGGGCCATGGGCCGAGGGCTGGGCCCGCACGGGCGTGCCGGCGCGGATGTGCGTCAACGCACTTGAGCCTCGGGGCATCGCCGGCCTAGACAATATGGAACGCTCGTTCACGAAAGGAGCAAGGGGCCGATGACCACCGCGCAGCAGAAGCCGATCGATCTCTACTACTGGCCGACGCCGAACGGCTGGAAGATCTCGATCATGCTCGAGGAATGCGGGCTGCCCTACACGGTGCATCCCGTGAACATCGGCAAGGGGGACCAGTTCAAGCCGGAGTTCCTCGCCATTTCGCCCAACAACAAGATGCCTGCCATCGTCGATCCCGAGGGGCCGGACGGCGAGCCCATCTCGGTCTTCGAATCCGGCGCGATCCTGCAATATCTCGGCCGCAAGACCGGCAAGTTCTATCCCACCGACGAGCGCAAGCGCGTCGAGGTGGAGCAGTGGTTGTTCTGGCAGATGGCCGGCCTGGGGCCGATGGCTGGGCAGACGCACCATTTCCGCATCTATGCGCCGGAGAAGATTCCCTACGCCATCGACCGCTACACCAACGAGACCAACCGTCTCTACGGCGTCATGAACAAGCGCCTGGCCGACCGCGAGTTCCTGGCCGGCGAATACTCCATTGCTGACATCGCCTGCGTAGGCTGGGTAAAGCTGTGGGACAGGCAGGGGCAGGATATTACCGAGTTCCCGCACTTGAAGCGCTGGCTCGACACGGTGCTCGCCCGTCCGGCCGTGCAGCGGGGCCTCGCCGTCAACTCTGAGGATCGCGGCAAGGTGGACCTCGCAAAGGACAAGGAGGCGCAGGCCATTCTCTTCGGCCAGCGCGCCCGCTGACGACATCATGGCGCGGCCGGGGCCCGGAAGGTGCTTGGGCCGCCCCGAAATCCCTCTCAGCGCGCCCGCGTCCAGCGCTGCTCTTTGCAGACGAGGCCACCCATCACGCAGCCTTCCACCTTGACCTCGTCGGCACTGACGGGGGTGAGGAAGGCGGTGTAAGTCTTTCCATCCTCGGCGTTGTAGATCTCGCCCTTCCAGCGGCCCGGGCCGTCGCGCTCCATGCCGAGCAGGATCGGCACGCCGATGAGCGGTCGGTTGCGCTTGCCCGTGTCGGCATTGCGCACGTCGCGCTTGGGTTGACCATCTGCGTCGTTTGGCTCGCTCAGCCAGACCAGGGTGCCGCATAGCTTGGCGCCGCAGCTGGCGATGTTGACCCGCGCCTTGCCTCCCTGGGTCAGCCAATGGCCGCTGACATCCTGCGCCGAGGCGCCGGTGGCGGCGAGGCAGAGGCCGGCAAGGAGGGCAACCGTCCTGCGTCCTGTTGCGTTTGTCATCGTAGCTCCTCCCTGGAAGAGGGGAGCTTAGCGGACGCTCCGCTCTCTCGGCCAGCGCGCCTCTTGCCGGACAATGCGCAAACGCAGCGCCGTGTGGCTTGTGCCCTGCAGCATCGGCGGCTATAAGCCCCGCACTTCAATTCAACTCCCGTAAGCGAGACGAGCGACCGATGGCCCTCGAGCGTACCTTTTCCATCATCAAGCCCGATGCGACCGCCCGTAACCTGACCGGCGCCATTAACGCCGTCATCGAGAAGGCGGGTCTGCGCATCGTCGCCCAGAAGCGCATCCGCATGACGCGCGAGCAGGCCGAGACCTTCTACGCCGTCCACAAGGACCGTCCCTTCTTCGGCGAGCTGGTCGAGTTCATGACCTCGGGGCCGGTCGTCGTGCAGGTGCTCGAGGGTGAGAACGCCATCGCCAAGTACCGCGAGGTGATGGGCGCGACGAACCCGGCCGATGCGGCCGAGGGCACCATCCGCAAGCTCTTCGCCAAGTCCATCGGCGAGAACTCGGTGCATGGCTCCGACTCCCCGGAGGCGGCGGCTGTCGAGATCGCCCAGTTCTTCTCGGGCAACGAGATCGTCGGCTGAATGCCCACGGCATTGGCACTGGCCTTTGTCATGACGAAAAGGCGAGCCCAGGCTCGCCTTTTTTCATGGGCATGCCCTCGACAGAGCAGGGGGGCTCCCTCATGATCGCGGGCTGTAACGCAACGTCCGTGGAACGATGACCGTCCAGCCGAAGATCACCCGCGGGTTTTCCGCATGCCCGCACGACTGTCCCTCCACCTGTGCGCTCGACGTGGAGGTGATCGACGACAAGACCATCGGCCGCATCCACGGTTCCCGCGACAACAGCTACACGGCTGGTGTCATCTGCGCCAAGGTTGCCCGCTACGCCGAGCGCATCCACCATCCGGACCGGCTGCTCTATCCCCTCAAGCGCACCGGCCCGAAGGGGTCCGGCCAGTTTGCCCGCATCTCCTGGGACGAGGCGCTCGACACGGTGGCGGAGCGCTTCCGGGCCATCGAGGCCGAATACGGGCCGGAAGCCATCTGGCCCTACTACTATGCCGGAACCATGGGCCTCGTGATGCGTGACGGCATCAACCGGCTGCGCCACGTCAAGAAGTATTCCGGCCAGTTCTCCACCATCTGCACGACTTCCGCCTGGACCGGCTACATCGCCGGCACGGGGCTGCTCGCCGGGGCCGATCCGCGCGAGATGTCGAAGTCCGATTGCGTCGTCCTTTGGGGCACCAATGCGGTGCACACCCAGGTCAACGTGATGACCCATGCCCTGCGCGCCCGCAAGGAGCGCGGGGCGAAGATCGTCGCCATCGACATCTACATGAACGCGACGATGAAGCAGGCCGACATGGCGCTGCTCGTCAAGCCGGGCACGGACGGCGCGCTCGCCTGTGGGGTCATGCACGTGCTCTTCCGCGACGGCTACGCGGACCGGGCGTATCTTGCGCAATATACCGATTGCCCTGACGAGCTGGAGGCGCATCTGTCGACGCGCACGCCCGAGTGGGCCGCCACCATCACGGGTCTTTCTGTCGAGGAGATCGAGGCCTTCGCGCGCCTGCTTGGCGAGCGGCCGCGGAGCTTCTTCCGCCTCGGTTACGGCTTCGCACGGCAGCGCAACGGCGCGGTCAACATGCACGCGGCGCTCTCGGTGCCCGCGGTGCTCGGCGCCTGGCAGTACGAGGGCGGGGGAGCCTTCCACAGCAACAGCGGAATCTATGGCTGGCGCAAGACGATGATCGAGGGGCTGGACGCTCTCGACCGCTCGGTGCGCCAGCTCGACCAGTCGCAGATCGGGCGCGTGCTGACGGGCGATCCCGAGGCGCTTCGCGGCGGCGGGCCGGTGAAGGCGCTCCTCATCCAGAACACCAATCCCGTCTCGGTGGCTCCCGAGCAGGAGCTGGTGAAGCGCGGCTTCGCCCGCGAGGACCTGTTCGTGTGTGTGCATGAGCAGTTCATGACCGAGACGGCCCTGATGGCCGACATCGTGCTTCCGGCGACGATGTTCCTCGAGCACGACGATCTCTACCAGGCCGGCGGCCAGCAGCACATTCTCCTCGGCCCCAAGCTTGTCGAGCCGCCGGGCGAGTGCCGCTCCAACCATGAGGTGATCGTGGCCCTGGCCGAGCGGCTCGGCGCCGAGCATCCGGGCTTCAGGATGAGCCCGCGCGAGCTGATCGACTGGACGCTGCGGCACTCGAACCGTGGCAGCCTGGCCGAGCTGGAAGAGAAGCGGTGGATCGACATCCAGCCGCCCTTCCGGTGCGCGCACTTCCTCGACGGCTTCAACTGGCCGGACGGCAAGTTCCGTTTCAAGCCGGACTGGACGAAGGTGCCGGCGCCGCGCAGCGGCCTCTTTGGCCCGCACGACCGCCTGCCGACGCTGCCGGACCACTGGACGGTGATCGAGACGCCCGACGAGCGCCATCCCTTCCGCCTCGCCACCAGCCCGGCGCGCAACTTCCTCAATTCCTCCTTCACGGAGACGCCTACCTCGATCCAGAAGGAGGGAGGACGGCCGGAGCTGTTCATCCATTCCGAGGATGCGGCCGCGAACGGCATCGAGGACGGCGCGCTCGTCGCCATCGGCAACGAGCGCGGCATTGTGCGGCTGCATGCGCGCCTCTATGACGGGGTGCGGCGTGGCGTGCTGATCGCGGAATCAATCTGGCCCAATGCCAGTTTCGTCGACGGCAAGGGCATCAACACGCTGACCGGAGCCGACCAGGTGGCGCCCTACGGTGGCGCGGCCTTCCACGACAATCGCGTCTGGCTGCGGCCAGCAGAGCAGGCCTCGGCATGACGTCTTGACCAGGAGGTGCATCGTGCGTCTTGCGACTGTTTCGGGTGCATTCGCGTTCGTGGCGATGATGGCCGCCGCCTTGCCGGCGCTTGCTTCCGGAACGACGGCGCCCCTGCCGCCGGCGGACCCGACGGCCGCCAACCTCTCGCCGGCGCAGATTCGCGATCGGGCCTATAACGCCTGCCTCATCACCCAGGCGAAGCTCATGGCAGCGCCGCGCGAGACGTTGCGCGAGCCGTGCCGCTGCTATGCGCGCCGAACGATCGCGGCGATGACGAAGGACGAGATCAACGCCTTCCGCCAGACCGGCTATTTCAACGACAGCGCCCGTGCCAAGGCGCTGGAGGCGCTCGACGCGTGCAAGCTGAGAAGGCCGATCTGATCTAGCGGCCAACCGGCGGGTTGACGAGCGCCGCGCCGTCGGCCTGCGCCTGCGGCAGGCCGGCGATGCGACCGTCGGCGCCGAGGGTGACGGCTCCCGAGGCGACGAGGGCGAGGGCGGCCGGATAGATGCGGTGCTCCTGCGTGAGCACGCGCGCGGCAAGGCTCTCCGGCGTGTCGTCCGGCATCACCGGCACCGCGGCCTGGATGACGGCGGGGCCGGCGTCGAGCTCCGGCACTACGAAATGGACCGTGCAGCCGTGCAGCCGCACGCCCTCAGCCAGCGCCCGGGCGTGGGTGTCGAGGCCCCGGAATGCGGGCAGGAGGGACGGGTGGATGTTGAGCATTCGCCCGGTCCAGCGCTCCACGAACCAGGGCGTCAGCACGCGCATGAAGCCGGCGAGGCAGACGATATCAATGTCGGCTGCCCGCAGGGTCTCGTCCAACACGCGCTCGAAGGCCTCGCGATCCTTGCCAAAGGGCTTGTGGTCGACGACGGCGGTGGCGATGCCCGCCTCGGCGGCAGCGGCGAGTCCGGCCGCATCCGGCCGGTTGGACACGACGAGCGCAATCGTCGCCGGAAAGGCGGGATCGGCGGCGGCGGCGATCAGCGCCGTCATGTTGGAGCCGCGGCCGGAGATGAGCACGGCCACGCGCTTCCGGGGCTGGATCGGGCAGGTGGTCACAGCGCGAGTTGTCCCTTCGTCGTCACCCGCTCGGCACCCTCGGCCGCCGGGACGACCTCGCCGAGCCGGCAGATCGTCTCGCCGGCCTCGGAGAGATGCCGGGCGACCGTGTCGGCGTCCTTCGCGGCGGTGATGACGACCATGCCGATGCCGCAGTTGAAGGTGCGCAGCATCTCTGCCTCGGCGATGCCGCCCGTGCGTGCCAGCCAGCCAAAGACCGGCGGGACGGCGATTGCGGAAAGGTCGAGCTTGACGCCGAGCCCCCTGGGCAGGACGCGCGGGATGTTGTCCGGAAAGCCGCCGCCCGTGATGTGGGCGAGGCCCTTGATAGCAGCACCGGCCTTGAGCGCTGCGAGAATGGAGCGCACGTAGATGCGCGTCGGCGTCAGCAGCGCCGGGCCGAGGGGGGTGCCCGGCTGGAAGGGGGCGTCGTCTTCCCAGCCGAGGCCCGCGGTCTCGACCACCTTGCGCACCAGCGAGAAGCCGTTCGAATGTACGCCGGAGGAGGCGAGGCCCAGCACCACGTCGCCTGCGCCGATGTCCGGCCGCGGCAGCAGCGTGCCGCGCTCGGCGGCGCCGACGGCGAAGCCGGCGAGGTCATAGTCGCCCTTCGCGTAGAGGCCGGGCATCTCCGCCGTCTCGCCGCCGATCAGAGCGCAGCCCGCGATGCGGCAGCCCTCGGCGATGCCCTTGACGATGGCGACGCCCGCCTCTGGCTCAAGCTTTCCGGTGGCGTAGTAGTCGAGGAAGAAGAGCGGCTCCGCGCCCTGCACCACGAGGTCGTTGACGCACATGGCGACGAGGTCGATGCCGACCGTGTCGTGGATGTCGGTGTCGATGGCGATCTTCACCTTGGTGCCGACGCCGTCATTGGCCGCGACGAGGATGGGGTCGGAGAAGCCTGCCGCTTTCAGGTCGAACAGGCCGCCGAAGCCGCCGATCTCCGTGTCGGCGCCGGGGCGTCGCGTCGCACGCACCAGCGGCTTGATGGCCTCGACCATGGCGTTGCCGGCATCGATGTCGACGCCGGACTGGGCATAGGTGAGACCGTTCTTCGGGGGCTTCTGCATCGTGACCTGACTCCGGGGCGGCGCCGCACGCTCTTGACGCGGGGCAGTACGATGCCGGGCGCCGCTGTGCAAGACCCGACACGACGGCTGCGCGTTTTCGCGGGCTCGTCGGGAGCGGTGATGCTGCCTAGATAGAGTGCATCGTCGTTTACGTGGCGACCTTCATGACCCTGCCCAACCTCATCACGATCGCCCGCCTCATCCTCGTGCCTGTGGTCATTGCCATGATCGTCGCAGGGCAATGGCTCGCGGCATTCGTGCTCTTCGCCATCGCCGGCGTGTCGGATGCGGTGGACGGCTTTCTCGCGCGGCGCTTCGGCATGAAGAGCGAGCTCGGCGCCTATCTCGACCCGCTCGCCGACAAGGCGCTGCTCGTCTCGATCTATGCCGGCCTTGCCGTCGCCGGCGTCCTGCCGGCCTGGCTCGCGATCCTCGTCATCTTCCGCGACATCATGATCCTGATGGCGGTCGTCCTGTCATGGCTGATGGCGCGGCCGCTCGCCATCAGGCCGCTGTGCATCAGCAAGATGACGACCGTGGCGCAAATCGGCTTTGCGGGCCTCGTGCTGGGCGCACGCGCCTTCGGGCTCGATCTCCCCATTGTCCACGATCTTGCGCTCGCGGCCGTCGCGCTCTTGACGCTTATGTCGGCAGGCGCCTATCTCGCTTTGTGGCTGCGGCATATGGCCACGTGAATGCGCCCGGCGGGCTGCAGAGAAAACAGGCGCTGCCGCCGGCAGCGCGGGATATCGTCATGATCGCGCAGCGGCAGGTGGTCTTCTGGTTGTTGGCGCTCGTCCTTCTCGTGGCCGGGCTCTACGTGCTGCGCGACATGCTGCTGCCCTTCGTGGCGGGCCTCGCGCTCGCCTATCTGCTCGATCCGCTGGCGGACCGGCTGGAGCGGCTCGGCTTCAACCGGCTGTGGGCGACGCTCGTCATCCTCGGCATCTTCATTCTCATCTTCATCATTGCCCTCGTCCTGCTCGTCCCCATCGTGGTCAACCAGCTCGCCGCCTTCATCGGCAAGCTGCCGGAGACCGTGTCGCGCCTGCAGCAGCTGGCGGCCGAGCAGGGCGGCACGCTCCTGGAGAAGCTGGGAGGCCCGGAGGTGCTGCAGGACGTGCAGCAGTCGCTCGGCAACGTCGTGTCGGAGGGCGCGCGCTGGCTCGGCACCTTCCTGCAGTCGCTGTGGTCGGGCGGGCAGGCCATCGTCAACGTGTTCGCGCTGCTCGTTGTCACGCCTGTTGTCGCCTTCTATCTCCTCGTCGACTGGGACCGGATGATCGCGACCTTGGACAGTTGGCTGCCGCGCCGGCATGCGCCGACCATCCGCCAGCTCGCCCGCGAGATGGATGGGGCGATCGCCGGCTTCATTCGCGGCCAGGCGCTGGTGTGCATCATTCTCGGCACGTTCTATGCCGCCGGGCTCACGCTGGTCGGCCTCAACTTCGGGGCGCTGATCGGCTTCTCGGCTGGGCTCATCAGCTTCATTCCCTACGTCGGCTCGCTGACCGGCCTTGTGCTGTCCGTCGGCGTGGCGATCGTCCAGTTCTGGCCCGACTACATCATGGTCGGCGCGACGCTCGCCATCTTCTTCGCCGGCCAGTTCCTCGAGGGCAACATCCTCTCGCCCAAGCTCGTCGGCCATGCGGTCGGGCTGCACCCGGTCTGGCTGATGTTCGCGCTCTTTGCCTTCGGCTCGCTGTTCGGCTTCGTCGGCCTCCTTCTCGCCGTGCCAATCGCTGCGGCACTTGGCGTCCTGGCGCGCTTCGCGGTGCGGCAGTATCTGGCAAGCTCACTCTATGACGAAGGCATGCCGCCGCCTTCGAGGCCGGAGACGGACGCGTGAGCCGCGCCGTGATGGACATGCCCCGACAGCTACCCCTCGACCTGCCGCTGACGCCACGCTACGGGGCCGAGGATTTCCTCGTCAGCCCCTGCAACGAGGCGGCCTATGCCATGATCGAGCGCTGGCCGGACTGGCCGCATCCGGTGCTGCGCCTCGTCGGGCCGGAGGGGGCGGGCAAGACGCACCTTGCAGCCATCTGGGCCGAGCGCGCCCGCGCCACGACCGCCACGGCAGCGGAGGTGACGCTCGCGGCTGTGCCCGATCTTGCCGATGCGCCGGCACTCGTTGTGGAGGACTGCGACCGGGGCGGGCTCGACGAGCACGCCTTCTTCCACCTTCTCAACGCGATGCGCAGCAGTGGCCGCAGCCTCCTGCTGACGGCCCGGTCGGTGCCGGAGGTGTGGGGGCTCGCCACGCCGGATCTGCTGTCGCGCTTGCGCCAGTCGCCGGCGGTTGACATCGGCGCCCCGGACGAGGCGCTGCTGCGGGCTGTCCTGGTCAAGCTCTTCGTGGACCGGCAGCTCGTCGTGGACACCAGCGTGGTCGAGGCCGTCCTGCCGCGCATGGAGCGTTCGCTCGCCGCCGCCCAGCGCCTTGTCGCTACGCTCGACAGGGAGGCCCTGAGTCGCGGCCGGCGCATCACGCGCCCGCTCGCGCTCCAGGTGCTCGAGACGCTCGCCCAGGGCGAGGGCTGAGACCGCGAGACGGTTGCATCCCGGCCGCACCGATGGGAGGCTGGAGCGCGGCGCCGGAAGCGGCGGGGGCGCTGCTGCGCCTGTCATGCGTCCATCTTGGAATCGGCGCACAAGGACAGGACAAGCGGCTGTGACTTTGCAAGGGAGAGGACGGTGAACCTCGAGGCGATGAAGCCGGTGGGTGGGAAGGGCGAGGCGGTGAAGATCGACCAGAATGCCGCCACGCCCGAGGCGGTTGACGTCGAGGCGTTGCGCCACTCGCCCGAGCGTTTCATCAACCGGGAACTTTCCTGGCTCCAGTTCAACCGCCGGGTGCTGGAGGAAGCGTCCAACAAACGCCACCCGCTTCTGGAGCAGCTGCGCTTCCTGTCCATCTCGGCCAATAATCTCGACGAGTTCTTCATGGTGCGCGTCGCCGGCCTGCGCGGCCAGGTGCGCTCCGGTGTCATGACGCTGTCGCAGGACGGCCTGACGCCGGCCGAGCAGCTCACGCGCATCAGCGCCGAGGTCTCCAAGCTCGCCAGCGACCAGCAGCGCCGCTGGCGCGAGCTGAGGGATGAGCTGCTCGAGAACGGCATCGTCCTCGTCGATGCCCCGCAGCTGACGAAGGCCGAGCGCGAGTGGCTCGACGACTACTTCCTGCACCATGTCTTCCCGGTGCTCACGCCACTTGCCATCGACCCGGCCCATCCGTTCCCGTTCATCTCCAACCTGGGCTTCACTGTGGCGCTGGCGCTCTTCCGCCAGAGCGACAACCGCTCGCTCAATGCGCTGATCCGGGTGCCGAACCGGGTGGAGCGCTTCGTGCGCCTGCCGGACTTCGCCGAGACGGGGGCGCAGCGCTTCATCGCTCTCGAGCAGCTCATCGTCCTGTTCACGTCGAAGCTCTTTCCAGGCTACACGGTAAAGGGGCAGGGGTGCTTCCGCGTCATCCGCGACAGCGATCTCGAAATCGAGGAAGAGGCGGAGGATCTGGTGCGCCTCTTCGAATCGGCGCTCAAGCAGCGCCGGCGCGGCAGCGTCATCCGCCTCGAGGTCGAGGCCGCGATGCCCGAGGGGCTGCGCAGCTTCGTCGCCGACGAGCTCAACGTGACGAGCGACGAGATCTTCGTGGTCGAGGGCATGCTGGCGCTCAACGAGCTCAGCCAGCTGGTCGCGCTCGACCGGCCGGACCTCAAGTTCAAGCCTTACAATCCGCGTTTCCCGGAGCGCATCCGCGAGCACGGGGGCGACTGCTTCGCCGCCATCCGCCAGAAGGACATCGTCGTCCACCACCCCTACGAGTCCTTCGACGTCGTGGTGCAGTTCCTGCAACAGGCGGCGCGTGACCCGAACGTGGTGGCCATCAAGCAGACGCTCTACCGCACCTCGTCGAACTCGCCGATCGTCAAGGCGCTGGCGGAGGCGGCCGAGGCCGGCAAGTCCGTAACGGCGCTCGTCGAGCTCAAGGCGCGGTTCGACGAGGAGGCTAACATCCGCTGGGCGCGCGACCTGGAGCGGGCCGGGGCGCAGGTGGTCTTCGGCTTCATCGAGCTCAAGACCCACGCCAAACTTTCGTCGGTCGTGCGCCGCGAGGGCGGGCAGCTTGTCACCTATTGCCATGTGGGCACCGGCAACTACCACCCCATCACGGCGCGCATCTACACCGACCTGTCGTTCTTCACGGCGGATCCCGTGATCGCGCGGGACGTGGCGCGCATCTTCAACTTCATCACCGGCTATGCCGAGCCGGCGGAGCTTGAGCGCATGGCCGTCTCGCCCGTGACGCTCAAATCACGTCTCCTCAAGCACATCGAGGAGGAGATTGCCCACGCCAGGGCGGGGCGTCCCGCGCAGATCTGGGGCAAGTGCAACTCGCTCGTCGATCCAACCATCATCGATGCGCTCTATGAGGCGAGCCGGGCGGGCGTGCAGGTGGACTTCATCGTGCGTGGCATCTGCTGCCTGCGGCCGGGCATTCCGGGCCTGTCGGAGAACATCCGCGTCAAGTCCATCGTCGGCCGCTTCCTCGAGCACAGCCGCATCTACGCCTTTGGCAACGGGCACGGGCTGCCGCACGCGAAGGCGCATCTCTACATCTCCTCGGCGGACCTCATGCCGAGGAACCTCGACAGGCGGGTGGAGGTGCTGCTGCCGATCTCGAACCCCACGGTCCACGAGCAGATCCTCGAGCAGATCATGCTCGCCAATCTGCTGGACAACGAGCAGAGCTGGACTGTATTGCCCGATGGGACGAGCAAGCGCATCATCCCGGGCAAGGGGGAGCAGTCCTTCAACGCTCATCAGTACTTCATGACGAACCCGAGTCTGTCTGGACGTGGAAAGTCTCTCAAGGATTCGCGCCCCAGGACCCTCGCCAAAGGATCCTCAGTCTGACCTGCGCGCCCCGGGCCGGCTCGATGTTGGCGCGCCGGTGGCGATCGTCGATATCGGTTCCAACTCGGTCCGCCTCGTCGCCTACGAGGGTCTGACGCGTGCGCCGACGCCGATCTTCAACGAGAAGGTGCTTTGCGGCCTCGGCCGCAGCGTGACCACGACGAGGCGGCTGCGCGACGACGCGGTCGAGAAGGCGTTGCGGGCACTCGCCCGCTTCCGCGTGCTGTGCGGGCTCATGAAGGTCGGCTCGATCCATGTGCTTGCGACCGCGGCAGCCCGCGATGCCGAGAACGGGCCCGACTTCATCGCCCGGGCGGAGGCGGCCATCGGCCAGCCCATCGAGGTCATCTCGGGCGGGCGCGAGGCCCAGCTCTCTGCGCTCGGCGTCATGTCCGGCTTCCATGATCCCGACGGCGTCGTGGGCGATATGGGGGGCGGCAGCCTCGAGCTGATCGACGTGCGCGGCTTCGAGCTGGGCAAGGGCGTCTCGCTGCCGCTTGGCGGCCTTGCCCTGCAGGACGCGACCGGTGGCAGCATCCGCAAGGCCGCCAAGGTGGTGCGCGAGGCGCTGCGCAAGGCGGAGCCGCTGGAACACCTGAAGGGGCGCACTTTCTATGCCGTCGGCGGCACCTGGCGTGCCCTGGCGCGCCTGCACATGACGCAGAAGGGCTATCCGCTGCACGTGATGCACGGCTACACCATTTCCTCCAAGGACGTCACGGACTTCGCCAAGATCGTCGAGCGCGTCGATGCCGATACGCTCGAATCGATCGAGGCCGTGTCGGCCGCCCGCCGGCCGCTGCTCGGCTACGGGGCCCTTGTACTCGAGGAGATCATCCGCAAGGGCAAGCCGAAGAAAGTCGTCATCTCGGCCCAGGGCGTGCGCGAGGGGCTGCTTTACGAGAAGCTTTCCCACGAGGAGCGGCGCACCGACCCGCTGCTCTCCGCGGCGCGCGAGCTCAACCTGCTGCGCTCACGCGCGCCGAGGCACGGTGAGGAGCTGATCGGCTGGACCGACAAGCTCGTCGCCTCGCTCCACCTGGTCGAGACCGCGGAAGAACGCCGCCTGCGTCATGCCGCGTGCCTCCTTGCCGACATCGGCTGGCGCGCGCATCCTGACTATCGCGGCGAGCAGGGGCTCAACATCATCGCCCATGCGGCCTTCGTCGGCGTCGACCATCCAGGGCGCGCCTTCCTTGCCCTGTCGGTTTTCTTCCGCCATGTCGGGCTGTCGGTGGACGACATCAGCCCGCGCATCCGCGAGCTGGTGACGACGCGCATGATCGACCGGGCGCGCATCCTCGGCGGCGCGATGCGTGTCGCCTATCTCGTCTCGGCGTCGATGCCGGGTGTGCTGCCGCGGGCGCAGATCGCCGGCCAGGGCAGCAAGCTGGTGCTGACGCTGCCGCCCGATCTCGCCGCCCTCGCGAGCGACCGCCTCTTCAACCGCATGAAGCAGCTCGCCCGCCTGGTCGGGCGCGAGCCCGTCATCCAGACGGCGAAGTAGAATCTGAATGGATCAGGAAAACTGTTCCATTTCAGATGGTTGCGTGAAGAATTGCATGTGCCGTCGCCGGCGTTTCGGCTGCCGCGGTACCGTCCGCGCGTGATAAAAGGTGGCCGCCGACAAGGGGCGGCCGTCACGATGTGAGCTGTCTCGCGCGGGCTGGTCGGTCAGTATTCGATAATGCGCACGCGCCCGCGGTCGACGGTGAGCGCCAAGCGGCCGGCCTTCAGGGCGAGCGCCTTCTCCCCGAAGAGCTGGCGCCGCCAGCCGGAGAGGGCCGGCACATCCGCCTCGTCGTCGAGGGCGATGGCCTCGAGGTCGTCGACCGTGGCGAGGATCTTGGGCGCGACCCGCTCGTTCTCCGCCACGGCCTTCAGCAGCACCTTGAGCATCTCGATGGTGGCGCCGTTGGAACCGGCCTTGCGGCTGCGCTCGCCGAGGTTGATGGACTTCGGGTCACGCGCCAGACCGCGCGCGACGGCCGCAAGAATCTCGCTGGCCGGGCGCGAGCGCTCGAAGCCGTTGGGGATGGAGCGCAGCGCGCCGAGCGCTTCCGGCGTCGTCGGGGCATGCACGGCGATGTCGATGAGGGCGTCGTCCTTCATCACGCGCGAGCGCGGCACGTTGCGGCTGCGCGCCTCGCGCTCGCGCCAGGCGGCGACCTCCATCAGCAAGAGGGCTTCCCTCGGCTTCTTGATGCGGCCCTTGAGGCGCAGCCACGCATCCTCGGGGCGGGTGTCGTAGGTGGAGGGCGCGGTGAGCACTGCCATCTCCTCGTCGAGCCAGCGCTCGCGCCCGCTCTCGGCCAGGTCCGCGCGCAGGGCGGTATAGACGGTGCGCAGGTGCGTCACGTCGGAGAGGGCATAGGCGAGCTGCTGCTCGCTGAGCGGGCGGCGCGACCAGTCCGTGAAGCGGGAGGACTTGTCGATGCGCGCCTTGGCGAGGTCGTTGACGAGCTGCTCGTAGGACACCGAGTCGCCGTAGCCGCAGACCATGGCGGCAACCTGTGTGTCGAACAGGGGGGTGGGGATGACGCCGCCGCCCTGCCAGATGATCTCAATGTCCTGCCGCGCGGAGTGGAAGACCTTCACTACGTTGGTGTCGGCCATCAGCGCGTAGAAGGGGGCAAGGTCCATGCCCTCCGCCAGCGGATCGACGAGCACAGCCTCCGCTGGGCTCGCCATCTGGATCAGGCAGAGCTTGGCATAATACGTCGTTTCCCGCAGAAACTCGGTATCCACGGTAACGAACGGAAATTTGGCGAGGCGTGCACAGGCGGCGGCGAGGGCGTCGGTAGTGGCAATCAGGTCCATGGCTCCCGCGCTATAACTCAGACTTTGACGCTTGTCGCGCCCTATCCTTGACATTCGGGCCCACTCGTGGGCTTCTCCCGCGGCCGCCCCGTTGCCGTGCGCGGGCGCTCACACACCCTTCGTCCGATCGAAGAGCCGGAACACCGTGCCCATGCATCGCTACCGTACACATACCTGCGGCGCACTCCGCGAAACCCATGTCGGCGAAACCGTTCGCCTTTCGGGCTGGTGCCATCGCATTCGCGATCACGGCGGCGTGTTGTTCATCGACCTGCGTGATCACTACGGCCTGACGCAGTGCGTCGTCGATCCGGATTCGCCGGCCTTCAAGGTGGCCGAGACGCTGCGCTCGGAGTGGGTGGTGCGCGTCGACGGCAAGGTGCGCAACCGCCCGGCCGGTACCGAGAACCCGGAGCTGCCGACGGGCAACATCGAGCTGTACATCACCGAGATCGAGGTGCTGGGCCCGGCGGCCGAGCTGCCGATGCAGGTCTTCGGCGACCAAAGCTATCCCGAGGAAACACGCCTCAAGTACCGCTTCCTCGACCTGCGGCGCGAGAAGCTGCACCGGAACATCATCAAGCGCGGCCTGATCATCGATTCGCTGCGCCGGCGCATGAAGGAGCAGGGCTTCTTCGAGTTCCAGACGCCGATTCTCACGGCCTCCTCGCCTGAAGGTGCGCGCGACTTCCTGGTGCCGAGCCGCCTGCATCCGGGCAAGTTCTACGCGCTGCCGCAGGCGCCGCAGCAGTTCAAGCAGCTCACGATGATCGCGGGCTTCGACCGCTACTTCCAGATCGCGCCCTGCTTCCGCGACGAGGATGCGCGTGCCGACCGCTCGCCCGGCGAGTTCTATCAGCTCGACATCGAGATGAGCTTCGTCACGCAGGAGGACGTGTTCCAGGCGGTGGAGCCGGTGCTGCGCGGCGTTTTCGAGGAGTTCGGCGAGGGCCGGCCGGTGACGCAGGTCTTCCCGCGCATCCCCTATGCCGAGGCCATGCTCAAATATGGCTCCGACAAGCCGGACCTGCGCAACCCCATCGTTATTGCCGATGTCACCGCCGAGTTTTCCCGCGACGACGTGACGTTCAACGCCTTCAAGAACGTCATCAAGGCCGGCGGCGTGGTGCGCGCAATTCCAGCGCCGGGGGCGGCGGCGCAGCCGCGCTCCTTCTTCGACAAGCTCAATGACTGGGCGCGCAGCGAGGGGGCTCCGGGGCTCGGCTACATCGTCTTTGAGGACGAGGGTGGCGAGCTCGTGGGTAAGGGACCCATTGCCAAGTTCGTTCCCTCCGAGGCGCAGGCAGCCATTGCACTCACGGCCGGAGTGCGGGCGGGCGACGCCGTCTTCTTCTCGGCGGGCGAGGAGGCCAAGGCCGCCGCGCTCGCCGGCAAGGCGCGCACGCGCATCGGCGACGAGCTCGGCCTCGTCGACCGCGAGCGCTTCGACCTGTGCTGGATCACCGACTTCCCGATGTTCGAGTGGAACGAGGAGGAGAAGAAGATCGACTTCTCCCACAACCCGTTCTCCATGCCGAACTTCGACCACGACGCCTTCCTGGCGCTCGACCCGGCGGACGAGAAGACCATCCTCGGTATCACAGCCTTCCAGTATGACATCGTCTGCAACGGCGTGGAGCTGTCGTCCGGCGCCATCCGCAACCACCGGCCGGACATCATGCGCAAGGCCTTCGCCATCGCCGGCTACGGCGAGGATGTGCTGGAGGCGAAGTTCGGCGGCATGCTGCGAGCGCTCTCCTACGGCGCGCCGCCCCACGGCGGTATCGCGCCGGGCGTCGACCGCATCGTCATGCTGCTCTGCAACGAGCAGAACCTGCGCGAGGTCGTGCTCTTTCCCATGAACCAGCGGGCGGAAGACCTGATGATGGGCGCCCCGTCTGAGGTCTCGATGAAGCAGCTGAGGGAGCTGCACATACGGCTCAACCTGCCGGAGAAGTGAGAGAGCTTGAAGGGCGCCTCCGGCGCCCTTTTTTCTGAAGTTGCCTCCCGCTCGTGCTGTCCGGCACGCGGGGTCAGTGTCGGCGGCAGGTGGCTCCCATCCATTTCCCGCTGGGCCGAACCTGCTCTATACCGGAGGCTATCGGGGCAAGCTGCTCCTTAAGGGGGTGACGCTCACGGGCAGGGCAGGCGGGCTCCTCGCGGTCTTGCCGGCGGGCGTGGCGTTTCCGGTGCCGGGACGCCCGCAGTTCGAGAGGTTGCGGATTCATGCCCGCTGGTCTGAAGCACAAGCATCTGGAAGCGTTTCGGGCGGTGATGAAGGCCGGGAGCATCACCGGGGCGGCGAAGCTGCTGCGGATGACCCAGCCGGGCGTCAGCAAGCTCCTGACGCAGGCCGAGCAGCTGTGCGAGTTTCCGCTCTTCGAGCGCCGCCAGGGACGGATCGCCCCGACCTCCCGCGCGCTCCTGCTCTTCGAGGAGACGGAACGGCTCTTCGTTGGCCTCGACGACATCTCCCGCATCGTGGACCGGCTGCGCGAGAACGAGCCCCACCGCGCCATCATTGCCTCCATTCCCATGCTCGCGCAGGAAGTCCTGCCCGATGCGGTGAGCGAGTGGCTGCGCAATCCCGCCAACAGCCGCATCCATGTCACGACGCGCGACGCGGGCGGGGTCATGGCGGTGGTGTCGGCCCGCAGGGCGGATCTCGGCGTGGCCAAGGCGATGGACAAGGTGCCTGGCATCCGCTCGCTGCAGCTGGTCCGGTGCCGTGTGCTGTGCGCTCTGCCGCCCGGACATCCGCTGTGCGAGAAGGAGGTCATCACGCCAGCGGACCTCGACGGCCAGCCCTACATCGCCCTGTCACGCCACGAAGGGCTCCAGACGGAACTCGACTTCCTCTTCGAGCGCTACAAGGTCCGCCCGGTGGAAGTGGTGGAATGTCCGCTCATCGTGGGAGCTGGGGCCATGGCGCTCGCCGGCGTCGGCATCACCTTCCAGGATGCCCTGTCCGCGCGCAGCCTCGTGCCGCGCGGTCTGGTGCTGCGTCCTTTCGAGCCGACGGTGACCTTCGACTATCGCGCCTTCTGGGTCGAGGAGGTGCAGACACGTTTCGACCGGGCGCAGTTCCTCTATCTCCTGCGCGAGACCGCACAGAGAATTCTCGCTGAAACGGATCCGCAGAGTCCGGTGAGCCAGACCGGCTGACTTGCGCACGCGGCGTCTGGCGCGCGTATTGCTGCGGCGCGCCATAACAAAACCTACATCACTATAACGGGAATAGCAGGTGACAGCGGCCGTCCTTCCATTGCACCTTTCCAAGAAGTTGGTCGCTAGCCGGTAGTCGATCCGAAGCTGCGGATTTCCAAGCACTGGGACCCATGAGCAGCGCGGGAGCTGTCTCCCGCGCACGCTCTGGCTGCGCGTTGCGGATCGGAAAACGGCACACCGCCTGAGAGGTGCATATGTTCGAGGTCGTTAACACTGGCATCATTCCCTCCAAGGGGCCGATTTCCGGCACGGTCCGCAAGGGGCCGCTGGTTCTCACTGCGCAGATTCCGAAGGACCCGGTGACGGGCGCCGTCGTCGAGGGGGACATCACGGTGCAGACGCGCCGCACCCTCGAGAACCTGAAGATGGCGATGGAAGGGGCCGGCGGCTCGCTCGCCGACGTGATGATGGTGCAGGTTTTCCTCGTCGATTCCGCCGATTCCGCCGGCATGAACGCGGTGTATCGCGAGTTCTTCACCGAGCCCTATCCGTGCCGCGCCACCGTGGTCGTCAAGGAGCTGCTGTCGCCGGGCATGCGCGTCGAGATCATCGCCACGGCCCACATCGAGGGTTGAGATGTCGGCGGCGCGATCTGCTCTGGTCCTGGGGGGAGGCGTCGTCGGCCTGTCCGTCGCGCTCAGCCTGATCCGCAAGAACTGGCGGGTCAGCATCATCGACCCGTTCCCGTCGCCGGGCGGCGCTTCCTATGGCAATGCGGGGCTTCTGTCGCCGGATACGGCGACGCCGATCGCCCTGCCGGGCATGCTGCCCAAGGTGCCGAAGTGGCTGATGGACCCCCTCGGACCGCTGACGGTGCGTGTCAGCTACCTGCCAAAGGCGACGCCCTGGCTGTTGAAGTGGATCGCGGCCGGCCGCATCGAGCGGGTGCGGGAAATCTCCCGCGCCATGCGCGCCCTGCACAAGGACAGTCTGCAGGAGTGGCGCACTCTTCTGGGTGGCGAGTCCTTTGCGGACCTCATCCGCACGGTCGGCACCGTCCAGCTGTGGGATGACGACGCACCCAACGCCACGGCGCAGATCGAGGAAGAGCTGCGTCGTAGTCATGGTGTCGAGACGCAGCCGCTGAGCCGGGAGGAGATTTTCGCGCTCTTCCCCGGCATCACGAAGGAGACCCGCCGCGGGCTCCTGATCAAGAACAACGCCTACACGGTGAACCCGCAGCGCCTGGTGCAGACGCTTGCCCGCCAGTTCGAGGCAGAGGGCGGCACGTTCATCCGCGAAAAGGTCTACAAGCTCATTCCCGAAGACGACGGGAAGTGGCTGGTCATGACCAACGTGGGCAACCACCGCACCGGCCATGTCGTCGTCGCCATGGGGGCCTTCTCGAAGGAGGTTCTCGCTCCGCTCGGCGTCAAGGTGGCGCTCGAGACGGAGCGCGGCTACCACGCGACGCTTCCCAACCCGAGCATCACGCTGCCGCTGCCCATCCTGCACAAGTCGCGCTCGATGGCGGTGACGCCGATGGAGGGCGGGCTGCGCGTGGCCGGAACTGTGGAAATCGGGGGCCTGCACGCGGCGCCGAACGAGGAGAGGGCCAAGGTGCTGTACAAGCGGCTGCAGCAGCTCTTCCCCGACCTCAAGTCGGACCCGCCGCAGTACTGGATGGGCTTCCGGCCCTCGACGCCGGACAGCTTGCCTGTTCTCGGCCCGATTCCGGGGAAGACGGGGCTCTACGCGTGCTTCGGCCACAGCCATTTCGGCATGACGACGTCCGCGCCCAGCGGACGGCTGCTGGCCGAGATCATCAACGGCGAGAAACCGCATCTGGATGTGACGCCGTATGCGATTACCCGTTTCGCCTGAGGGCCGCATGTGACGGTCGGCATCGAGGCGAGGGGCTTTCTGTAACCGGCACACGCCTGGGGAGGCAGAGATGAAAGGCACTATCGGTCAAAGCAAGGTTTCCCGGCGGAACTTTCTCGTCGGCGCGGGCACGCTGCTCGCGGCGCCGTATGTTCTGAAGGGCAAGGCCCTCGCGGCGGGGCAGGTGGTCGTCCGCACGCCCGGCGGCGCGTATGACGACATCATGCGCAAGTTCGTCTACGACCCCTTCACCGCGGAGACGGGCATTCAGGTCGTCCCCGTCGCAGCGACGGTGTCGAAGCTGCTGGCCATGTTCAAGGCCAACAACGTGGAGATCGACCTGATCGACACGGGCGAGGGGCCGCTCATCACGCTGTCGCGCATGGGTGCGCTTGCGCCGATCGAGTACGACAAGTGGACCTGGTCGCGCCCCGAGGACGTGGCGCCCGAGTATCGCCGCCCTGACACGGTGGCCAACTTCGTCTATTCGTCGGTTCTCGCCTTCAACACCGAGACCTTCCCCGGCGACAACCACCCCAAGAACTGGGTTGATTTCTGGGACGCCGAGAAGTTCCCCGGGCCGCGCATGCTGACCGACATGGCTGCCGGTTCGCCGAGCCTCGAGTTTGCGCTCCTCGCGGCGGGTGTGAAGAAGGAGGATCTGTACCCGATCGACATCGACCGGGCATTCAAGATGCTCACCGAGCTGCGTCCGAACATCCGCAAGTTCTGGGATAGCGGAGCGGTGTCCGCCCAGCTCCTGTCCGACAAGGAAGTCGTGATGGGCTGCATCTGGAACGGCCGCCTGCAGACGATCATCGAGAAGGGCGCCCCGCTGAACTACGTGTGGGACGGCAACATGATCCAGGTGCAGGCGCTCGGCATCTTCAAGGATTCGCCGAACCGCGCTGCGGCCCAGCGGCTCGTGGACTTCATGACCCAGCCCGATGTGCAGGCCAAGTACGTCGCGGCGCTGCGCTACGGCCCGACGAACCTGAAGGCGTTCGACCACATCAGCGCGGACCTGCTCGAGATGATGCCGGGCGGCCCGAAGTCGCGCGAGCTGGGCTTTGTCCAGAACACCGAGTGGTGGGAAGACAACCGCGACAAGGTCAACCGCGTGTGGTCGCGGTGGATCCTCGGGTAAGAAAAATATGTCCGGTATCCGTCTAGAGAACGTTTTCAAGGCGTACGGTGATGCGACGGTGGTCAGGGATCTTTCCCTGACCATTCCGCAGGGTGAGTTTTTCACGCTGCTCGGGCCTTCCGGCAGCGGAAAGACCACCACCTTGTCGATCATCGCCGGTTTCACGATGGCCGACAGGGGCAGGGTCTTCATCAACGGCCGGGATGCAACCCGTGCCGAGCCGCGGGAACGCGGCCTCGGAATGGTGTTTCAGAACTACGCCATCTTCCCGCATCTCAACGTCTTCGAGAACGTGGCCTTTCCGCTCACGGTCAAGAAGGTGCCAAAGCTGGAGATCGCCAAGCGCGTGGCCGACGCCCTCGAGATGGTCAAGCTGACCGGTTTCGAGCGGCGTTATGCCCGCCAGCTCTCGGGCGGCCAGCAGCAGCGCGTGGCGCTGGCACGTGCAATCGTCGCCCATCCGCCGATCGTGCTCATGGACGAGCCGCTCGGGGCGCTGGACAAGAATCTGCGCTACCACATGCAGATGGAAATCAAGGAGATTTCCACGCGCCTCGGCATGACGGTCGTCTATGTGACGCATGACCAGGAAGAGGCGCTGACCATGTCCGATCGCATCGCCATCATGAATGGCGGCGTGATCGCGCAGATGGGCCCGCCGCGCGAGGTTTACGAGCGGCCGCAGAGCGCGTTCGTGGCGAAGTTCCTGGGCGAGGCAAACCTCATCCGTGTGGAGCGTCAGTCCGGCTGTCTCGTCGGTCCCGGCAGCCTGCCCGTCAGGGCAGGGGAGGACAACGGCAGCCTGCAGAAAGGCCAGCTGTTCCTGCGTCCGGAAAAGGTCACACTGTGCGATCCTGGGACGGGGGAAGCCGGCTGCACCCTGCGCGGCAAGGTGCATCAGGTGGCATTTCTCGGCAACGTCATCCGCTTCGAGGTTGAGCTCGAGGACGGCACGATCATCCTGAGCGACGTTGCCAACGCCGCCGGCATCAAGAACTTCCCGGTTGGGGCCGCCGTCGACGTGACGTGGCTGCCTGAGCACGCGAGGCTTCTGGAGGACTAAGGGATGCCCCTCGGCCCACTGGCCAAATGGCTGCTTCTGGCGCCCGCCGTTGCCCTGCTGCTCGTCCTTTTCCTGACGCCCGTCGGCTGGTTCATCTCGGCTTCACTGATGGAGCTGGGCAGCTGGCAGGACATCTGGGACGAGGTCGCTGCCGTGATGGGAACGGGCGTGATCGTGCGTTCCATCATCAACACCAACGGCATCTCGCTCGCCGTCACGCTGCTGACCCTCGTGATCGGCTATCCCGTTGCCTATGCGATGACGCGCGCCAGGGGGCTCACGTTCACGCTCATCCTCGTGTGTGTCGTGCTGCCCTACTTCACCAGCACGATCGTGCGCACCTATGCGTGGATGGTGATCCTCGGCCGCAACGGCATCATCAACCAGCTCCTGCTGGGCATGGGCCTCGTCGATGAGCCGCTCCAGCTCATGTACAACCGCCTGGGCGTGCTGATCGGCATGACGTACGTGCTGCTGCCCTACATGGTCCTGACCCTGTTCGCGACCATGAAGAGCGTGGACGGGCGGCTGCTGCAGGCGGCGGCCGGGATGGGCGCGAGGCCCATGACAATCTTCACCCGCGTGTTCTTTCCGCTCACCTTCCACGGTGTCATGGCCGGCTCGCTGATCGTCTACATCCTGGCGATGGGCTTCTTCATCACCCCGGCGCTCATGGGCGGACCGGGCGACCTGATGATGGCCATGCTGATCGAGCGCGAGGTCGAGCTGTCGCACAACTGGCCGGTGGCGGCGATCATGACCATCATCCTTCTGGTTATCACCCTGTCGCTCTACGCCGTTTACACCCGGTTCTCCGACTCCTCCGAGGAGAGGCTCGCATGATGGCCGGAAGCTTCCTTCGCGCCGCGCTGCTGCGCTCGGTGGTGTTCGTTATCTGCGCCACCATGCTGGCGCCGATCCTCATCGTGATGATCGTGTCCTTCTCCGGCGACGGCTATCTGAAGTTCCCGCCGCAGACCTTCTCGGACCAGTGGTATCTGCGCTTCCTCACCAACGCGCGGTGGGTCGGCTCGCTGTGGAACTCGCTGCTCATCGCGCTGATGAGCTGCGTGGTCGCCACGGCCATGGGCTTTCTTGCCGCCTATGCGATGGTGCGCGGCGCGTTCTCGATGCGCAAGGCCGTCATGGCCCTGCTGCTGATGCCGCTGATCGTGCCGCACGTCGTCACGGCCATCGCGATCTACTTCATGTCGGCTCGCTTCAACCTTATTGGTTTCAAGCCGTGGATTGCCTTGGCCCATGCGGTGGTGGCGCTGCCCGTCGTGCTGATCATTCTCCAGTCAGCGCTGAAGGCGGTGGATCCGAACCTCGAGCGGGCGGCGATGATCTTCGGCTGCGGCCGGGCGGGCGTCTTCCGCCGCGTGATCCTGCCGCTCGTCACGCCAAGCGTGGTGTCGGCGCTGCTGTTCTCGTTCCTGATCTCCTTCGACGAGCTGGTCATCTCGCTGTTCCTGGCGGGTATCCGCTCCGAGACCCTTCCGGTCAGGATCTGGAACTCGCTGATGCTCGAGGTGGAGCCTACCATCGCGGCGGTGTCCACGCTGCTCATCGCGGCGACCTGCCTGGCGCTCGTCATCGAGTGGGGCATGCGACGCTACCAGGAGCACCGGTTCGGCGCGAAGGCATAACGGCGCCGGCCGGTTCCCCAACCCTTCCAGTGGGACCCAAATGCAATCGAACTATCCAAACCGCAGCGCTGACGTCGCTGTGATCGGCGCCGGCATCGTCGGGCTGTGCTCGGCGCTCTTTCTCCAGAAGCAGGGCCAGAAGGTCCTGCTCATTGATGCCCAGCCGCCTGGCACCGGTGCCTCCTACGGCAATGGCGGCATGCTTTCGGGCATGGCCTTCGCGCCCATGTCGATGCCCGGCATGGTGTGGCACGTGCCGCGGTGGCTGAGGGATCCGCTCGGGCCGCTCGCCGTCAGCCCGGGCTACTTGCCGAAGGCCCTGCCGTGGCTGGTGAAGTGGCTGCTGGCCTCGCAGATGGGCACCGTGCGCCAGGCGAGCCGCGCCAACCTGGCCCTCAATGAGCCGTGCCTCTCGCTCTATCGGGAGCTGCTGGGCGAGGAGCTCTTCGCCCGTTACATCCGCGTGAAGGGTTCTCTGCAGATCTGGGAGAGCGACACCATCACGGTCGGCCAGAAGATCGCCGCCGAGCTGCGCCGCGAGCTCGGCCAGGAAGCCGAGGAGATGACCGGCGACCAGCTGCGCGAGTTCATCCCCGCGCTCTCCCCGAAGGTGAGGCGTGGTCTCTATTTTCCGCGCAATGGCCACACCGTTGATCCCATCGGCCTGACGACGAGCCTCGCCGGGCTGTTCGTTGCCGCAGGCGGCACGATCCTGCACGAGAAGGTCATGAAGATCCTGCCTCAGGAGGGCGGGGGCGGTATCCTGATGACGAACGTGGCCAACCACACTGCGCCGCGCATCGTCATTGCCGGCGGTGCATGGAGCAAGGCCCTTGTCGAGCCGCTTGGCACGCGGCTGCCGCTCGAGACCGAGCGTGGCTACCACATGATCATGGAGGCGGATGCGGACATTGCCTGTCCGATCATCCACCAGGATCTCGGCTGCGGCGTGACGCCCATGAACGAGGGGCTGCGCTTCGGCGGCACCGTCGAGATCGCCGGGCTCGAGCGCGCGCCCAACGAGCAGCGGGCGAAGCTGTTCGCCGACAAGGCGCGGCGCTTCTTCCCCGACGTGGTGATGCGCGAGAAGCGGATCTGGATGGGCTTCCGCCCCTCGACGCCGAAGTCTGTGCCCATCATCGACGCCTTGCCCAACTGCCCGGGCATCTTCGTCGCGGTCGGCCACGGCCACTACGGCATGATCGGCGGGCCGGCGACGGGCCGCCTCGTGGCCGATCTCGTCCTGGGTCGCATACCCTTTGTCGATCGCGAGCCCTACAGGCTCGCCAACGCCTGAATGGCGCAAGACGTCAGGGGAGGGCCGGGGCGCATGCTCCGGCCCTTCTGTTTTGCGCTGGCGCTTTCGCGCCGTTTCGAGCCACCCCTTTCGGCATGGCCTTCGTCATGCCGCGGTAACTATCTGCGCGCGCCTTCCACCATCATTTGCACGGCCCGCGCCACGTGGTCGGGGTCGTCGTCGATGCGGTTCATCAGCAGGCGGAACCAGTTGAAGCCGAAATAGAGCTCGACGAGCGCCTCGACATTGTCGGGTGCGATCTCACCGCGCTCAACGGCCCGGTCGAAGACGATCTGCAGGCGGCACATGTGCTGGGCGACGAAGCGGTCTCGCAAGGCCGCGAGCGATGCAGGGTTGGTTTGCGCCTCGGCGATGAGGGCGCGGAAAGCGCCGCCGGAAGGCGTCGTGCGCCAGAAGGCCCAGAGGGCGTTGACGAGCGTGCGCAGGTCCCGCGCCAGCGAGCCCGTGTCGGGTATAGCGATGGTGGCGGCCTTGTCCGCCTGGTAGACGGCGATGAAGAGATCGGCCTTCGTCGGCCACCAGCGATAGATCGTCGGCTTGCCGGCCCCTGCGCGCCGCGCCACCTCGTCGATGGAAAAGCCGGCGTAACCTTTTTCCTGCAGAAGCGAGCGCGCGGCGGCGATCACCGCCGCCGCGCTCGCCGGGTTGCGCCTGGCGCCGATCGAGGTGCGGCGACCACTCGCGCCCATCGCGCTGGCCGGGGAGGGGACATTGCCGTCTTGCACAACGTCCGGTGTCGCCTCGTTCGGCGCGATGCCCGGCGGCGGATGAGGGGGACGGGACATGCAGCTCCTCCGACGTTCTTCGACACTTCTTCCACACCCTCTTAACATAACGAAACGGATCGTTTATATCTACGGACAAAACGATACGGATCGTTTTGTTTCCAATGGAGACGGTGCCGATGCCCACCGCTGCTTCTTCCTCCGTTGCTGCGCCCAGGCGGCCGTCGCGCCTCAGCTTCTCGCTCGCTCTCATTCCGGGGGCCTATGTGCTCATCACCGCCATCCTCTACGGCCTCGGCCCGCTGATGGAGGGGTGGCCCATCTTCCTGCGCACGGCTGTCATCGTGCCGCTGATGGTCTTCGGCATGGTCTATGGCGTCATCCCGCTCGTGCAGCGGCTGATGGCCGGCCGGCGCGGCGTCTGAGGGCTGCGGCTCCCACGCGGGCCGGCGGCTGGCCTGCGCGACTTGTCTTGCCGCGCGATTTGCGTCAAAGCCACGACGGGCCTGCGCCCGCAGGCCTTCGTGTCCTCCGGGCCAAAGGCCCTTATCGACGGGATCTGTCTTGCCGCTCGATGCCTCGTCCGTCACGGCGGTCGTCGTTTCCCACGATTCGGCCCATTGCCTGCCCGCCTGCCTGGCGGCCGTCGCGGCCTCGGGGGTGCAGGCCATCGTCGTCGACAATGCGAGCCGCGACGGTTCCGCAGATCTCGCAGAGCGTCTCGGCGCACGGGTGATCCGCAACGCCCGCAACGAGGGCTATGGCCGCGCCAACAACATCGGCGTGCGGGCCGCAACGAGCGAGTTCGTCCTCATCATCAATCCCGATCTGGTGCTCGATGCCGGCGCGGTCGATGCGCTTCTGGCCGCGGCGCAGCGCTATCCCGATGCCGGGCTCTACGCGCCGCGCATAGAGGAGCCTGACGGGCGCTTCTTCTTCCAGGCGCGCTCGCTGCTCTCGCCCTATCTGCACAATCCGTCCGGGCGCCTCGTCCTGCCGGAGGGGGACTGCTGTACACCCTTCCTGTCCGGGGCGGCACTGTTCTGCCGAAGGGAGACATTCCTTGCGCTCGGCGGCTTCGATGAGGCGATTTTCCTCTTTTACGAGGACGACGACCTGTGCCGGCGCATGGCCGATTCCGGCCGGGCACTGGTCCATGTCCATAACGCGCGGGCCATGCACGGGCGCGGCCGCTCCAGCGCGCCGCAGCCCGGCCGTATCTTCCGGTCCCGCTGGCACCAGGCCTGGTCGCGGGCCTATGTGTCGCGAAAGTACGGCCTGCCAGACCCCGCGCCCGGCATGTTTCTCGTCAACGCGCTCAAGGCAGCGGGCGCGTGCCTCACCTTCAACCGCCGCCTCATCGAGCGCTATGGCGGCTCGGCGGCCGGTGCGCTGGCGTGGCTCAGGGGCCGCTGCGCAACGACGAAACGGGAGGTTAGTCTGGAATAGTTGCATGGGGAGGGGGGCTCATGTCTCATTCCACCGCTTGGCTGCGGGCCGGCCCGACTATCGGCGCCGCCATGGCGCGGCCTTTCGACAATATCGGCGTCATCCGGCTCGCCCTCGCCCTGGCGGTTGTGGTCTCGCATGCCTTCGGCGTCAGCACCGGCAGTATCGCCAGCGAGCCGCTCATCAGGACGACGGGATTCACGCTTGGCGGGCATGCGGTCAACGGCTTCTTCGCCCTGTCGGGCTTTCTCGTGACCCTGAGCTTCATCCGCAACGGCGTCGCTGACTATGTCATCGCCCGCTTCTTGCGGATCGCGCCTGGCTTGGTGGCGGCGACGCTGTTCGTGGCGCTCGTCCTCGGCCCGGCGCTGACGAAGCTGCCGCTTGCCGACTATTTTGGCGGCGGCGGTGTTGGGCGCTTCGTCATGACAACGCTGACGGCCTTCAAGAGCAGCAACAGCCTGCCGGGTGTGTTTACGGACAATCCGTTGCCCTTTCCGCTGGCGACCGTGTGGACCCTCAAATACGAGACGCTCTGCTACGCGGCCGTCCTGCTGTTCGGCTTCGCCGGCGCCATCCGCTACCGCGCTGTGGTGCTGGGGCTTGTCGGCGGCCTCTTCGCCGCCACCGTCGGCCTTGAGATACTTGATCCCGACGCGCCCCAGGGCGTGCAGACGGCGCTGCGGCTGCCGCTGATCTTCGCCACGGGTGCGGCCCTCTGCCTCTACCGCGATGCTGTGCCGCTGTCGGCGCCGATTCTCGTCGTCCTTGCTGGGCTGACGTGGCTTTCTGCCGGCACCGGCGCCTGCAAGGCGCTGCTGTTCGTCACCACCGCCTATGCCGTCATCTGGCTCGGCTTCGCGCCCGGCCTGTCGCATCCGGCCCTGACGCTGAAATGGGACCTCTCCTACGGCGTCTATCTCTACGGCTGGCCGGTGCAGCAGACGGTCTACAGCCTCTTTCCCACCATGCCCCTTGCCGGACAGCTCGGTGCCTCCATCGTGCTGGCGATGTTGCTGGCCGGGCTTTCCTGGCTATTCATCGAGAAGCCGGCCCTGACGCTCAAGGCCCGGCTGCGGGCCCGGCGCGTGCGTTCGGCGCTGGCCTCCTGACCCGGAAAGGACCTTGCATGTGGATCGAGAAGCTGTGGCGGCGCTGGACCAATCCCCACAACCTCACGCGGATTTTCCACGCGCGTGAGGCCGCCCGCTACGGCTGGCAGATCGGCGACTACAGCTACGGCCGGCTGCGCGTACGGCGCTGGAGCGAGGGCGGACGCCTCGTCATCGGTCCCTACTGCTCCTTTGCCGACAACGTCACCATCTTCCTCGGCGGGAATCATCGCACGGACTGGGTCACGACCTATCCCTTCTCGGCCCTGCCGGAGCTGTGGCCGGAGGCCAGGGGCCTGCCGGCGGCAGAGACGACGCGCGGCGACGTCATCATCGGTGCCGACGTCTGGGTGGGCTCGGGCGCCACGATCCTCTCGGGCGTCACCGTCGGGCCCGGCGCAGTCATCGGCGCGCGGGCGGTGGTGGCCCGCGATGTGCCGGCTTATGCGGTCGTCGTCGGCAATCCAGCGCGCGTCGTGCGCCTCCGCTTCGACGAGGCGACCGTCGAGGCGCTGATTGCCGCCCGCTGGTGGGAGCGTCCGCGGGGGGAGCTGGTGCCGTTGCTGCCGCTTCTTCTCTCCGGCGATGCGGCCGGGCTGCTCGCCGCCCTTTCCGGGACGGGGAAAGGCGCCGCAGCTGGCAATTGAGGCTGGCTTGCGGCGGCGCGACCTGCTAGGCCGAATCCCCCCGTTCGGCCTGCTGACGATGCTTGACCGCTACTACGACACTGCCCGCACCGAAGTGCTGCCCTTCCTGCCTGCACGTGTCACGCGCCTGCTCGATGTCGGCTGCGGCACAGGAGCCACGACGCGGGCCGTGGCGAGCCGTCACGCCGTGGTGTGGAAGGGAGGCATCGAATATATGGATGCCGTCGCGACCCGGGCCGAGCCGCACTTCGACCGGCTGTGGCGGGGCGACGCCCAGGCGGTGGCCCTGGAGGCGGAGATCGCGCCGGGTTCGCTCGACCTCGTGCTATGCCTCGACGTGCTCGAGCACATGGCTGATCCTTGGACGATGGTGAAACGCCTGTCGGCCCTCGTCGCGCCGGGGGGGCGGCTTATCGTCTCGGTTCCCAATATCCGGCACTGGAGGTTCATCTGGCGGTTGCTGGCGAAAGGCGATTTCCGGTATCGCGATTCGGGGTTGCTGGACCGCACGCATCTGCGCTTCTTCGTCAAGGAGACGGCGGCGGAGCTGGCAACCGTGGGCGGTCTGCAACTCGTCGGCGTGCATTCGGTGCAGCGCTTTCGCTTTCCCGATGTGCGCTGGTTCCTGCTGATGCTCAGCTTCGGCCGGCTGGAGACCCTGCTCGCCAAGCAATGGCTCGTGGTGGCCGAGCGAAAACCGTGACTGGAGCTGGGCCGCAGGCGGCAGGCCCTAGGAGAGGATGGTATGGCGGACAATATCTCGCAGGATCTGAAATCTGGCGCGCTGTTCTACCACCGCAACCCGCGGCCCGGTAAGCTCGAGATCCAGCCTACCAAGCCCCTCGGCAACCAGCGCGACCTCGCGCTCGCCTATTCGCCCGGTGTGGCCGCCGCCTGTCTCGAGATCGTCGCCGATCCGGCCGAGGCCGCAACTGTCACTGCGCGGCAGAACCTCGTCGCCGTCGTCTCCAATGGCACGGCCGTGCTCGGCCTCGGCAACATCGGGCCGCTCGCCTCAAAGCCTGTGATGGAGGGCAAGGCCGTCCTCTTCAAGAAGTTCGCCGGCATCGATGTGTTCGACATCGAGATCGCGGAGACGGATGTCGACCGGCTGGTCGATGTGGTGGCGGCACTTGAGCCCACCTTCGGCGGCATCAACCTCGAGGACATCAAGGGGCCCGAGTGCTTCGAGGTCGAGGAGCGGCTGAAGGCCCGCATGAACATTCCCGTCTTCCACGACGATCAGCACGGGACGGCCATCATCGTCGGCGCGGCCGTGACCAACGCGCTCGAGCTCGCCGGCAAGAAGATCGGCGACGTCAAGATCGTCGCCTCCGGCGCGGGCGCGGCGGCCCTGGCCTGCCTCAACCTGCTCGTCTCGCTGGGGGCCAAGCGCGAGAACATCTGGGTCACCGATATCGAAGGCGTCGTCTATGAAGGTCGCGAGGTCCTGATGGACCGCTGGAAGGCGGTCTACGCGCAGAAGACCGACGCGCGCACGCTCGATGACGTGATCGGCGGTGCCGATGTGTTCCTCGGCCTGTCCGCCGGCGGCGTGCTGAAGCCTGAGATGGTGGCGAAGATGGCGGACAAGCCGCTCATCCTCGCGCTGGCCAACCCGGTCCCGGAGATCATGCCCGAGGAGGCGGTCGCGGTGCGCCCCGACGCCATGATCTGCACCGGCCGCTCGGACTATCCGAACCAGGTCAACAACGTCCTGTGCTTCCCCTATATCTTTCGCGGGGCGCTCGACGTGCATGCCTCCACCATCAACGAGGCCATGAAGGCCGCGGCAGTGGAGGCGATCGCGGCCCTTGCGCGCGAGACGCCCTCGGAGGTCGTCGCCCGCGCCTATGGCGGGGAGGCGCGCACCTTCGGCGCGGACTCGCTCATCCCCAGCCCGTTCGACCCGCGGCTCATCCTGCGCATCGCGCCTGCCGTGGCGAAGGCCGCGATGGATACGGGCGTCGCGCGCAAGCCGATTGAGGATCTCGAGGCCTACCGGGAATCGCTTGGCCGCTTCGTATTCCGTTCCGGCTTCATCATGAAGCCCGTGGTGGCGCAGGCGAAGACAGCCCCCAAGCGCGTCATCTATGCCGAGGGCGAGGACGAGCGCGTGCTGAGGGCGGCCCAGGCGGTGATCGAGGACGGCATCGCGCAGCCCATCCTCATCGGCCGTCCGGCCGTCGTCGAGACGCGGCTCAAGCGCTTCGGCCTTTCGATCCGCCCCGGCAAGGATTTCGAGCTCATCAACCCCGAGGACGATCCGCGCTACCGCGACTACGTCGCGACCTATCTCGACGTCGCCGGGCGCAAGGGTATCACGCCCGATGCGGCCAAGACGCTGGTGCGCACCAACACCACGGTCATCGCGGCGATCGCGGTGGTGCGGGGCGACGCGGACGCCATGTTGTGCGGGCTCGAGGGGCGCTTCCAGTCGCGCCTCAAACACATCCGCGACATCATCGGCCTCGCGCCCGGCGTGCGCGAGTTCTCGGCCATGAGCCTCGTCATCTCGTCGAAGGGGCACTATTTCCTCGCCGACACGCACGTGCGGCCGGACCCGAGCGCCGAGGAGATCGCCGAAATGACGATGCTCTGCGCCGAGCATGTGGCGCGCTTCGGCATCGAGCCGCACATCGCCCTGCTGTCGCATTCCGATTTCGGCTCGGCGGACACGCGCTCGGCCATCAAGATGCGCGAGGCACTGGCCCTGCTGCGCGACAGGGCGCCGCATCTGGAGGTTGACGGCGAGATGCAGGCCGACACGGCCATCTCGCAGGAGATCCGGGACCGCAAGCTGCCGTCGTCGCGGCTGAAGGGCGAGGCCAACGTGCTCATCATGCCCAATCTCGACGCCGCCAACATTGCCTTCCAGTTCACCAAGGTGCTGGCGGATGCGCTGCCGGTCGGGCCCATCCTGCTCGGGCCGGCGAAACCTGCGCATGTGCTGACGCCGACGGTGACGGCGCGCGGCATCGTCAACATGACGGCTGTTGCCGTTGTCGAGGCCCAGGCGGCGCAGCGCGAGCAGGCGACGGGCTGAAAACGAATGGAGCCGCGCCGGTCCCCGGCGCGGCTCGCTGTCCTTTCGGGCGCGTGCCCGGCTATTCGGCCTTCGCCTCGATGGTGACCTGCTGGAAGAGCGTCGCCGGCTCGCCGCCGGCGGCGGCGAAGTCGGCCAGGCCGAGGCCGGCTTCGTTGTTGGCGGTCGCCGTGATGCTGAGCGCGCCGGGCTTGGCGACGAAGCGCGATATCGCGTTGGCGAGCGTTCTGGCTCCTTCCGAATTGCCGAGCAGGGCCGGCACGATGACGGCGGCGCCCATGCCGTATTCCTTGCGCAGGTCGTCCGCCTTGCGCTTCGCCTTCTTCGCCTCCTGCTCGATGAAGCGCTCGAAGATGCCGGCGTTCTCGACGGCGAGTGACAGGCGCTTGGCCGTCGCAGCCATGAGGGCGACCTGCTGGACTGCCTCGTCGGACGAGAAGACGTCCTTCGTGATGTTGCCGAGGAGGCCCGAAACCGTCACGGTGCCCATGTCCTTGCCGCGCAGCGACAGGGTCTTGATGTCGAACTCCTGCCGGTCCGGCGACCAGGCACCATCGAAGGCGAAAGACAGGTCCAGCGCCTCGTAGCCCATGGCGCGCAGCTCCTTGAACCCGTCCTTGTCGGTTCCGGAGGGCAGGGCCATGGCGAAGCTGTCGACGCGCGCGCCGAACTCGGTGGGGATGTCGTCGACGAGATTGGCGGCCCTGAGGTCGATGGCGCCGACATTTATCCTGATCCACTCGTCGGTCTTGGCGGTGCGCTGCTTCTTGCCGCCCTCCGCCTCATCGCCGGTGGCCGGAACGTCGATGTCGATGGCCTCCAGGCGGGCGTGACCGATCAGGGGAACGAACTTCTGGATGTCGAGGTCATCGAGATCCGTGTCGGGCGCGGCGAGGGCCTCCTTCAGCCGCTCGACCATCGGCCGCCAGACCACTTCGGAGAAGCTCATGCCGCCGAAGCGGACGTTGGCATCGGGCGTGAGGAACCGCATGCCCGCGATGGAGAAGGCCGGGCCGGTCGCTTCAGCGCCCATGGCGATGCGCTCGATCTCGCCTTCAACCGGTTTGTCCTTCTCCTCGTCCTTGCCCCTGAAGGTGAAGCCGGACGCCTCGAAGCCGCCGATCTCGAAGGCCGTCATCATGTCGACGAGGCGCGTGAAGAAGGCCTTGCGCTCCGCCGGCGACAGTTTCTCGAAATCCTCGACCTTGCCGAGGGCCTCGATGGTGCCGAGCCAGGAATCGGCCGTGGGGCGCGCCTTGAAGTCGCGGCCGGTGATGCGCGCGATGCTAGCCTCGTTGCCCTTGGCGTCGCGTATGGTGAAGTTCTCGATGCTGAATGCGCCGTAGAGGCGCTTCGGCTCAGTGTCGTCAGGGCCAGCCTTCTCCCCGTAGACCCGGGCGACCTGCACCGTGTCGAAGTCGTCGACGGTGATGGGCCCCATCGTGCCGGTGCTGAGCCCTTCCTTCTTGCCGTCGATGCGCATTGTCACGCGCGGGATTGCGATGGCCGAGATGACGCCGGCCTTGATGTCGCGCATCTCGACGTCGTGATAGGTGACCGTCTGCTCGACCCCGCCGAGGGACTGCTCCATCGTCAGCTCGGGAATGCGCACCGTGCTCGCGGTGAGAGCCGCAAGGCGCTGAGACAGCGGCTGCGCTGCCGTCTTGTCGAAGATGCGGGCGATCGTCGCCTCGTCGAGGTCCGTGCCCGAAACGAGAAGGCGGGGGATGCGGATGGTCAGGCTGTCGAAGGCGACGGTGATGCCTTCCAGCGTCACATCGCCGGCGGCGAGGGCCGACGTCCCGAGAAAGCCGTGTCCCGGCAGCGAGATCCGGTCGACCGAGAGCGTCGCTCCCGACGCAGAAAGGTGCAGCCCCTTGACGGTAAGGGGGCCTGCGAGCGCTCCCGAGACGGCCTCGACCGTCCCGGCCGGCGCAAGCGTGCGCGAGAGCCGCCACGCCGCGATCTCATCTGCTACGGGCGAAGCGCCGACGAGAGCGATCGTCGCAGCGCCGGCAAGAAGAGTGTTTCTGTGCCTGCGGGCGCTGAGAACGGACCGGGCGGGTCGGAATGCGGACATCTTTGCATGCTCCTCATCAACGATGGCCCGTTCATCTAGAGGAGCAAGACTACCATCCGATGTGCGCCAGCGCAGCGCCGAGCACGCTCGCCTGCCGGCGCTGGCCGAACGGGCAGCTCCGCCCCGGGGATCAGAGCGAGAAGGACGTGCCGCAGCCGCACGAGGAGGTGGCGTGCGGGTTGTTGATCTTGAACGACTGGCCGATGAGATCGTCGACGAAATCGACGACCGAGCCGTCGATATATTGCAGGGAGATGGAATCGACCACGACGGTCGCCCCGTCCCGTTCCACGACCACGTCGTCCTCGTTGCGGTCGTGTGCGATGTCGAAGGCATACTGGAAGCCCGAGCAGCCGCCGCCGTTGACGCTGATGCGCAGCATGCTGCCCGGCGGCTCGCTCTTCAGCACCTCATTGATGCGCTTGGCGGCCCGTTCCGTCACCGTGATTGCCGACATGTCAGGCAAGATCCGTTCATATTTCGTGCCGCGAGGCTTGCCTCGCCATTCACTGAAAAGGTAAGTGCGGTGCGCGTCCGCCGCAACAGGGAGCCAGACATGCATGCGCACGGCGAGCGTTGGCGCGCACCCTACGCTTGCGATCCGGCGGCGAGCCGTGGCCGGCTGATCCGGGACGAGGCTTCGCCGACGCGCAGCGAGTTCCAGCGCGACCGCGACCGCATCATCCATTCCACCGCCTTCCGCCGTCTCAAGCACAAGACGCAGGTCTTCGTCTATCACGAGGGCGACCACTACCGCACGCGGCTGACTCATTCCCTCGAGGTCAGCCAGATCGCCCGCGCCATCGCCCGCTCACTCGGGCTCGACGAGGACCTCGCCGAGGCGCTCGCGCTGTCACACGACCTCGGCCACACGCCCTTCGGCCACACGGGCGAGGATGCGCTCGATGCCTGCATGGCGTCCTTCGGCGGCTTCGATCACAACGCCCAGGCGCTGCGCATCGTCACCAGGCTTGAGCGGCGCTACGCCACCTTCGACGGCCTCAACCTGACGTGGGAGACGCTGGAGGGGCTCGTCAAGCACAACGGCCCCCTCGTGGATGCTGAGGGCCGGCCCTTCGGCCGTTACGGCGAGCGCGGCGTGCCGGGTGCCATCGTGGAATACGACGAGCGCCACGACCTGTGGCTCTCGTCCCATGCGAGCGGCGAGGCGCAGGCGGCGGCCATTGCCGACGACATCGCCTACGATGCGCATGATATCGACGACGGCCTCCGGGCGGAGCTCTTCACGCTCGAGGATCTGCGGGAGGTGCCCTTCCTTGCCGAGCTGCTCGACGAGATCGCCGACCGTTATCCGGGCCTCGAGCGGCCGCGGGTCATCCACGAGCTGGTGCGGCGGGTCATTACCCGCTTCGTCGAGGACGTGATCATCGAGAGCAGCCGGCGCCTTGCGGACCTCGCGCCGGCCGATGCGGACGCCATCCGCCGGGCGAGGCTGCAGGTCATCGGCTTTTCGCCCGCGATGGCCGCGGCTGACGAGGCCATCAAGGGCTTCCTCTATCCCAACATGTATCGCCACCCGCGCGTGATGCGCATCAGGCGCGAGGCGGAGGCGGTGGTTCGCGATCTCTTCGGCAAGTTTCTGCGCGAGCCGGAACTGATGCCGGAGGAGTGGCGGCTTGACCGTGAGCGGGACGATGAGCCCCGCATTGCCCGGCGGGTCGCCGACTATATTGCCGGCATGACGGACGGCTACGCCCTGCAGGAGCATCGCCGCCTGTTTGACGCAACACCGGAATTGCGCTAGGGCGCCGCCTTCGGAAAGGGCGCCCCCGGCGCGGCTCATCTTGTCTCAAGGACGGCCATGAACATCTTCGACGCGTACCAGCGCCGCCTGACCGGCGCGATCGAGCGGCTCGTTGCCGCGGGCAAGCTGCCTGAAGGGCTCGATCTTTCTCGCGTCGTGGTCGAGCCGCCGCGCGATCCCGCCCACGGCGACCTCGCCACCAACGCTGCCATGGTGCTGGCCAAGCCCGCCGGCACCAATCCGCGCGCCCTTGCGGCTCTCATCGCCGGGGAGCTGGAGAAGGAGGAGGGCGTTACGGCCGTCGAGATCGCGGGGCCCGGCTTCATCAATCTGCGCCTCGCACCCACCGTCTACCAGGAGGTGCTGCGGGCGGTCGCCACCCTCGGCACCGACTTCGGCCGTGGAGCGCCGAAGAAGGGCAAACCCATCAACGTCGAATATGTCTCGGCCAATCCGACGGGGCCGATGCACGTCGGCCATGGCCGCGGTGCCGTCTTCGGTGATGCGCTCGCCGGGCTCCTCGCCTTCGCCGGCCACGAGGTGACGCGCGAATACTACATCAACGACGCGGGTGCGCAGGTGGAGGTTCTCGCCCGTTCCGCCTTCCTGCGCTATCGCGAGGCGCTGGGCGAGGATATCGGCGCCATTCCGGAGGGGCTCTATCCCGGCGACTATCTCAAGCCCGTCGGCGAGGCGCTCAAGGAGCGCTACGGCCGCAGCCTCCTCGACATGGGCGAGGCGGAATGGCTGCCCATCGTGCGCGATGTGGCTATCGACGCCATGATGGCGATGATCCGCGACGATCTTGCCGCGCTCGGCGTCGTCCACGATGTCTTCTTCTCCGAGCGCACGCTGCACGGCAAGAACGGCGGTGCCATTGCCGAAACCATCGAGAGCCTGCAGGAGCGCGGCTATGTCTACCGCGGGCGCGTTCCGCCGCCCAAGGGCCAGCTTCCCGAGGACTGGGAGGATCGCGAGCAGCTTCTCTTCCGCGCGACCGATGTCGGTGACGACATCGACCGGCCGCTGATGAAGTCGGACGGCAGCTACACCTATTTCGCCGCCGACGTCGCCTATATGCGCAACAAGTATGAGCGCGGCTTCCGCGAGCTTATCTACGTGCTCGGTGCCGATCACGGCGGCTACGTCAAGCGCCTGCAGGCGGTGGGCCGCGCCATCGGCGGCGACGCACTTGAGGTCGTTGTGCTCCTGTGCCAGCTCGTCAAGCTGCTGCGCGCCGGCGAGCCGGTGAAGATGTCCAAGCGGGCAGGGGATTTCGTCACCCTGCGGGAGGTCATCGACGAGGTGGGCCGCGACGCGGTGCGCTTCATGATGCTGTTCCGCAAGAACGATGCGCCGCTCGACTTCGACCTCGCCAAGGTGGTTGAGCAGTCGAAGGACAACCCCGTCTTCTATGTGCAGTATGCGCATGCGCGCTGCGCGTCGGTATTCCGGCAGGCGGCCGAGGCCTTCCCCGATCTTGATGTGCGCGGTTCGGCGCTCGCGGGTGCAGACCTCGCCATGCTGGACGATGCAGCAGAGATTGATCTCGTCAGGCAGATCGCGCAGTATCCGCGCGTGATCGAGAGTGCGGCGGCGTCGCACGAGCCGCATCGAGTGGCGTTCTACTTGCACGAGCTCGCCAGCGCCTTCCATAGCTTATGGAACCGCGGCAAGGAGTCACCCCAATTACGGTTTGTTAATCAAACCGACCGAAAGTCGACCTTGGCGAGGCTGGCGCTCGTGCATGCGGTGCGGTCGATCCTTGCGTCGGGACTTGCGGTGCTCGGTGTAGCCGCTCCCGAGGAGATGCGTTGAACGCGACCTGCGTCGCGCTGCCGTAGGCATGGGGGCCGGTGCGCGTCGACTGGTCGAGCGATCGGCGCGCTGGTCATGGTCTGCGTGCGGCTGCATGGGCGGTCGGCGCAAGGAGTGCGGACAAGGCCCATGAACGAAACAGCCAAATCACGCTTCCTGCTCGATCTCGACGATCTGGAGCGGCAGCTGCGCCAGCCGTCCCAGGATGAGCGCAGCTTCGGTCCCGCCCCCGGTTCCGGCGCTGCCCCCGGCTTCGGCAGTGGCCAGGGCTCCCGTGTCGACGACCCGCTGGCGGAGCTTGCGCGCATTGTCGGGCAGGAAGACCCGTTCCGCGACCTCTTCAACGCGCCGCCCCGACCGGCGGCGCCGCCGCGCACGGAGCCGGCCTTCGATTTCGGCGACGTGCCGCTGCGCGGCACCCAGCAGGACTTCTCCCGGCCCGACGGGCGTGCGCCCGATCCCTTCGAGGCCGCCTTCGAGAAGGCGTTGCTCGGGGACGAGCCGCTGCCGGCGGCCGGCGATGCGGCCAGGCGCTCCGACGATGACTTCCGGCCGGACGACTGGGACGCGCTCGCAGGCCGGCGCGCCGCGGAGCCGGAGCTGGCGGATGATGTGGAATATCCCCTGGTGCCGGTTAGTGCCTACGATCCGCGGTCGTTCGACCTCGACCAGGACTATGTCGATGAGAGCCGGGGTGACGATGATGGGGTCGATGAGGAGGCTGAGCCGGCGCGGCGCAGCCGCAAGGGGCTGATCGCCGTCGCGTCCGTTTTCGCCATGGCGGTAGCAGGCGTCGCCCTCGCGCTCAACTACACCGGCAGGGATGAGGCAGAGGGCGAGCCGCCCCTGATCAAGGCCGCCGCCGAGCCAGTGAAGGTCGCGCCGCAGAATCCGGGCGGAGTCGACATTCCCAACCAGAACAAGCAGATCTACGAGGGCAGCAATGCGGCGCGCAAGCCGGCGGACGCGAACGTCGTGCGCCAGTCTGAGCAGCCGGTCGACGTCAATGCGCTGCTGCGTGCCAATGCAGCCCGCGCCTCCCAGGGGCAGCCGAATCCCGATGACGTGCGCCTGACGCTGCCGGAAGGGCTGGAGCCGCCGAGCCAGACGATTCCGGGGCTCGGCGAGCCGCGGCGCGTCAAGACCGTCGCCGTGCGGCCCGACGGCAGTGTCATCGACGCCGGGCAGCCGGCTCCGGCGGAGGCTCCCGCTGGGGCGCAGCAGCCTGCCCCGCAGCCCGAGCCTGCGACCGAGACCGCGGCCGCGGCCGCGACGCCTTCGCCGCCCGAGCCCGCCCCGCAGATGGCGGCCGAGCCGCCGCGGCAGCCGGCGCAGCGCTCCGCGCCGCTTTCCATCGTACCGCAGGCCTCCCAGGCCCAGCCCCGACCTGCGCCGGCGCAGCCGGCGCGCGTGGCGGCGGCGGATCCGGTGGTGCCTGCGCCTGACACGCGTCCCGCCGTCGGAACGGCACCGCGCGGTGGCGATTTCGCGGTGCAGCTCGCTGCCCGGCCGACGGAGGCGTCAGCGCGCGAATCCTTCGCCCAGCTGCAGCGCCGCTATGCAGACCTCAGCGCCTACCAGCCGATCATCCGGAAGGCCCAGGTCGGCGAGCGCACCGTCTATCGCCTGCGCGTCGGCCCCATGAGCCGGGAGGAGGCGACGAACCTTTGCTCATCGCTGCAGGCCCAGGGGGGCGACTGCTTCGTGGCCCGCAACTGACGGAATGGCGCTTTCTCGTAATGTTTCAGGCGGCGGCCTACGGGTCGCCGCATCACTTTTGCGAGGGCCTTTTTCCACCGTCCGGATTGGGCTAGACCCGCCTGCATGATTATCCGCACTGCGATGAGAGACCGGACATGACGGCGATCAAGGCGTTCATCGCCGGCTGTGCCGGCCAGAGGCTCGACCCGGAGGAGGCGGCGTTCTTCCGTGAAGCCCAGCCCTGGGGCTTCATTCTGTTTCGGCGGAACGTCGAAACGCCGGACCAGGTGCGGCGGCTGACAGATGCCCTGCGCGAGAGCGTGGGGCGCGCCGATGCGCCGGTGCTGGTGGACCAGGAGGGCGGGCGTGTGCAGCGCCTCGGGCCGCCACACTGGCCGGCCTACCCGCCCGCCGCTGTCTTCGGACGCCTGCCGGCCAATGATTTCTTGCTGCGACGGGAGATGGCGCGTCTCGCGGCGCGGCTCATGGCGCACGACCTGCGGGCCGTCGGCATCACGGTGGACTGCATGCCGGTGCTCGACGTGCCCGTGCCGGGGGCCGACAGCGTCATCGGCGATCGGGCCTACGGGCGCGACGCCCGCGAGGTCGCGGTGCTGGGCCGCGCGGCCGCGGAGGGGCTTCTCGCCGGCGGAGTGCTGCCCGTCATCAAGCACGTGCCCGGCCACGGCCGCGGCAATGCCGACAGCCACCATGCCCTGCCGGTGGTGGAGGCCTCGCGGGAGGAGCTCGCCGCAAGCGATTTCCTGCCCTTCCGGGTGCTGGCGGATATGCCGCTCGCCATGTCGGCCCACATCGTCTACCGCGCCCTCGATCCGCGCCGGCCGGCGACGGTCTCGCGCCGCGTCATCGCGGAGGTGATCCGCGGCGAGATCGGCTTTTCCGGCCTGCTGATGAGCGACGACATCTCAATGAACGCGCTCGCCGGCACCATTGGCGAACGTGCTCGCGCTGCGAGCCGGGCCGGCTGCGACATCGTCCTGCACTGTAACGGCAAGCTCGACGAGATGAAGGCGGTGGCCGAGGCGGTGCCGACCCTGTCCGGCGCGGCGCGGGTGCGGGCGGCGGCGGCTCTAGCGCGCCTCGGGCACGAGCCGGAACCCTTCGATGTTGGGGAGGGGCGGGAGCGGCTGAAGTCCGTGCTTGCCATGGCGGGCGCCGGCGCCGAAACTTGATTCGGGCCCTGGGGGGGCTGCAAGACGGTTGATCGATGTCTGTTGCTGAACTGCCCTTCGAGGAGGTTGTCGAGCGCGGCACGAGCGAGCCGGCCCTGATCGTCGACGTCGATGGTTTCGAGGGGCCCCTCGATCTGCTGCTCGAGCTCGCACGCCGGCAGAAGGTCGACCTCGCGCGCATCTCGATCCTTGCCCTCGCCGAGCAGTACATAGCCTTCATCGAGGAGGCGCGCCGCCTTCGCCTCGAGCTTGCGGCGGACTATCTCGTCATGGCCGCCTGGCTCGCCTATCTCAAGTCCCGCCTGTTGCTGCCCGAGAAGCCGAAGGGGGACGAGCCGAGTGCTGCCGATCTCGCCAGCGCCCTGACCCTGCGCCTGCAGCGGCTCGAGGCCATTCGCGCCGCGGCGCAGCGGCTGTCTAATCTCGACCAGCTCGGCCGTGACGTCTTCGCCCGCGGGGCGCCGGAGCCGATTGCCGTGGTGACGCGCCCGACGTGGGACGCGACGCTCTACGACCTGCTCGACGCCTATGCCCGCCAGCGGCAGAAGGTGGCCAACGCGCGCGTGACGCTGCGCAAGCGCTTCGTCTGGTCGCTCGTTGAGGCGCGGGAGGCGCTGGAGCGGCTCGTCGGCAGCGCGCAGGACTGGACGATGCTGGACCATTATCTCGCGGCCTACATCGCGTCGCCGGGGATGCAGGCCACCGTCCGCGCCTCGGCACTGTCCGCAACCCTCGAGATGGTACGTGAGGGCGTGCTCGACGTGCGTCAGGACGGCGCCTTCCGGCCACTGTGGATCCGGCGTCGTGCCGAAAAGCACCGGTCCGGCGGCGAGGGGGGCGGGGCCGAATGAGCGCCAGCATTGAGCGCATCGACCGGCACGACGAGACGGCCGAAGCCTTCGTCCAGGCGCTGCGCATCGCCGAGGCCCTCATCTTCGCCTCCCGCGAGCCGGTGGATGAGGCAGCCATCGCCGAGCGGCTGCCAAAGGGCGTCGACGTCTCGGCCGTGCTCGACCGGCTGCAGCACCTCTATGCCGGGCGTGGCGTCAACCTGAGGCGGGTGGCGCAGGGCTGGATGTTCCGCACGGCCTCGGACCTGTCGTACCTTCTGGCGCGCGAGCTGGCGGAGCCGAAGAAGCTGTCGCGCGCAGCGCTGGAGACGCTGGCGATCATTGCCTATCACCAGCCCGTCACGCGCGCCGAGATCGAGGAGATTCGCGGCGTCGCTACCTCGCGCGGCACGCTCGACCTGCTGCTGGAGACCGGATGGGTGCGCCTGCGCGGCCGGCGCCGCACGCCCGGCCGGCCGGTGACCTACGGCACGACGCCGGCCTTCCTGACCCACTTTGGCCTCGAGAGCATCGACGACCTGCCCGGGCTTGACGAACTCAAGGGGGCAGGGTTCATCGAGGGGCGTCTGCCGTCCGGCTTCTCCGTGCCGGTGCCCAATGATGCGCCGGAACTGCGTGATGACGAGGATCCCCTGGAGGAGGATCTCTTCCTCCTGCGGGAGCCGGAAGAGGACGAGCCGCTGACTGACGGCGACCAGTGACGGATGCGTGATGAGCGACAGTACGATGCGTGAGCCGGTGCGGTGGCCCTGGCGGGAGTGGGGGCCGCGCGGCACGGCGGGGGCGAGCTTCCCGTCCTCGCTCAGCATCGAGGACGTGTATCAGTTCTACGGCGATGTGGCGGCACTCTCGGGCGTGACGCTGTCGGCGGAGCCGGGCGAGATTGTCGGGCTGCTCGGCCATTCGGGATGCGGCAAGACGACGCTGCTGCGCATCGCTGCCGGCATCGAGCGGCCGGCGGCCGGCCGGGTGGTGCTCGACGGGCGGGAGGTGGCCGGGCCGGATACTTTCGTGGAGCCGGAGGCGCGCGGCGTCGGCCTGATGTTCCAGGACTATGCCCTGTTTCCGCACCTGACTAACCTGCGCAATGTGATGTTCGGCCTGCGGCGTCTGCCGCCGGCGGAGGCAGAGAGGGTGGCCCGGCATGCGCTCTCCCGCGTCGGGCTCGAGCGTCATGCGGACGATTATCCCCACATGCTGTCAGGCGGTGAGCAGCAACGCGTCGCCCTGGCGCGGGCGGTGGCCCCGCGCCCCGGCATCCTGCTGATGGACGAGCCTTTCTCCAACCTCGACCGGCGCATGCGCGACGTGATCCGCGACGAGACGGTGGCGCTCATGCGTGAGACCGGGGCGACCGCCATCGTCGTGACGCACGACCCGGAGGAAGCGATGCGCATCGCCGACCGCATCGTGCTGATGCGCGGCGGCAAGGTGGAGCAGATCGGTACGGCGGAGGAGCTCTATCGTCGGCCGCGGACGCTGTTCGCGGCGCGATTCTTCTGCGACTTCAATGAATTGCCTGGTGATGTGAAAGCCGGACGTGTAACGACACCCCTGGGCACGTTCCCGGCGCCGGGCGTGCCCGACGGGCAGGCCGTCGTCTGCGTGCGTCCGCAGGGTGTCGCGCTAACCGTCCTGGACGAGGGCATACCAGGACGGATCACCATGCGGTGTTTCCTGGGGGAAGTCGACCTGCTGCACATCACGCTGGACGGGCTGGAAAGGCCCTTGCAGGCGCGCATTCGCAACGACGGGACGTTCCGCGAGGGGCAGGATGTGGGGGTGACGATCATTCCCGACGAAGTTCTTGTTTTCGCCGCGGGGGGAGCCTAGTTTCGGGGCGAAGTCGCAAAATGCGCCGAAGGGCGCGCGGGGACGCCGGGACGGCGTGGAGAAAAAGGTATGGGTGGCGCAAGCATCTGGCATTGGATTGTCGTCGGTCTGATCGTTTTGCTGCTTTTCGGTCGCGGCAAGATCTCAGAGATGATGGGTGACGTCGCGAAGGGCATCAAAGCCTTCAAGAAGGGCATGGCGGAGGACGACACTCCCGAGGCAGCGCCCGCGAGCGCGTCCGACAAGGGCAAGGTCATCGAGCACAAGGCGACGCCTGCAGCCGAGGTCGACGCGAAGTCGAGCGAGCGCAAGGTCGGTTGATCCGAGACAATCGCGTGTAGCCGGCCTGGACGGGGCGCCCGGGGCGTCCCGTCGGCTTCGTGACGCAGGTAACTGAGCGCGCCATGTTCGATATCGGTTGGAGCGAGCTTCTCATCATCGGGGCGGTTGCGCTCATCGTCATCGGCCCGCGCGACTTGCCGCGCACGCTGCGCGCCATCGGGCAGATGACGGCCAAGGTCCGTCGCATGGCCGGCGAGTTCCAGAGCCAGTTCAACGAGGCCATGCGGGAGGCCGAACTCGACGAGATCCGGCGCAACGTCGAGAGCGTCAAGGACGTGACCTCCGCCTTCGACAAGCCGTTCAACCCCATCGAGACAGCGCGGCGGGAAATCAAGAGCGCCATCGAGGGCGCGGGCACCGTCGCCAGGCAGGACGACGCTGCCACGAACGCCACGCCGGCCGCACCGGCGCCGGTCGATCTGCCGCCGCCGGAGCTGCCGCCTGCGCCCGATCCGGTCCAGTCGATCGCGGCTGCGCCGGCACCGGAACCTGCGCCGAACCCCGATCCGGCACCGAAACCCAGGCGCCGGACGAAGGCCGCTGTGGCCGACGGCGGCGCGCCGGCGGCCGGGGAGGCCAAGCCTGCCGCACCCTCCCGCAGGAGCCGGTCCAGTGCCGGGCCGAAGGCTGCTGACGGGCAGGAGGCGAAGCCTGTGACAACGAAGGCCCGGTCCACGGCATCGAGAAAGAAGACCGTCGCGTCTCCGGCTGACGGGGGCGAAGCATGAGCCAGGAAGACATCGACGCCACGCGCGCGCCGCTCATCGACCACCTGATCGAGCTGCGCTCGCGCCTCATCAAGTCGCTCATCGCCTTCCTGGCGATGTTCTTTCTCAGCTTCCTCTTCGCGAGGGAGATCTACAACGTCCTGATCTGGCCCTATGTCTTCGCGGCCGGGCCGGACGCGCAGGTCCAGCTCATCTACACGGCGCCGCTCGAATATCTGTTCACGCAGATCAAGATCGCCCTGTTCGGCGCGGCCTTCCTGTCGTTCCCGGTGGTGGCGGCGCAGATCTACATGTTCGTGGCGCCGGGCCTCTACAAGCACGAGCGCGAGGCCTTCCTGCCCTATCTCGTGGCGACGCCGGTCTTCTTCCTCATCGGCGCGGCGGTGGTCTTCTTCGTCGCCATGCCGATCGTGATGCGCTTTTCCATCGGCCAGCAGCAGGTGGCCGAGGCGGGGCAGGCGGCGATCACGCTTCTGCCGAAGGTGAGCGAGTACCTGTCGCTCATCATGACGCTGATCTTCGCCTTCGGCATCTGCTTCCAGCTTCCGGTCATCCTCACGCTGCTGGCGCGCGCCGGGCTGATCGACAGCGCCTTTCTGAAGGACAAGCGGCGCTACGCCATCGTGCTGGTCTTCGTGGTGGCCGCGGTCCTGACGCCGCCGGATGTCATCAGCCAGCTTGCCCTTGCCCTGCCGACGCTGCTCCTTTACGAGGCTTCCATCTTCTCGGTTCGGATGATCGAGAAGAAGCGCGCGGAAGCCGAGGCCGCGCGCGAGGCGACCTGACGGCTGATCCGGAAGGCCGCTGCCTTGACCTTCGGCCGGTCCGGATTGCCATGCACGATATCCGCTTCATTCGCGAGAATCCGAAAGCCTTTGACGAGGGCCTTGCGCGCCGTGGCCTCCCAGCCCAAGCGGAGGCCCTGATTGCGCTCGACGAGAAGCGCCGGTCCGTCATTTCCGAGCTGCAGGCCGCGCAGGAGCGGCGCAACGCCCTCTCGCGCGAGATCGGTGAGGCGAAGAAGGCCAGGGATGAGGCGCGGGCCCAGGCCCTGATGGCGGAGGTTGCCGCGCTCAAGGAGGCGATGCAGGCCGGCGAGGCTGCCGAGCGCAGGGCCATCGCCGAGCTTGAGGCTGCGCTCGCTGCCATCCCCAACCTGCCCAAGGCCGACGTACCGGACGGGCCGGACGAGACCGGCAATGTCGAGCGTCACCGGTATGGCGAAAAGCGCTCTTATGCTTTTGAGCCGAAAGAGCATTTTGATCTCGGCGAGGCGCTCGGCCAGATGGATTTCGAAACCGCGGCCAAGCTCTCGGGTGCCCGTTTCGTGGTGCTGAAGGGGCAGCTTGCCCGGCTTGAGCGCGCCATCGGCCAGTTCATGCTGGATGTCCACACGAGCGAGCACGGCTACACCGAGGTCAGCCCGCCGCTTCTCGTGCGGGACGACGCGGTTTATGGCGTCGGGCAGCTGCCGAAGTTTGAGGAGGATCTTTTCCGGACGACGGACGACCGCTGGCTGATCTCGACAGCCGAGGTGCCGCTGACGAACCTTGTCCGCGAATCGATCCTGTCCGAGGAGGAGCTGCCCAAGCGCTTCACGGCGCTGACGCCGTGCTTCCGCTCCGAGGCGGGCTCGGCCGGGCGCGACACGCGCGGCATGCTGCGGCAGCATCAGTTCTCCAAGGTCGAACTCGTGTCGATCACGACGCCGGAGGCGTCCGCGGACGAGCACGAGCGCATGCTCGCCGCTGCCGAGGCCGTGCTGAAGAAGCTGGACCTGCACTATCGCGTCGTGACGCTGTGCACTGGCGACATGGGCTTCGCCTCGCAGAAGACCTACGACATTGAAGTGTGGCTGCCGGGTCAGGGCGCCTACCGTGAAATCTCGTCCTGCTCGGTCTGCGGCGACTTCCAGGCCCGGCGCATGCGCGCCCGCTACCGGCCGAAGGATGCGAAGGAGCCGCGCTTCGTCCATACCCTGAACGGTTCCGGTACGGCTGTCGGGCGTGCGCTCATCGCCGTCATGGAGACATGGCAGAACGAGGATGGCTCCATCACCGTCCCTCCGGCGCTGGTGAGCTACATGGGCGGCGTTACGCGAATCGAGAGAGCGGGCTGACATGCGCATTCTGTTGACCAACGACGACGGCATCCACGCCCCTGGCCTCAAGGTGTTGGAGGAGATCGCGCGCGAGCTGTCGGACGACCTGTGGATTTTCGCGCCGGAGACGGACCAGAGCGGCGTCTCGCACTCGCTATCGCTCAACGATCCGCTGCGCCTGCGCATGGTCGACGAGCGCCGCTATGCCGTGAAGGGCACGCCGACGGATTGCGTCATCATGGGCCTGCGCCATGTGCTGAAGGACAATCCGCCCGATCTCATCCTGTCCGGCGTCAACCGCGGCCAGAACGTCGCCGAGGATGTGACCTACTCCGGCACCATCGCCGGGGCGATGGAGGGGACGCTGCTCGGCGTGCCGTCGATCGCGCTGTCGCAGGCCTACGGTTCCTACGGGCGCGCGGCCATTCCGTGGAACTGCGCCCGCACGCATGCGCCGGGCGTCATCCGTCGCCTCATCGAGGCGGGAATCGAGCCGGGCATCCTCGTCAACGTCAACTTCCCGGCCTGCGAGCCCTCGGAGGTGAAGGGCACGGCCGTGACGGTGCAGGGGCGGCGCGACCAGGCGCTCCTCAACATCGAGGAGCGGCACGACGGGCGCGGCAATCCCTACTACTGGCTGATCTTCGCCCGCGAGAAGCAGGAGGCCGGGGCCGGCACGGACCTGCGCGCCATCGCCGAGAACCGCATATCCATCACGCCGCTCGAGCTCGATCTGACGCACGAGCCGACTATGACGCGCTATGCGCGAATTTTTGGGTAAGACCGGCACCTTCGACGACGCGGACGACGACGCCGGGCCGATTACCGGCGCGGAGGAGACTGTCGCCTTCCTTCTGAGCCTCAGGGCCAAGGGCATCCGCGACACGGCTGTGCTGAGGGCGATGGAAGTGGTGCCGCGGGACCTCTTTGCCCCGAGGCGCTTCGCCGATCTTGCCCGCGCCGACGTGTCGCTGCCGCTGCCCTGTGGCCAGACCATGACGGCTCCCGGCATCATTGCCGCGATGCTGACGGCGCTCGCCGTGCAGCGGCACCACCGCGTGCTCGAGATCGGCACCGGCTCCGGCTATCTCTCGGCAGTTCTCGGCAATCTCGGGCGCGAGGTCATCTCCATCGAGCGGTTCCGCACGCTGGCGCTCGCGGCGGCCGAGCGGGTGGCTTCGCTCGGCATGCCACACGTGCGCATCATGCCCGGCGACGGCCTCGGCATCGGCAATCTCGGCGGTCCCTTCGACCGCGTCATCCTCAACGGCCTCGTTGCATCCGTGCCAGCGGCCCTCACATCGACCCTGCCTCCCGGAGGCCGTCTGGTGGCGGCGCGGGTCGTGGACGGGGTCTCGCGCATCGTCATGATCGAGCGCGGCGCCGACGGCGAGCTGGCGGAGACGCCGTTGCAGCCGGCGCGCATGCCGCCGCTCGTCCGCGGCCTTGCCCGTGCCCTTTGAGGCGGGGGAAAAGGCTTTCCCGCGTTGCCAGCCTTACCATGCGTGCGGCCCGCGGCCGGCATCGCAACGGTTGCTTAACCTGAATCTCTTTTAATCACCCTAGATGCGTTGCGTTCTCGTGGGTGGTTCAATGGGTCAGAGCGTTGTCAACGAGCAGTCGCGGCTCCTGGTGCGCCTCGCTGCTGTCAGCCTGGTGGCAGGCGTTGCGGCCGGCTGCAGCTCGGATGTGATGCGCTTCACGGATGATCCGTTCTCGAACCCCTTCAAGGATCCCGGCGTGACCGGCAGCATCCAGCCCTCGCCGCCGGCGCCCGTCGCAAGCCAGCCGCTGTCCTCGCCCGCCGTGGCCTCCACCTACCGGCCAGCGCAGTCCGTGCAGCAGGCAGCCTATGCAACGCCCCAGCCTGCGAGGGCGACCAGCGCGCCGCCCCCTGTCACCGGCAGCGCGAACGGCTGGACGGCCCAGGGCGGCACCCCCATCTACGTCGGCACCGGTGACACCCTCGCGAGCATCTCCGGCCGTTACGGAGTGCCCATGGCCGCCATTCTGGCCGCCAACGGCCTGACCAGCGCATCGCAGATCACCCCGGGGCGCCAGATCGTCATCCCCGTCTATAATCCCGGCGCGTCGTCCGTCGCTGCTGCGCCGCAGCCGGTGAAGGTGGCCGCTGCCGGCAATAGCGTGCCCGCGCCCGCCCCGGCGCCTGTGCCGCCGCGGGCCTCGCGTCCGGTCGTCCAGGCGGCTCCGCAGTCCGCGCCGGCCAGGCCGGCCGAGAAGCCGGTTCAGGTGGCAAAGCTCGAGCCCAAGGCCGAGCCGGCCAAGCAGGAGGTGAAGGCTGCGCCGGCGCCCGCGCCAGTCGAGGCCGCGAAACCGGCGGAAAAGGCGCCCGAGCCCACTCGGACGGCGAGCCTCAATCCATCGGAGGTCGCGGGCGGGCTCGAGTTCCGCTGGCCGGCGCGCGGCCGCGTCATCGCCGGCTTCGGTGGCAAGGGAGGCAACGAGGGCATCAACATCGCCCTGCCGGAGGGCACGCCCGTCAAGGCGGCTGAGAGCGGCACGGTGGCCTATGCCGGCAACGAGCTCAAGGGCTACGGCAATCTCATCCTCATCCGCCACGATAACGGCTGGGTGAGTGCCTATGCCCACAACAGCGAGCTGCTCGTGAAGCGCGGGGACACCGTGCGCCGTGGGCAGACGATCGCCAAGTCCGGGCAGACCGGCAACGTGTCCTCCCCGCAGCTCCACTTCGAGCTGCGGCGCGGCTCGAGCCCGGTCGACCCGATGCCGTATCTCGCGGGATTGTGAGAGGGACTCTTCGCGCCACGGCGCGATGATCAGGGACGAACGATCGGTACGCGTGAGACCCCGTACCGATCCCAGGAGGCGGGCCCGGCGTGTGCCGGGCCCGTTTTCCTTTGCTCAGGCGTCGAGTCGGCGGCCGAGCCGCCCGGCGAGATCCTGGATGAACTGCCAGGCCGTGCGGCCGGAGCGGGCGCCGCGCGTGGTCGCCCATTCGAGCGCCTCGGCACGCAGACGCTCCGGCTCGTAGTCGAGGCCGAAATGCGCAGCGTAGCCGTTGATCATGTCGAGATACTCGTCCTGGCTGCACTTGTGGAAGCCAAGCCACAGGCCGAAGCGGTCGGACAGGGAGACCTTCTCCTCCACGGCCTCACCCGGGTTGATGGCCGTCGAGCGCTCGTTCTCCATCATGTCGCGCGGCAGCAGGTGGCGACGGTTGGAGGTGGCGTAGAAGATGACGTTTTGCGGGCGTCCCTCGATGCCGCCTTCGAGCACAGCCTTCAGCGACTTGTAGGAGGTGTCGTCGGTGTCGAACGACAGGTCGTCGCAGAAGACGATGAACCGGTGCGGATCGGCCTTGAGCAGCGCCATCAGGGCCGGCAGGCTCTCGATGTCCTCGCGGTGGATCTCCACCAGCTTCAGCGGGCGGGCACCGTCGCCGGCCAGCCGCACGTTGGTCTCGGCGTGGATGGCCTTGACGAGGGAGGACTTGCCCATGCCGCGCGCGCCCCACAGCAGGGCGTTGTTGGCGGGCAGGCCGCGGGCGAAGCGCTCGGTGTTCTCCGCCAGCACGTCGCGCATGCGGTCGATGCCGCGCAGAAGGACGAGATCGACCCTGTTGACCTTCGGAACGGGGTCGAGTCGGGCCGGGGAGGGATGCCAGACGAAGGCGTCCGCCGCATCGAAATCGGGCGCCGTCGGGGCGGGCGGAGCGATTCTCTCGAGGGCGTCGGCGATCCGCGTCAGCGTCGCCAGCAGGGCGTCCGTGTTCGGGCTGTCGGTGGTCGGTTGTGCGGGCATTCCTCGGCCTGTCATTCCTCGTTAGACTTGTGCCTGCGTGCCCGCGGCGGCAGCCGGCGGCCGGCGCCGGACAAACGGCAGCGGCCACGCCGACGGACGGGTGATGTCGTGCCGTCGGCCGTCACCACGGGCGGTTTGCTTTCAGCGGGCTCATCGTTATAGTCCGCGCGCTCTAATAACCCTTTGCGCCGCATGCATGCCAGCGATGCGGTTTCTCGCCGGAGGTCCGTCAGTGATCACGCCAGCCTTCGCCCAGTCCGCCGGATCGGCCGGTGGGGGCGACATGCTCATCCAGCTCGTTCCGTTCATCCTCATCTTCGTCATCATGTGGTTCCTCATCATCCGTCCGCAGCAGCGGCGGGTGAAGGCCCACCAGGAGATGATCAAGAACGTGCGGCGCGGTGACACCGTCGTCACCTCCGGCGGTCTCGTCGCCAAGGTGACCAAGGTCGTGGACGACGGCGAGATCGAGGTGGAGATTGCCGAGGGCGTCAAGGCGCGCCTCGTCCGCGGCATGATCTCCGAGGTCCGTTCCAAGTCCGAGCCGGTCAAGACCGAGGCACCGAAGAGCTGATTGATATCGCGCGCGGCGCCGCCCACGGCCGCCGCGCCCCGCCCTGCGTCAAGGCTGTCCCATGCTGCGCTTCTCGACCACCAAGGTCGTCCTCATGCTCGCCGTCACGGTGTTCGTCTGCCTTCTGGCAGTGCCGAACCTGATGGCGCCTGATACCCGCAACGCCCTCCGCGAGGCCATTCCGGGCTGGGTGCCGTCGTGGCTCGTGCCGACGCAGGCCGTGGTGCTCGGCCTCGACCTGCAGGGCGGCTCGCACGTGCTGCTCGAGGTCGATTCGAACGATCTTGTGCGGTCGCAGGTGGCGACCCTGCGTGACGATGTGAGGCGGATCCTGCGCGAGACGCGCGTTGCGCCGCAGGGCGGCATCGTGGCGATGCCGCGCGGCGTGCAGCTGCGCTTCGCCAGCGAGGCCGACCGCGACAAGGTGCTGCCACGGCTTCGGGAGCTGTCGCAGCCCATCGGCAACGCCATCCTCGGCCAGACGGGCGAGCGCAACATCGACATCACGACGAACGGGGACACCGTCCAGCTCACGCTGAGCCAGGCGGGCATCGACGAGCGGGTGCGCCGCGCCGTCGACCAGGCCATCGAGGTGCTGCGTCGCCGCGTCGACGCGCTCGGCACGACGGAGCCGAACATCCAGCGCCAGGGCGCCAACCGCATCCTGGTGCAGATGCCGGGTCTGCAGGATCCGCAGCGCCTCAAGGAGATCCTCGGCCGCACCGCCAAGCTCCAGTTCCGTTTCGTGGCTGATGCCGGCGCCAATCCTTCCGACGTGGAGATGATGCCCTCGCGCGACAGCGGGGGGCAGATGATGCCCGTCGAGCGCCGCGTCATCGTCGAGGGCGAAGACCTCACCGACGCGCAGCCGGCCTTCGACCAGCGGACGGGCGAGCCCATTGTCAACTTCCGCTTCAATGTGCGCGGTGCCCAGCGCTTCGGCCAGGCCACGACGGAGAACGTCGGCCGTCCGCTCGCCATCGTGCTCGACAACGAGGTCATCTCGGCGCCGCGCATCCTGCAGCCCATCACCGGCGGCTCGGGCCAGATCTCGGGCAACTTCACGGTGGAGCAGGCGAACAACCTCGCCATCCTGCTGCGCGCTGGCGCGCTGCCGGCCAAGCTCACCATTGTTGAGGAGCGCACGGTCGGCCCTGGCCTCGGCCAGGACTCCATCGAGGCCGGCAAGATGGCCGCCATCGTCGGCACCGTGCTCGTCGCGGTCTTCATGATCGCGAGCTACGGCATCTTCGGCCTCATCGCCGACCTTGCCGTGCTTATCAACGTCATCATGATCATCGGCCTTCTGTCTGCCCTCGGAGCCACGCTGACGCTGCCCGGCATCGCCGGCATCGTGCTGACGGTGGGCATGGCGGTGGACTCGAACGTGCTGATCTACGAACGCATCCGCGAGGAGAAGCGAGCGGGACGCTCGGTGATCTCGGCCCTCGACGCCGGTTTCAGCCGGGCGCTGTCCACCATCATAGACTCCAACATCACCACGCTGATCGCGGGCGTCGTTCTGTTCCTGCTCGGATCGGGGCCGGTGCGCGGCTTCGCCGTCACGCTGTCTATTGGCATCGTGACGACGGTCTTCACGGCTTTCACCCTGACGCGGCTGATGACGGCGCTGTGGTTCCGCACCGTGCGTCCCACGACGATCCCGCTTTGATCTGCTGCAGCGAGTGACGAAACCATGCGTCTTCTGCGCCTTGTCCCGGACGATACCAAATTCGGCTTCATGCAGTATCGCCGGGTCAGCTTTCCGCTGTCCGCGATTCTGTCCATCCTGACGGTCGTCCTGTTCTTCACCGTCGGCATGAACTTCGGCATCGACTTCCGCGGCGGTACGCTCATCGAGCTGCAGGCCAAGAGCGGGGAGGCCGATCTTGCCGCCATCCGCGCGAAGGCCGGCTCGCTCGGCTTCGGCGATGTCGAGGTGCAGACCTTCGGCGGGCCCGACCAGGTGCTCATGCGCTTCGGCCTGCAGGGAGACAGCGAGCAGGCCCAGCAGTCGCTGGTCAGCGCAGCGCGCGGTGCGTTCGAGACCGACTACGACTTCCGCCGCATCGAGGTGGTCGGTCCGCGCGTGTCGGGCGAGCTCGTCCAGTCGGGCACGCTCGGCGTCGTCGTGGCTGTCATCGGCGTGCTCATCTACCTGTGGTTCCGCTTCGAGTGGCAGTTCGCCGTCGGCGCCGTCATCGCGACCCTGCACGATCTCGTCCTGACCATCGGCTTCTTCGCGCTGACGCAGATCGAGTTCAACATGACCTCGATCGCGGCCATCCTCACCATCGTCGGCTATTCGCTGAACGACACCGTCGTCGTGTACGACCGCATCCGCGAGATGATGCGCAAGTACAAGCGCCTTTCGATCGCGGACATGATCGACGTTGCCATCAACTCGACCCTGTCGCGCACCGTGATGACGTCCGTGACGACCTTTCTCGCGCTGCTCGCCCTCGCCATCTATGGTGGCACGGTGATCGAGAGCTTCTCGTATGCGATGATCTTCGGCGTCGTCATCGGCACCTATTCGTCGATCTTTATCGCCGCCCCGGTGCTCATCTACCTCGGCGCGCAGATGGGCAGCGAGAGCGAGGCCGGTGAGAAGGCGCAGGCGGCGGCGCAGCGCTCGGCTCCCTGAGCGGGAGGATGGTGATGGCCGGACCGCGCTATGACGGCTTCGTACCGGGACGTCACCAGATCGACGCCTACGGCAACGGCGGCTTTCGCTTCGCCGACATGTCGCACAAGGGCTCGATCCTGGCGCTGCCATCGGGGATCAAGGCCTGGGAGGCGACGTCGGCGCAGAACCTCGGCCCCGCCGATTTCCTCCCGGTGCGGGCGGAGGCCGACGACATCGAGCTGCTGATCGTCGGCACCGGTACGGAACTTGTGCCGCTGGGCGAGCACTTGCGCTGGCACCTGCGCGAGCTGCGCATCGCCGTCGAGGTGATGCCGACTGGCGCGGCCGCCCGCACCTACAACGTCCTGGTCGCCGAGGGGCGCAAGGTCGCCGCGGCGCTCATCGCCGTCGCGTAACCCGTCGCGCAGCACGGAAAGGGAGCTGCCGTGAACGACGCCGCCGGGCCGAATACAGACGCCTTTGCCTATTGCGCCGGCGAGGTGCGCCGTCACGACCCGGACCGTTTCTTCGCCACCCTGTTCGCGCCGGCCGAGAAGCGGCCCTATCTGCACGCGCTCTATGCGTTCAATCTGGAGATCGCTCGCGTGCGGGAGGTGGTGAGCGACCCGATGCCGGGCGAGGTGCGTCTGCAATGGTGGCGCGACGAGCTCGAGGGAAGGGCGCGTGGTGACGCGCTGGGCCATCCGGTCGCTGCTGCGCTGCGGGAGACCGTCACCCGTTTTGGCCTGCCCGTCGGGGCGCTCATGGCGCTCATCGATGCGCGCAGCTTCGATCTCTACGAAGATCCGATGCCGAGCCTCGTCGATCTCGAGGGCTATTGCGGCGAGACTGCCTCGGCGCTGTTCCGCCTGGCATCCCTGATCCTCGCCGACAGCGGTGAGGTCGGGCCGGCCGATGCGGCGGGACATGCCGGCGTCGCCTATGGCATCACCATGCTGCTGCGCGCCTTTCCGTGGCATGCGGCGCGCGGCCAGCTCTACCTGCCGGCGGATATTCTCTCGCGCCATGGACTTTCGCGCGAGGAGGCGCTGTCGAGGGAAGAGGCGGCGCGACTCGCCCCCGTGCTGGCCGAGATGCGCGCCATCGCCGAGGACCACCGGCGGAAGGCACTCGCCTTCATCGCCGAGACTCCGGCAGTTGTGCGCCCCGCCTTCCTGCCGCTGGCCATCGTCGCTCCCTACCTTGCGCGGATGAAGCGGCGCTACGATCCCTTCTGCGACGTTGTGGAGGTGGCACAGTGGCGCCGTCAGTGGGCGCTGTGGCGCCTCGCGCGGCGGCTCTGAACGCAGGCAGTCCCTATTCCGCGGCGTGGCGGGCCTGCCCCTCGAGCCAGGCGGCGAGGTCTGCCCGCGCACGGTCGGTGAGGGCCTTTTTCTTGGCGAGTGCCTTGTCCTTGCCGCGCAGCCGGCGACCGTCCGCCCCCTTCGGCTCCGCTTCGAGCGGCGGGAAGAGGCCGAAGTTGATGTTCATCGGCTGGTAGGACTGCGGGCCGCCGTCGATGGTGCTGATGTGGCCGCCCGTGATGTGGTTGAGCAGCGCACCGAGTGCTGTCGTCGCCGGCGGCGGCGTGAGCGGCTCGCCGAGTCGCTCGGCCGCCGCGAAGCGCCCGGCGAGAAGGCCTATGGCGGCACTTTCCACATAGCCCTCGCAGCCGGTGATCTGGCCGGCGAAGCGAAGGCGCGGTTCGGCCCTGAGGCGCAGGGTGCCGTCAAGCAGGCGGGGCGAGTTGATGAAGGTGTTGCGGTGCAGGCCGCCGAGGCGGGCGAACTCCGCATTCTCCAGCCCCGGAATCATGCGGAAGATGCGGACCTGCTCAGAGTACTTCAGCTTGGTCTGGAAACCGACCATGTTGAACAGCGTGCCGAGGGCATTGTCCTGCCGCAGCTGCACCACCGCGTAGGGGCGCTCGTCGGGCTTGTGCGGGTTGGTGAGGCCCACCGGCTTCATGGGACCATAGCGCAGCGTCTCGCGGCCGCGCTCGGCCATCACCTCGATAGGCAGGCAGCCGTCGAAATAGGGCGTGTCCTTCTCCCACTCGCGGAACGCGGTCTTCTCGCCGGCGAGAAGCGCATCGACGAAAGCCTCGTACTGCTCCCGCGTCATGGGGCAGTTGAGGTAGTCGGCGCCGGTGCCGCCGGGGCCGGCCTTGTCGTAGCGCGACTGCGCCCAGGCGACCGACATGTCGATGCTGTCGCGATAGACGATGGGGGCGATCGCATCGAAGAAGGCGAGCTCGCCCTCGCCGGTGAGGCTGCGCACGGCCTCGGCGAGCGCGGGTGAGGTGAGGGGGCCGGTGGCGATGATGACGCTGTCCCAGTCCGCCGGCGGCAGGCCGGCGACTTCCTCGCGCACGATGGTGATGAGCGGATGCGTGGAGAGCGCCTCGCTGACGGCGGCGGAGAATCCGTCACGGTCGACGGCGAGCGCGCCGCCCGCCGGCACCTGGTGGGCATCCCCCTTGGCCATGATGAGGGAGCCGAGCGCCCGCATCTCCTGGTGCAGCAGGCCGACGGCGTTGCTTTCGGCGTCGTCGGAGCGGAAGGAATTGGAGCAGACGAGCTCCGCCAGGCCCTCGGTCTTGTGGGCCGGCGTCATGCGCACGGGGCGCATCTCGTGCAGGATGACGGGCACGCCGCGCGAGGCGAGCTGCCAGGCGGCCTCCGAGCCGGCGAGGCCGCCGCCGACGACATGGACAGGTGCGATCTTGGTCATGCCGCCTATGTGTCCGCAGGCCGGGCCCGCGTCAAGGCGCGCCGGGGGCAGACCCGGAAAACACGAACGCCCGCTGGCGGCGGGCGTTCCGAGCAAACAGTCCGGTGGATGGCGCAGCGGGCGGAGAAGCCGCAGCGCTCACCCTCAGACGGCAGCGTGCTTCTTCGCGACGAAGGGAATGTCCCAGCGCGAGATGCCGAGGTCGTTGAGCTCCCGGTCGGTCAGACGCGACAGCTCACGGACGGTCTCGCGGTAGCGAAGGTACGCCTTGATCCTGGCAAGGATGTAAGAAACGAACATGGGGCTCTCTCCTGTTCTTGCGGTCGCAACATGCTCGTTGCGCCGAACCGGACACACACTAGTTGTTGCGGTGCAGCATATAAGTGCGGCAACGCACATTGAGGAGAGGCAAGTTTGTATGTCAGCCCCGCGTCACCTGCATAACACGGCGGCAGTCGTGCCACAATTCGGGCACCGTTATGCTCCCGATGTGGGCAAAAGGGCGCTCCAGGTCTATTCCGCGGCCTGTTTGCGGTTGCGAAGGGGGCGCCGCGCCAGGACCTCGGCAAGGAAGCGTCCGGTGTGGCTTGCAGGCACCTTGCAGATCGCCTCGGGCGGGCCTTCGGCCACGATGGTACCGCCGCCGTCGCCACCCTCCGGGCCCATGTCGATCACCCAGTCGGCCGTCTTGATGACCTCGAGGTTGTGCTCGATGACAACGACGGTATTGCCCTGGTCAACGAGCTCGTGCAGCACCTCGAGCAGCTTGGCCACGTCGTGGAAGTGCAGGCCCGTCGTCGGCTCGTCGAGGATGTAGAGCGTGCGGCCGGTGGCGCGCTTCGATAGTTCCTTGGCCAGCTTGACACGCTGGGCCTCGCCGCCCGACAGGGTCGTGGCCTGCTGGCCGACCTTGACATAGTCGAGCCCCACGCGGGCCAGCGTCTCCATCTTGTCCCGGATGGCGGGTACCGCCTTGAACAGTTCCTTCGCCTCCTCGACGGTCATGTCGAGCACGTCGGCGATGGACTTCTCGCGGTACTTTACCTCCAGCGTCTCGCGGTCGTAGCGCTTGCCCTTGCACACGTCGCAGGTGACGTAGACGTCGGGCAGGAAGTGCATCTCGATCTTGATGACGCCGTCGCCCTGGCAGGCTTCGCAGCGCCCGCCCTTGACATTGAAGGAGAAGCGCCCCGGCTGGTAGCCGCGCGCCTTTGCCTCGGGCAATCCCGCGAACCACTCGCGGATCGGCGTGAAGGCGCCGGTGTAGGTCGCCGGGTTCGAGCGCGGTGTGCGGCCGATGGGCGACTGGTCGATGTCGATGACCTTGTCGAGATGCTCCAGCCCCTCGATGGCATCGAAGGGGGCGGGATGCTCGATGGCGCCGTTGAGGCGTCGCGCCACTGCCTTGTAGAGCGTGTCGATGACGAGGGTGGACTTGCCGCCGCCGGACACGCCTGTGACGCAGGTGAAGAGGCCCAGAGGCACGTTCACCGTCACGTTCTTGAGGTTGTTGCCGCGGGCGCCGACGAGCCGGAGCATCCGGCTCTTCTGCGGCTTGCGCCGCTTCTCCGGCACAGGTACGGACAGACGCCCGCTCAGATACTGCCCTGTCAGCGAGTTGGGGTTGGCGATGATCTCCTCGGGCGTGCCCTGGGCGACGATCTGCCCGCCGTGTATGCCGGCGCCGGGCCCCACGTCCACCACATGATCCGCCGACAGGATCGCGTCCTCGTCATGCTCGACGACGATGACGGAATTGCCGAGGTCGCGCAGGCGGCGCAGCGTGGCGAGGAGCCGCTCGTTGTCGCGCTGGTGCAGGCCGATGGAGGGCTCGTCGAGCACATAGAGCACGCCCGTCAGGCCGGAGCCGATCTGCGAGGCGAGTCGGATGCGCTGGCTCTCGCCGCCCGACAGCGAGCCCGAGTTGCGGGAGAGGGTCAGATAGTCGAGGCCGACGTCGAGCAGGAAGGTCAGGCGCTCGCGAATTTCCTTGAGGATGCGTCCGGCGATCTCGTTCTGCTTGTCGGTCAGCTTGCCGGGCAGGGCCTCGAACCACTTGCGTGCGTCGGCGACGGACATCTGCGCCACCTCGCCGATGTGCAGCCCGTCGATCTTCACCGCCAGGGCCTCGGGCTTGAGGCGGTGCCCCCCGCAGGCGCCGCAGGGCGTCTCCGACATGAAGCGGCCGATCTCCTCGCGCGCCCAGTCGCTCTCCGTCTCCTTCCAGCGGCGCTCGAGGTTGTTGACGACGCCCTCGAAAGGCTTCTTCACCTCGTAGGAGCGCAGGCCGTCGTCATAGGCGAAACGCACGGCCTCGTCGCCCGTGCCGTAGAGGATAACGTCGCGCGCCTTCTGGGGCAGCTCCTCCCAGGGCACGGTGAGGGAGAAGCCGAAGTGCTTCGCCAGCGCCTCGAGCGTCTGGCCATAGTAGGGCGAGGTGGACTTCGCCCACGGCGCGATGGCGCCGCCGCGCAGCGTCAGCCGTCTGTCCGGCACGACGAGGTCGGGGTCAATCTGCATCTCGTGGCCGATGCCACCGCAGACCGGGCAGGCGCCGAACGGGTTGTTGAAGGAGAAGAGCCGCGGCTCGATTTCGGGGATGGTGAAGCCCGAGACGGGGCAGGCGAAACGGGAGGAGAAGACGAGGCGCCTGGGTTGGCCCTTTTCGTCCTTCTCGTCGGCGAATTCCATCACGGCGATGCCGTCCGCGAGCTCGAGTGCGGTCTCGAGCGACTCCGACAGGCGCGCTGCGATGTCACGGCGCACCACGAGGCGATCGACCACCACGTCGATGTCGTGCTTGAGCTTTTTGTCGAGGGTCGGCGCCTCGGCAATCTCGTAGAACTCGCCGTCGATCTTCACGCGCTGGAAGCCGCGCTTCATGAAATCGGCGAGCTCCTTGCGGTACTCGCCCTTGCGCCCGCGCACGACGGGGGCGAGGAGGTAGAGGCGGGTCTTCTCCGGCAGTGCGAGCACCCGGTCGACCATCTGGCTCACCGTCTGGCTCTCGATCGGCAGGCCGGTGGCCGGGGAGTAGGGCACGCCCACGCGCGCCCACAACAGGCGCATGTAGTCGTAGATCTCGGTGACAGTGCCGACAGTGGAACGCGGGTTCTTTGAGGTCGTCTTCTGCTCGATGGAGATGGCCGGCGAAAGGCCGTCGATCTGGTCGACGTCCGGTTTCTGCATCATCTCCAGGAACTGGCGGGCATAGGCCGACAGGGATTCCACGTAGCGGCGCTGGCCCTCGGCGTAGATCGTGTCGAAGGCGAGCGACGACTTGCCGGAGCCGGACAGGCCCGTGAAGACGACGAGCTTGTCGCGCGGAATGGTGAGGTCGACGTTCTTGAGGTTATGCTCGCGCGCCCCGCGGATCGTGATGGTGCGGGTGGCGGCCGCCTCCGCGGCATGGTCGAAGAGATCGTCGATGGAAGCCATGGGTCCACAAACCGGCTGAGCTGCGCCGAAGCCTCGACGCCGCAGGAAAAGCTGCTGTCACCGCATCACGTGCGGGGTCCCTGAAGCCGTCCTCAGGGGAGTGCGCCGCCACATCCCCGGAAACGACAGTCGTCGGACCCGTGAGCCAACCCGATATAGTGCGCCTTGCGCCAATTGCCCACTGGAGCAGATCGCCGCCGGCGGGCGCGGCCGCCGCGGCCCGGCCGGCGCCGTCGTAACGGGCAGCTTGCGCGCCGCGAGTCGGAGCGGTAAGAACATACCAAGAACAACTGGGCATGCAACTGTGGACAAGCCGCCGCGGGGACCGTCCGGCGCTATCAGGCGTCGGGTCGGCTCTGGTTTATGGTCGGTGGAGAGAAGATCGGAGGTGCAGGTATGGCCGGCAGCGTCAACAAGGTGATCCTCATCGGCAATCTGGGACGCGACCCGGAAGTGCGCACGTTCCAGAACGGCGGCCGTGTCTGCAACCTGCGCGTCGCGACATCCGAGACCTGGCGCGACAAGGCGACCGGAGAGCGGCGCGAGAAGACCGAATGGCACTCGGTCGTCATCTTCAACGAGCACCTGCTGCGCGTGGCCGAGCAGTATCTCAAGAAGGGCTCGAAGGTTTACATCGAGGGCCAGCTCGAGACCCGCAAGGCGACGGACGCCTCGGGTGCCGAGCGCTATTTCACCGAGGTCGTGCTTCGCCCCTACCGCGGCGAGCTTACCATCCTCGACAGCCGTGGTGGCGGCGGCGAAATCGTTGACGACGAGGGTGGCTTCGGCGGCTCGCGCGGCTCAGACTTCGGCCGCGCCTCGCCGATGGAGCGCAGGCCGGCGGCATCGGGTGGCGGTGGCGGCTACGCGGGCGATCTCGACGACGATATCCCGTTCTGATAGCAAGGATTCCACGGAAGTTCGGGCGACGGAGGCATCCGTCGCCCGTATCGTGTGGGGCTGGGGACGGCGATGACGAGCGAGTTCGACACGGATGCGATGGTGGCGGGCCTGTCGCGCTGGGTACTGGAGGAGAGCCCGACCCGGGATGCTGCTGCGATCAACCGCATGATCGACCTCGTCGCCGCCGAGGTCGAGGGGCTGCCGATCGCGGTCGAGCGGCTGCCCGGCAGGCAGGGGCTCGGCGACACGCTCGTCATGCGTGCCGGCCCTCGCACGGATGCCAAGGGTATCCTCGTCATGTCGCATGTCGACACCGTCCACCCGAAGGGCACCATCGACGGGCCTTTGCCGCTGCGCCGCGACGGGGACAGGCTCTACGGGCCTGGCGTCTATGACATGAAGGGTGGTGCCTATCTGGCGCTCGAGGCCTTCAAGCGCGTGGCCGTGGCGGGATCGGCGCAGCTGCCGATCACCTTCCTGTTCACGCCCGACGAGGAGATCGGCAGCCCGACGACGCGCGAGATCATCGAGGACGAGGGCCGCCGGGCATCCTATGCGCTGGTGACGGAGCCGGCGCGCGACGGCGGCAAGATCGTCACCGCCCGCAAGGGGGTGGGGCGCTTCGACGTGCGCGTCGAGGGGCGGCCGGCCCATTCGGGCACCAGCCACCAGCTCGGCCGCAGCGCCATCCGCGAGGCGGCGCGGCAGATCCTCGATATCGAGGCGATGACCGATTACGGACGCGGCATCACGACCACGGTCGGGCTCGTCTCTGGCGGCACGGCGGCCAACGTCATTCCGCACTTCACCTATTTCTCAGTCGATCTCAGGGTCATCAACGAGGCCGACGGCGTCGCGGCCAGCGAGAAAATCCTGTCCCTGAAGCCCTATGATCCGGACGTGAAGCTCACGGTCACCGGCGGCATGAACCGCCCGGCCTACGTGAAGACTGACGAGATCGCCCGGCTGCTCGCCCATGCGCAGCAGCTCGCCGCCGACATCGGCTTCGAGCTCGTCGATTCGCCGATGACCGGCGGCGGCAGCGACGGCAACTTCACCGCCGCGCTCGGTGTGCCGACCCTCGATGGCCTCGGCATCGACGGCGACGGAGCGCACACGCTGCAGGAATACGGCCTCATCTCCTCGCTCGCGCCGCGCGCCAGGCTGATGCAGCGCCTGCTCGAGACGCTGGCCTGACGACCTTCTTCCGGCAGGCTTCGGGCAAGCTTCGCCCTGCAGTTTCCTCCGCGATGCGGCTTCACTCCCGTCGGCCTGCCCGGCGGGCTCTTGTTGCGTGCCTGATGGAGGCGTTCGGGCGCGCCGGGTGACAGCTTGGGGCGAAACGTCTGAGAATGGACGCGGATCGGGCACTGAAGCGCACGGCCGGGCAAGCTGCCCGCCAGAAGCTGGAGGACGAAATCGCCCTCGTCGGCTTTGATCGCAGGGACCGCGAGAGGCTGCGTCAGCTCAAGCCCGTGGTTGCGGAAGAGCTTCCGGCGATCCTCGACGATCTCGTCGATCATCTGGGTGCCAGCGGCGTGGCTGGTGACCTCTTCGCGCGCAAGGACGTGCGCCGCAACGTCCGCACCGTGCTGCTGGCGCACTGGCTGCGCGTCTGTGATGCGCGCTTCGACGAGGGCTATCGCCAGTCCGTCAAGGCGGTGGCGGAGATGTACGCCAGCCTCGGGCTGTGCCCGCGCCTGTGCCTTGGCGGCTACGCCCGCACCACGAGCGCCCTCACGCGCTCCGTCACCCGGGCCATCCTGCGCTCGCGCCATATCTGGGGCCACAACAGCCTCGGGGCCAATCTCGACCTTGCGCTGGATGCGCTGATCAAGGCGGCGATGTTCGATCTCGACCAGTGCACGGCCGCCATGGAGGCACGCCGGAAGGAGGACGAAACGGCGCAGCGTCAGGCGATTGTGGAGGAATTCGAACATCTTGCATCAAGTGTCGTCGAGGCTGTCGCCGCAGCCTCGCGGAACGTGGAGACCATGGTCGGCAAGCTGCAGGCGGCTGCCGAACAGGCGAGCCGGCGCTCGCACCAGGCTTCCGCCGTGGTCGATGACGCCGGCGCCGGTGCGTCGGCGGTGAGCCAGGCGGCGGACGTCCTGCGGCAGGCCATTGCCGAGGTGGCGCGGCGTGCCGGCGAGGCCGCGCAGTCGGCCAACGAGGCGAGCAGCCAGGCCGGCCGCACGCGCGAGACGGTCGGTGCACTTTCGGAGGCCGCCCGGCGCATCGGCGAGATCCTCGGCGTCATCGAGGCGGTGGCCAAGCAGACGAACCTGCTGGCGCTCAACGCCACCATCGAGGCGGCCCGCGCGGGCGAGGCGGGACGGGGCTTTGCCGTCGTCGCGTCCGAGGTCAAGCAGCTTGCCCAGCAGACGGCTCGCGCCACCGAGGACATCGCCGGCCACATCCGCGACATCCAGGCGGTGGTTGACCGCGCCGTGGAGGACATCGGCGCCGTGAGTGCCAGCATCGAGGGCATCAATCTCGCCTCGGCGTCGATCTTCTCGGCCGTCGAGCAGCAGAGCGCCGGCGCGGCGGAGATCGGCACCCATACCGGCCGGGCCAGCGACGGCGTACATCGCGCCAAGGACGAGCTCGGGCTGCTCATGGCCGATGCCGAGGCAGCCGGGCGTCTGGCACAGGAGGTGGTGGAGGCGTCCCGGGCGCTTCTGGCGCAGGCGGACAGTTTCAAGGGCGAGACGGCCCGCATCCTCGCGCAGCTGAGGGCTGCCTGACCGGCCCGCATGCCGCGGCCGGGCTCCGGGGCGCACCTCGGGAACAAAGCGTCGACGGTCCGGTTCCTGCGATCTCGGACAGTGCCGGAGATGCGCATGGCGACGGACAGCGGCTTCTCACGCGCCCGGAAGGCTCTCGTGACCCATGGTTGCCACGGCGGGCGGGACCATTCCGAGATGGGCCATCTGTCGCTCGCGCGGATACTCGCCGCCACCCTCGACCTTGACTATGCGGGACGGGTGGAGGACAGCGTGGGGGCGGGCAGCCTCTATCATTTCCCCCGCCGCACGCTGTGCGGGCGCGACGAGGTCGAGCGCCTCCGGGTCACGGGAGAGGATGACCTGTTCGGCGGTTGGGTTGCCGAGCCGTTCATGGCGACGAAAGCCATCGTCCATCCGCTCGTGTCGGACCGGGCCGAGGCGCCGCCCTCGTGGCTGCCTGCCTTTCCGCGTGACGTGGAGGGGGTGGTGCTCGACGGCCTCACCGTGTTCAACGCTGCTGACGCGCAGGAGGCTGGCCGTCGCCTCCTCGCGCGCGGGCCGGTCCGCCTCAAGCCGGTGCGAGCCGAGGGAGCGCGCGGGCAGGTTGTCGTCCACTCCCGGGAGGAGTTCGGGCAGGCACTCGCCGCTGTCCTCGCCTTTCACGACGTGCGCCACGGTCTGGTGCTCGAGGAAAACCTCTCGGATGTCGGCACCGCCAGCGTGGGCGAGGTGCGGGCGGCCGGGCTCACGGTGGCCTATTTCGGCATCCAGAGCCTGACACAAGACAACGCGGGCGAGACGGTCTATGGCGGCTCCTCGCTCTATGTCGTGCGCGGAGGCATGGCCGCGCTCCTCGACCATCCACTGGATGAGAAGGCCCGGCGATGCGTCGAGGTGGCCCGCGTCTTCGACCGGGCGGCGGATGCCCACCTCGGCGGCTTCTTCGCCTCGCGCCGTAACTATGACATCGCCTTCGGCACGGCGGCGGATGGGAATGAGCAGCTCGCCGTTCTCGAACAGTCGTGGCGCGCCGGCGGCGCGACCGGAGCCGAGATTGCGGCGCTCGCCCTGTTTCGCGCCGACCCGCGCGTCTTCGCCGTGCGGGCCAGGACCGTCGAGTGCTACGGCGACGCGCATGTGCCGGACGGGGCTGCCGTGCACTATCGCGGCGACGATCCCGAGCTCGGCCGGCTGGCGAAATACACTATCGTCGACGACGTCATCCGGTCCTGAGCCGAGGGTGCAGGGAGCGGCCGCCGCACCGCGAACCAAAGGCAGACCGGCGCGTTATCCCGTTGGGGGCAGGTCCGGATCCGCCGGACAGCCATGCCTGAGACGGCGCATCGCTATGGAAACGGCTGGCCTGGGACACGCAACGCGCGCCCGACGACGCGGCAAGGTTCTGCGTGACACGGGCCGGGCGCTGGGCGGTGCATTGATCTTCTCCATGCCGATGCTGATGACCATGGAGATGTGGTGGCTGGGCTTCACGATAGATCCGCTGCGCCTTGTGTTGCTGGTCATCTTCTGCCTGCCACTCCTCGTTCTTCTGTCGCGGCGGGTCGGTTTCGAGGCCACCCGTGGCTGGTGGGAGGACGTGGTCGACGCGCTCTTCGCGCTCGGCATCAGCATGGTGACGAGCACCGTGTGCCTCGTCGCTTTCGGCGCCATCGGCCCCGGCATGTCCGCCCGCGAGATTGCGGGAAAGATCGCCATTCAGGTTGTGCCGGCCAGCATCGGCGCCCTGCTGGCGCGCAGCCAGCTCGGCTCTGACGGGCCGGACGAGGGGAAGCGGCAGGAGAGCTATGGCGGCGAGATGTTCCTCATGGCTGTCGGTGCGCTGTTCCTCGGTTTCAATGTGGCGCCGACGGAGGAAATGATCGTCATCTCCCACCGCATGACGCCCTGGCATGCGGCGGCGCTCGTTGTGCTCTCGCTGATGGTGATGCACGGCTTCATCTTCGCCGTGGGCTTCCGGGGCGGGACAGAGCTGACGCCACAGACGCCCTGGTGGAGCGCCTTCATCCGCTTCACGCTGCCCGGGTACGTGATCGCAATGGCGATGAGCCTCTATGTCCTCTGGACGTTCGGCCGCTTGGACGACGCGGCGTTTGAACAGGTGATCGCCACGACGATAGTGCTTGGCTTTCCGTCTTCTGCCGGCGCAGCCGCCGCCCGGCTCATTCTCTAGGAGGCGGCCATGAACGCCAGCCGAAAACGCAGGGACGTCTCCGCGAGCCACGGGAAACGGTTCGAATGGGCCGTGGGCGCTGTGGCCTTCGTCATTGTCGTGGTCCTGCTCGGCTATCTCCTCGGCCTCGGCACCGCGTCCGGCAGGCAGCCGCCGCACTTCTCCATCACGGCCGGCGATGTGGTGCGGGTTGGCACCGGATACCAGATGCAGGTGGTCGTGACCAACGAAGGAGATGAGACTGCAGCGGACGTGACGTTGCGCGCGGTGCTGCACCGCGACGCCGGCGAGGAGGCGCGGGAGCTGCGCTTCGACTTCGTGCCGCAGCGCTCGACGCGGCGCGGCACGCTGATCTTCGAGCAGGATCCGGGCAGCCGCGCGGCAGTGCGCCTCTCCGTCAGCAGCTACGTGGAGCCCTGAAGAGCCGTCAACCGGAGGCGGTCTTGGGCAGGGATTCGGTCGGGAAGGTCTCCGTCCGCTCGATGCAGCTCGATGTCGAACGCTCGTCGAGCTCCTCAAGGAGCCGCAGCCGTGCCCGGCTGAGGCGACTCTTCACCGTGCCCAGCGCGCAGCCGCAGATCGCGCCCGCTTCCTCGTAGCTGAGGCCGAGCACGCCCACGAGAACGATGATCTCGCGATGCTGGGGCTGCAGGCGCTGGATGGCGTCGCGGAGCTCGCGCCCCCGCGTCGACCACTCCTGCGTCGCGTCGACCCGAAGGCGTGTCGAGGCGCAGTCGCTGGCGCCGGGGGCCTCGCGCCGGGCAAGCTTTGCCTGCGTGTAGAAGGTGTTGCGCATGATGGTGAAGAGCCAGGACTTGAGGCTGGTGCCAGGCTCGAACTGCTCGATCTTGGCCAGGGCCTTTGTAAGCGTCTCCTGAACGAGGTCGTCGGCATCGGTGGCATTCCGGCAGAACGTCCGCGCGAAGGCGCGCAGGGCTGGAATAAGCGTGACGATCTCGGAGCCGGGTTCCTGGTGCGAGGCGTGTCCTTTCTCGAGCCTTTGGTCAGGCTGCATGGCGTGATGCCTCCGCAAATGCTGTGCTTTTGGCCGGCCCCCCTTCCATCCCCGTCTACAGGGGACAATGTCCGCCCCGCTCGATAGTTCCGCCCTTCGGGAGAAATGGGCGAGAGCGGAGAGCCGGCCCCGATGCGGCCGGCGTCCCGAGCGGACGGGGCAAGCTGCGGAGACTGCCGGACGGAACAACCCGGCCCGCCCGGCCGTTGAGCCAATGGACCATTTTGCAAGGATCAACGGAGGAGCGCGCCATGGCCGAGCGCCCGGTCTGGAAGGGGCAGCTGCGCCTGTCGCTCGTCTCCATCCCGGTGGAGATGTATTCGGCGACGAACTCGTCGGCGCGCGTTGCCTTCCGCCAGATACACAAGCCGTCTGGCAAGCGGGTGCAGTACCAGAAGGTCGTCCCCGGCGTCGGGCCGGTGAAGAACGACGACATCTGGAAGGGCTACGAGGTGGAGGACGACGAATATGTGCTGATCGATCCGGATGAGATCGACGCCATCCGCCTCGAGACGAAGAAGACGCTGGAACTCGTCCATTTCGTCGACGCCTGCGAGATCCCGCCACTCTATTTCGACCGGCCCTATTTCCTCGCCCCCACCGACGAACTGGCGGAGGACGCCTTTCGCGTTGTGCGCGATGCGCTCGCGCAGACCCGCAAGGCGGGGCTCGGCCAGCTCGCCATGCGCGGCCGGGAATATCTCGTCGCCGTGCGTCCGTGCGGCAGCGGCCTGATGGCGGAGACGCTCCATTACGAGGAAGAGATCCGCAAGACGGACCCCTTCTTTTCCTCGATCTCGAGCAAGCCCGCCGAGAAGGATCTGCTCGACGTTGCCAGGCAGCTCATCGAGCGCAAGAGCGGCCCCTTCGACGCCAGCGCCTTCGAGGACCGTTATGCCGAGGCCATCCGCAACCTCGTCGAGGAAAAGGCCAAGGGGCGGAAGCCCCGGCGCGTGCGGGCCGAGGAAGAGGCGCGGCCGCGCGGCGGCAATGTCGTCGACCTGATGTCGGCTCTCAAGCAGAGCCTCGAGAAGTCTGGCAAGAAGCAGCCGCAGAAGAAGCCGGCGGCGAAGGCGGGCTCGTCCTCGCGGCGCCGGAAGTCGGCGTGAGGGGTCCATGGCCGTGACGCAGAACCTCCTGCGGGAGTACAGAGAGCGGCGGGACTTCACCAGGACCGCCGAGCCCGACATCACGGACCGGGAGGCCCAGGGTGGCGAGGGACTGCTGTTCGTCGTGCAGAAGCATGCCGCCACCCGCCTCCACTACGATTTCCGCCTTGAATGGAAGGGCGTCCTGAAGAGCTGGGCGGTGACGCGCGGGCCGAGCCTCGACCCCGGCGACAAGCGCCTTGCTGTGCGGACGGAGGACCATCCGCTCGCCTACGGCGAGTTCGAGGGCGTCATTCCCGAGGGGCAGTACGGCGCGGGCACGGTCATGCTGTGGGACCGCGGCACCTGGGAGCCGGTGGAGGACCCCGAGAAGGGCCTGCGCCGCGGCAAGCTGACCTTCCGCCTGAACGGGGAGCGCCTGAAGGGCGAGTGGGCGCTGGTGCGCATGGCGCCGAAGCCGGGTGAAAAGCGCGAGAACTGGCTGCTGATCAAGCACCGGGAAGGGCAGGCTGGCCGGCGTCGCCCGGCCGACATCCTGGCGCGGCATACCCGCAGCGTCGCATCCGGCCGCACGATGAGGGACATCGCCGCTGCCGGGCGCACGATCGCCCCCGAGGATGTGGCGTCCGAGCGGCGCGCCCGCCGGCCATCGGCAAAATCCGCAGTTCCGAAGGCGGCGAAGGGGCGACGCGGCGAGCCCACGCTGGTCGACGCCGCCCCCGAGGGCGGACAATGGCTGGCGGAGATGAAGTATGACGGCTACAGGGCCCTCGTCGCCATAGGCCGCGGCGCCTGCCGCGTCTACACGCGCAACGGCAAGGACTGGACCCACCGTTTCGGCGAAATCGCACGGGCGGCCAGCCGTCTGGATACGTCGGGCGCGCTGATCGACGGCGAGATCGTGGCCTTCGACGACAAGGGCAAGACCGACTTCTCCACCCTGCAGGCGGCGCTGCAGGCGGGTGGCAAGGGGCTTACGTTTTTTGCCTTCGACCTCCTGTGGCTCGACGGGGCGGATATCCGCTCGCGCCCGCTCGTGGAACGCAAGGACCTGCTGCACCAGCTGCTGGCCGAGGCCGGGCCGCCGCTTGTCTACTCGACGCATGTTGTCGGCAACGCGCCCGAGGTGAACCGGCGGCTGTGCGCCGCGGGGCACGAGGGCATCGTGGCCAAGCGCGCGCAGGACGCCTATCGTTCCGGCCGCGGGCGCAGCTGGCTGAAGGTGAAATGCGCGGCGCGGCAGGAGTTTGTCATCGGCGGCTATCGGCCCAGCGACAAGAAGGGCCGCACCGTCGCCTCGCTTCTCATCGGGGTGAACGAGGGAGGTCGGCTCGTCTACAAGGGGCGTGTCGGCGCCTTCGAGGGGGACCATCTGGCCCGGCTCGAGCGCCTGCTCGCCAGCCGTGGCCGCAAGACATCCCCCTTCGTCGAGCTTCCGCGCGACATTGCGCGCGAGGCGCGCTTCGTGCGGCCGGACATCGTCGTCGAGGTGGGGTTCGCCGAGTTCACGCGCGAGGGCGTCGTGCGCCATGGCGTGCTCAAGGGCATCCGCGAGGACAAGCCGGCGCGCGAGGTGGTGATGGAAACTCCGGGGGCAACCGCCATGCAGGACCATGAAGCGGGGGATGTCATCGCCGGCGTGAAGCTGTCCAACCCCGATAAGGTGCTCTTCGCCGGGCAGGGTGTCACAAAAGCGGACCTTGCGGCTCACTACGAGCGGGTCGCCGGGCGCATCCTGCCTTTCGTCACCGGGCGACTCCTCAGCCTCGTGCGCTGTCCCGAGGGGGCCGGCACGCAGTGCTTCTTCCAGAAGCACGGCAACAAGACCGTGGCACGGCAGTTCCGGCGCCATGAGATCACCGAGAGCGACGGCGAGCGCGGCATCTATCTCTATGTCGACGACCTTGCCGGCCTCGTGGCCGGCGTGCAGATGGGAACGCTCGAATTTCACATCTGGGGCTCGCGCATCGACCGACTCGAGCAGCCGGACCGGCTCGTCTTCGATCTCGACCCTGACGAGGCGCTCGACTTTGCCGCCGTGCGTGCCGCCGCCTTCGATCTGCGCGAGCGGCTGGCTGCTCTCGGTCTGACGACCGTGCCGCTGTTGACGGGCGGCAAGGGCATCCATGTCATCGCGCCGCTGGCGCGCCGGGCCGCGTGGCCGACGGTCAAGGCTTTCGCCCGCGCCTTTGCCCGGCATGTCGCCGCAGAGGCGCCGGAGCGCTACGTTGCCCAGGCCGCGAAGGCCAAGCGCACCGGCCGCATCTTTATCGACTGGCTGCGCAACGAGCGTGGCGCCACCGCCATCGCGCCCTATTCGACACGGGCGAAGAAGAACGCGCCGGTTGCCACGCCGGTGGGCTGGGACGAGCTGAAGACCATCTCATCCGCGCAGGCCTTCACCATTGCCGACATGGAAGCGCGCCTTTCCGCCCCCGACCCCTGGGCGGATGAGGCCGAGCTGCGCCAGACCATCACCAAGGCCATGCTCGGCAAGGTCAACGCGAGGGACGACGACTGAGTCTCGGCGCCGGGAACCGTCTGCTCGCGGGGCGGTTGGAGGAGTTCCCCCACGAGCAAGGTGAATGTCCATGACCGATGCACGACCGATGAAGGCCCCGTCCGACGATCCGGCCGCCGTAGCGCGACTGCGACACGACGTCGATCTCGGCAGGACGAGGGACAAGGTGGCCTTTCCCGACCCGGCCGCCGCGCCACTCGGTACGGACGATGAGGCGGCCGGCACGCCCGCAACCACTGCGGAACTGCACATGGAGAACGAGGCGCTGCCGCCGCCGCCGTCCCGGCCGCCGGACAGCCGCCGCGCCATCCTAGTCGGCGCCAGCATCGCCGCGGCCGCGGCCGTCGTCATCGTCGCTGTCGCGGCCCTCGTGTGAGGGGCGCGCAGGGCGCTGGCGGCAGCGTGCCGGGGATGGTCGGGGCCGGCCCGTGGGCAGCCCCGAAGACGGCCGAAGGGCCGGCGGAGAAAGGGCCCAGCCGGCGTCTGCCACGTCGCAGACCAGGGGAAGGGGGGATGGGGGCGACGCACCATCGCCGGCTGGACGTCTACCAACCAGCGGCAAGGGACGAGGTTCCGCCGCTCACGAAAAATTCTTGCGGGCCGTGATCGCGGTTCCGCCGCCAGGGCTGATCGGCGTTGGCAGAAGCGTCAGGTCGTGGAGCCGGCAGGCTCGGGGCCGCTGGGAAACTCGGCCGCGACATCGTGCAGCCAGCTGCAGAAGGCTTCCGCCTTGCGGTTGTGGTTCCGCCGGCGCAGCGTGACGTAGTCCTGCCCGCTGTCGATGAAACCGTAGGGCGCGACGAGCCGGCCCGCGGCGATGTCGTCCGCCACGAGAGGCCAGGGGGCGATCCCGACGCCGAGGCCGCCGACGGCGGCCTCCAGCATGAAGTAGAAGTGCTCGAACTCGCTGGCCGGCCGCAGTTCCACGTCAACAGCGGCACGCTCGCACCAGTCGCTCCATGCCGAGCGGCGCGTCTGCGTCTGCAGCATCGGCAGCGAGAAGAGGTTGTCCGGCCCCGCGCCGAGCTTCGGCGAGCAGACCGGGCCGAACCGCTCGGCGAAGAGCGGGATCACTTCGGCGTCCTCCGGCAAGGGGCCTGCGCCGACGCGGATCGCGACATCGAAGCTCTCCCGCGAGAAGTCGACCGGCGTGTCCGCGGTGCTGAGCCTGATGGTGATGGCGGGATGGCTCTGGCGGAAGCGGTGGAGCCGCGGGATCAGCCATTTCATCAGGAAGGTGCCGAGGCAAGACACGTCGAGATGACCTTCCTCCGCACTGGCGACGAGGCGCACCGCCGCGTCGATACGGTCGAAAGCCTCGCTCAGCGCCGGCAGCAGCGTCCGGCCCGCGTCGGTCAGCCTCGGCGCGTTCTTTGGTCCTTCGAACAGGCGCACGCCGAGCGCCTCCTCGAGATTCTGGATCTGGCGGCTGATGGCGCTGTGGGTGACGTGCAGCTCCTCGGCAGCCAGCTTCATGAGGCCGTGCCGCCCGGCGGCCTCGAATGCACGCAGGGCGTTGAGCGAGGGCAGGCGGCGCGCCATGTGCGTTTTCCTTGCATAGGAAGTGATTACTTCTCGTTTTTCGCGCCCGTTTTTCCCCATTATAGCGTGCAGCCATGTCCGCTGCGAAGTTCCTAAAACTGAATTTTCCTCGCCGCCTCCGACCGTCCCTGGTGCGTCCGTGCGCCGGACGGCTCGCGCCCGGCGTCCGGGGCATGCCCGAGCTTTCGGAAAATGCAGGTTGTGAATGCAGCACACCTTTCCGGAGAAAGCAGGATGAGCCTTTCACTCTGCCTCGCCCGCCCCGGCTGTGATCGGTGCACCATGAAGCGCCGGGGGCGGGCATGACCTTTGGCCCGATCCTGCTCGTCATCACGGCAGCCTTCGTCCACGCGACCTGGAACCTCCTGGCCAAGCGTGCCTCGTCCGCCGGAGCGGCCTTCGTGTTCGTCTACAATGTCGTCGCCTGTGTCGCGTACCTGCCGTGGGTGGTCTACCTGATGGCGGGCGGAGACATGCGATGGAGCTGGGAGGGAGTTACCTTCATCGTTCTCAGCGGCCTCGTCCATCTGGCCTACAGCCTGTGCCTGCAACGGGGCTACCAGCACGCCGACTTTTCCGTCGTCTACCCCGTCGCCCGGGGCACGGGGCCGATGCTCTCGAGCATCGGGGCGGTGCTGATCCTCGGCGAGCAGCCGACGCTCGCGGTCGTCGCGGGCCTCGTCGCCGTCGTGACCGGCATCGGCCTGATTGCGACGCAGGGTGACCTCTCCGCCTTCCGCAAGCCGGGAGGGCGGGTGGGCGTCAGCTGGGGGACGGTGACGGGCGGCCTGATCGCCTCCTACACCGTGGTGGACGCCTATGCCGTCAAGGCGCTCGGCATCGCGCCCGTGATCCTCGACTGGTTCTCGAACCTGGTGCGCTTCTTCCTGCTGGCGCCCGTCGTCATCGCCAACCCGCGCCGCGCCGCAGCCGCCATGCGCGGGCACTGGCTCAGGGCCATCGGCGTCGGCCTGTTGTCACCGCTCTCCTACATTCTTGTGCTGACGGCGCTGAATCTTGGCGCTCCGCTGAGTGTCGTCGCACCGATGCGCGAGATGTCGATGATGGTCGGGGCACTCATGGGCATGTTGATCCTGCGCGAGAAGGTGGGCCCGTGGCGCCTCGTCGGCTGCGCGGTACTGATTGGCGGCGTCATCCTGCTGACGTCCCGCTGAAGGCCGTCTTCCACGGTCATGGGGCTGGCTTGCCGGCCCGCCTGTCCGGTCAGTCACGCCCGGCAGCGGGCTCCGGCTGTCTCGGCAACGGTCTCGTCTGCGCGCCGCGCCGGCCAAGGCTGTTGACGATGACGACGCCGGCAAGCGCGAGGCTGCCGCCCAGAAGGGTGGCGAGAGACGGTGCCTCGCCGAGGGCGATCCAGGCCAGAACTACCGCACAGGGCGGGATGAGATAGAGAAACATGCCGGCGCGGGCAGCGCCGAAGCTGCGGATCGCATAGGTCCAGCACGCCTGTCCGACGATGCCCGGCCCGATGGCTAGGAAGATCACTGACAGCATGGTGTCCGTGCCGGCTGCACGCACCTGGGAAAGGCCGTCGCGCAGCCAGGGCAACAGCATCACCGCGCCAGCCAGCAGCACGAAGGCGGTCACGTCGGGCGGGGCCAGCCGCTGCAGCAGGTCGCGCTGGAGAACGGAGTAGAGCGCGGCACAGACAGCGGCGCCGAGGACGAGGCTTGAGCCGGCGCCGAACGCGATGCCGCCCGGCTGCCCCCAGGCGATCACGGCAACCCCGGCGAGGCCGGTCACGGCCCCCAGCCAGCCCCAGGGCGTGAAGACCTCGCGGAGGAAGATGACGGCGAGCAGCGCCATGAAAAGCGGCTGGGTATTGACGATGAAGCTCGCCGCCCCGGCGGACACCTCGGCCTGCCCCAGGTTGAGCAGGATGTTGTAGAGCGCGATGCCCAGGCACCCGCACAGCGCCACCCGCCCGTAGTCCCGCGCGGAAAAGCCGCGCGGCCGCCGCCAGGCGAGCCATGCGCCCACGAGGAGCGCCGCAAGGGCGAAGCGCAGCGAGGCGAGCGGCTGCGGAGAAAGCTCGCGCAGGGCAAACCGGATGGCCGGAAAGGACGCCGACCAGGTCAGCACCGTGCCGGCGACGGCGAGGGCGGGCAGAAGCCCCGGGATGGAGCGTGTGTTCGACATACGAGCTATGTGCCACAGACGCAGCTATTGACATATCGCGCCGGTCTACATTCAGCTGTGAGCATCATGCACACCTTGTCTCTTCCTCCGCTCGAATACCTGCAGGCGGTGGTGGCCGCTGCAACGCTGGGATCTTTCAGCGCCGCAGCGGAACGGCTCGGCATCACGCATGGTGCGGTGAGCCGCAGGATCGCGGCGGTGGAGCACTGGGCCGGTCGGCCTCTCTTCATGCGGCACGGCCGGGGCGTCCGCCCGACGCTGGAAGGTGAGCAGCTCGTCGCCCGGATTGAAACGGCTATCACCATGCTGGAGGATGGGCGGCCCTCCCGCAGGGGGGAGGGTGAGCTTCCGGTCATCCGCGTCGGCGTGGTGGCATCCTTCGCGCGGCTGTGGCTGATCCCGAACCTGCCGTTCCTGGAAGGGACGCCCGCCGATCTGCGTGTCGAGCCCGACGTCGACGATCGCCTGATGACGCTGTCCGATGCGCGTATGGCGATCCGGCTCGGCAAAGGCGACTGGCCTGGCGTCGTGGCCGAGCCGCTCGTCACGGAGACGCTCTATCCCGTCGCGGCGCCCTCGCTCGCCGGCGCCCTCGGATCCTCCCCTTCGCCGGAGAGGCTGCTGGAACACCCGCTGCTGCACGATGCCTCGACGATCGGCTGGCGCCACTGGCTGACCGGCCTCTCTGTCGACTATGCCCTGCGGCCGCAGGACCGTATCCTGCAGGGGCACGACCTCGTCCTGCTGGCTGCTGCGGCTGGCCTCGGCATATCCCTTGTGCGCGATCCCTACGGGCTCGCCTTTTCCCGCAGCCTGGGGCTCGTGCCCGTCCACGAGCACAGGGCCGTCAACCCCAACCGTTTCCATGTCGTCACACGCCCCGGCCAGCGCCACCCGGCGATGCAGAGGCTGATCACGCGGTTCCACCAGCTTTTTCACGCCGGCGCCGACCGCGCCTGAACATTCGCCGGTCTGACGCGGCACGGCCAGCGCGCCGGACTCCTGCCGCCGCCATGGGCCTGCGGGTCGCCACCGTCGTCCAGACTTCACGAAATATTGCCGAATTGACGGGGGTCAATTCGGTGGCCGGCAGTTCTTGCGAAGCTCTCCATGCGGCGGCCAAGCATGGAGGACTATCGGTGTCATGAGAAATCAGCTGAAAGAACGTGTCGCCATTTCTGGCGTCGGATGTTCCCGTTTCGGTGATTTGCTTCGAACGCCCGACCTCAAGGGTCTCTCCATCCAGGAGCTGACGGCGCGCGCGGTCAAGGAAGCGCTCGATGATGCGGGACTGACCGGACAGGACGTGGACGCGGTGTTCGCCGGCAACGCCATGGTTCACAGCTCGCAGGTGCCTGCGACCTATTCGCAGCTGTCGAAGTGGACGGGCACGCAGTTCAAGGCGGGCGTGCATTTCGAGGCCCAGTGCTCGACCACCAACATCGGTGCCATTCTGGCGGCCATGTCGATTGCGGCCGGTGTGTACGACACGGTCCTCGTCTTCGGCCTCGAGACCACGCGCACCAAGGTGAAGGGCCACAGTCCCTATGAGCGCGAGCCGATTTCCCACCAGCAGACCTGGTTGTGGACCGACATGGCCGTGAACCAGGCCTATGCCGTGGCCCAGGGTTACGACATCTTCTCCACCTACAATGGCCTCGTCTCGCTGGGGTACTGCCGCAAGTACGGCGTCTCGATCGAGGATTTCGACCGCTCCATGTACGAGCTGTGCCGCACGCGGCGGTTCCACGGCTCGCTGAACCCCAAGGCCAATATTCAGGAGACGCTGGAGGCCCGCGCGGCCCGCGCCGGCTACTCCGACCCCTACGAATACTGGCAGTCGGACGAGCACAATCCGTTAGTCGCCTGGCCATCGCGTCTGCTCAGCCTGGTGACGACCGCCGACGGCGCTTCCGCCATGGTGCTGACCCGCGCCGATCTCGCCAGGGGCGGCAAGTCGCAGCCCGTCGAGGTCAAGGGCTTCGGCGTCAGCTACAGCGACCTGCCGTGGTATGGCGAAGACCCGACTTACTGGGAGTTCGACAGGCGCGCGGTCGATGCGGCGTTCGACATGGCGGGCATCAAGGCCGCTGACATCGACTACCTGCACACGCACGACTGCTCGCACATCAGCAGCATCTGCACGGCCGAGACGATCGGCTACCTGGAGCCGGGCAAGGGACTTCAGGCCGCCCGTGAAGGCCGCCTGCGGTTTGACGGCGACCGCCCCATGTCCACCCATGGCGGGCGTCACGCCTTCGGCCATGCCTGGGGGGCGAGTGCCGGATCGGACACCTACGAGGCCGTCCTGCAGATGCGGGGGCAGGCCGGGGCGCGGCAGATCCCGAAGGCCCCGGAAGTCTCGGTCATCCATACCCACGGCTACGCCATGATCGGTGCCGTGCTTGTCCTGGGGAGCATGTGAGATGAACGCCGTTCAAGAACAGCCGAGCGTGATCCGCTCCTACTACGAGAAGCTGGCGCAAGGAAAACTGCTGGCCGTCACCTGCAAGTCCTGCGGCACTCACACCTTCGCGCCAACCGGCTGCTGCGAGCGTTGCGGAAGCTGGGAAGTCGAGCCGGTGGAGCTGAGCGGCGAGGCGACGTTGCTCTATGCGACCCACAACCTCTCGCCCGCCTGCCATCCGCGTTTCGAGAAGATCGCGCCCTATGTCTACGGCCATCTGCGGCTGAAGGAGGGGCCGATCGTTCAGGCGATCATCCTGGGCGTTGAGCCGAAGCCCGCCGCGTTGCGGGAGCTTTTCGAGCGCGGGCCCGTTCCCGCGGTCGCCGAAACGCTCCAGATGGATGACTTGCCGGTTCTCGCCTTCCGCATCAGGGCGTGAAGGCTGCGGTATCGGCTCTCGATGGGCGTGCAGGCCGTTGAGGCTGCCTCTCCATCGACTCGCCGAGGGCAGGGCCGTGCCGCTGCGATGCGGGGCACGGCCCTGGCGCTGAAGCCCGTGTGGGACCACATGCCCTCGCGGTATCATCGCCGAGGTCTTGGCCTCTACGCATTCGGTGCGTTTGCGACTATCTCAATTTCGTCAACATCTTGCCGGCTGCTCCTGGGCGTCACTGGAGAACGGCAGGCCGCAGACGGCGGAGCTTCACGACAATGGACAATCAGGACCGGCAGGCGATCGAGGGCTTGTTTGCGCGCCTCCGCGAGGTCGAGCGCCAGGCGGGCCCGCGGGATCACGAGGCAGAGAACTTCATCCGCGAGCGCATCGCGCAGCAGCCGGGCGCCCCGTACTACATGGCGCAGACTATCGTCATGCAGGACTATGCACTTCAGGAAGCGCAGCGACGCATCGAGGAGCTGGAGCGCGAGGCGTCGCGCCGGACCGGCCGCCTCCTGACGGGGGTCTTCGGCGGCGACCAGCCGAGCCGCGGCTCCGTCCCCTCGGTGCCGCGCAGCGCGGCGGGGCAGGGGGACCTGGGGACGGCCCCGCCGGCCGAAAAACGGCAGTCCGGCCATGGCAGCTTCCTCGCCGGCGCAGCGCAGACCGCACTCGGCGTCACCGGCGGCATGCTGCTGGGTGCTGCCATAGGAAGCCTGTTCGGCGGCATTGCGGGTGCCGTCGCGAGCTGTGTTGAAATTCGGGTGGCGCGATCTCCAGCATAGACATCGTATTGGGTCAGGCGGCGAGGTCAATCGTCTCCTTTGCGGCTGATGCTTGTGTCAGCGTCTTCCAGCCGTCGACCTTGCGCATGGTGATCTGACCGGACGCCAGCAGGGCCCAGAACAGCATGGCGGCGGTGGCCGCCGAGGGCAGCACCGTCTGGG
>Ga0207748_1000020_pt1 | contig 172912 bp, 148 predicted proteins | sample HigsolmetaGSP13D_FD_184841 | JGI IMG/M metagenome (GOLD analysis project Ga0207748, IMG submission 184841) | High solid enriched microbial communities from the Joint BioEnergy Institute, USA - SP1-3-D (SPAdes) | ecosystem: Engineered > Bioreactor > SSF (Solid state fermentation) > Aerobic >...
ACTCCTGCGGGAAAAGCGAGCCAGGAGAGACCCCGCAGCGAGGTACGAGCGAGGAGGCTCGCCGGCCGCCCGCGGAAAGCGAGTGAATTTCGCGCGCCTCAACATCCCCGTTATCCATCTTTATACGAAAATACTACATCTTTTCCGAAAATTACACCGAGCAAGTAAAGCACGGTAGCCGAAAGTGTACAAAAAGAGTGTCTTGGAATACCCGATATTTAAACCTTGTCGAGAAAAACTTGACACATACTTTTTAAAATTTTTGTTTGCTATTTTTCCGGATTGCTGTTATTCATAAAATATAGAAAAGGGATAAGAGGAGAAAACATGAAATATAAAAAAATTAAACCTGCAAAAATTTATGAACAAGTGGCAAATGAATTGATAGAGATGATCCAAAACGGGGAGCTTAAGCCCGGGGATAAGCTTGATCCGGTGCCACTTTTGGCAGAAAAGTTTTCCGTGGGGAGATCGGCTATAAGAGAAGCGTTAACGTCACTAAGGGCGCTCGGCTATATTGAGCTAAAACAGGGAGAGGGAACGTTTGTCCGTAACTTTGATGCGAGCGGGATTTCGTATCCCATTTCGCAGGCAGTCCTGATGAATCAGGAAGATGTGGCAAATCTGCTTGAAGTCCGGAAGATTCTTGAAGCCGGAGCAGCCGCCACGGCCGCTGTCAAACGGACCGAAGCTGATCTGGAAAGGATAAGGCAGGCGCTCGCAGATATGAAGCGGGCGACGGGGAACGAAGAACTCGGTGAAAAAGCAGATCTTGCCTTCCATCTTGCCATTGTCCAGGCTGTACAAAATCCGATTCTTGCCGGGCTGATGAACCAGGTTGCTGAGACGATGGAGGATGCAATGAAAGAAACGCGCAGAATGCTTCTTTTTTCTGATCCTTCCACATTGGGCGCCTTGTATGAGCAACATGAAAGAATCAGGGTAGCCATCGAAGAAAAGGACAGCGAAAAAGCGCGCAAGGCCATGATCGACCATTTGCAGTTTGTGGAAAACAGTCTAAAGGATTTTCTGCGTTAACCAATCTGTTTTCATGAACGCAAATCCGGCCCTTTTCTTCAGCAGGGGATCTGTTTTGGGGTAGTCCGGCTCCCTTGATATTGGCACCTGAGAATGAGAGGAAATTTAAAGCCTGTTCCGCTTTGAAAGATTTTTCAAGCAGAACAGGCTTTTGTATTGCGCCGATTCGTACGACTTCGGGCTTTCGATGACAGGATAATACCGAAGCACAACAGCTGGAAACATGAGGTGGTGTGAATTTCTCGGCTGATGTTCCGTGTGGATGACAAGGGCATGCGGCCTGGATATACTATTGCTACCTTGTCTTCTTGTCTGATTTCATGCTTTATTTTTTGTGTCACTTTCCTCCGCGCTTTCCCATATACATAGGGTATAGGCAATTTTTCAGCAAATGGAAAGCGGGGTGCGGCGGCGATGAAGCAAATGTTTTCAGCGTTGAGCGGCAAGATTAAAGAAAATGCGATTGATGTGTATATGGACAGCATCGAGCCGGCTGTCCGGGATCCGGTATTTTTCAGCGTCGGCATGCCAAATGGCGGCATGATCCCGAAAAAAGAACTGCAGCGCATCATGAATGAAATCTTTGAGGCAGACCCGGCACGCCTGTATGAGTATTGCAGTGCAAAAGGGTTTGGGCCGTATGTGGATGTTATCTCTAAAACGGAAAATATTCCGGAAAGCTATATCATGGCGACAAACGGCAATACACAGGGGGTTGACCTTGTCTGCAGAATGCTGCTGGATGAAGGGGACGGTTTTGCAATGGAAATGTACACGTATTCCATTGCCTTTTCGGCGGTGCACCAGTACCGGCTCAAGGCGGTCGGCATTCCGCTTGAACAAGACGGTTTGGATGTCGATTTTCTTGAAAAAACATTGCAAACAAGAAGATTGAAAGCGTTTTATATTATTCCGAATGCTCAAAACCCAACCGGCGTCACCACCTCTCTCGAAAAACGGAAAAAACTCATTGAACTCGCTTACCAGTATGATTTTATCATTATAGAAGATGATCCGTACCGTGATCTGCTGTTTCACGGCCGCCCTCCTTCCTTGTTCGAACTCGATCCCTTAAAAGAAAGAACCATATACCTGTACAGTTTTTCAAAAGTTATGGCGCCGGCGATGCGGACCGGCTTTATTCTCGCGCACCCGGCCTTTCTGAAAAAACTCGAACAGTTTAAGCAGGTAACAGACGCCTGCACATCGCCCATGAACCAGATGCTGGCGGGAAAACTCATTTCTTCCGAAAACTGGACGCAGATTCTTGCAAAACAAAAACACTTTTATGAAAAACGGAAAGACTGGACAAAACGGTTTTTACAGCATATGCACGAGACGGAGCAATGGGAAGGAGCTGAACCGGCCGGCGGGCTGTTTTACTGGATCGATGTCAAAAAAGGCGGTGTAACGGAATGGATGAAAAAAGCGGCACAGGACGGCGCCGTGTTTGTGCCGGGTGATGCCTTTACGCTTGAGCGGGGGCGAAACACAAAAATCCGTCTTTGTTTCGCCTACTGCAGTGATGAGGAAATGAAAAAAGGGTTTTCCCGTCTGGAAGAAAGTTTTAAAAAGTGGAAGAAAACAAGCACTTAACGGGGAGGAACTGCAAAAGGGATTTCCGGGCATGTAAAAGTTCCGGGCTCCCGGGTTCTCCAAGCTTACCTGGCTGTTTGTCATTCGTATATTGGGATTTTTTTTTCACGCTCTTTAAAAAGAGGGCGGCGTCTCCTTATCACCCGGCGGTCTTCAATATCCCGTGTATGCCGGAATGTTTTATCAGCGGTATTCAATCCCATGTATCCCTGGAATGTTTCATGAATAGGCGTTTTGGCGCCCTTTACGGCCCGGGCGGCGTTCCTTGAAGCTGCTGAGTTTCGCAAGCTCCTTACCGGTCTTCAAAAGGCAGGCGCAACGGGAGGAAGAAACTGGTGATTCGGTTTTTAACCCACTCCGCTGCTATTTGCGGGTGGTAATTCTTTTCAAACCGCCAGCCGCGCACAAACACGGTATAGGAAAGGTCGTTCTGTTTGTAAAAGCGCATCTTTTTTCTGCCGGCTTCCCGTTTGACCTGAGCGAGGCAGGATGAAATTTGCAAGAGCATTTGGTCCGTCGCAAAAAGATAAGGCTCTTTAAATTTTAACAGGCTTGCCCGGATCGCTCTCTGGTCCCGTTCCAGCGTCCTTTTGGCAAGCGGCAGGAGGATAAATGCCTCGATCAGCTTTTCTTCTTCCTCGGTTAAGATTTGCGGCATACGGATCACCTGTCCCCATTATATAAACAAACGTACGTTCCTGTCAATGCTTACTTGGTTTTAAGGAGATGGGTTGTTATAATAATGTTCACCCTATTCGCCAACGAGGCGAATGCATCCTATTACTTAAAAAGGAAAATGAAGAGATGAATGGAAAAGACGGAGATTTTGCGAAAGGCTGTCTGATTGGCATTGGCTTGTCCATTCCGGTATGGGCTTTTGTAATATGGGTTTTGTTCAGGCTGTTTTGAGCGTTCCGTTTTCCGCGGCTGCTTTTGTAAAAGCAGGTTGCCTTCGCTTCGGCCGGGGGGCAAGTGCCGGCAACGATCTGCGGCAGGTAACAGGTTATATTGCCTTTGCTCCCGTTTGAATGGAAAGCCGGTAAAAGAGCAAAAGCGGTGGCCGGATCACCTTCCATCTAAGCCCCTGGTTATCCGTTGCAGCTATAGGGATCCATTGCCTTCGCTTGTCCGAATAGACATTTTTTGTTCCGCCAAAGCGGGCAGCCTCTCCCCTTTGTTTAGCATATGCAGTTACCGGGTATTTTTACAATAGACAAGCAGTGATGCTAAGGAACATTAATCCAACCGGGAGGAGGGCACCAAATGGATTACAACAAGGACAAAAAAGGCGACTCGCCGGAACAACAGGAAAAACAGCATCATAACAAAGACATAGAGCCGGAAAGATCTCCGGTAAAACCGCAGGAAAAGCAAAAATAAAAATTGAAAAGGGCAGGCTCCGGACAACGGGGCCTGCCTGTCTTTATTGTTCCATATTGGTCACCATGTTGTGGACCTTGTCGCGTTCTGCCTGGCTAACATTAAGATAGTAAATGCCGTCAATGGTTGTACTGTTGCCTTTAACTTCATAGTCTGTCGTATTTTGGCGGCAGTCGCGGTAGTTCATCGCAATGTTTTTCATATCATCAAGTGTCAGGTTTGTTTTGACATTGTTCTGGATCGCAGCCAGGATTTCCTGATAACGCGAGAAAGACTGGATGGTCGCCGCTTTGTTAATGACGGCCATAATGACGTCACGCTGGCGCTGGTTACGGCCAAAGTCACCTTGAGGATCAAGGTGGCGCATTCTTACATAACCGAGCGCTTTTTTGCCGGTATCCAATGTAATGTTCCCTTTGGCATAATAGTAGCCTTTTTTATAATACCCTTCGTCATGCCAGCTGATTTTATTGTAGACGGTTACACCGCCGACAGCATCTACAAGGTCAGCCAATCCTTCCATATTCAAGCGTATGTACTGGTCAAGGTTTAAATTAGCAAATTTGTTTACCGTATCCAGTGCCATTTTTGGCCCGCCGTAAGCATAAGCCGCATTTATCTTATTCAATGTTCCTTTGCCCACGATTTCTGTCCTCGTGTCACGCGGAATGGAGATCATCTGCATGGCTTTCTTTTGCGGGTTCAGTGTAAGAATAATGAGCGTATCGGATCTTCCTACATCTCCGGCCCGCTCATCTACGCCGAGTAAAAGAATGGAAATTGGTTTTTCACTTTTGATTTTTTCAGTGTTTTTCTCGGATGGTTTCACGGATTTGCTGTCATACATTTTATCTGCGGCATTTTGGACAGAATGGTAGACGTAATAGGCGAACCCTCCGCCCCCGATCACGATGATCGCTAAGAGAATCCCGAGTGTGATGAATATTTTCTTCTTCATTTTTTCGACCCTTTTCTTTGAATTTTTTATTTAATCTAATCGCTATCATATCATGGTTTTTCCAAATTGTTAACGGGGATTTTTCGTTTATGCAATGGTCCGGCCTTTCTCTTGTTATTTATGGGGAAAAGAAGAGGAATTGGGCGTGAATGAAATGTAGCGAAAATGGCCGCAAGAAAAACGGTTTGGATTGGGACGCGTGAGGGAACGAAAAAGAGGAGAGGCACGTATGGAGACATGAAAATGCCAGGCCCGGGCGAAGCAGAATAGATGTCTGTTTTGAGTGCAGGCATGAGAAGGGACTGGACGAAGGAAAAAAGGAGCACGCGGCCAAATGCGCCGATTTTTTTCACCTTTTGCCTGCGGGCTTCCGTTTCCCAAGTTTGCATGCATTTTTTCGCACTCTGTTTTACACGGGTGCTTCTGTATTGCTTAAGGCTTTCAATTTCGGTATGATAATGGCACGATATGAGACAGATTTGACCAGAGGGGGGCGCTTGTGGGAGAGCTTTTGAGAAATCGGTTTGTCCGGATGGTATTTGTATCCGCGTTGTTTTTGCAGGTGGGCATTTGGGTGCGGAATTTTGCCGTCCTGTTGTTTGTGACAGAAAAAACAAACGGCGACCCGTTTGCCGTTTCCATGATTTCAGTGGCGGAGTTCCTGCCCATTTTCATTTTTAGCTTTATCGGCGGGACATTTGCGGACCGCTGGCAGCCGAAGAAAACAATGGTTTGGTGTGATTTGCTGAGTGCCGTGTCCATTTTTGGCGTCATCGGCGCGCTTGTTTTTGGCTCGTGGCAGTCCGTCTTTTTTGCAACACTGATTTCCTCGATTTTGTCGCAGTTTTCGCAACCGTCCGGGATGAAACTGTTTAAAATGCATCTTGAGGAACGCCTGATCCAGCAGGCAATGGCCGTTTACCAGACCATTTTTGCTGTTTTTATGATTCTTGGCCCGGTGGTCGGCACGTTTGCCTATGAAAGGTTTGGAATCGATTATTCTATTTTGATAACCGGTCTCGCTTTCCTGTTTTCCGCCGCGAGTTTGTCATTTATCCCGAAAGACCAGGCCATGAAAAAGAAGGAAAAAGTGTCGAATATTTTCCAGGAAATGAAGAGCGGGATTCGCTATGTTTTGTCTAAAAAGGAATTGCGACTGCTGGGACTTGGTTTTCTGGCGGCCGGGCTTGGCGTCGGTTTTATCCAGCCGATGAATATTTTTCTCGTAACGGACCGTCTCGGCCTGCCGAAAGAGAACCTGCAATGGCTTGTGATGGTGAATGGCATTGGGATGATTACAGGCGGGGCTTTTTCCATGGCCTTTTCAAAATCTGCTTCACCGCAAAAAATGCTGTTCACCGGTATGCTTGCAAATGCCATTGGGCTTGCGGTAATCGGTGCTTCGACTTCGCTTTGGTTGACACTCGCCGCCGAACTCGTTTCGGGCTTTTTCATGCCGAGCATCCAGATCGGCATTAACACGCTGATCCTGCAAAATACGGAATCCGATTTTATTGGCAGGGTGAACGGCATTTTGAGCCCGCTTTTCACTGGCTCCATGGTGGTGACCATGAGCCTTGCGGGGGCATTGAAGGAATGGTTTTCGATCACGGCTGTTTTCGAACTTGCTGCGTTGTTTTTCATTATCGGGCTGTGCTTTGTTTTTCCAATGTTGAAAACAGGCGTGCCGGGGAATGCAGAATCGAAGGGAGAATAGCGGCAGCAGTGCCCGTTTGCTGCCCGCTGCCGTTAACCGGAAAAATTTGATGCAAATAGGAATGAGCGGCGTGCCCGCGGCCATTCGCTGAAAAAGTCAGTGATCAAACAGCAGTGACAAGTATCTCGAACGCCAGCGAAAAAAATTCGGAGGGCGTGCCCGATCTGTTCGCGTACAAATTAGCCAATCAAAAGGCAATGAGCTGTTTTCTCATTGCCTATATTTTTTACCTTTCCCCATACAATGGCTTGGCACATTAGGTTAAAGCGATATGCCGTTCATTCATCTTCTGAAAATCACCATGTTGATCGTATGTTGTTTATCATTACCCGCTTGGCGCAGCGGGGGCAGCAACGGAATAAGAATCTTGATTTTAAGGGATGATAAAGCATTTCATTTTCATGCTTATGGTAAAATGAATATAATTGGGAGCGCTTTAACGGAGAGGATTAGAATGAAAACATACCATATCGCGGCGATCTCGGGCGACGGGATTGGAAAAGAGGTGGTGCCGGCTGCCATCCGTGTATTGCATGCAGCAGCGGAACGGCATGGCGGAATCCGGTTCGAGTTCACGGCGTTCCCGTGGGGCTGTGATTATTATCTTGATCAGGGAAAAATGATGCCGGATAACGGGCTTGAGATTTTAAAAGATTATGAGGCTATTTTTCTCGGGGCAGTCGGCAATCCAAGGCTTGTGCCGGATCATGTGTCGCTTTGGGGCCTTTTGCTGAAAATCCGGCGCGGCTTCGAACAGGTGCTGAATATCCGGACTGCAAAGTATTTCAAAGGGCTGCAGTCCCCGTTAAGGGACCCGAAAGATTTTGATTTCATTGTCGTGCGTGAAAACAGTGAAGGGGAGTACAGCGAGGTTGGCGGCAGAATTCATCGCAGTGAAGACGAAATTGCGATCCAGAATGCAATTTTTACAAGAAAAGGAACAGAGCGGGCGATGCGATATGCGTTTGAACTGGCGCAAAAACGCAGCCGACGCCTGACCAGTGCAACGAAATCAAACGGCATTTTCCACACAATGCCTTTTTGGGACGAGGTGTTCAGCCAGGTAAAGGCTGGCTATCCGGATGTGGCTGTAAACAGCATGCATATTGATGCGCTGTCTGCTTTTCTGGTGATGAAGCCGGAGACTTTTGATGTCATTGTTGCGAGCAATTTATTCGGGGATATTTTTAACAGATATTGGCGGCGCGATTATGGGCAGTATCGGCATTGCGCCGTCCGCGAACATCAATTTGGACGGGAAATATCCTTCCATGTTTGAACCTGTCCACGGCTCGGCGCCGGATATTGCAGGAAAAGGCATTGCCAACCCAATAGGCCAAATTTGGACAGCTAAAATGATGCTCGATTATTTTGGCGAAACAGAAATGGGTGAAACGATAATGGATGCAATCGAATGGACGATTGAAAAAGGCATCAAAACCTCGGACATCGGCGGAACGGCAACAACAGAAGAAGTAACAGAAGCAGTTTGCCGGCGCATTTTACAAACTTAAAGAAAGCGAAGCCTGTATAGGGTTTGCTGAATCAGTAAAATTTCTAGATTTGGCAAGGCTGCTGACAGCTTTGACAACAATTTTAATGTAAGGGTTTTACAAAGTTTGCACTTGAAAGCCGATTCAACGTATGAAAAGATAAAATCGTCATTTTCGCAAAAAGATTCTACTATATTTTGAGACAGGGCTTGCAGACAAATTGGGTACAAACTCAGCATCGGATTCGTTCAGCAACCCCTATATGAAAACAATCGGTCTGAGCCGGGAGTCCACGGTTGAGCGTTACCGGAAGATGAGTGAAGAAGTGAAATGCAGGCTTGGTGGGCTGCCTTCGTCGAAATATATCCTTTGCAGCGTGGATTTTGCGGAAATGGAGCAGTTGCAGGTATGTGACTAAACAAATGAATAACGACCGGACCGGGAAATGATCCATCCGGAAAAAGGGAGGGGCTTGCACATAAGCCCCTCCCTTTCAGATCCCCTTCATCCGTTCCGGCAGGTTTTGGATCGATTCAATCACCGCATCAAGCTTGGCCTCAATCCGGTACAGCAAAAAGACGGTGACGGCGACCGGAAACCCGACTTCACTGATGAGCGACACCATTTCATGCATTTCTCCTCTCCCCCTGTAAAATCAAGAGCCCCCGTTCCGAAAACGGGAACCGGGGGCAAAAGATTACGCCAGTGTATATTCAGTAATGTTTTGCTCAATAAGACGTGCACCTTTCACGCTGGAGAGCGCCGTGCCGGATGAGCTGACCAGCACGCCCGAGCCGAGCATCTGAGCCATGGCGTTTTTCACTTTCACCGTATCGATGGGTTCTGCCGGCTCATCGACTGCAACCCTCACTGTTTTGTTATCCTGCGTTAAAAACTGAAGTTCCAAAGTTTTCATCTATCCATTCCCCCTTTTTTAATTTTTACTCACTGATGTCATTCAAGTCAGTGCGCGTCACACGGACAAGCGCTTTTTGCTGCAGTGAAGCGTATGCGTCTGCAAATTGCCGGATCGCATCGGGCGTTGCAGAGGCAGCCACATTGGCGAACGACTTCGCTTTGGTTACCGGTTTTCCATTTTCATTCACCCCGTTATCAAAGATTAATGAAATGCGGGAACTTGTTAAATGGACTTGTGCCATTCCCGCTCACCCCCTTTCACTCCTTATATAGCGGCTGAACAGAAAAAAGGGTACTTTTTTGTTGAAAAGAGAGAAACAGGGAGAGGAGGCGGGCAGTGCAACAGAGGCAGGACAATCGTTTTAGAAAATAATCCTCTTGGTTAAACAAAGCCGAACCATATGGCAGAACTTTTGTAAATGAAATGGAAACAGCAGCGCCAGGGATACAGCCGCGGCCGAAAAACGCCCCCATGCAGCGGGATATGAAAGATTTCCTGCTTAACAGACATGCCCTCAAATTGTGCAGTCCGGCCCTTAAAGATTGTCCCAAAGATTGCACCAATACGTCTTTTCGTACAGCCCCTGCTGTTGCAAAAGAATCCGCTCAGCAGGATAAGGTAGCCAAGCAAATGTGTTAAAAAACCCGCTCTTCTTTTTCCTGAACCGGGCAGCCAAAATTCGACTTGCTGTGCTAGAATGAAAGAAGCAACTTTTTAACATTGCCGGGTTGTCCGGACAGAGGTGCAGGAGGAATTTCATTGAGAATGTTCAGACGGGCATTATCCTTGCCTATTATACTATCGCTATTGTTTATACTGCCGGCCGGGGTATTCGGTGCAGGCGGAAGCGCGTCGGCTCAGGATTATTATAAACTTGTCAGCAACGAGTCTGCCTCAAGCCTTTCGACAGAGCCGACTGGCACCTTCAAGGTTGTGAACCTGGCAGCGCTCCGTCAAAAGTTAAAGAGCAACGTTTACCGGATTGATTACCAGAAGCCATTTGATCTATTAAAATATTTAAGCCTTCGGAAGTATTCCGTTCGCATGGATACGAAAAGGGCCCGTCTTCCCCGGGTGGGAGATACGAAAAAATTCTGGGTGTCCAATCTTGCCAGCAATAAAGATTATCAAATAAGTGCTAAGCTTTTATACAGCGGTCCGCATGCGGATGTCTGGGTATACAATAACCAGCTGAACGACGCCCAGGCTGCCCAGCTTGGAAAAGAATTTGACAACCGTATTTATGCGCTCGATACAAAATATTTCGGCATGCCATCCGATGTTGATGGAAATGGGAAAGTGAATATTCTTTGTTATGACATCCAGGACGGATTTGACGGCTCGGGCGGATATGTTGCCGGCTATTTTTACCCGCTTGACCTTTTTGATGCCGACACTTCCAACAAGTCGGAAATCTTTTATATTGACACGTACCCGCTTATGGGGACGGGGACATCGAAAAATGTAACCGAAGCGTATTCGACACTCGCCCATGAGTTTCAGCATATGATCTCTTTTAACCAGAAAGTGTTCGTCCAGCACCATTGGGATACGTTTGATACATGGATTGACGAAGGGATGTCCATGGCCGCAGAGCAAATTTATACCGGAAAGCCGCTTTCCGATCGGATTGATGATTATAACAACGATGCTTCAATTACAAATGGCCACTCGCTTCTCTACTGGGATAGTAACGGGGATGTGCTTGCCAATTATTCCTTGTCCTATTTGTTCATGGAGTATTTGAAAATTCAATGCGGACAAGGCGATGCCATTTTCAAAAAAATCATGGACGATCCGAACACGAATGAAAAAGCCATCGAGGATGTGATCCGAAAATACATTGACCCGAACCTGACTTTCGGGCAGTTTATGACCGATTTCCGGGCCGCGCTCGTGTTAAAGCAGACAAACGGATTATACGGGTTTAAAGGGGATGCCGCGTTCAAGCCGCTCCGAATTAAAACTTACAACGGCAGTTCATTGAAGCTAAAAGGCGGCGGGGCGGTTGTGAAAAAGCTGTCTTCAGCAAGCCGCTTTTCCGTTCCGTCTGGAAAAGGACGGGATATGACATATACGCTCTTGTCGGGAAGTATCGGCGGCAAGGCGCAGCAACCGAAAACACCGAAAGTATGGACTGTCGGCGATAATAGCACATCCATTTCCGGCAGCTCCGACCCGGGGATCGAAGTAGCCATTATGAAGAACGGAAAAATACTTGCCCGCGGCACAGCGGACGGGAAAGGATATTTTAAAGTCCCGGTTTCAAAGCAAAAAGCCGGAACCGTCCTCTATGTTTATACAGAGGCCGGTTTAAAAAGCAGCAAAGTAAAAGTTATAGTAAAAGACAAAACGGCACCAGGCATGCCGACTGCCGGCAATGTCACAACGAAGTCCACGCATGTTGTGGGTAAAGCGGAAAAATCAGTAGTTGTCTATGTATACCGCGGCAGCAAACAGATCGGCAAAGCCACAGTAAATGCCAAAGGCGCATACAGTGTAAGAATCAGCAAACAGAAAAAAGGCACGAAGCTTTCCATTTTCGCGAAAGACAGAGCCGGAAACAAAAGCAAAACAAGAACGGTTACGGTAAGGTGAAAGAAAGTAAAAGTTTTGCTTGGCCGAAAAAATTGCGTAGTGATTAAAAAACTTGATGCTTGCCGATTGGATGATTTATTGATGAATGGTAAGTTTTTATAGGAATACGAAAAAACGGCAGCTCATCCGGCTGCCGTTTTTTCAATCAGTCACCGCCGTATCCGGTAAATTCGCGGTCAGGCGTGTGATGGAAAAGATGGTGTAAATATTTATGGAAGAACCATTCGCCGGCTGCAATGACGATGCTCGAAGCCAGCGCCGCCCATAACAGATTGTCCATGTCCGGGGCGAGTGATCTGCCCATCAGCCACACGACAAGGTACGCCAGAACAAAATCGGCGACGGTCGCCATGATATTTCTTTGCGTATTCTCTTCCCGTTCATTTTCCCGTTTGAAAATCATTAAATCTCCCAGGACATATGCGAGAATGGTCAGTACTACACTGGTGGCGATCATATCGCCAAACGGCATGTTGAAGATGGCGGATAAAATGATGCCCAACACAACTGCGACCATAATAAACTTTATCACTAACGCCTTTGCATGATCCATAACGGTCCCTCCTTTTAGTGTTTGTACTATATCATTACCCGCTTCTGCAGCCGTTAATCGGGAAATGAAGGCATTCTGCACAGAAAATCTTTCCAATTGTAACTTTTAATGCGGGTTCTTAAAATGCTGCAAATTGCCTTCTGCTTGCCGCACTTTCCTTTTTTGAAATGCCAGGCCGGGATTGGTAAGTACGATAAACAAAAAGGTATGTCTAAAAGCTTGATGCCATGCTTTATTGAAAAAAGCGGCAATCATGTTAATGGCGAGAAAGCAGAAACTTGATCCCGGATTCCTTTTTCCGTTACTTCATTTTTTCCAGTAATGATTTCCGTTGCGCTAAGGAAAGAGTTTAGGTTAAAGTGAAACCGTTTCCATATTAATATTGAATTAAGGCAAGCGGCTGATAAAGCGGAGCATTAAACAGTGTTTAAGGATTACAGCAAGTTACTCTTTGTGATCAACAGTAAGTAACAATGATGGATATTATGCGACAAAAAGGGTGAAGAAACGACAATTTTTAAACTAAGGGTGATGACATTGAACATAGAAGAAATCAGTTTTCAAATTATTTTAAATGGTGGAAACGCCCGAAGCTTAGCTGCGGAGTCCATAAATCATGCTAAAGCTGGTGAGTTTAAATTAGCTGAACAAAAAATTGAAGAAGCCAACGAAGCCATGACAATCGCTCATCGTTTTCAAACAGACCTAATAAAGGGGGAGGCCAGTGGGGAAAAATTTGAAATCAGTATATTGCTGATACACGCACAGGACCATTTAATGAATGCCATGACAGTAATTGACCTGGCAAAAGAAATCATTGAACTTTATAAAAAAACAAATGAACTTGAATGTCGAAAGTGCTAACAAATTTGCCAAGTTTGCTGTTTGAAAAATGGATGATTGGCGGCACAAGCGGGCCATTAAAAGCAACGGAAGTCATTAATTCATTGATAAGCAAGTTTAAATCACAATAAAAAACCAATTGGAGGCATTTATGATGAAAAAAGCATTAATTATTTGTGCAGCAGGTATGTCATCTTCTTTAATGGCGAAGAAGACAACGGAATTTTTTAAAACAAAAGGTAAGGAAATTGAAGTCGATGCTGTTTCAGCAAATGAAGGCAATAAGATGATTGAAAAGGGGGACTTTGATTTATATTTAGTCAGCCCACAAACAAAGATGTATTTTCAAAAACTTAAGGAAGCCGGAGAACGCGTAGGAAAGCCAGTTGTAAACATTCCGCCACAAGCCTATATTCCGATTCCAATGGGTGTTGAAAAATTAGGAAATTTAATCTTACAAGAACTGCCAAAAGATTGATTTGCTTATGAGAAAATGGGTCTTCGCTATTTACAATGCACTCACCCGGAAATGCCAAAATTTATGGATAGTCGGAAGGAAGGTGATCTTCAAGCAAGATACCCGTTAAGATGTCTTTTGGATTGGAGGTAATGGATTGCTTAAGCTTTAACGAGTAGCGGGGAGCCATATTTTTAATAAATGAGGGATTTTTATGAATGACGTAGAAAGAGCATTATTTGAAAAAAATCAAAAAAACCAGATGCTTAAATCGATGTACTATAACCGATATTTGCTTGTCAGATATGTTACCGCAATCTTTTTCTTTACGAATGTATATTGGTTAATTTCATTGGTTATGAGTCATTCGTTACTATACCTTCTTCCATTGGCGTTGATCATCGTTGTCATATTGAGCGTTGCGGAACAAGTAAAGATTTATAGCAGCCCGACAAATCATGCTAAATACACAAAGTTTTGTTTCATGACTTTGCTCATTGCAAATGTGATTTTGCTGTTGCCGAGTTGTTTTTCGTCATCTTTCGCTCATTTATATCCATTTTTAATCAATCAAAACAAGTCAAAAGTATTAATTTTAACTGTTTTGATTGCCGGGATATTTTTAAGCGCTTTTATCCTTTATCGGTTATACCAAATTACACATGATGAAGACAAGCATTTTCAACGCATCATGGAGTATGAAAAAGCGATTCGTTAATAATAGAAAAGAGGGGTCTTTATGTCAGAACAAAATAAGGCATTTACTTTTCTTGAAAAGTATCTGATGGGTCCTATGGGGAAAGTAGCATCTTTTCGATTTGTCCGGGCGGTAATGGCTGCCGGGATGGCTTCAATACCATTTACAATCGTAGGATCCATGTTCTTGGTGTTGAACGTATTGCCACAGACTTTAACATTTTTGCAAGGCTTTTTCGATAATACTTTCTTTAGAATTAGTGACTTGTATATGCTGGCAAATAAAGCAACAATGGGAATTTTAGCATTATATTTCAACCTTGTTATTGGTTATGAGTATACAAAAATATATGCTGAAGAAGAAGGGATAAATGTAAACCCGCTAAACGGGGCTTTATTATCCATGTTTGCTTTCTTTATGACGATTCCGGAATTGGTTGCAGGCAATGGAAAAATGTCACTTATCCAAAAAATGAATGATACGACTCATATTATTTTCGGTTGGGAAATGGGCGACAGTGGTGTAAGCCGTTTAGGTTCTTCAGGTATATTTACGGCCATTATTGTTTCTGTTATTGCTGTCCAGTTGTACCGGTTATGTGTAAAACAAAATTGGGTGATTAAAATGCCGGAAGCTGTTCCGGAAGGGGTATCCAGATCGTTCACAGCTTTAATCCCTGCATTTTTAGTCGCTTTTGTGATCTTAATCATCAATGGTATTTTTGTAGCTTTAGGTACAGATATATTTAAAGTTGTCGCTGTTCCATTTAGCTTTGTTACGAATATCGCAAGCAGCTGGCTGGGATTGATGGTGATTTACTTCTTAATCCATGCACTCTGGATCGTAGGTATTCACGGGGCGAATATTATCGGAGCCTTCCTGACGCCAATTACTTTGGCAAATATGGAAGCCAATATTCATGGGGCAAATATTCCATTCGCCGGCGAGTTCCAAAATTCATTTGTCATTATGGGCGGTTCCGGGTCGACTTTAGGATTATGTATCTTTATTGCATTTTTGGCCCGGTCACAGCAATTGAGAATACTAGGAAAAGCGTCCCTTGCTCCTGGCATCTTTAATATTAATGAACCAATATTGTTTGGATTACCAATTGTTTATAATCCATACCTGGCTATCCCGTTTTTCTTAGCGCCTATGGCTACAGCTACAATTGGTTATTTTGCAATTAAATTGCACATTGTTGCGCCACTTATTGCACAAGTGCCATGGCCAACGCCAATCGGTATTGGGGCTTTCATTGGAACAGGTGGGAGCATTATGGCGCCAGTTGTCTCACTCATTTGTGGTGTGGTCGCGTTTATCATATATCTTCCGTTCATCAGAATATATGATAAGAAGTTAGTTGAGCAAGAAAAAGGCGGAGAATCTGTACTCTGATCCTCATCTTGAAATAGAAAAATAAGATGTAGAAATATCCTATGAAAACGATGTTGCACTGCGGGTGAATGAAAGAAGGCGGTTCTTCATAGGAAAATCGCCTTCTTATTTAACTTTTCTCGTTCAGGAAACCAAATAAGATAAATGATGGAGGGTTTACAATGTCAAAAGGCGTTTTACCGGAAAACTTTTTATGGGGCGGAGCAGTAGCAGCCCACCAGCTTGAAGGCGGCTGGAATAAAGGCGGAAAAGGTGTAAGTGTTGCTGATGTAATGACTGCAGGAAGACATGGTGTTCCACGGCAAATTACGGATGGTGTATTAGGAGGTTACTATTATCCTAACCATGAAGCAATCGACTTCTATTCCCGTTATAAAAAAGATATTAAACTGTTCGCAGAAATGGGGTTTAAATGTTTCCGTACTTCTATTGCTTGGACAAGAATTTTTCCAAACGGGGACGATGATGAGCCAAATGAAGAAGGCTTGCAATTTTACGATGATTTGTTTGATGAATTATTAAAATATCATATCGAACCTGTTATTACCCTATCTCATTTTGAATTGCCTTATCATCTTGTGAAAAAATATGGGGGTTTTAGAAACCGGAAATGTATTGATTTTTTTGTGAAATTTTCTGAGACAGTCATGAAACGTTATAAAGATAAAGTAAAATACTGGATGACCTTTAACGAAATCAATAATCAAGCAGATACGAGCATGGATTTTGCAAGCTTCACAAACTCAGGAATTAAATATGAAGAAGGTGAAAACCGGAAACAAACCATGTACCAGGCAGCGCTTTATGAATTAATTGCCAGCGCAAAAGTCGTTAAATTAGGCCACAAAATTAATCCTGACTTTAAGATTGGTTGCATGCTTTCTTTCGTACCTGTATATCCATATTCTTGTCATCCGGACGATGTGATGCTTGCCACGGAAGCGATGCATAATCGTTGGTTCTTTGGTGATGTACATGTTCGTGGGACGATTCCTGATTATACGAAAAAATACTGGGAAAGAAACGGATTTGAAATTGAATATACAAAGGAAGATGAACAAATTCTTAAAGAAGGAACAGTAGATTACATTGGATTTAGCTATTATATGTCTAAAGTAGTCAGCGCCCGTGAAGTAGAAGACAGCCAGCCTGATGGAGAGTTTGGCCGCGTCGTTCGCAATCCTTATGTTCAAGCCAGTGATTGGGGTTGGCAAATTGATCCGGTCGGCCTTCGTTACTCGTTAAATGCTTTATATGAAAGGTACAATATCCCTCTATTTATTGTAGAAAATGGCCTTGGCGCGCGGGATGTCGTTGAAGAGGATGGCACGATTAACGATGATTACCGTATTCAATATTTTCGCGATCATATTCTGGAAATGAAAAAGGCGGTTGAACTGGATGGTGTTGATTTAATGGGTTACACACCGTGGGGATGTATAGATTTAGTGAGTGCTGGAACAGGAGAAATGGAAAAACGTTACGGTTTTATTTATGTGGACAAAGATAATGAAGGGAACGGAACTTTAGAAAGAAAAAAGAAAAAGTCATTTGAATGGTATAGGCATGTCATAAAAACAAATGGAGAAGAGCTTTAACTTTTAGGACGGTCGTTTTTCTAACGTTTACAATAAGAATCATATTCAATCATGGCGTGAAAAAATGGAGTTACAATAAAACTCCATTTTTTCATATACGGGAAGAAAATAGAAATCCCCGGTGAAAAAGCAATAGTTATAAGGAAAGCTACGATATGACAGGCTGCAAAGTATCAAGTATTGGTTTTTTCAACGATTACATCACAGCCCGAAAAAATGGTTGGTTTCCCGAAAACTACAGCTCTTCCTTTGCCAAAAATCTTAGTAATCCATGTAAAAGGGAGTTGTTGGCAGTGGCTATCCTATCAAAACGGCAGAAAGATATATTAATCCTTTTATCTAAGTCAAAAGAACCCGTTACTGCAAGCTGGATGGCAAGAGAATTAGGCGTCAGTGACCGAACGATTCGAAACGAAATTAAGCTCATGCAAAATAATACAGCATCACACGGATTTCAAATTGAATCAACCAGAGGATTGGGATATAGCGTAAAAGTATTAGATGCCGGGCTTTTTTCAAAAATACTCAATGAGATTTCTACGGAGGAACATCATTTAGCGGGTGACTTCACTGATAAAGATACGAGAGTTCTCTATATTTTACGCCGGTTATTGTTAGAAACCGATTTTATTAAAATTGAAAGTTTTATAGATGAGATGTTCGTCTCTTTATCGACATTGCAAAATGACTTAAAGATGGTAAAAGAAATTCTTGATCAATATCATTTAAAGCTAATCAACCGCCCGCACTATGGTTCAAAGGTTGAAGGCGATGAATATATGAAACGTTTGTGTTTATCTAATTTATTGTTGGAGCGGAACCAGGAGGCATTTTTGAAGGAGAATTGTTTACAACTCATTGATCCGGAACTATTTAAAAAGATTAAAGAAGTAATCGTCCAAAAGGTTAATAAATATAAAATTGAAATCTCTGATATATCTTTGGAAAATTTAGCAACGCATATTGCTATCGCCTGCAGAAGAATTCAGGAAGGCTTTGTTATTGAAGAGCTGGCTGATGTTCTGGTCGATGATCATCCATTTGAAAAAATTGTGGCGAACGAAATCATAAAAGAAGTTGAAGATTTTACTTCGTTAACTTTTCCTGAGACAGAAATCGATTATATTATTGTTCATTTATTAGGAACCAAACTTTTACACAAGAAGGAGCTGGCCGAGTTTAGTAAATTTGATGAAGCCGGAACAATTATAAATTGTATGTTAGCTCGTTTAAAGGCTGAATTGAATTGGGACTTTCGCCAAGACCGCGAGTTTATTCAGGCGCTAACGCTGCATATCCGTCCTGCAATGAACCGATTGCGGTACAAAATGAATATCCGGAATCCGTTATTAAACGATATAAAGAAAAAATACCCGGCTGCGTTTGAAGGCGCCATTATTGCCAGCAAATGTATAGAAGAGTATTTGCAAATGGAAGTGGTTGAAGATGAAATTGCCTATATTGCGCTGCATATCGGTGTTGCTCTTGAACGAATGAAATTAAACAAGAAAAAAATAAAAAAAGTACTAATCGTTTGCGCATCGGGCGTAGGGAGTGCAAAATTACTATCCTACCGATTGCAAAATTTGTATGGCCAAGAAATTGAAATTGCCGATACGATTAATTATTACAATTTATCATCATATGATTTATCTTTTATTGACTTGATCATTAGCACTGTGCCTATAAAGGAGGATTTTGGCGTCCCGGTCCAAGTTGTGAATACTTTTTTGGAAGACAAAGACATTCAAGCTATAAATGGTTTTTTATCTAGGACGCAAAATGTGGCAGAAAAATATTTACATCCTTCAAGAATTTTTCTCCAACTGGCATTGCAGGATAAGGAAAGCGTGATTCGATTTTTATGTGATGAACTGTATAAGCAGAAGCTTGTACCGAAGGATTATGTAAACCTTGTTTTAGAAAGGGAGTCGATTACGCCAACCTGTTTTGGAAATCTCGTAGCCATTCCCCATCCAATGGTGCCCGTAACGAAGGAAACGTTTTGGACAGTATGTACGCTAAAAAGCCCTATCCATTGGCATGGACAGCAAATGGTTCAATTTGTTTGTTTGTTGAATATTAAAGAAGGCACGCAAACGGATTTAGATGATATGTATAAAAAGCTCATTTCGATTATCGAAAACAGGTCTGTTGTGCAAAAAATCATCAAAAGCAAAACGGCTGATGAGTTAATGGCATTTATAAAATAATTGAGCCCCGTATCGCCACCATTTGTAAGAAGAATATTTTTCCCAGCCATTTCCCCGAAGGAGACTTTACCCGCCATCCGCGTTATAAAGCACAAAACTTGTCCGGTTTTGTGCTTTATATTTCCTGGAGAAAACCTTACATAAAAACAAAAAGTTTGTGAATATTCTTTACATCTTCCTTGCCCTGTGCGGTTTTCTAAAGGATAATATTTGTAACCTGCAGCAGAAGGAGTAAAGACACGTGAAAACTTAAAAATGAGGAGTGAGCAAATGAAAACGGTCCAACTGAACAGCCGGATAGCTTTCGGCCAACGTCTACCGCTTGTATTGATTGCCGGCCCGTGCGTAATTGAAAGTGAAACGATGGCCATGGAAACAGCCGCAACCCTTCAAACCATTGCCGGAAAACTCGGTATTCCTTTCGTTTTTAAAGCTTCTTTCGACAAAGCCAACCGATCATCCATTTTTTCCAAACGGGGCCCGGGACTGGAAAAAGGGCTCGAAATACTTGACCGGATTAAAAATGTATTTGGCGTACCGGTCACGTCCGATATTCATGAGCCGCACCAGGCAAAAGCAGCCGGGGAAGTGCTCGACATACTGCAAATCCCCGCTTTCCTTTGCCGCCAGACCGATTTGCTGCTTGCCGCCGCCGCGACGGGCAAAACCGTGAATGTCAAAAAAGGGCAGTTTTTGGCGCCTTGGGATATGAAAAACGTCATTCAAAAACTGGAGGAATCCGGCACCGACAAAATTCTTCTTACAGAACGCGGTTCGACATTCGGCTACAATAACCTGGTGGTGGATATGCGTGCACTTCCGGAAATGCGCAGATTAGGGTATCCGGTCGTGTTTGACGCCACCCATAGTGTCCAAATACCGGGCGGAAATGGGACTTCAACAGGCGGAAAGCGTGCGTTAGTCCCGTATCTCGCAAGGGCAGCGGCGGCTTGCGGGATCGATGCGTTGTTTCTAGAAGCCCATCCTGATCCGGACCAGGCCTGGTCGGATGGCCCGAATATGGTGAAACTGGATGATCTTGAAGAAATGTTAAAGCCAGTTATTGAAATTGATCGCATGATAAAAGAACAAACGGCAGCAAACATTCATTAACGGAGGTGAATAGGATGTTAAAAGATTTCAAACGAAGCATCAATTATGTCGAAAGCGTCCGTGAAGTGCTGGAAAAAGAGGCCAATGAGATTTTAAAGCTGAAGGACCGGATCAATTTTCGTATAAATGAAGGCATTGAAATGATATTGGCGTGCGAAGGCAGAGTCATTTTTACAGGAATGGGGAAATCGGGCATCATCGGCCGGAAACTTGCTTCCACATTTGCAAGCACCGGTACCCCGGCATTTTTCCTTCACCCGGGAGAAGCACTGCACGGCGATCTTGGAAAAATAACAAAAGAAGACATCCTCATTGCCATTTCCAACAGCGGGGAAACGTCGGAAATATTAAATATGATCCCTTCCATCAAAAGGATCGGCGCAAAAATGATTGCTATTTCTGGTTCACGCAAGTCGACACTGGCGCGGCGTTCGAATCTGGTGATGGATATCGGGGAAGTTGAGGAAGCGTGCCCGCTCGGCCTTGCCCCGACTTCTACAACTACCGTCACGCTTGCACTCGGGGATGCGATTGCGGTTGCCCTTTTGAAGGCAAGGGATTTTAAACCTGAAAACTTTGCGCTTTTCCATCCCGGTGGCTCGCTTGGCCGGCGTTTGCTTCTCACGGTTGGCCATGTGGCTAAACGGAAAAGGATGAACCCGGTTGCCGGAATGGACACCGGCATAAAGGAAGCATTATTTATGATGACGGAAGCGGGGGCGGGGGCTGTTTCAGTTATTGACGATCGGGGACGGCTGGCCGGCATTTTAACGGACGGCGATATCCGGCGTGAGCTTTTAAACGGCCATGAAGTACTGGATAAAAAAGTAGCAGATTTGTATACAAAATATCCGGTTTGCGTCAGTGAGCATCAGCTGGCAGCGGAAGCATTGCGGATAATGGAAGACCACGCTTTCAAGGTGCTTCCGGTTGTTACCGGCCAGAAACCGGTTGCCATGCTCCATATTCAGGATTTGGTCCAGACTATATAAGCAAAATAACAAGAATAAGCAAAATAACAAGAAAAAATTTTTTGACTGGATAGAGCGGATTCATAAAGAATCCCGCTTTTTTTGGTGGTTGCCGCCAATATGTGCAGCAGCAGTTTGTTTTTTCGGTGACACCACGCAAAAATTTCGGTGACAATGGCGCTGCGGCCTATTAAAATAGGTGATAAGATCTTGTGAATTAACGGGGGAGGGATTGTTTTGTTAAGGGTAAACAATGTGTCAGTAGAGATAGAGAAGTCAAAAATTTTGGAAGATATAAGTTTTTCTGCTGAACCAGGGGAGATTATTGGCCTGGTTGCTCCAAATGGATCCGGCAAGACGACGCTTTTAAATGCGATATCCAACCTGATTCCTGCTTCAAAAGGCGAAATTAGTATTTACGGCATGAATTATAAAATGCATCGGGAAAAAATCCTTAAAAAAATATTTTTTTTGCAAGACCATACAGTATTGTATCCAAATTTAACAGGGAGAGAGCATTTAAAACTTGTACAAAGATTATGGGAGAGCAAACAAGAATGTGGCGCTGTTATTGAAAAATTAAGCATGGGTTCCTATATCGACAAAAGGGTTTCAAAATATTCGCTTGGCATGCAGCAAAGGCTGCTATTTGGGATGTGCTTGATCAGTTCTTGTGATTTGCTATTGATGGACGAGCCGATGAATGGGCTGGACCCATCCAATATTAAACTGATAAGCAAATCCATTAAGCAACTTAGAGATGAAAATAAAATTGTATTTTTTTCTTCCCATATTCTGAACAATGTTGATGAATTATGTGATCGTGTCATCTTTTTAAAGCAAGGAAGAATGGTTTACGAAAGCAGAAAAAATAATCCGGACTTTAATAAATACATCATCATTAAGTTAGAGAATGGGAATGATGCGGATAAAGTTCTTTCCCTATTTAAAGATGAAGAAATTAAAAATGCCACAGCCAATGAAGTATGGGCGGAGATAGATTCGAGTAAAAGCTCCTTTGTGGTAAATCAGGCATTCGAACAAGACATGAAATTTAAATCATTTTTCATAGGGCAAAAAGGCAGCCAACTAATTTATGAGGAAATATACGAAGGTGAAGATAAATGGGGCTAATCAAATTAGAGACATTGCGATTCATTAGAAATAAAAAAAATTTGACTGTTTTTATTGCTGCTATTTTGATTGTTTTCATTTTGTTTGCAATTACTTTCGTGGGAGCAAAGAGAATGGACCCGCTCAATGAATATCAGGATAACAAATCCTCACTGGAAAATGCCATTTCACACATGGAATCAAATCCAAATAAGAGTGAAGCAAAGAAGAAAGCACTTGCGGGTTTGCAGGAGGAGTTACGCCTTCGTACAGAACAAATACAAGCTCATGAAGCAGGGGATTGGAAGCAAGAACTGAAATTGCAGATCGCTTTAGATAAAAAATTAATTGCTGGGATTAATGCCGGAACAATTGTTTTTGGTAATAAAAAAATTGTTCCGCAGACAGAAAAAGCAATACAGCTCAATACCATTCTGCTTAAACAAAATATTCATCCGGTAATAGAGTCGTTCGAAACCCCGGGTATTAACTTTACATATCGTATTCTTTTTTACGTATTCCCGTTCTTAATGCCTCTTCTCATTGCAGTTTTAATTGGTGATATTTCAACAAGAGACAAACAAGGCGGTATTAATCATTTTGTAAATGTTTTGCCAGTGAAGCTCAAGAAAATATTGGATGCGAGAATCTTCACTTCATTTGTTTACAGCCTTGCCATCACGATTGTTATCCTGGTTGTTGCGCTCATTATTGGTAGCATCATAAGCCATTTGGGGAGTTGGAAGTACCCTGTGGCGATCAATTTAAACGGGACAGAAGTATTGTGGATTTCAATTGCCCGGTTTTTGGGCAGATCGCTTTTACTAATCCTATGTCTTCTATTATTTATTTCTGTTTTCACGCAGTTTTTAAATACCTTTATTCGAAATCAATTGCTTCTGATGCTCGTTTTGGTGGCTTGTTTTTGTTTTGAGGAAATGATGAGCGGATTTAAGACAAAGTTGTATGCTGTTATGCATATCATCCCTTTTACATTTGTGGATGTGCCGAATATAGTGAATGGAGAAAGTGCAGCAAAATTCAGGAATGAGTATATCAATACTACAGACGGAGTCATTACGCTTCTCCTTTCATCTTTGCTGTTTTATTTTCTCACCATATGGATTATCCATAAGAAAAACAAAATTTAAAAAAAGCTTGACGAATCCGAAAAAAAGGGATAAATTGAACGTAAGCAATTTTTAGGTTCGTTGTGTAATTTCTTTTGCGGCGTTGATGGCAAATTTCATATTGGTGTTTTCTTATCAAGAGAGGTTGAGGGAATGGCCCGATGAAGCCTCAGCAACCTTCAATGCTTTTACGCGTTGAAAAGGTGCTAAGTCCTGCAAGTTATGGGATCATAACTTGAAAGATAAGAAGATGGTTCATGCACGAAAGGAATGGCCTTCTTCTTATTGGAGAAGGCTTTTTGATTTTAAGTGAGGGAGTGTCCATCATGTATCATACAGAAACAAAACTTGCACAAATCGGAAACCGCAGTGACCGCGTGACAGGTGCGGTGAACCCGCCTGTTTATTTTTCTACCGCTTACCGCCACGAAGGCATTGGGCAGTCAACCGGTTTCGATTATTCCCGTACCGGCAACCCGACGCGCCAGTTGCTTGAAGAAGCGATTGCGGATCTGGAGGGCGGGGACCGCGGGTTTGCGTGCAGTTCCGGCATGGCTGCGATTTTCACTGTTTTATCTTTGTTCCAGGCCGGCGATGAGTGGATTGTGAGTGATGATTTATATGGCGGCACCTACCGCCTGCTGGAGCAGGGATATAAAAAATGGGGGCTTTGTTGTAAGTACGTGAATACGTGCAACCCGGAAAATATTGAACAAGAAATCACCCCGAAAACGAAAGCCATTTTCCTCGAAACGCCGACAAACCCCCTCATGCAGCAGACGGATATCGGCGCAGTGGCTGAAATTGCGAAAAGGCACGGAATCCTGCTGATTGTAGACAATACTTTTTACACCCCGCTTTTGCAGCAGCCGATTAAAGAAGGCGCTGATATTGTAGTCCATAGCGCGACGAAATATCTTGGCGGGCATAACGACGTGCTGGCCGGTCTGATCGTGGCAAAGGGTGCTGAACTTTGCGAGCAGCTTTTTCTGTACCATAACGGTGCCGGCGCCACCCTCAGTCCGTTTGATTCGTGGCTTCTGATGCGCGGCATGAAAACGCTGGCGCTTAGGATGGAAAAACACGAAAAAAATGCAAAAGCTGTGGCGGCATTTTTAAGCGCGCATCCGGATGTAAAAGATGTGCTGTATCCGGGCCGCGGCGGGATGCTTTCTTTCCGTGTAAAAGAAGAATCATGGGTCGACCCGTTTTTACGCGGCCTGTCTTTGATTACATTTGCCGAAAGCCTCGGTGGGACGGAAAGTTTTATCACTTACCCGGCTACACAGACGCATGCCGACATTCCGGAAGAAAAACGGATTGCTTCAGGCGTAGACAATTGCCTTTTGCGCTTTTCAGTCGGAATTGAAAATGAACGCGATTTGCTTGCAGATATTGAAAAAGCTTTTGCCAACATTCACGAAGGGGTGCAAACACGATGACAAATGAAGATTATTCTTTTCAAACGAGGCTTTTACATAACAGCCATAAAATAGACCCGGCGACCGGTGCTGTGAGTGTACCGATCCAGCATGCTTCGACATACCACCAGGCGGACATTGACCAGTTCGGTAAATACGATTACAGCCGCTCGCTCAATCCAACGAGGGAAGCGCTCGAGGATGTCATCGCCGAACTCGAAGGCGGTGTCAAAGGTTTCGCGTTTGCTTCCGGGATGGCGGCGATTTCAACCGCGTTTCTGCTTTTGTCGGCGGGCGACCATGTTGTCATCACCGAAGATGTGTATGGCGGCACGTTCCGGATGGTGACAGAAGTCCTGACCCGGCTTGGTATTGAACATACATTTGTAGATATGACCAACCTTGAAGAAGTGCGGCAGGCCGTCCGCCCGAACACGAAGGCTTTTTATGTGGAAACCCCTTCAAACCCGCTTTTAAAAGTGACGGATATCCGTGCGGTGAGTGAACTGGCAAAGGAAACCGGGGCGCTCACCTTTGTCGACAACACCTTTTTAACGCCTGCCCTGCAGCGCCCGCTTGAACTCGGGGCGGATATCGTGCTGCACAGCGCGACGAAATTTTTAGCAGGGCACAGCGATGTCGTTGCTGGGCTTGCGGTTGTAAAAGATGAAGCATTGGCAGCGCGCCTCGGATTTTTGCAAAATTCATTCGGGGCGGTGCTCGGCGTCCAGGATGCATGGCTCGTTTTGCGCGGGTTGAAAACGTTGCATGTGCGGCTGCTCCAATCGCAGCAGTCAGCGGTGAAAATCGCACATTTTCTTGATGCGCATCCGCTTGTGCGAAACGTGTATTATCCGGGGCTCGGGCACCATCCGCAGCATGCGCTGCAAAAGCTGGAGGCACAAGGGCCGGGCGCGGTATTGTCGTTTGAACTGGAAGATGAGGAAGCGCTCCGGACATTTGTCAGCCATGTAAAAATTCCGGTCTTTGCCGTCAGCCTCGGCGCTGTAGAATCGATTCTGTCCTATCCGGCAAAAATGTCCCACGCCGCAATGCCGCCTGAGGACCGAAGAAAACGCGGCATCTCCGACAGCTTGTTGCGCTTATCGGTTGGCCTCGAGAATCCGGATGATCTGATTGCCGATTTCGAGCAGGCTTTTTCGTACACGAAAGCGGGCACAACCGTGAAATAATGGACAAACGGCTGCAGGGAATCCGCCCTGATCGGCGGGATTCCCCGTTTCAAAATAGACGCCCGGGCTCATTTTGAAACGGGAATGGAGGCACGTCCCGTCCGTACGTATGACAAAAACTGCACCACAGAAGCCGCTGAAAAAGCCCGAAAGAAAACATAAAAACGGCGGGAAACCACTGTAAAAAGTGTCCCGCCGCTTTTTTCTGTTTTTTGTGTAAAGGAAAGGAACGCCTGCATTCACAATCCGGAAATCGGCCGGGTAACCGTCCTGCCTGGTTTCAACGTTTCTGTACGGCCGCCTATATGGATGTCCAGCGCATCTCCTTCCAGCAATGTCACTTTAAACGCATGGCGCGCCACTTCCACCTGAAACTTGCGGTTTTGGTAGGTGAGGCGAAATAAATAGCGGTCCCATTGTTCCGGAATGGTAGGATTTAGAAAAAACCCGTTTTCTTTGATCCGGACGCCGCCGAATCCGTACACGATTGATAGCCATGTCCCGCCCATATTGGCCATATGCAGGCCGTCCTTTGTATTGCCATGTGTGTTATCAAGATCAAGGCGGGCTGTTTCGATAAAATAATGATACGCTTTTTCCGCTTCGCCGAGCCTAGACGCCATTATGCTGAAAATGCATGTGGACAGTGATGAATCGTGTGTCGTGACTTTTTCATAATAATGATACGAGTTTCGGATCGTTTCCGGATTTGCCTCGTCTTCCAGCAAAAAATGCGCGAGCACCGTGTCTGCCTGTTTGCATACTTGGTACCGGTAAATCGTGAGCGGATGGTAATGCAAAAGGAGCGGGTAATGGTCTTTCGGCGTATGTTCAAAATCCCAGACCGCTTTATCGAGAAAGCTGTCATCCTGTTTGTGGATGCCGCGTTTTTCATCATAAGGGAGATACATCGCATCCGCCGCTTTCAGCCAGCTTGCCGCTTCTTCGTCCGTTAAACCAAGCCGTGCAGCAAATGCCGCAAAATAGGCATCATCTGTTTCTTTCAGCCAGTGATAAAATTTGTGAGCTGATTTCAAATTATATTTTGCCATCACATTTGTATAGTAATTGTTGTTGACGATGGCTGTGTACTCATCCGGCCCGGTCACATCTTCAATCGCAAATTTGCCGTCTTTTTCCCGGTAATGGCCAACCTCAAGCCAAAGCCGCGCCGTTTCCACGAGAATTTCGACGCCGTATTGCTTCATAAAGTCCTGATCTTGGGTGGCATACCAGTATTGCATATAACTGTAAGCGATGTCCGCGCTGATATGATACTGCGCTGTGCCGGCAGGGAAATACGGTGAGCATTCCGTGCCGGAAATCGTCCGCCACGGAAATAGCGCACCTTTTTGATGGCCCATCTCTTTTGCCCTTGCCCGTGCGTGGTCAAGGATATGGTAGCGGTACAGCAGCAAATGCCGCGCGAGTTCCGGATGGATCAACAGAAACACCGGGAAAATGTAAATCTCCGTGTCCCAAAAGTAATGCCCTTCATAACCTTCCCCGGACAGCCCTTTTGCCGCAATATTGCTGGCGGTGTCTTTTCCGACAGATTGCAGGAGCTGGTACAGATTGAAACGGATCCCTTCCTGCAGTTTCGGATCGCCGTCAATTTCAATGTCCGCTGCTTGCCAGTAAGTGGCTAAATATTGCTCCTGCTCCCGTAATAGTGCTGAAAAATCTTTGCCTTGCATGCTTTTTAGGATGGCCGCCGCCTTTTCTGCGATATGGTCCCCGTGGCGGAGCGTGTCCGTATAGATCGCAAATTTTGTAAGGGACACCGGCTCGCCGTGTTTGAAATCGATGATTGCGTGCACTTTTTGTTCGTCTTGTTCATAATGGCATTCGCAAGAGACGGAAACGGCGTGGGTTGCGGCACAAGCCATTTCAAGCCCGGAAGCAAATGTGCGGACACGCAGTACAATCGTGCCTCTGTCCTCTGCCACTTTTGTCACAGCCAGCTTTTTTGCATGGGCAGATCCGGTCCGCGGGTCGTTTTTATCGACATAATTTTGCACATCACCGTTGACAGTGGAAATCACCCGCACCGGCCCGGAAAAGTTTACCGGCTCCATTTTCACTTGAATCGCAAACAGTTCCCGCTGTGTAAAAGAAACCAACCGTGAAAAAGTGAGCTTGATTTCTTTTCCGGAAGGCGATTTCCAATGGATGGCGCGTTCGGAAAACCCGCGTTTCATGTGCAAAGTTTGGGAAAAACCGAGAACTTCCCCTTCAAAAAGAGAAAAGCGTTCTTTTTCTTCTCCAAGAAAAATTTCGATGGTCTGCGCATCGATCACATTCAGCATTTTCTGACCGGTTTCCGGGAATCCGTACGCTTTTTCCCCGTACTGGATTTCTGTAATGTCATAAAAAGCATTCAAATATGTGCCGCGGATAGAAGGGATTTCTTCCGGGTAGCCTTCTTCAAAGTTTCCGCGCACGCCAAGATAGCCATTCCCGAGTGCAAATAAGCTTTCATTGACCAGCAGCATTTGTTTGTCCAATTCGTGTTTCGTGATTTCCCATGTCATACGCTGTTCCTCCAAAAATTCCAAATTCGAAGATGGCATGGTGCCAAGCGCCCTTTTTTCTTATGGTCCGGCCGGGAAGCCCTTTTTTCGCTCATATCGGATCGACCGCCGGCTCATGTATTCATCCAGGGGTCACACACCGGCAGGCGGGATTCCGGAAAATGTCGCGCGCTATACCGAGGGAAAACTTTTCCACTGCCGGAAATTTTTATTCTTTCACCCCACCTGTTGTAAGGCCGGAGACGATTTGTTTCTGGAACAGAAGGACGATGATCAAAGTCGGGACCGTGACGACTGTGGTAGCGGCAGCGACCTGTCCCCAAAGTATTTCGAACTGGGTGCGGAGGAAAGAAATCGCGACCGGCACAGTATGATAATTAGCGTCCGAATTTAAGGTAATCGTCAGCAAAAATTCGTTCCACGCGGCAATGAATGTAATAATCGCAGTTGTAAAAACACCTGGCGCGGCAAGCGGGAAGACAATCCGGAACAGCGTCTGGACCGGCGTCGCACCGTCAATTTTTGCCGATTCTTCAAGTGCGAGCGGAATCTGGTTGAAATGCGTCACCAGGATCCATACCGCAGTCGGCAGGGTGATCGTCGAATACGGCAGGACAATCGCATACGAGTTCGTTAAATGCAAATGCAGGAACAAATTATAAATCGGCCCGGTGACAATCATTTGCGGGAACATCGAAACCGCCAGAATCAGCCCGAGCAACAGGTTTTTCCCTTTGAAATCAAAGCGTGAAATCGCGTAAGCCGTAAACGTGGCAATTAAAATAATGTAAACCGTTGTCGTTGTCGCAACGATAAAACTGTTTTTCACCGATGTCAGGATCCCTTTTTGGAAAATCTGCGTGTAATTTTCCCATGTCGGATGATGGGCAAAGACCCGAAAAGCCCCGTTGCCAAAAATTTCCCCGGAAGGTTTAAAGGAGGTGATAAAAATCCAGAAAAACGGAAATATCATCCCAAATAAAAATACGGCAATCAGGGCGATGATGAGCACATTCCATTTGCGGTTCGTTTTCATGGCCATCCCTCCTTAGTTTTTATCCATCAGATTGGCGCCGAGCACTTTAATGTAAATGGTTGCGATGATGGCGACGCAAATAAACATGATGATGACAATGACGGAGCCGTAGCCGAAGTTGGTTTGCCCGAACATCGTTTTGTAACCGTAGACAGACATGGTTTCTGTTGCCCCGCCCGGACCGCCGCCTGTCAGAACGTAAATCAGGTCGAAAACGCGAAAAGCGTCAAGTGTCCTGAACAGCAGTGCGACTAAAATAGAAGGCTTCAGCATTGGTAGCGTAATTTTGAAAAATTGCTGGATTTTTGTTGCGCCGTCAATGGATGCGGCTTCATACAACCCTTTGGAAATGTTTTGCAGGCCGGCAAGCAGCAAAAGGGCCATATAAGGTGTTGTTTTCCAAACGTCGGCTAAGATCGTGGATACCATCGCGCCGGATCCCGTTAATAGCAGAATGCGCGAATCGCTGATTAGCCCTATGGATTGGAAAAAATGCGCGACAACACCGCTTGTGCCGTCATACAAATAACTCCACATGAGCGCGGCAACCGCGGTCGGAATTGCCCACGGGATCAGCGAAGTTGTCCTTACAATGCCTTGCCCTCTGAACGCTTTGTTCATAATCATGGCGAGGCCGAGGCCGAGGACGAACTCAAGGAAAACCGAAACGACGGTAAAGAGCACGGTATTCCATAAGGCATGCCCGAGTCGTTTGTCATGCAATGCTTCTTTATAAGACTTGAAGCCGATGAAGTTGGAGGGTACAAAGCTGCTTTTGAAATCTTTAACAATTTTTGATAAATTTTTTCCGTTTTGCGTATTGTATTTGGCATTGATTTCCTTTACCAGTTTGGATGAGTCGGTATAAAGGCCCATCAGCTTTTTCTGGTCGGCCTGGCTGATTTTTTGGACGCCTTTTCTGCCTTTATACTGCTTGGCAACATCGGCAACGCGATGGACCAGCTTGTCGACTTTTTGCCGGTCGGCCGGGTCGGTGATTTTTTCCCGGTCTTCTGTTAGAAACAGCCTGACATACGTTTGCGTTTCGTCAAATAAATCGAAATTATAGCGCGGGCTCATGTATAGCCCCGATTTTTGCTGGTTATTCAGCTGATAATCAAAAAAGGTATAGCGGAGTGACTGAAAAATCGGCCACAGCGAGAATACGCCGATAAACAGCAGGGCTGGAAGGATAAATAAAAAAGCCTGCAAGCGGTTCTTCTTCATGATGCTGGCACCTCTTTTCACCGTAATGTTTCTTCCCGTACGGAGGATGCACAGTTTATGCAGCGCCCCCTCATTTCTTTTTAAAAAAGGCTCTATGGAATAGAGCCTTTCGCCGATATCAAACCATTATGAAAAGCAGGCGCCCGGGGACGGAAAGGGAGTAAAACGCGTTCCCGGACGGTTGCTTATTTGCCTGTTGCGTCCTGGATCGTTTTGACTGCATCATCCAGATTTTGGCCTGTGCTTAAATATTTGTGGGCCGCAATTTGGATCGTGTCGGATACTTTGCTGTACTTCGCGGATACCGGGCGGGCAATCGTCGTTTTCAACGCTTTTTGGAAGCCCGGCATGGTCAGCATTTTGTTTTGTTTTTGGACATCAGGATCATTCAGCAAATCATTATATCCCGGCAGGTAACCGCCTTTTGTGGACATAATCTTCTGCCCTTTTTTGCCGGCTACGAATTTTACAAACTCCCATGCGCCTTCTACATGTTTTGAGTTTTTGTTGATGCCGAGAAGCCAGCCGCCGACAGCGCCGCCGTTCGGAAGCGGGGCAATGCCAACATTTTTGATGTCCACTTTTACGCCTTCTCCGCCTGTTTTAATGGTGCCATACTGGTACGGCCAGTTCCGCGCGAAGACAGATTTTCCTTGTGCAAAGCTGTCCAGCGTTTGTTGTTCCATATAGTTCAGCAAATCTTTTGGCGCCCATGCTGCTTTTGTAAATTGATACATCGTCTCAAGGCCGCCTTTGATATCTTTGTAATGATTCGTGAATTCTGTCACATTGACGGTTAAGCCTTCATATTGTTTGGACTGATAAACAAAGCCGTTTGTCGTTCCGTTTTTGCCGGCATATTTTGCAGCCATATCCCCGAGTTCTTTATAGGTGTAGTCCCCGCTTTCGAGTTTTGCAGCATCTTCCTTGCTGACAATATCGGAACGGTAATACAGAATGCCAAGGTCCGGGAAGAATGGAAGTGTGTATTGTTTCCCTTCATAGTTTCCGGAAGCCATTGAGCCGGCATTGAACTGGTCTTTCGTCAAATTGGCATCCATCATTTTCTTGTCAATCGGGACAAGGTATCCGGCACCGGCAAATTCGCCGCCCCACACAACGTCCATGGACATGATGTCATATTCGCTTGATCCGCTGGAGAGCGAAGTCAGCAATTGGTCGTGCATTTGTGCCGAGTCATTCGTCATTTGTACCCACTTCACCTGGTACTTTTTCGATTGTTTGTTAAAAGCCGCAATGACTGCTTTTGTCGCAGGTGTGCTGTCATTTTGTGCCGCGAATTTTAACACAATCTTTTTCGAGGAACTGCCGCTTTTGCTCGATTTCGAGTTTGAATTGCTGCCGCAGCCGGCCAGCACGCCGATAACTAGCGTAAGCGCTGCCAAAATCACGCCCGCTTTTTTCCACATACGAAAGCCCCCTTTAATTTTGATGATTACACTTGAATATTACCCTGTATGCGCATACAATGATATTAGAATCTTTAGATCTATAATAAAATTTTTAGGTATTGGGGCGGCTCCGATGAAACAGTCTGCCATCAGCAAATCCATTATTGAACGCTACCTTTCATACCGCGTTGAGCACCAGCGCGAGTATTTTCTTCATCCGCCTTATATGATGGAAAAGCAGTTGTTGAATGCCGTAAAAGAAGGGAGAGTGGAAGCAGCCGAATCCGTTTTGAAAACTATCAATACGCTGGAGCGGGCAAAACTTGCGGAAGAACCGATCCGCTCGCTCCGTAATTCACTCATCTGTATTTGCACGCTGTTTACAAGGGCGGCGATCGAAGCGGGCGTGCCGCCGGAAACTGCTTTTAACATCAGCGATGCGCATATTTTGGAGATTGAAAGGATAAAGACGCAGGAAAAGCTGTTTGAACTCGAGTACAGCATGCTGCGCAATTTTACGGAAGCCGTGCAGCAGGCAAGGAAACAAGAACATCGCTACAGCCATGCGATTCATATGGCTGTGGCATATATTCATGAAAATATTTTACAGGTGATCACGCTTGAATCGCTGGCGAAACATGTTTACCTGAATCCGAGCTACTTGTCCCACTTGTTTAAAAAAGAGACCGGCGTATCGGTGACGGATTATATTAATAAAAAGCGGATTGAAGAATCGATTTATTTTTTGCTCCATACAAATATTACTATTTCCGAAATTGCGCTTCTGTTCCATTTTTGCAACCAAAGCTACTATACTTTGCTTTTTAAAAAATATATGGGGCTCACCCCAAAAGAATTCAGGGAGCAGAACCAGCACTAGCTTTGACGGCATGTATCCGTTTTTTAACGGTCGGCTGGCGCTTCCTTGCAATTTTCCAATGTTTAACACATGGCAGCACCGTTTCACGTCCGGACTTCCATCAAGTTCCTTTCCTTAGCCACCGTCTGCGCACTCGAACAAAACCGTATATCGCCCTTGCTGCAAAAAACACGGTATCAGCAAAGGGTGCTTTTTTATGACCACAAGCCGGGTTTTCCCTTTTTGCCCAGGCATTGGCGGACCGGGATTTTACATTGCCGGCGGTGCACGGAACGTATATACTAAACATGGAAACATTTCACCGTGCTAAGGAGAAAATTGTTTTGAAAAAGGCATTTGGCAATATCGATTTGACCGTAATTACAGAAGAACAATTTTTGGACGAATTTGAGAGCCGGGTACACGAAGGGATCAAAACCAATGTGTTCTTTTTGAATGCGCACTGCTACAATATCGCCCAAACCGACCGCGACTACTACCGGATTATCAATGAAGCCGACTACCTGCTCAACGACGGGGTCGGGATTGAAATCGGCGCAAAACTGTTTGATATTCCGCTTGCCGGCAATTTAAACGGTACCGACTTGACGCCGAAAATATTAAAGCGCTGTGAAAAAAACGGCTTCTCCGTATTTGTGCTCGGCGCTACCGAAACGAATTTGAAAAGTGCAATCCAACATTTCCGCAGGGACTATCCCGGTTTGAAAATTGCCGGCGCCCATCACGGTTATTTTCAATCAAACCATGAGATTGTAGAGGCGATTAACCGCTCGCATGCCGATGTGCTGATCGTCGGAATGGGCGTGCCGCTCCAGGAAAAATTCATTGCCGGCTTCGATCGGGAACTTTTCTGCACGGCACGGCTCGGTGTCGGCGCTTTTATTGATTTTGCATCCGGAAACGTACCGCGTGCCCCGTATCTGTTCCGGAAATTGCGGATCGAGTGGCTGTTCCGGCTGTTGCGCGAACCGAAACGGCTGTGGAAGCGGAATGTCGGCAGCCTCATCTTTTTATGCCGGATTTTGCGATATAAATGGAAACATTCTTAGCTTCCTTTTTCCGGCGCGGAAAGGAACGGGGCGTGCAGGGCGGGAATTCAGACACGTGCCCAAAAAAAGAAGGGAATGCCCGGCACTTGCCGAACGATAAAAGATGTGCCAATTTTTGTTTTACAAAAGGGAAAAGCGGGTACGATAATGTAATCATTTGTAAAAGAAAGGTGAGAAATATGGAAATTGATATCAAACCCGCTGCACTCTCCCAATTCAAACAAATTGAATTTCAAGAAGGCGAAGGCATCCGGATTGAGGCGGTCTTTGTCGGGAGCTGTACAATTGCTGCGGAACATTCTTTAAAAATTGACCATAAACGGGAAGATGACGATTTATTTAATGTTTATGGCATTCCGCTCCTTGTGTCGAAGGCAAGCCAAAAACAGCTCGGTGAGAAAGTCATCATCGATTACAATCCGAATAAAGGGTACAAACTTTCTTCAGATCAGGAAGTTTACCAATACAATCTTGACTTGACAAGAGCCGAGTAAAAAGAGGTGCTTTGCATTGAAAGAAACTTTTCGTGCATTGGTCATGGAAAATGCATCACAGCCGGCACGCTCCGTACAGGAATGGGATACGGGCCGGCTGCCGGCAGCGGAAGTCACCGTAAAAGTCGCCTATTCAAGTGTCAATTACAAAGATGCGCTTGTTGGCGTGAAAGGGGACTTTGTCAAATCGTATCCATTTATACCGGGAATTGATTTGGCAGGGACGGTGCTTGCATCCGCTGACAGCCGCTTTAAAGAAGGCGATGAAGTGATCGTCACAAGCTATAAGCTGGGCACCGGGCATTTCGGCGGATTCAGTGAAATGGCGCGCGTGCCGGCTGCCTGGGTGGTACCGCTTCCGAAAGGGCTGACATTAAGAGAATCCATGATTTTAGGGACAGCCGGCTTTACGGCAGCGCTGTCCGTGCAAAAACTGGAAGACCACGGGCTCAAACCGGGACAAGGGCCGGTGCTTGTTGCCGGAGCAAGCGGCGGTGTCGGCAGTGTCGCTGTCGATATTTTGGCAAAAAGGGGTTATGAAGTCACGGCCTCAACCGGGAAAAAAGAGGCACACGCTTATTTGAAACGGCTCGGTGCGGCCCGCATCCTTGATAGGGAGGCCGTTATGGACCATGAAGACCGGCCGATCCGCAAAACGGAATGGGCAGCGGCTGTCGATCCCGTCGGCGGGAAAACGACACAATACATCATCAGCTCCCTGCAGTACGGCGGGGCGGTGGCAACGAGCGGCCTCACCGGCGGAAGGGAAGTCAAAACAACCGTAACCCCGTTTCTCGGGCGGGCCGTCAGCTGGATCGGGATTGATTCTGTTTTTTGCCCGATGGATCTCCGGGTGAAAATTTGGGAAAAACTTGCTGGCGAATTCAAACCGGAACATTTGACAAGTGAAATTGTCCGGGAAATCAGCCTTGAGCAAGTTCCGGCCGCACTTTCGGATATTTTGGAAGGCAAGCTCCAGGGCCGGACAATTGTAAAAATGTAACAAAAAAGGATGCGTGGCACTCGCGCATCCTTTTTTACCATCCAGAAAAAGCGCTGGTTAAATGGATAAAGGCACCGGCTGGCGTGCTTTTATCCATTCCGGGTTTTACCTTTCCTTCGAATGCACCTCCATCACCGGCTGGCATGCATGCAGAGTCGGGTTTCAGCTTTCCGCCGGCTCTACATGCACAATGACCTCATATACTTCACAATCGCGGATCAATGAATTCTCCACTTTTGTTGAAATGTCATGGGCATGGCGCAAATCAAGAGACGGATCAACGCCGATGACAAGATCAATGACTGTATTGTTTCCGTACTGCCGCGCTTTGATGTCTTTCACGCTTTGGACGCCGGCTACGCTTAATACTTTCGCTTTATAATTTTCCAGCTCCGATTCATCAAATCCGTCCGTTAAAAGATGGGAAGTATCGCGGAAAATTTCCCAGGCAGTTTTGCAAATCAATAAGCCGACAACAATCGCAGCCGCCGGGTCAAGCCACGGAAGATGGAACTGCGAACCGATGATGCCGATGCTCGCGCCGATACTCACCCAGGCATCGGACAAATTATCCATCGCGCTTGCCCGCACCGCCTGGCTGTTGATGCGTTTTGATAACCGTTTATTGTACAAATAGACAAAAAACATGACAACAGCACAAAGTAACCCGGTCCATGCCGCTGCCATATCCGGGGATTCGGATTTTCCATGCACAATCGAGAGAATGGCATCATAGAGCACCTGGATGCCGACCGCCACCATAATGAGAGAAGCAACCATGGAGGCGACGTTTTCCGCTTTCCAGTGCCCGTAAGGATGATCGCGGTCCGCCGGTTTCCGGGAGAGGCGGAGCCCGATCAGGACGGCGATCGAAGACAGGATGTCCGTAATATTGTTCAGCCCGTCTGCCTTCAGGGCGTTTGAATCCGTATAGAAGGCAATCACTAGTTTCAGCACCGACAGGCTTAAATAGGCCGCCATGCTGATCATAATGCCGTACTCGCCTAATTTTAAATTTTGGTATTTTTCTTCATTCATTGCTTTCACTTCCATTTGGTTTCCTTCTCTATCATAACAATGAAGTGCAGGGTGGGTCTACAGCAACGTTTTTTCCGGCCGCTATAAAAGTTAGATGCGGGAAAATCCGCCTTCTCATGCATTAAGGTCTGGGATTTCAACAAATTTATGCTAATATGGAAATAGAAAATTTTTTACAGGAGGCCAACATGAGCACTGATTGGAAAACTTCTTATGAAAAATGGAACCGCTTTGCAGAGCTGGATGCCGCATTAAAAGCAGAACTATCCGGCGTAAGCGGGGATGAAAAAAATCTGGAAGACCGCTTTTATAAAAACCTTGAGTTCGGAACGGGCGGTATGCGCGGGGAACTGGGCGCCGGCACGAACCGCATGAATATTTATACAGTCCGGAAAGCATCAGAAGGGCTGGCAAACTTCATTCTCGACCAGGGGGAAGAAGCTATAAACCGTGGGGTCGCGATCGCCTACGATTCAAGGCGCAAATCGCCGGAGTTTGCCCTTGAAACCGCAAAAACGCTCGGCAAGCACGGGATCAAAGCCTATTTATTTGATTCCCTCCATCCGACGCCGCTTTTGTCATTTGCGGTCCGGTACTTGAACGCTTATGCCGGCGTTGTCATTACAGCGAGCCATAACCCGAAAGAATACAACGGCTACAAAGTTTACGGGCCGGATGGCGGGCAAATGCCGCCAAAAGAAGCGGACGAACTGACAGGCTATGTGAACCGTGTCGAAAATGAGCTGCTTGTCGAAGTCGGCGAAGAAAAGGATCTGATCGAAAAAGGCTTGCTCGTTTATATCGGCGAAAATGTAGACAAAGCTTACCAGGACCAGCTCATCAAACTCCGCCAAAACAAGGAAGTGATCAGCTCGGTTGCAGATTCTTTCAAAATCGTCTACACGCCGCTGCACGGGACAGGCAATCTCCCGGTCCGCCGCGGCCTTGAAAATTTCGGTTTTCAAAACGTCACCGTTGTAAAAGAACAGGAGCTGCCGGATTCCGAGTTCTCAACAGTAAAATCGCCAAATCCGGAAGAACATGCCGCTTTTGAACTTGCCATCCGCTACGGCGAAGAAATCGGCGCGGACATTTTGCTTGGCACGGATCCGGACACTGACCGCCTCGGCGTTGCCGTAAAAAACCATGAAGGAAAATACGAGGTTTTAACCGGCAACCAGACAGGCGCATTACTGCTCCATTATCTTTTAACACAAAAACAAAAGCAAGGGACTCTGCCGGAAAACGGTATTGTCATCAAAACGATTGTAACGTCTGAAATCGGCCGCGATATTGCCCGGTCTTTCGGCATCCCGACCATCGACACTTTGACCGGTTTTAAATTCATCGGTGAAAAAATCAAAGAGTTTGAAAAAACCGGTGCCCATACTTTCTTATTTGGGTATGAAGAAAGCTACGGTTATTTAATCGGCGATTTTGTGCGCGATAAAGATGCGGTGCAGTCGGCGGTCCTTGCTGCTGAAGTGGCCGCTTACTATAAGTCGATGGGAAAAACATTGTATGAAGGCCTGCTCGACATTTTCGAACAGTACGGCTACTATAAGGAATCCTTAACATCGCTCACTTTGAAAGGAAAAGAAGGATCGGAAAAAATCGCCGGCATCCTTGCCAACTTCCGTGCCCATCCGTTAACAGAAGTGGCGGGCATCCCGGTATCCGCCCGTGAGGATTATCAATCGCAAGTGCGGACCAACGCGAAAACGGGAGAAACGTCAAAAATTGAACTGCCAAAGTCCAATGTGCTGAAATTTTTCCTTGAAGACGGTTCATGGTTCTGCATGCGCCCGTCCGGAACAGAACCGAAAGTGAAGTTCTACTTTGGTGTGAAAGCGGACAGTCTCGCGGAGAGCGAACAACGGAACAAACGCTTAAGCGATGAAGTGATGAATCTCGTAAACCGTATGCTTTAATTGTATTCATAGGGTGCCCCGGGCGGATCTGACGTCCGGGGCGTTTTTTCGCCGTGCGGCAGATTGATGCAGAACACCATAATCGACTCCCTCACAACAAAGGACAAGGCTCATTTTCAGCGCCCCGGCCATCTCTCAGGAACCGCCTGTATTGGTGCCGCCCTGCCATGTACGCCGGATCTTCTTTCCCGCTTCTATGCAGGTTCAGTACGATTTTCCCTTTCTGCAAAAACAGGCATCATTTGCAGAAACTTTGCGAAAAAATGAGCCTGATTTTTCTTTACTTTAAAAATAAGGCATGGTATATTCTGGGCAGATGCACATTTTCGGCCGGGACGTATCTGTTTGATTCAACAGAGTCCGGCCAACCGGTCCGGTTTGCGGACTGTCACCAATTTTTCGAAAAAGGTAACCGGCACAGCAGAGCCATATGCGAAAATCACGGTGAAAGCCGGCAAAACAACGATCGGAACCGGCAAGGCCGGTAAAAACGGGGAATTTGCGGCCAAGATACAACCGCAAAGCATCGGCAGAAAACTGTATGTCTATGCAACCGATGCAGCGCGCCATACAGGAAAGGCCGCAGCCACAACCGTAAAACCGCCGGCACCGTCCGCACAGGGCGTTAAAGCAGGCGCAACGAAAGTGACCGGAACTGCACTTAGCGGGTCCAAAGTCTATGTCAAAACCGGAAAAACGGCAATCGGCCATGCTGTTGCCGGAAAAAATGGCAGGTTCACCGTGAAAATCAAAAAGCAAAAGGCAGGCGCAAAATTGTCGTTGTATGCTGTTAAAAACGGCATTTGGAGCGACGCTAAAACGATTACGGTACAAAAATAGGAGAGCGGATCACCCCATTCAAAACGATATTGCTTTTCAAAAGGAGCATAACGTTTCAGGGCCAAAAAGGCCGGGAGCCGTCCCGGTTTTTTTGCTTATGATAAAGGGCAAATGCCATGCTTTTTTCTTCCGCGGAAACGGCTGAAAAGGGCGGCTTCTTTTTTTGTCCGTTGGAAGAAAAACGCCAAAAAGGATGCAACATTTTTCTTACTCATGTAAAATGGAAAGAGCGAATAGGAGGCTTTGCCATTGCTCATGAAGAAAAAACAAAGCGCGCTGGTGCTTGCAGGTCTCTGCATCCTGTTTATGGCTGCCATGTTTCTTTTCTCCAACCAGCCCTATAAGGAACAGGACATGCGGCCGGAACTGGAAAAGCTGGTACACCTCGATGCAAACACATTGCCGAAAATCGAATTTTATTACGGGGGTGCGCTTGTCACGTCAACGCTGCCGTATGATTTTATTGAATTCTGGATCCGGAAATCCTGCCATGTGGCGGAATATGCCGTCTGTACTTTGCTGATCCTTCTAACTTTGCGCACGGTTTTGGTTCCTGTCCGTTTTGCAGTCCCGGCCGGCTTTCTGGCAAGTTTTTTCTATGCCAATTTCGACGAATGGCATCAAAGTTTTGTCAGCGGCAGAACAGGGCATTTTATAGATGTCATCACTTTTGACAGTTTCGGCATCTTGATTGGCGTCTGTCTGTTTTTATGGTTTACGCGAAGAAAAAGATCCCGATAATGCTTAACGAACGGCATTTGTTTCTTTATAATAATCGTATTGAATATACAACAGGGAGTTCTAATCTATGAGCATATCTGTCAGATTTAAAAACGTTTCGAAAAAGTATAAAATGTACCGGAGCAATTCGGAAAAAATTCTCGACATCATTTTGCCGGGCGGTTACGGGGATGATTTTTACGCCCTGCAGAATATTTCTTTTGAGGCAAGCACCGGGGATGTCATCGGCGTGATCGGCGTTAACGGCGCCGGCAAATCAACCTTGTCCAATCTGATTACCGGTATTATTCCGCCCACAACCGGAACGATTGAATTAAACGGCGAAACATCGCTGATTGCCATCAACTCCGGCTTAAACAATGAATTGTCGGGCCTTGAAAATATTGAACTGAAATGCCTGATGCTTGGGTTCACAAAAAAGCAGATTAAAGAGCTGACCCCTCAGATTATTGAATTTGCGGATATCGGGCAGTTCATTGACCAGCCTGTTAAAAAATATTCAAGCGGGATGAAGTCACGGCTCGGATTTGCCATCTCGGTCAACGTTGACCCTGATATTCTTGTCATTGACGAGGCGTTATCGGTCGGCGACCAGACATTTGCCGATAAATGTTTTGAGAAGATGAATGAATTCAAGGATGCGGGCAAAACGATCTTTTTCATCAGCCACTCGATGGGCCAGGTAAAGAAATTTTGCGAGAAAGCGATGTGGCTGGAAGCAGGGGAAATTAAGCAATACGGCGCGATCGATGATGTCCTGCCAAATTATGAAAAATTCCTGAAAGAATTCAAATCATGGCCAAAAGACAAACAGAAAAACTTCAAACAGATGATTCTCGAAAAACGGAGCAAAGAAAGAAAAGAAAAAGTGGCAGAATAAGGAGGCGGCTGCCCGGAATGCTTGTTGCGTGCCGGGCAGCCGCTTTTTGCTTACCGGGATTTTCGCTGGAAAACCGGGAGTGAACGGCTGAAGAACGATTCCAGCCAGGCAAAATGTTTTTCGTAAAAAAGATATCAAGAATTGACAGCGCTTACTTTTTAGCGGTATAGTGAAAATGTGTACATACTCACAATGGGAGGGAATTGTAATGGCCAGCTTAGAAAATAAAATTGCAATTGTCACAGGCGGCGCTTCCGGAATCGGACTTGCAACCGCAAAAGCTTTTACGGAAAAAGGGGCGAAAGTGGTCATTTCCGATTACAACGAAGAAAGCGGCAAAGCGGTTGAAAAGGAACTTAAAGAAAAAGGAGCGGATGTATGCTTTATTCGCGCCGATGCATCTGATGAACAGTCCGTCGCCGGTCTTGTCGCAGAAACCGTCAACCGGTACGGCAGAGTGGATATTATGGTGAATAATGCCGGCATCGGCGTCATGGCCACAACCCATGAATTGAGCTTTGAAGACTATCAAAAGGTCATTTCCGTCAATCAAAACGGTGTATTTTTCGGTTCAAAATATGCCATCCGTGAAATGTTGAAAACAGGCGGGGGCTGTATTGTCAATACATCCTCTATTTTAGGATACGTCGGCGAACCGGGCGCTTTTGCCTACAATGCAAGTAAAGGTGCTGTCAACCTGATGACAAAGTCCTGGCCCTTGAATATGCATCAAAAGGCATTCGCGTGAATGCGGTGAACCCGGGGTATGTGGAAACCGGCATGGTGAATAAAGAAGCACTCGGCGATTTTTATGACGGCCTCGTCGCAAGGCATCCGATCGGCCGGCTCGGACGTGCGGATGAAATCGCCCATGCCATCGTGTTCCTCTGTGAAAATGAATTTGTTACCGGCATTGCCCTGCTCGTGGATGGCGGTTATACAGCGCAATAAGTGCGGCATAACCAGCGCCCAGGCATCCATCCGGCGTCCGGGTTGTATACCGATATGTTCAGGTAAACCCATAACGAGAAGGATCGTCGATTTGGCGTATTGCAAACGCCGTCTGCCCGGACAAGCCATAAAAAAACCTGCATCCTTTTAGCGGATGCAGGTTTTTTCGTTTAAAAGTGCATAACCCAGAGGGTTCCGTAAACGACGACAATCGCGATAATAATACTGTAAATCATATTGCCAACATTGATTTTGCCGCTTTCGCCTTCTTTTACGTGCATGAACATAAATAACTGCACGCCTGCCTGGAGAAAAGCGAAAAATCCGATTGTCCAGATGATCGCCGTTTTAGAAAGGTTGGTATATAAAGCAACATACAGTGCCACAAGGGTCAACACGATCGAAAGCAGAAAACCGATGATATGGCCGATCGGATATTTTGAATGATGCTCCATTATTTCATCAACCCTCCTAAATAAACGAAAGTGAAGATAAAGATCCAGACGACATCAAGGAAGTGCCAGTAAATACTTACAACGAAAAATTTGCGTGCCGTCATCGGCGTTAAACCGCGGCGGATCAGTTGTATAATAATCGATATTCCCCATAAAATCCCGAGGGAAACGTGGCATCCGTGCGTTCCGAGCAATACATAGAATGCGGAAAGGAATGCGCTTGTCGGCAGTGTTGCTCCATCATGAACGTATGTGACAAATTCATTGATTTCAAAGCCGACGAAAGTTAAACCGAGAAGAAGGGTAACGATAAACCAGCCGAGCATCGCGCCTTTATTCCGGTTGCGCATATTGAAGACGGCAATTCCGCATGTAAAACTGCTTGTCAAAAGGACAAAGGTTTCAATCAGGACACCTTTGAGCTCAAAGATGTCCTGCTGAACAGGCCCGCCTGCTGTTTGGTGCTGGAGTGTAAAATACGTTGCAAACAGCGTTGCAAACAAAGTGATTTCAGCCGCCAGGAAAACCCAGAAACCGAAAATGGTTAAACGGTCCTGATTGCGCTGGTATTCGAGTGGCAATGATGTATCCAAATGTTCGTCGCTCATCGTTTTACACCTCCTGCTCTTGTATTTTCTGTGCGAATGATTTCTTCTACACTGATATAGTGCCCTTTATCCGGGTCAAACGATCTCCACGCAAGGCAGCCGAGCATCATCAAACCGCCGAGAATGGCGAGCCACCACCAGGACCAGACAAGGCCGAAACCTGCAAGGCCCATCGATACAGCGGAGAAAAATGGCATTGCCGAGTTATTTGGCATATGGATCGGTTTGTACTCTTCATCCCGGTAAATCGGTGTGCCGTTTTCTTTGTATTCTGCGAACGCATCAAGTGTAGAGACAACCGGCTGTTTCGCAAAGTTATATTCCGGAACCGGTGTAGGGGTTGCCCAATCTAATGTGCGGCCATCCCAAGGATCACCGGTCGTGTCGCGAACGCCATGTTTAATGCTGTAAACAATGTTCCAAGCCAGGACGAGGAACCCAATCCCCATGATATAGGCACCTACTGTAGAGGCGAAGTTCCAACCTGTCCAGCCAAGTCCTGCTTCATAAGTGTACATCCGGCGCGCCATTCCGTCGAGGCCGACAAAGAATTGCGGCAGGAAGCAAAGGTTAAAGCCGACCATCCACAACCAGAACGTAATTTTGCCCAGTTTTTCATTCAGCATATAGCCGAACATTTTCGGATACCAGTAGTGGAGCCCTGCGAAACATGCATAGGCGACTGCCGGAATCAATGTATAGTGGAAGTGGGCAATCAGGAAATATGAATTGTGATATTGATAGTCTGCTGCTGCCATGGAAAGCATAACACCCGTAACCCCGCCGATCAAAAATGTCGGGATAAAGGCAAGCGACCAAAGCATAGGCGTTGTTGTTCTAATTTTCCCTTTATGCAATGTAAAGATTTCGTTAAATAATTTGACACCCGTTGGTATCGCGATAATCATCGTTGAGATCGAGAAGAACGAGTTTACGACGGATGTGTTCCCCATTGTAAAGAAGTGGTGAACCCATGTGAAATAACTGAAGAATGCGATACCAGCCATCGCAACGACCATGGAGGCATATCCAAACAATCGTTTACCCGAGAATGTAGCGATAATGTCCGCGTAAATCCCAAGAGATGGCAGCAACACAATGTACACTTCCGGGTGGCCCCAGATCCAGAACAAGTTTGCCCATAACATCGGGCTGCCGCCTGAACCCATGGTAAAGAAGTGTGCGCCGAAAGTACGGTCAAACGTTACTTCTGCCAAAGCCACTGTCAAAACAGGGAAAGCAAAAAGCACGATGATAAAAGTAATCAAAGTAGACCATACGAACATCGGCATTTTCATTAATGTCATGCCCGGCGCCCTCATTTTCAGAATCGTGACAATGAAGTTCACGGCTGTTGCCAGTGTCCCGATCCCGGAAAGCTGCAGGCCCATTGCATAATAGTTGTTTCCGACACCTTTTGTAAATTCCGGGCCTGCAAGCGGGAAGTAGTTCGTCCAGCCGGCAGTAGGGGAGCCCCCGATAATGAATGAAATGTTAAAGAGGCACATCCCTGCAACCATTGCCCAGAAGCTGAATGCGTTCAAAAGCGGGAAGGCAACATCGCGCGCCCCGATTTGGAGCGGAACAGCAACGTTAATCAGGCCGAACAAAAACGGCATCGCCATAAATAAGATCATGACAACCCCGTGGGTCGTAAAGATCCCGTCATAATGGTTGGCATCAAGCAGATGCTGGTTCGGCAGTGCAAGCTGTGTTCTCATCATTAAAGCATCGACACCGCCGCGGAATAACATTAATACCGCAACGATAATGTACATAATCCCGATTTTTTTATGGTCAACGGTTGTCAGCCATTCTTTCCATAACCATTTCCATTTCTTGAAATAGGTTAGAGAAAAGATCACAGCGGCCGCGCCAAGTGCCATGCCAACTTCGGCGGCATATATGGCCGGTTCACCGGTGACGAAAAAATCACTAAGTTTCACACTGTTTTCCTCCTATTCCAATGATTATTTTCCGCCCATATCCATACCGGACATATCGTGGTGGTGATGGTGATTTTGTTTCTCACCTTTTTCCGATTCTTCATAATAGCTTTTTTGTTCATCCGGTTTATCCCATTTTAAATGGGTTCCCGTGTAAGTCTGTCTTCCTACGAGGCCTTCTTTTTTAATCAGTTTTTCATAATCCGATTTTTTCATTTGAGGCGCTCTGCTTTTGACTTCCTTCACCCACGCATTAAAATCTTTCGGTGTTTGGGCCAACACATCGAAGTCCATCTTTGCAAAGCCTTCCCCGTTGAAGTTTGCGTTTCTTCCTGTATATTCGCCAGGGTGGTCTGCAGCCAGAATCAGCCTCATCGTCATGTTCGGCATCGTATATTTCTGTCCGCCAAGTTCAGGGATCCAGAAAGATGCCATCGTACCGGATGATGTCAATTCGAAATTGATTGGCCGCCCAGCCGGGATGTTTACATAGTTAACGGTTTCAATGCCCTGTTCCGGATAACTGAAAATCCATTTCCATTCCGATGACGTGACATAAATCGTTAAAGGTTTTTCGCTTTTCATGGATTTTGGCGTTTCTTCAACCGAATAGTTTGCTTTAACGGTTGGAATGGCAATGGCGATAATAATCAGCACCGGGATAATGGTCCACACCGTTTCCAGCACTTTATGGCCGTGGATTTGCGGCGGTTTATAATCAGCCGGCAGACGCGACGCCCTGTATTTTATCACCATATAAAGATACAACCCAAGGACAACGACGAATACAAAGGCCATTAAGATGGATGAGTAAACAATCAAATGATATTGTTCCCGCGCCATTGGGCCTTGTGGGTCGAGCACTGCAATTTTGGTGTCACATCCGCCGAGCAAAAAGAGCGATGTGAGGGACAAAAGCAGCACCAGCTTCCAAGGTAGTTTCCTCAACACATTTTTTCTCTCCTTCCGGTTTGGTAAAATAGTGTACAAATAAAAGCAAATGAAAAAAAGGTGGTACTTTTATTTTTTCACCTTTATTATGGTGCTAACCTATTTTACAATAAAAAGATATAGATGTATTGTCTTTTACCCTTATTCCGCCATGTTTCATAAAAATTTCATAAAAAGTTCATATATTTTTCATAGATTTGTCAAATACTGGCATTATCCAGAAATAATTTACAACTTTGTGAAGGAATACGGTATTTAATATTTTGGAAAAGATTTCAAAACCATTCCGGGAGGAAAAGTGTTTTTAACGTATAATGTTAAGGGAAACAGAAAGGGGTTTTACGGATGATAAAAGCTGTGATTTTTGATTTCGACGGGCTGATTATGGATACGGAATCGGAACACTATGAAGCGCTTTGTGAAATTTTTCGCGGCTACAATTGCGAGATGCCGCTTGAACTATGGGGAAAGGGGGTAGGCACGCATTCGGGTTTTAAGCCGTTTAAATATCTTGAAGAGCAGATCAAAAAGCCGCTTGATACAGAAAAACTGGACCACGAGCTGGAGGAAATGTTTTTAAAACGGCTCGAAAAAGGCGCGGCCCGCGAAGGCGTGGAAGATTATTTAAAGTCGGCCAAGAACCTCGGGCTTAAAGTCGGACTGGCTTCAAGCTCTGACAGGAAATGGCTGCACCGCTATTTGCGCCAGCTTGGCCTTCTCGCTTATTTTGACTGCATCAAATCTTCCGATGACGTTGAAAAAGTCAAACCGGACCCTGCTTTGTATTTGAAAGCGGCCGGCTGTCTCGGCGTGGAACCGGAACAATGCCTCGTCTTCGAAGATTCGCCAAACGGGTCGCTTGCGGCAAAACGCGCCGGTATGGCATGCGTAGTCGTCCCGAACCGGGTAACAAAAGACCTCAAGTTCGGCGAGATTGACCACCGCCTCGGGTCAATGGCAGAAACGCCGCTTGAAGAAGTAATCCGGTTTATTGAAAGCCGTTGACAGAACAACCCGCTTCTGCATGCCGGAAGCGGGTTGTTTGTTTCCACTATTCCTTAGTCACCAGACAGATTTTCTTCCAGCATTTGCGTGACTTTTTCTTTTTCAGCATCTGACACCGCCAAATAATAGATCCCGTCAAAGTTGGCATCGGTGCCTTTTACTTCATACTCGGTAATGTTTTTGGCGGCATTCCGGTAATTTTTCTCAATCGTAAGCATGTCATTAAACGTCATATTTGTTTTGACATTGTCGCCAAGCGTATCAAGGATACTGCTGTATTTTGCCACAGAAGAAATGCTGGTTGCTTTCCGGATCAGCGCCTCGATCACTTTCCGCTGCCGTTTATTGCGGCCAAAATCGCCTTCCGGATCAAGATGGCGCATTCTGACATAGCCGAGCGCCTGGGCTCCGTTCAGATGAATTTCCCCTTTTTTGTAATGGTACCCTTTTTTATAGTACCCTTCGTCATGCCAGTCAATTGTGTTGTTGACGGTAATGCCGCCAACCGCGTTAACCAGTTTTTTCAGGGCCTGCATGTTGATTTTTACATAATAATCCATTTGGATACCGGTAAAGTTCTCAACTGTCTTTAAAGCCATATCGGTTCCACCATATGCATACGCAGCATTGATTTTGTCATATGTGCCGCGTCCGGCGATCAGCGTCCTTGTATCCCGCGGGATGCTGACCAGCTGTGTCGTGCCTTTTTTCGGATTAATGGTCATCACAATGATGGCATCGGAACGGCCGCTGTCATTTGCACGTTCATCCACACCAAGCAGCAAAACGGAAATCGGCTGCCCGTTCTGGCTTGAGATGCTTTCATTTGAAGTGCCTGCCAGCGATTCATGCATTTTATTAGCCGCAGCTTTTGCCGAGTGATAAACATAATAGGCATAACCGCCACAGGCGATGACCAGGATCCCAATTAAGCTTAAAAAAGACATCAGGATTTTTTTCTTCATCGATGGCCCTCACTTTTTCGTCATATAATTGGTTATTATAACATGATTCGCTACGCTTGAATATCCTTTTTGTCGATTCCCATCATATACCGTCAGTATCGGGCTGACGGTGCGGCCTGTTTTTCAATCCTCGCATTTTGCAACGAAAACATTAAGAAAAATTTAAGTTTTCCCCATCATGATGAAGTCAGAAAGAAGAACAGATAGTTTCTATAAAATTGGAAAACAGGAAAGGAGAACATAAAGATGAAGAAGTGGATCATTGTAGTGATTTTGATTATTGTGGTCATCGGGGGAGGGTCGCTTTTCTATGTAAAGAGCAGGGCAAACAGTGCAGACGCAAGCACAAAGACGGTCCAGACGGCCACAGTAGAGAAAGGAACATTATCGGTAAAAGTGACCGGTTCCGGAACGGTTGAATCGGCAAGCAGCAAAGATGTAGAAGCGGACAAGGCGGCAACAGTGGAAGATGTACTCGTTTCAAGCGGCGATACCGTGAAAAAAGGAGACAAACTTGTCACCTTTGAAGACGGCAGCGATCCGATCACGGCCCCGATTTCCGGCGAAATTACATCGCTCAGCGTTGCAAGCGGCGATCAGTTAAGAAACGGCCAGGTTGTGGCACATATTAAAAATTACAATCAATTGGAAACGACCATTTCTGTCGATGAAACGGATATTAACAAAGTGAAAGAAGGGCAAGATGCCAACATTACGCTGAACGCCCTGGATGACAAAACATTTAACGGCAAAGTCACGGATGTTGCGGAAGAAGGAACCAACACTAATGGCGTATCGACTTTTAAAGTCACCTTGTCGATCGGCAATCCAAAAAACATCAAAGTGGGCATGTCCACGGAAGCAACCATCACAACAAAAATCGTAAAAAACGCGCTGTATGTGCCGGTTGATGCCGTCCATACCGATGGCAGCACAAAGTATGTATACGTTAAAACCGATTCCGGTGTGGCGAAGACAACGATCAAAACCGGTGCCTATAATGATGATGACATCCAGGTGACAAGCGGTTTGAGCGAAGGCCAGCAAGTTGTCCTGCCTAATGCCAACAGCAGCTCGTCTTCTACCGGACGTGGCACGCAAAAAGGCAATATGCCGGGCGCAAGCGGCGGATTCATGGGCGGCGGCATGCCAGGCGGAAATGGGGCTAACATGCATGGAGGCGCACAATAATGGGAAAAACCATCATCGAAATAAAAGATTTAGTCAAAACATATAAAGTCGGCGGAGAAACGGTGACTGCCCTGCACCGGATTTCCCTCCACGTCGAGGAGGGGGAATTCATCGCGATTATCGGCCCGTCCGGCTCCGGCAAATCTACATTGATGAACATGATCGGCTGCCTCGATAAACCGGAATCCGGCGAATATATATTGGAAGGAAATGATGTTGGAAAGCTGAACGATTATGAGCTGGCAACGATCCGCAACCAAAAAATCGGCTTTATTTTCCAGAACTTCAACCTGCTGTCGAAACTGACAGCAATTGAAAATGTTGAGTTGCCGCTTTTGTACCAAGGAGTAGCCCCGCAGGAGCAGAAGCAATTGGCGCAGGAATGCCTTGAAAAAGTCGGCCTGGGTGACCGTGCCCAGCACCTTCCGACACAGCTTTCCGGCGGCCAGCAGCAGCGTGTTGCGATTGCACGCTCTCTCGTTTGCAATCCGCCGATTCTGCTTGCAGATGAACCGACCGGTGCCCTCGACAGCAAAACAAGCAAAGAAATTTTGGACGTGATGAAAAAGTTAAACGGGGAAGGCCATACCATTATTTTAATTACCCATGACCTTGGCGTTGCAAGACAGGCCAAGCGGATTGTGCAGATTAAAGACGGCCGGCTATATGAGAACGGAGGGGATCCTGTTGAAACTTCTGCCTTCTTTTAAACTGGCATGGCGAAACATCCAAACAAGCAAACTGCGATCGTTTTTGACGATGCTCGGGATTATTATCGGGGTAGCTTCGGTGATTGCCCTCGTCTCGATCGGGCAGTCCAGCTCCCAATCCGTGAATGCTTCGATTAACAGCCTTGGCACAAACGTATTAAGCGTCAGCGTTCTTAACTCGGACAGCAGTGATTTTACGGCCGATGATGTCAATGGTTTGCAAAAAGTGAACGGTGTGAAGCGGGTTGCCCCGGTCATTTCAGGACGGATCACTGCCAAAAACGGAACAACATCGTCCACAATTAGCGTTGTTGGCACCACTGCATCTTATCAAAAAATCAAAAATATAAAAGTTGCAAACGGCCGCTTTCTTGCCGATATAGACAATGAACTGCGCTTAAAAACCGTTGTGCTCGGATCAAGTGCGGCATCAACCTTGTTTTCCGGGGAAAACCCGGTCGGGCAGACGGTCCAGCTGAACGGGACTTCCTATAAAGTGGTCGGCGTCCTGCAATCTTCCGGTAGCTCGATGGGGTCAAGCGGGGATGATACAATTTTCGTGCCGCTCAGAACAGCCGAGCAACTGACCGGTTCCAATGCCATCAGTTCGGTTTACGTTCAGGTGCAAAGTGCAGACCAGGTTTCTTTTGTCGAACGCCAGTTGAATTACGCGCTTTTATCCGTCTTCCATGATACGGACGATTACAGTGTTTCCAATTCGCAGGATGTCATGGATGCGATGAGCGACGTACAGAATACGATGTCACTCCTTCTCGGCAGCATCGCAAGCATCTCGCTATTGGTTGGCGGGATCGGGATTATGAATATTATGTTTGTTTCTGTATCGGAACGGACGAAGGAAATCGGGATCCGGAAAGCGATCGGGGCAAAACGGAAAGATATTCTTGTCCAGTTTTTGATTGAAGCGGTCGTATTGAGTGCATTAGGCGGCCTGATCGGCGTAGGGGCCGGGTTTGCCGCTATCAAAATTTACGCGCTCTTTGCAAGCACGAGCGTTACCCTGTCGCTTTCGGTTACTGCCCTTTCGTTCGGCTTTTCGCTCATTGTCGGTGTCGTCTTCGGCGTTTTCCCGGCAAATAAAGCGTCAAAACTGAATCCGATTCAGGCTTTGCGGTACGAATAATAACCGGAAGACACTTACTGCGTAAAATTTTTGCAGTCCGTAGAACAAATAATATAGGAAAACACCCGGACAAACGCATCCGGGTGTTTTCCCATAGTAGCAAGCCGCTGGAATGGAAAGAAGGAGCAGAATCTTTTTGATATAATGGAAAAATGGAGGTTTTACTGATGAAGCTGTTGATTGTGGAAGACAACGTATCCCTTTTGGAATCCATGAAGCGGATGCTCGAAGATGAATTCGAAGTGGAAACCGCAACAGACGGGGAAGAAGCGCTGTATCTTGCCCAGCAAAATATTTTCGACATTATCCTGCTTGATGTCATGCTGCCGGAGATGGACGGCTTTTCGATATTAAAAACGTTGCGGAAAGACCGGGTCGAAACGCCGGTCCTGTTTGTGACGGCAAAAGACTCGCTTGAGGACCGGGTCACAGGGCTTGAAATCGGGGGCGATGATTATATTGTCAAACCGTTCCAGGCTGCGGAACTAAAAGCGAGGATCCGCGCATCGCTCAGACGATCGGGCAATATGACGATCGACCATACGCTCCGTTACCGCGGCATCGAGTTATTCGGAAAAGAAAAAGAAATCAAAGTCGACGGCCAGCCGTTGAAACTGACGATCACACAATACGAACTGCTCGAATACCTGATCCAAAACAGCGGCAATATTTTAACGCGTGAACAGATTTTTGACCGGGTCTGGGGATTTGAAAGCGATACGACGATTGCGATTGTGGAAGTATACATCCACCATTTGCGGAAAAAGCTGGAACCGTTCGGCTATCATAAAGATATCCAAAATGTGCGCGGGATTGGATACCTTTTAAAGGAGCCGGACAAATAATTCATGTTCCGTAAAACGAGGATCAAACTGACGGCATTAAACGCATGCGTATTTATTTTGCTGATTGCCGTTTTAGGAACGGTCATTTATATGTATGTGCGCACACATATGTACAGCGAGGCTGACCAGTCCATTTACAGGGCGCTCGACCGGATCGAAAAAAAAGGTGGAAGCTTAGCCGGCGATCCCCACGGCAATGATATCCGCCTGCGCATTTTGATCTGGGACAAAAATAATAACCTGATGTCCACACCCAGTGACGGTCCGGATGTGTATCTTTATGAACAATATGCGGCGGAATTTGCACCGGCACATGTCCACCGTATGGAAACGATCAAGGTAGCGGGGCATTACTTTCGGACGTACACGGTAAAAGGCATGATGCAAAATGAAGATGTGAAAATCCAGTTCCTTGCGCAAATTGACGGGGAAGTGCTCATGCTCCATAAACTGATGATCATTACGATTGCCGGCTGCGCGCTCGCCAGCCTGCTTGCGGTGATCGCCGGGCTGGTGTTGGCGGAACGGGCATTAAAACCGATCAAAGCCGCGTGGGATAAACAAACGCAATTTGTTTCTGATGCTTCCCATGAAATTCGCACGCCGCTTGCGGTGATCCAGTCACGAGTGGAGCTTTTGCTGCGCAAGCCGAATGAAACGGTGCGGGATGTTCTCCAGGATATTTCCACTGTTTTGAATGAATGCCGCCGTCTTACAAAGCTTGTGTCCAACCTCTTGACACTGGCACGTTCCGATTCGGATAAAATTGAAATTGAACGAAAACCATTTTATCTCGATGAGCTGCTCCGGGAGATTATGGATCATTTTTCAGAACTGGCGGCCATCCAGGGAAAAACCCTGATTTTAAAATCCGCCCCGCCGGTTACGTTTTCAGGGGACCGCGACCGGATCCACCAGCTCATTGTCATTTTGCTTGACAATGCGATGAAATACACGGGGGACGGCGGGAAAATTGAGCTGGCTTGCTTTGAAAGCAAAAACCATGTCGGTATCTCCGTACAGGACAACGGCATCGGCCTGAAAGAGGAGGACCGTGAGAAAATATTTGACCGCTTCTTTCAGGTCAGCAAATCACGGACGAAAACGGAAAGCCTCGGCCTCGGCCTTTCCATTGCAAAATGGATTGTGGAAAAGCACAGCGGCAAAATCAGAGTCGACAGCAAACTTGGCGAAGGGACAACATTTACGATTACCTTCCCGAAAAAGAAGCGGAAAGATGCGCAGGTGAAAAAGAGCGGTAAATGAGTAGGCCGCTCTTTTAACTTGCTTTAATTTTCTAAGCTTATTTCACAACCCACTCATCCTTAGGCCCGTCCAGCTCCATTTTTTGTAATTCCAGCCTCATTTTTTCTGTTTCCAGCAGGAAGTTTTCGTTTTTCAGTTTTTCAAGCTCCAGTTCTTTCTCCAAAACTTGTACTCTTATTTTTTCACGCGACTTAAAAAAATTCGTTACAATTGCGACAATCGGCACAGAAAAAATTAAAATGACTGAAATCAATCCGATAAAGTCATCCATTGGCCCACCCCCGGCATATTCTTAAACCCATTATACAATAAGTTCTGCATTTTTTTACAATTTCCGTTAAAAAGGAGGGGACAAGTTTCCCCATAGCATGGGCTGCCCTTTACCATGCGGAAAAGTTTTTGGCCCCCAAAAAGTAGCGTACAAAAAAACCTGCCTTGATTCAAGACAGGTTTTTTTGCTATCAGCCTGTATTCCGGAGACCTGCGGCGATGCCGTTGATCGTAAGCAGGACCTCCATCAGCAGGTGCCGGGTTTTTTCATCTTTGTTTTCGCGTTCACGCAGTTGCGAAATAAGGTAGACTTGGAACAGGTTCAGCGGGTCAACGTACGGGTTGCGGAGACGCACCGATTCTTTTATGTTTGGCGTGTAATCCAACAATTCTTTTTGGTCCGCAATCTTTAAAACCATTTCCTTCGTTAGTTCGTATTCCGCTTTGATCAGGCCGAAAATCCGGCCGGCAACTTCAGGATCTTTCACCAGCCTTGTATATTCTTCAGCCGTGGAAAGCTCCGCCTTGATCAATGCCATTTGCAGGTTATTGATCGTTGCATGGAAGAACGGCCATGATGCATACATTTCCCGAAGCAACTTGAAATTGCCGGTTTCTTCCACATATTTGCTCAGGCCTGTCCCGGCTGCGTACCAGGCGGGAAGGAGCTGGCGGCTTTGCGTCCAGGAAAATACCCACGGAATGGCGCGCAAGTCTTCGAAACGGGCGCTCCCTTTCCGGCTCATCGGGCGGGAGCCGATGTTGAGTTCACCGATCTCATTTAAAGGCGTTGCCTGTTTGAAATAAGACAGGAAGTCAGGGTCACGGAAGACGAGTTCCTGATATTTTTCAAGCGCATATTCGGAAATTTTATCCATTGCCCTGACAGCTTCTTCGTTTGGCGTTTTGCCATTTTTCTCGTTCTGTTTTTGTTCTGTGATGGCACACATCATCGTGGATGTCGCCTGCTCAAGGCTCCGGTAGGCAATGTCGCGCAGCAAATAGCGCGATGACAGCACTTCGCCCTGCTCGGTGATTTTCACGCCGTCGCCAAGTGTAACCGGCGGCTGGGACAAAAGACTTGAATAAAGCGGGCCACCGCCGCGTCCGAGTGAACCGCCGCGCCCGTGGAAAAACTTCAGCTTAATGCCGTATTTGGCACCCATTTCGTGGATCTCTTTCTGTGCTTTGTACAGCTGCCAGTTCGCCGTCATCGTGCCGCCGTCTTTGCTGCCGTCGGAATAGCCGAGCATGACTTCCTGCAGATTGCCGCGCACCTTTAAATGGTTGCGGTAAATAGGCATTTGGAAAAGGGTTTCGAGCATTTTCGCGCCGTTCCGCAAGTCTTCGATCGTTTCAAGAAGCGGGGCGATATGGATCTCACTTAAAATTTCGCCGTTCGGGTAGACGCGGTACAGGCCGGCTTCTTTCGCGAGCACGAGCACTTCCAGCACGTCGCTGACCGAATGTGCCATGCTGATCAAATACACCTGGACGGACCGTTCGCCGAATGTTTGGTGGGCGCGTTTGATCATCCGGAATGTGTTGATGACTTCCTGCGTTTCCGGCGTAAACGTATCATAGATTGAAATCATCGGCCGCGGGTCGTTTAAAGCCTTCAGGAGCACCGCGACTTTTTCATTTTCGGGCAGATTTTTATAGTCTTTCGCGATATTGACGTTATAAAGCACCTCGGCAAGTGCCGATTCATGTTCGCCGCTATGGTTGCGGATATCGAGTGATGCTAGGTGGAACCCGAACAATTCGACCTGGCGGATAACTTTGCGGAGCAATTTAATCGGATGCCCGGCCGGATGGTGCTGGTTCACGCTGTCCCGGATCATATACAGATCGGCAAGGAGCTCCTCTGCGGATTGGTAGCCGCCATTGCTTTTTCCTACACATTCCAGTTTATGGATCATAATCGCCAGCTTTCTGCGGTAAATTTCATCTTTTGTCGGCCATAATTTTGCAGCTGGCATTGTATTTTCTTCGCTTTCCACAGACGCAAGCAGGGTATGGCTGGCGCTTATTTTTTTGGCAGAATGGCTGAGCAGCTCCCGGAGTGTGGTAAGCGACTTTTTATATTTTTCCAATACGAGTTCACGCTGCATCTCGAGCGTTTTCCAGGTGATGTCCGCGGTCACGTTCGGGTTCCCGTCCCGGTCGCCGCCGATCCACGATCCGAAATGAAGATAAGGAGGGACTTTAAAACGCTGTCCGTACGATTCGTACAGATAGTCTTCTAGGTCTTCGTGTATGCGCGGCAGCACGTCGAACAGGACATTGTCGAAATAATAAAGCCCGTTTTTCACCTCGTCTAGAACGGACGGTTTCTTCTCGCGGATTTCGGAACTTTGCCATAAAATGGTAATCTCATTCAAAATCGTTTCTTCAATGACTTTTTTCTCATAACGGGTGTTGGCATATTCGAGCGCTTTTAAAAGGTCTGCAATACGTTTGTGGATTTGCAGAATGGTCCGCCTCGTTGCTTCTGTCGGGTGTGCCGTTATAATCAGTTCAAGCGATAAACTTTTCAGCAGTTCTGCAACCACTTCAGCCGGCACTTTTTCTTTCCGCAGCGTTTCGATGCCATCTTCAAGTGAACGCGGTTGGACCTGGTCTGTATCTTCCGACTGGTACTCCCGCCGGCGCTTAATTCTGAAATTTTGCTCGGTAATATTAAATAATTGCAGATAGGTAGAGAAAGCGCGGATGACTTCCTGCCGTTCTGGCGGATTCAGGTCTGTAATTTCTTTTTTTAATTGAAGGTAGAAAGCCTCATCGCCGGTTTCCCTCGCTTTTTGTGCCAGGGAGCGAATATTTTGGATTGTTTTGAGCAATGCTTCGCCGCCTTCAAATAGGATCACTTTATCCAGCAGCCCGGCGAGAAAATCCATGTCTGCCTGCAGGGCCATCCGGGGGGCTTTCTTTTCATCAATTTGATGCAAGGATAATCGCTCCTTTCATTTGGTCAGAAAAATGCACAAAGAAAATGATACTTATTATTATACTTGTAAAATGAAAAAAGTCTAATACTTTATAAAATTAAAAAACAGTTACATAATTATATTCCCGCTATTTTGAAGTTGAAACCTTATGCTTACAGTTTTTTATAGATAACAAAAGCATAAAATACGAATATTAAAAAGTCAATAACATATATTGTTCGGATTTGAAAACCTCCTATTTGAACTTTCTCAATAAAGATTTAAAGAATCAATTGGTTCATTAATAATAAATTAAGAAAACGTTGCTAAAGTAGAAGAAAAGTCAGCCGGCAATAAAAGAAAAGGGGGAATGTTTTTCTTTGAAAAAAATCCATTTATATGAGATCGACTTTATGCGCGGCTTCATTATGCTCGGTGTACTGTCTGTCCACACGATGTCCATTTACGACAGCCGGTTGGAAGACTGGACAGTGGAATTTCTTGCGATGTCCGCCGTGCATTCTTCCATGCATGTCATGCGAATGGCATTTATGTTTATTACCGGGCTGGTGCTGTTTATAACGTATTACCGGCGCGATTTCCAAACTGTGGCTTTTTGGAAAAAACGCCTGTTTTTCACAATGATTCCTTATGTATTTTGGAATATTGCCTATATTCTTTTTAGAAGTGCCGCTTCTTCGATAAATCTGCACGGGTCTTTTTTCAACTTTGTAAAAACTTTAATGGTTTCCCTGATCCACGGAGATCAGTTTTACATTTATTATGTGTTGGTGACGCTGCAGCTGTACATGATCTTTCCGCTGATGCTGCACGGTTTGCGCAAATTCGAAAAATACCACATGCAGATTTTTCTCTGGAGCGCGTATCTCCAGCTTGCAATGACAGCGTTTTTCAAGTTTGGAATACCTCATCTGGACACTTCCCATTGGCCTTATCTTTTCGCGAATTATGGCGTATTTGTGCTGACGTACCAATGCTATTTTATTGCCGGGGGAATTGCTGCCTGCCATTACGATAAAATTGTCAAATTTATTGAAGAACATGCTGGTTTTTTAACAAGCATATTCTGTGCCAGTTTGGTCATGATGTGGATCCATTACTACCTGAACCGCTTTATTTTGCATGAAAGCGACCATAAAGCCCAGTCTGTGCACCAGCCGGTCTATCTCCCATGGGCCCTCCTCGTGGTGGCGCTCGTACTGTATCTTGGGAGGTTGTGGGCAAAACGGCGCATAGAGAGGAAGTGGAAGCTATTCAGCTGCTTTGTGATGACAGCTTCTCAAACCTCGTTCGGCATGTATTTGGTGCAGCCGTTTTCTTTATATGTGATGGGCAAATACATGATGCCTCATTTGGCTGGAAACAAATGGCTGTTTTACGGGTCCCTGCCGTTTGGCATTTTATTTGTTTATTTTTCTTCCATGCTGATTGCGTACATTTTCTATAAAACTCCGATTTTGTCCTACTGCATCGGCAGGAAATCGAAATTTCCGGTCCGCGCCAAAACGGTACAGGTGCCGGACAAGCAACAAATTTAATGATTTTAGGAGCTGGTATGATGTCTTATTTAATAGAAAGACTGGACGATTTGTTAACTGGCCCGGATAAACCATTGATCAAAGATGCCGGGCGCTGGTATTCGACACATGAATTACAGGGGGATATTGCAAAAATACAAAGCGATCTCGCAGCGGCGGGCGTACAGCCCGGCGACCGGATCTTGCTCAGCCTTCCGAATTCCTATACTTTTGCGGCCGCCTATATGGCGGTGATCGGCTACGGGGCAACAGTCTGCCCGGTAAATCCGGAAATGCCGGCGTATGAGCTGCGGGCGTTTGTCAACCGCTGCCGGCCGGTTTACGGTATTGCGCGCGGTGTTCATGCGGATGAACTTTTAAACGGCGAAAGTTCTCTTAAAAATCTTTTTGTAGCGGATGAAAAAATGCAGAATTTTCATTGGTTTGTAAGAAGCGAAGGCACATGGGAGGAGAGAAAAAACCAGGGTGCTGCAATCGTTCGGAAGAGCAGGGAACCCGCTGGAGATCAAATTGCCATTCTGCTCTATACATCAGGAACAACCGGCAGCCCGAAAGCGGTCGGGCTTACCCATGACCAAGTGTTTGCGGCGGCCCAAAACATTATTGCCTCCCACCGGCTGACTTCGGATGATATTACGTATTGCTTCCTGCCGCTTTTCCATATTAATGCGGAAGTGGTAGCTGTCCTGTCGACGCTGCTTTCGGGCGGAAAAATCGTGTTAGAGTCGAAATTCAGCGCCTCGAAGTTTTGGAAAACGGTTTGTGAAGAAAAAATTACATGGATATCAGCCGTGCCTGCGGTGATTTCCATTATTTTAAATATCGAAAAACCCAAAGAAATTCCGGATCATCTGCGGTTTGTTCGCTCAGCATCCGCGCAGCTGCCGATTTTGCATGCGCGGCGTTTTGAGCAGGAATTCGGCATTCCAATCATTGAGTCGTACGGGATGACGGAAGCGGCCAGTCAAATTTGTGTAAATCCGCTTCCGCCGGAAAAACGGGTACTTGGTTCGGTAGGCATCCCGGTTGGGGTGGAACTCGCCATTTCCGATGAATCCGGGCAGCATCTTCCGCCGAAAACGGTCGGAGAAATTGTGATCCGCGGCAAAAATATCATTACGGAATATGTGAAGGCCGAAAACCAGGACGATTTCCGGGACGGCTGGTTCCATACCGGCGATGTCGGTTATGTGAATGAAGAAGGATACGTCTTCATCGTAGGGCGAAAAAAAGAGCTGATTAACCGCGGTGGTGAAAAGATCAGCCCGTATGAGGTTGAAGAGGTGATCCGTGGGCTGCCTGGCGTGCACCAGGTGGCGGTCATCGGTGTGCCTGACCCGAAATACGGCGAGCAGGTAGCCGCCTGCATTGTGCCGGAAAACGACGACCCGGCTTCGTTAAAAGCGTTGGAAGAAGCGGTGATGGAGCATTGCCGCCGGTCTTTATCGAGCTATAAATGCCCGTCAAAAATCAAATTTGCAGAAGAACTGCCAGTCGGCCCAACCGGAAAAATCCAGCGCATCCGTCTGAAACAGGAAATGGGGCTGCAGAAAATCGCCGGGCAGTCCGGACGCTAAACCATTACGAAAAAATCACGAGAAATATCGTTCCCAAGGGACTCACAAGTTCCGGGGGAATTATACGGCCTTGTGAAAAACATGCATGCCATATTGGGCAATTTTGCTTAACTTTAAAAAGGAAGAAGGGAAAAAAGTGAAAAGAAAGAGACCGCTTGTTTTACTGCTGGCATTTTTGCTTGTTGCTGTTTCCGCCCTGGCCGGCTGCGGTTCGGATTCGAGCAGCTCCTCAAACAGGAAAACGATCCGCATCGGCTACCAAAAGGGCGACCCGCTACATATTACAAAATCACTCGGTGAATTGGACAAGCGCCTGAAGGAAATGGGCTATAAAGTCGAATGGAAACAATTCCAGGACGGTTCCGCTCTCATTGAGGCACTGAACGCGGGCAGCATTGACTATGGACGTACCGGGGATATTCCGCCGATTACCGCACAGGCTTCCGGTTCCAAAATTGTCTATGTCGGGGCCGGTCATTCGAAAGCAAAAGGGAGCGGTATTCTTGTCCCTAAAAATTCTTCAATCAAGTCCATCTCGGATTTAAAAGGGAAGAAGGTCGCTTTTTCGAAAGGGTCCAGTTCCCATTACCTCGTTGTAAAAGCTCTGCAAAAGGCGGGCTTGTCATTGAAAGATATAACCCCGGTTTATTTAGATCCTTCAGAAGCGCGGATCGCGTTTGAAAAAGGCAATGTCGATGCATGGGCGGTTTGGGATCCTTACACTGCTTCCGCACAGGTGAATGCGGGTGCAAAAATGCTTGTAAGCGGCGAAGGATTGACGACCGACCGGGATTTCATTATTGCATCAAAAAGCTACGCCGAATCGCATAAAAAAGTGACGGATGCGGTTTTGGAGGAAACGGAAAAAGCAATGGAATGGGCAAACAACCACCACAGCGAACTGGTTAATAAACTTGCCGGAGAACTGAAAATGGATAAGAAGACAGTACAAACAGCGGTTGAACGGCGCGTATACGGCTTCAGCAAAATTTCGGATACCATCTTGAAAGAACAGCAATCGATCGCTGATTTATTTTACGAATTAAAAGTCGTTCCGAAGAAAGTAAATGTCCAGGATGCGGTTTTGAAATAGGGAGGTGCAGATGATGCAGAAAGAAAAGAAATGGGCGGCGCGTGCGATCCCGTGGGCAATACCGGTTCTGCTTGTGGCCGTGTGGCAGGTGTTGTGCACGGCCGGCGCCATTCCGGTGAATATCCTGCCTTCGCCCGTTTCGGTTGTGAAAGCTGGGATCGGGCTTGCGGCATCCGGCGAACTGGCGCAAAACATCGGTATCAGCCTTTACCGGGCGCTGATGGGTTTTCTCATCGGGGGGTCCATAGGGTTTGCGCTTGGCATTTTAAACGGGATATTTAAAATATCCGATCTTCTGATTGATTCTTCCATACAAATGCTGCGCAACATCCCCCATCTTGCCTTGATTCCGCTTGTCATTTTATGGTTCGGGATCGATGAAACATCAAAAATTTTCCTCGTTGCGCTCGGGGTTTTATTTCCGGTTTATATCAATACGTACCATGGTATTAAGTCAGTTGACAAAGGGTTGATTGAAATGGGAAAAGCCTATGGGTTGAACGGGATGTCGCTGTTTTTTCAAGTTATCTTTCCGGGTGCGTTATCTTCTATTTTGGTCGGAATTCGCTATGCGCTCGGCGTGATGTGGACGACGCTCATTGTAGCGGAAACGATCGCCTCGAATTCCGGTATCGGCTATATGTCCATGAATGCCCGTGAGTTTATGCAGATGGATGTCATCGTGCTCAGCATTGTGATTTACGCCATTCTCGGAAAAGTATCGGACATGGTTGCGAAATTTTTTGAAAATAAATGGCTGCGCTGGAGAAAACAGACGGCTTAAGCGGAAGGGAGTGGAAACGTGAAAGAAGAACAATTTGTGTTAAAAGCGGAACATGTCGGGAAAGCTTACGGGGATCTCCATGTGTTAAAAGACATCAATTTGCAAATTGCAAAAGGGGAATTTGTGGCGGTTGTCGGAAAAAGCGGGTGCGGGAAAAGCACGCTACTCCGCCTGATCGCCGGGCTCGAACAGCCGACGGAAGGCACCATTACCCAAAACGGGGAAAAGGTGGCAGGCACAAACGGCCGGGCTCGCATGATGTTCCAGGACGGGCGGCTTCTGCCATGGAAAAAGGTGATAGACAACATCGACCTCGGCTTAACAGGCGGCTTTAAGGATAAAGCAATGGAAGCTTTGCGGAGCGTCGGGCTGGAAGATAAGGCGAAGCATTATCCGCAGTTCCTTTCCGGCGGGCAGAAGCAGCGGGTGGCGCTTGCCCGTGCATTGATCCACGAGCCAGAGCTGCTTTTGCTGGATGAACCGCTCGGCGCGCTGGATGCATTAACGAGGATGGAAATGCAGAACTTGATTGAGGAGGTTTGGATCAAAAACCAATTTACCGCAATTCTGGTGACACATGATGTAGAGGAAGCGGTTCGCCTCGCTGACCGTGTGATCCTGCTTGCGGATGGCGAAGTCAAAATGGATAAGGCGATCAGCCTTCCGCGTCCGCGCATCCGTACGCAGCCGGCTTTTGCAGCTTACACGGAAGGAATTCTCGGGGAAATTTTAAATCCCGATTTCAGCAATACGACAGACGAAAAGCAATCGGAAAATTTTAATACGGTAAGGTAGGGCTAATCCTAAAAGCCCATTTGAAACAAGAAAACCCGTATAGGGAACGTTATGATTCCCAACGGGTTTTCTTTGTTTGTTGATCTGCGGAACAGCCTTTTTTAAAAACCGCTTTTTCACCCGCACGGTGATATAAACCGGCGTGTAATTGGGCAACCTATAGGCATGATCTATGTGCGAAGGGGTTGTTTGGGATGAAAAAGAAAATTTTTAAAAAAGGCGCTAAATTTTTGGTGCAGCCCATCGGCCGTTACCTGCTGAAAGAGAACCACCGCCTTGCCTGCCAGTATGCCGGTTATTACGAACGGCTCGGCATCAACAAGCGGGTCATTTTTTACGAATGCCGGGATGGCGCCGGGATAACGGATAATCCGTATGCCATTTTTAAATATCTGCTTGATCATCCGGATTATCAGGATTTCATACATATTTGGTCATTCAGCGATTTCGCCGCGGCCGGACCGGTGATTGCAAAATACCGCAACCGCCCGAATGTGAAATTTGTCAGGCGGAATTCGAAAAGCTACTTAAAGGCGCTCGCCTCATCCGGGTATTTGATTAACAATGCGACGTTCCAATCGTTTTTTTCCCCGAAACCGGGCCAGATTTATATCAATACTTGGCATGGGACGCCGCTGAAACGCATGGGGTTTGACATTCCGGGAAATCCTGCGCATTCGCAAAATGTCGTGCGCAATTTTTTGAGCGCGGATTATTTGCTGAGCCCGAATCCGCATACGACAAAAATGTATACGGACAGTTACAAATTAAAAGGGCTTTACGGGGGCAGGATTCTTGAAACAGGTTAGCCGCGCATCGATTTGACAATCCGGACCGAAGCTAGGAAAGTCAGGGAGGAATTGGGAAGTCTCGGTTTAAAGCTTGATCCTGAGAAAAAAACGGTTCTTTATGCCCCGACATGGAAAGGGGAAGATGTATCACATGTGGAAAATGATGCCGAAAAGATTATGGAAGATTTTTTTGTGCTCGTGCGGGAAGCAGGCGATGCATACAATTTCCTGCTGAAAGTCCACCCGTATCTTTACGGGGAATCGGCAAAACTACCGGCCCTCCGGAACAGGCTTGTACCCGATTCGTTTGATACAAATGAACTGCTTGCAGGCGTCGATGTGCTGGTGACCGATTACTCCAGCATTTTCTTTGATTTTCTTGTGACAAACAGGCCGATATTGTTTTATGTGCCGGATGCAGAGCGCTATAAAGAAGAACGTGGTTGTTATTTTAAATTTGAGGAACTGCCGGGCCCCGTATTTTCCCATGTGAGGGATGTTGTAAAGACGCTCCCGCAGATTGGGGATTTACAGGAACAGTACAGGGAACGGTATGAAGCAGCTAAGCAGGCGTTTGTGTTGTATGAGGACGGGAATGCAACGGAGCGGATTATCCGTTTTATTTTTCATGGCGAAACCGGCGATGTAAAGGTATTGGATCATTTAAATACGGGAAAAGAAAAAATCCTGATTTATCCGGGTGGATTAAAAGATAACGGGATCACTTCCTCTTTTATCAATTTAATGAATAATCTTGACCACAGCCGTTATGACGTCAGCTGTTTCAGCGGCTATCCGCGTTCACAGGAAGTGCTGAAAAACATCGCGAAGATCCATCCTGCTGTCCGCCTGTTGTTTAAGCCCGGGCTTCCGCTGTACACGCTTCCCGAAGTGTACCGGGATAAATGGATCCACCATTTTGGAAAGCGCGGCCGGCTTGAGCAAAAGCTTTATCCGCACCGGGCGTACAAACGCGAACACCGGCGTTTATTCGGGCGCACGGCATTTGATTATGTCATCGATTTCAGCGGCTATAGCCTGTATTGGGCGAAACATCTTCTTCCGGCAGAAGCAAAAAAGAAAATTTGTTTTATGCACAATGACCTGCTTTCCGAAAGCCGTAAAACTATAAACGGGAAGATGCCGCACTATATTAATTTGAGGGGGCTGTTTACGGTCTATAACGATTTTGACAAGCTTGTAAGTGTTTCAAAAGGGACAATGGAGCTGAACCGTGAACGTTTATCGAAATATGCCCCGATGGAAAAATTTTACTATGTGATGAATTCGATTCAACCGGAGCGCATCTTTAAGATGGAGGAGAAGCGCCCGCAGTATCAAATGGAAATGGGGGGAGAAATCACGTTTATTCCCGAGAAAGACCGTTACCATTTCGTCAATATGGGCAGGCTGTCACCTGAGAAAGGGCAGGACAGGCTGATCCGGGCTTTTGCCAATGTCTATGCGAAACATCCGGTAAGCCGTTTGCTCATCCTCGGCCAGGGCCCGCTGAAAGAGGAGCTCCAGTCGTTAATCGACAGTCTGGGCATTGGGGATGCTGCTTTCCTTTTGGGGCAGATCGAACATCCTTTTCCGCTTTTGCGCCGATGCGATTGTTTTGTCCTGTCTTCGCATTACGAAGGGCAGCCGATGGTTCTGCTTGAAGCGATGACGCTCGGCATGAAAATCATTGCGACAGATATCGTCGCCAACCGGACCGTGCTCGAGGGCGGCAAGTACGGCCTCCTTGTTGAAAACAGTATAAACGGGCTCGAAAAAGGGATGCTTGCGGTGCTGGAACGCGGCGGAGAACTGGCTTCAGAGCCGTTTGATTACAGGCGGTACAACAAATTGGCGATGGAAACTTTTTATAATTGCCTGCGGGAAGGGTAAAAAATCCGCAGATAAAAAGGGGCCGGCCCCAAAAGTCAGGGAAACGGCACCCCCTTTTTTAGTTGCAATACGATTTCACTGGATTTAATGGGACTCTTGCGGGGAAAGAGGCCGGGCGGGAGCCGGGACCCTTATGCGAAACAAAGACCGCCCGTTCCCCCTGAAATTGCAAAATCAGCGGAAATTGCGGAAAAATCGGCGGACTACCCAGGAAAATCGGCGGGGACCTTAAAAATATCAGCGGAAAAGTGTGAAAAATCAGCGAACAGGAGAAAAAGCAGGGAGAAGAGGCACTGCTGTATGCAAATTTCCTGCATTAAAAGAGCCCCTATTGAGAAGAATGTCCTTCTCAGTATTTTTTTCATTAAAATGGCTTTTACGATTGTGAGAAGTCCTTCCGCCTTGCGATTTTGCGGAAGATTTTCTAACAAGAATAATGATAAAAGCGGGAAAACGTTGGATAATGGTTACAAATGGAAGTATATAAGCGGCCAACAAAGGAGGTTTAACGCGGTGAAAGTATTGTTTTCGATCGGGCGTCCTTTTTACGAGGCATATCCGCAAATCGTGGAAAATCTCGAAAACCTCGGTGTGGAAGTTTCCTGCCTGATTAAGGACTATGCAGCCGATCAGCGGGAATTGATGGCTTACTTAAAAGATGCTGATATTTACATCAACGGCATTGACCGCGTGGATAAAGAAGTGATTGATGCGGCTCCGTCTCTGAAATACATTCTCAAATATGGTACGGGGGTGGATAATATTGACCTCGATTATGCAGCGGAAAAAGGCATCTTTGTTACAAACGCCCCCGGACAGAATGCATCCTCCGTTGCGGAGCTTGCGGTCGGGCTGATGCTGTCCGTTTCAAGGCAAATTCCAAAATCCGACCGGGCGGTAAAAGCAGGTGGATGGGGGATTGCAATCGGCAATGAACTCGGTGGCAAAAGGCTCGGCATTATCGGCTTCGGTAGCATCGGGCAAAAAATCGCGCAATTGGCATCCGGCTTCGGAATGGAAATCGTGGCAAGCGGAACATATATGAATGTGCAGGCGGCCCGGAAATGGGATGTTTCGTTTGTTGAACTGGAAGAGCTGCTGGAAACCTCCGATTATGTCACGGTCTGCACGGCGCTAAAAAGCTCCACTTACCGCATGCTTGACCGGAAAAGGCTTGCTCTAATGAAACGTTCGGCTTTTTTAATCAATATTGCGAGGGGGGATATCATTGACGAAGGCGCCCTGTATGAAGTGTTGAAGGCCGGCAGCATAAAAGGCGCCGCACTAGATGTTTTTTCAAAAGAACCAACCGATTCAAAACTGGCCGGCCTCCCGAATGTGGTCGCCACCCCGCATATCGGAGGGGCAACGGCGGAATGTGTACGGAGGATCGGCAAAATCACCGAAAAAAATATCGGCAGATTCTTAAGTGGTTTGCCTGTTTCCCACCTTGTCAATACGCCGCAAACAATACAGTAGTGAAACAGCGTCCGGAAGCGAGCGCTTTTTTTCGGAAGGTTCCAACAGGAATATTTTAATAAGCACCCGTACCTTTTCCGAAATTTAAGCAAGATTTAAGCAAAAAGCGCTATACTAGGGCTAGTAATGGAAAAAGGATGCGGGTGGAACGAACATGAAAGTGGAAAAAGGCGTGAAAACAGCACTCATTGTATCAATGGTGGGGCTTGGGACGGTTTCGCAGCTGCCTTATACAGCATTAGCCGCAGGCACTTCGGGTCCTTCAACTGCCGTGCAGGAGGATCAAAGCATCTCTTCAACAGCCGGGCAAAGTGGTATGGCTGCAATCCAAACACCACAAATGGGAACATCGTTAACAAGCCAAACGTCGGACTCAGGGACATCGCCAACAAACTCAACGTCGCAAACGGGCTTGCCTGAAACGGAACAGGCAGCTAAACTCTCGGAAATGACGATCAACGGTGCAACACTTTCCCAAAAATTTTCTCCGGACACGACGATATATGAAGCGACTGTTGCAAACAGCGTGGCCAAAATCGGCCTTATATTAAAAAGCAATGTTGAAAATGCGGTGATCAAAGTCAACGGAGAAAAGGTCTCAAACGGGGTGGAAACGGGTTTGGATCTTAAAACCGGAAAAAATACTTTCACGATAGAGGTTTCGGATTCATCCGGGATAGCAACTCCGACTGTATATTCACTGGCAATCACCCGGGAATAGAGCGCCGATAACCGCTTGTCCGGCATTCTATTATCTGCGGGGCGTTTGTCGCCGGCATTTCAATCATCTAAAACTTCATATAACGTGACGGTTCCAAACAGTACATCGGTTCTCAAAATTACGCCGAAAGTGAAAGACAGCACAGCTTCTGTCAAAGTAAACGGCATTATGTATAAATCGAAAGCTGTTTCAGTCAAGCTGCCGGTCGAAAAAACAACGATTTCGATCATAGTAACGGCAGAAAACGGCGAAGCCAAAACGTATACATTACATGTGACGAGAAAGGATGATGAAAAACCGCTGAACCAAGGTAAGCAGACGGGCGGAACGAAAGCCGAATTGCCTGGCAGCACCTCTAAACAGCCGGGCACAAAAAACACAGGCGCGTCAAAACAAGCGGGGGCAGGTAGTGAAGGCATAGTGAAGCAAGGCGCGTTGGCCGGGAAAACAGCAAGCGGCATGTCGGAGGCCTGGAATCAAACATCAGGCGGAAACAGCATGGCTTCACAAGCCTTAAACAAGACTGCAGCCGGCACCGCCTTCAAAATGGCGGCAGCTTTTTCGGGGAAAAACAGTTCCTTATCCGCCGGCACAACGGCGATGAAAACTTCGGCGGCTGTTTCGGTGAAAAATATGGGCACAAAAGGCAGCACTGCGGCAGTAAGCAAAGCGACGCTCTCATCGCTTACAGTTTCCAAAGGGACGTGGAATAAAGATTTCAGCAAAAATGAGTATACGTACCATATTAAGCTTGCCACCAGCTTAGAATCCGTTACCATTACGGCAACGCCAACATATTCAGGATCAACAGTATCCATTCGAGACAGTTCGGCCGGCAAAATTTCAATTGGGAAAAACGAAGCGGAAAAAGTCGTATCGGTTGTTGTGACTAATGGAAGCGAACGGAAGACGTACGTGTTGGTATTTAAGAAAAAAGTAACAGGCACTTCTACAACTGTATCCGATACGGGCAGTACATCCGCAAGGCAGGCAGATGATGCGTCTTCCTCCGGCACGGCGCAAACCCGAACAGCAGCTACTGCCGCGTTCCAAACACAGCAGCAGCAACCTTCTTGGTGGTCGAAATTCGTCAGTTCGATTGAATCATTTTTTAAATCGTTATTTTCTTTTAATTAAGCGGGCACCCCACTTTTTTTATTCGACTTTCCCAAAAGGATACGGGCAGGCCCCCGGGTGAAACAGGTTTCGCTGCCGTGAAATATGTCAAAAACAGTCCTTTTTTCCTGAGTTTTGCTTTGTTTAGGTATTATGATTGAAAACGGTCGCAATATCGCTTATTGTAAGAATACAAGTAATATGAACAAAAAATGAAAGAGCAAATTACTGAAAGGTAAAGGTGCAAAGCCACAGGTCTAAGGCATGATTGCTATGACGGCAGGGTTGCCACAAACAAGGAGGCAAAATCTATGAACCAGCTGGAAGAAGCCGACCGGGAGTGGTACCAATTAATTTTAGCAAAGAGAATTGGCTTCAGCATCGAAGAAGTCCGTCTTTTTATCAACCGCAGTTTTTTCCTTTCGTAAGATGCTTTTGCCCATCAGAAATTGCGTTATCATGAAGCCTAGTCGATTAAAATCCACAGCATTCATCCTCCTGCCGGGGGATTTTTTCTTGTTAAAATTTAACATTTTCATTTGGCTTATTTTTTACATATAGACACCAAAAAATGCGTAATAGAAATATCATTTTAAATAAACAGATTAGCGAAAAATGTAAACGGATGATTTGAAAAAAACGTCATAATCATTCAAAATCACGCAAAAAAGTGGGGAAACTTTCATTTTTTTGCCATAAATTTTGTGAATCTAATCACAAAAAAGGTGGTATACTTAGTTTTGTGGCATGAAGGAAAATGAAAAGAACGTTCAAATCCAGTCATGCTTGTGCGAACAGTACAATAAGTTTCGGAAGCCATGCCGGCACATTCCGCGGCAAGTTTCAATTTCCTGTTATGAAGGAAAAACAAGTGTATGAAATCCATTGAAGTTGGAACAATACTTTTAAAATTGCCTGTACTTGGAACTGTGTTCAAACGGCGGCTTACTGGGCTTGTAAAACTGGTTTCATACAGTGGATACATTCTTAACTTTTTGATAGGAAAGGAAGATTAACACATGAAAAAAGTAAACCGTGTTGCAGTGATCGGAACTGGCGCAGTAGGCACAAGTTATTGCTATGCAATGATTAACCAGGGCGTTGCAGAAGAACTTGTTTTAATTGATATTAACGAAGCAAAAGCGGAAGGGGAAGCAATGGATTTGAACCATGGCCTTCCGTTTGCCCCGACGCCAACCCGTGTATGGAAAGGCGATTATTCGGATTGCGGCACCGCCGACCTTGTTGTCATTACTGCAGGTTCCCCGCAAAAACCGGGCGAAACAAGGCTTGACCTCGTTGCCAAAAACGCAAAAATCTTTAAAGGCATGATTAAGAGCATCATGGACAGCGGCTTTAACGGGATTTTTCTTGTTGCCAGCAACCCGGTTGACATTTTGACATATGTAACTTGGAAAGAGTCCGGCCTGCCGAAAGAACATGTTATCGGTTCGGGCACAGTGCTTGACTCCGCGCGTCTCCGCAACTCTTTGAGCGCCCAATTTGGAATTGACCCGCGCAATGTGCATGCTGCGATTATCGGCGAACACGGCGATACGGAACTTCCGGTATGGAGCCATACAAATATCGGTTACGATACGATTGAAAGCTATCTACAAAAAGGAATTATTGACGAAAAGACGTTAGATGACATTTTTGTCAATACGAGAGATGCGGCTTATCATATTATTGAACGAAAAGGGGCCACATTTTACGGCATCGGGATGTCCCTGACCCGGATTACAAGGGCAATCCTGAACAATGAAAACAGCGTATTGACGGTCTCTGCATTTCTTGAAGGCCAATACGGAAACAGCGATGTGTACGTTGGCGTTCCGGCCATCATCAATCGCCAGGGCATCCGTGAAGTGGTTGAAATCAAACTGAACGAAAAAGAACAGGAACAGTTCAATCATTCTGTAAAAGTGCTAAAAGAAACAATGGCACCGGTATTGTAAGCATTTGTGCCGGCCGGGCTTCATGGGAGGCCCGGCTTTTTCTTTGAAAAAAATCCCGGCGCCTGCTTAAGGCGGACTGCCGAAAAAAGTGCCCATGCTTGCCCCGCTTTCCGGGAAAAGCATGGGCCTGTTTTTTGCCGGGGTTAGGAGCGGGCCTGCCATAGGTGGATATAAAAAAGCAGCCTTGAATCGGTTCAAGGCTGCTTTTTCTTAATTCAATATGATCACTTTGACCGTACGGCGCCCCCATGCGATGGAAGCTTTTTTGTTCGGCATCAGGACATCGATGATATGGCCCTTAATGGCACCACCGGTATCGGCTGCGATGGCAACCCCGTATCCTTCAACCCAGACTTTGCTGCCGAGCGGAATGACCGACGGATCGACAGCGATCAATTTCATGTTCGGGTTTTTCTTAATGTTATATCCTGTAGCAGTAATGTCCGACTTCGTATCTTCATGGTTATAAGATGTTGCCGTCACATAAAAGGATTTGCCTTCTGGCGTGCTGTGGCCGGCAGATGCGGCGGGTTTGGTTCCGGCCGTTTTCTTGGCGCCGGCTTCCGCTGGTTTATCCGCTTGTGCTTCTGCGTTTTTTTCTGCTTGCACTTCTGCTGCTTTTTCGGCTTCAGCATCGCGTGCTTGTTTTGCGAGGGCTTCTTCCCTTGCTTTTGCAGCCGCCTGCTGTGCCTTTATTTCTTTTTGCAGGTTGCTGATTTTCGTATTCAAGTCGGTTTGTTTTTGTTCCGCTTGTGACAACTCATTTTGAATGCTGTCATACTTCGATTTTAATCCCGACAATGCCTTTTCCTTTTCTTTTAAATCTGTTTGCAGTTTTGCTTGGCTGCTTTTTAAGTTTGCCTGCTCCTGTTCGAGCACTTTTTCCTGGTCTGCAATGGCTTTTTTATCGGCTTCAATTTTCGCAAGGTCTGCTTTTTGCTGATCCAAAAGGCTTGTATCAGCGTTCAGCAGGGTCGCGACTGCACTGACCCGGTTGATCAGATCGCCAATGCTTTCCGCGTTTAAAATCGTTTCAATCACATAGTCGTATTGGTTGTTTTTTTGCATGGCAACGAGGCGTTTTTTAATCACGCCTTCCCGTGCAGAAACTTGGTCCTCCAGCTTTACAATTTCCTCTTTTTTCTTTTCGATAGAATCTTTTGCTGACTGGATTTTCGCTTCGGTTGCTGCGATATTATCTTTATTTTTCTGAATGGATGATTGCAATGTATTCCAGTCTTTTTGCAAATTCTCCATTTTGCTTTCGACGGCTTTTTTCTCCGATTCTTTCTTTTGGATGGTTTGCGTATTTTCATCCAATTTTTTCTGTAAGGAACCTTGATCTGTTTCTGCATAGGCATTTAGTTGTGCCGTGCCAACGAATATGGCAAACGCCATAACTGCAATTCGCCTTTTTAAGTGCATAAGACAACTCCCTTCTCCGTACTCTTGTTATAACACAAATAGGTAGAAAGGAAGATTACAATACGATTAAATTCATATTACGAGAATGAAAACGGACTCAAATCATGTGAAAAAGGGAAAAGATAGATTTGGGTGCTTTTTCGGCTGATGGTGGGCAGTTATTAGACTTCTGCCTCCGTCAGCAGAAACGGGCGTATGAAAAGCAGCAAAAAGAAATAAAGCGGGTACAGCGGCAGATCACTGTGCTCAAGCAATGGTCGGATAAAGCATATCGAGAAGTGGGAAAAAGTGATAACATAAAAGAATTCGCGGGGGTAAAGGCAAAGAAAATAGATAAAAAGAAGCAGGGATTTGCTTCTTTTTCAATTCAGACAGGATAAGAAAATATGCTGTGCCTTTGTGCCATTCGAGGATCCGTTTTGATGCTGAAGAAGCCCAAAAATAGTGCCGAACTTTTCGATTTTCATTCATGTATAGCCGCGCCGTTTTGGTATGATGATAAAAGCAGGTTTAAGTGAAGAGAGGAATTTCTGATGGAAATGGTGGAAAAAGCAATTGAATTTGCGGCAAAAGCACATGAAGGCCAATACCGGAAAGCGTCCGACCTGCCGTATATTGTGCATCCGTATGCGGTTGCCATGATGCTTTTAAAAGAAGGCTGCCGCAAAGAAGTGGTCGCAGCAGCGCTTCTTCATGATACGGTTGAAGATACTGCGGTGACAAACGAGGAGATAAAAGCCGAGTTTGGAAGCGATGTTGCCCGCATTGTTGAAGCCTGCACGGAACCGCCTAAAAATGTGCGGTGGGAGGAACGGAAACAGCATACCATCGAGCGATTAAAAACGGCAGAAGAGGAAATTTGTATGCTCATATGCGCAGATAAGCTCCATAACTTGAAAACGATACACGAAGAATTGCGAAAAAGCGGGGAAAGCGTGTGGCATGCGTTCAGCCGTGGAAAAGAAAAGCAGGAATGGTACTATCGAAGTATTGCAGAAAGTATTGCGTTGCACCACTCTTTTCCATTACTGGAGCAGCTGCAGTCGGAAATAAAGCAGGTTTTCGGCGTTATCCGGACATGAATGAGGTGCAGGGCAGGACATTGCCGGTGAAATAACGAACTTGTTGCTTGAAAAACTGCGAAATATGGGCACCGGCCTTCATTCATCATATTAATGTTACCTGTGCGAAAACGGAGACGCACAGGCTTTTTTGCATGTACATGACAGTTCAAGCGGTTGGAAAACATAAAGATACAACAACACTTGGAGGCTGCCAATGAAAAAGGTATGGAAGATTTATGCAACTGATTTGAAAAAAATGACAACAAACTGGGCAGCAAGCCTGATCATTGCCGCCTTGATCATTCTTCCATCATTGTATGCCTGGTTTAACATCAAGGCATCCTGGGACCCATACGGCCACACAAAAGGAATTGCGGTAGCCGTTGTGAATTTGGACCGGGGGACAGCGATCAACGGAAAAAAAGTACATGCCGGTAATGAAGTCGTGAAAAAGTTGAAACAAAATAAAACGCTCGGCTGGAGGTTTGTGCAGGAAAAGGAAGCCGCACGCGGCGTAAAGACCGGAGAATATTATGCAAGCCTGACCATACCGGAAAATTTTTCGGAAAAACTGGCTTCCATCCTGGGCGATAAGCCGGAGAAACCGGTCATTACTTATACCGTCAATGAAAAAATCAATGCGATTGCGCCTAAAATAACAGGATCGGGCGCATCTGCCATTACACAACAAATCAGTTCAGCATTTGTAAAAACCGTTAGCAAAACGATCTTTACAATATTTAATGAAATCGGCATTGAACTTGAAAGGGATTTGCCGGATATTGAAAACTTTAAAGCATGGGTTTTTAGATTGGAGGGAGACATTCCGGAGCTTAACCGGATCATCAGGACGGCAGATCGGGATATTACGAAAGCAGACGCAGTAAGAAAGCAGGCGGAAGCCGCGATGCCCGATGTCCAGCGGCTTGCAAAACGCGGCAAAACCGTCTCAGGGGACATGGCCCGCTTTTTTGAAAGCACCGGAAGTTTGCTTGAGCAGACGGATACCGTGATCAAAACCGGGCTGGAAGCGCTGAATGCCGCTCCTGCAGTCTCGAACCAGGTGAGTATGCTGGCAGACAAAACGAAAATTGCAGCCACAGCGCCGAAAAATACGATGATTTTGCAAAATAGTAAACAAATCTCTGACGCGTTCAGTGATTTGCTGAGAACCGCTGCTGAAGAAACAGGTTCTCAGCATCTCATCACTGTTGCCGCTCGGTTTACTGCCCTAAGCCAGTCCTTTCAAAAACAGCAGGATTTAAACGGGAAAATTCTCCAACAGGTCAATAACGGGTTGCTGCCGGAAACATTGCAGGCAGATCTAAAGCAAGAAGCCGGCCGTGCCGGAGTTATCGCCAACAGCCTGATTGGAAACGATGGTGCCAACATCGCCGCGGATTTAAAAACCTTTGTGGCCCAAGCCGGGCAGGACAGTGCAAAAGCAAACAAACTGTTTCAAAAATTGGAAGGCAGCCTGCCGGATATCCAGGCGATTCTCCGCGATACGAAAACAGGACTTGCAATCGGGAAGGCAAAATTGAAAACGGCTGAAACGGAGCTACCGGCTGCTGAGCGAAAAATCAGGGAACTGGCTGATAAAATCAGGGCGTTTGAAAAACAGGGCAATATAGACCAGTGGATTCAATTGCTGAAGAACGATGCACAGGAAGAAAGCGGATTTTTAAAGCAGCCGGTATCACTGAAAGAAAAAGTTCTATATCCAATCAAAAATTACGGTGCGGGCATGGCTCCGTTTTATACGGTCCTGTCTTTTTGGGTGGGGGCAATGCTATTGGTATCCCTGCTGTCGGTTGAACACCATCATGGCGGCGCATATGCCAGCTGGCAAGTCTATTTCGGCAAACTGCTGCTGTTTTTAACAATTGCACTTTTCCAATCGGCGATTACGGCGGCGGGTGATCTTTTTATTTTGCATGTGGATGTGCAAGAAAAAGCCTGGTTTATTTTGTTCGGTATCGGTATTGGTGCTGTTTTCAATGTGATGGTCTATACACTCGTTTCTGTTTTTGGCAATGTGGGAAAAGCACTTGGGATTGTCCTGCTTGTCCTGCAAATTTCCGGGTCGGGCGGCACTTTTCCAATCCAGATGGAACCGTCTTTTTTTCAACATATTCATCCGCTTTTGCCATTTACTTATGGGATTGGCTTAATGCGTGAAGCGGTTGGCGGAATGCTGATGGAAGCAGTGATCACAGATATCGTTTATCTGGCAGGATTTCTGGCGGTTGCGCTTATTTTCGGGACTGCAGCCAAGAAACTGCTCAGCCGTATGACCGAACGTTTTGCAAGAAAAGGGAAAGAAAGCGGGTTGTTCGAATAAACCATATGAAAAAAGCAGAATAGACAAGAAAAATGAAAAGAGACATGAAAAGTGATGTTGGCTTATAATAAGAAAGAAGAATATTTAGGAGGGGATTCAATTGGCGATTGCCGATATTACGATATTTCCGGTCGGAACGGATTCAACAAGCATCAGCAAATATGTGGCGGAGATTGAGAAGGCGCTCGGAAAAGAACAGGGAAGGGTGAAAATCAAGCTGACTCCGATGAGCACTTTAATAGAAGGGGACATCCATGACCTGTTTGAAATCATTGAAAAACTGCATGAAATCCCTTTTTCACATGGCATAAAGCGCGTTGAAACGAATATCCGCATCGACGACCGCAGGGACAAACAGCTCACGATGGAAGGAAAACTGGCCTCCGTCGCCGAAAAACTTGACCAATAAAAAACCGGCACAAGGCCGGTATGATAAAAGGAGGTTTGGCCAGGCTCTGGGGGAAGCCCGGCCAAATATGGTTTGCTGCAATTCCTTGCCGCTGTCCTAAATGTAAAACATGAAAAAGAAAAACTTGTGAAACGAAAATGATAAAATGATGAGAATTTCCCCGGAAAAAGCAAAAAGCGGACCGGGGCCCGCCTTTTGAATTGCCAAAATTTTATCCGTGCAAAAATTTTACACAAACCGCTTCCGGAACGGGGACATCCTTTTGCAGCAAAGTGAGGATCCCGGTTTCTGGATCGCGGGCGTATAAAACGAGCGTGCCCGATTCCTGGTTTGCAGCCACGATAAATTTTTCGGTCGGGTCAAGCACAAAGTCGCGCGGCCAGCTTCCTTCGGTTGAGGTGTACTCGACAAGGGACAGTTTGCCGTCCGGCCCGGCTGCAAACACGGCAATGCTGTCATGGCCGCGGTTTCCGGCGTAAACAAAACGGCCGTCGGAAGAGAGATGGATTGCGCTTCCCTGACTGTTTTCCGTAAAATCTTCCGGAATCGTTTTGATATACTGGACATCTTTAAACGTGCCGGAAGCTTCGTCAAATTCGAGCACAATCACTTCATTGCTCAATTCTGTCATGCAGTAGGCAAATTTCCGGTCCGGATGAAAGGCAAGATGGCGTGGGCCGCTTCCCGGGCGGACGGAAAGGACGGCTTTTTCCGTTAATTTGCCGCCATCATGTGCGTACGTTGTAATCGTATCATTGCCGAGGTCCACCGCAACGACATATTTTTCATCCGGGGTAAAGCCTGCAAAATGGACGTGCGGTTTTTCCTGGCGTTCCGGGTTCGGCCCGGAGCCAGTATGTTCGATAACACTTGCTGCCGGCTGCAGGCTGCCGTCTTCGTTTGTCAGATAGGCGTTGACCGTCCCGTTATGGTAGTTGGCGGAGACGACCGTTTTCTTTGCCGAATCCACGCTGACATGGCATGGGGAGGCGCCGCCGGATAATTGGCGGTTCAATTCCGTTAGAGCACCGGTTTCCGCATCAATTGAAAAAGCCGCAACCCCGCCCTGAGTGCCTTCTTTGACAACGGCATACAGATTGCGGTTGTCTGCCGTGATATTGAGATAAGTCGGGTTGTCCAGTCTGGCGGCAACTTTTACATCTTCAATTTGCTTTTTTTCTGTATTGAGGGTAAAGGTGTAAATCCCTTCGCTGGCGCCTTTTGTATAGGTGCCGGCATACCCTGTCCATTTTGTTTTTCCCATGGCTGATGCTCCTTCCAATCTGTAATGTGAATATTATAACATAGAAAACGTTTCCCGTTCATTCAGGCGCATTTCCTGGTACGATGTCATGAGCGAAAAACAGGGTGATAAACGGGAAACATGCTCAAAATTGCCGGCATGCAAGCGGAAATATGGCAAATGTTTCGTTTTTGTATCAAAATTGAAAGCGAACTGAAATTTTTTGCCGGAGATGTTTTGATAAAATAAAGTAATCGACAAAATTCTACACATCGCTGCATCCCGGATGCAATATGATAGAGATATAAAAGGCCGTGTGAGGAGGAAAATCATGAAGCCGGAAGACCAGTTTGTCCAAAAATGTTATTATGAAACGTTTATCAAAGAAGGGGAAGAGCGCCATCCGCTTGAAGTGCTCGGTGAAGCGTTCGAAAAAGAAAACGCCCTTGAAAATGCCGATCTTTCCTATATCCGCTTTGCACAAGGGGAAATTTATTTTCATTATAAAGATTATGAAGCAGCCGTTTTTAAATGGGAAAGCATACATAACGACTTTGAACCTTGGGCGCAAAAAAACATGGGGGATGCTTATTTTGAACTCGGTCTCAGCAGCATGGCCGAAGAAATTTACAAGTCGGTTCAAACAGACTCCATCGTGTTAAAGACGGAGATCGCGCTTCAGCTCATCTCGCTTTATATGGAGGAGCAAAAGCATGATCAGGCTGTCCAGACAATCAAACAAGCGGTCGCCATGAACCCGGATTATCCGAATGTGACGAAAATCGCCCGTGCCTACTTTGAAAAAAACGAAGACTGGATGAATGCGGTTGAACTGGCTGTCAATGAATCCATCCGCACTGAATCGCTGTTTTGGTTTCAAATTTTAAAGTCGTATATTGAAAAAGGGCATACCAAGACGATTGCGCCGGATTATTTTCGGGATGCGCTGTCCGTTTTATACAAGGTGGATCAAATTCAGTTTGAACAACTGGCGGTTGCGCTTTGGCGGTCTTACGAAACGGAGGGCGCGTATCTTGGCTGGCTCCGCGAATTCAACGACCTTTTCGCCGGGCTTGAACTCCATTCGCTTGAAACGTGGCACGAGCTGTCTGCCATTTACGGGGAAACCTATTTTTCTTTAATCAGCGGCAGCTATCTGTTAAAACAACTGGCACCGGTGATGCCGGGCATTTTAACGAACTGGCTGCGGATCACGGACCAGGCGCACGCCCTTCAAGCATCCACTGCGGTTCTCGCATGGGTCGATCTTTTTCCGGGCAGCATCGGGCCGCAGCAAATTGCCGATGCGGAAACGATTTTGAATCATGCGGAGCAAACATTGGATCAGCTTGAATATGCGCTCCGGCTCTTTGATTCCATTATGCAATGGGCAAAAAGGAACGGGCTATCCGTCAGCACTCGTTTGAAATGGATGGCGAGGGAGCTGATTGACTTTGATGTCCAGCACATTCTCGTTACCGGCATGAACGGCAGTGGCAAGACGGCCTTCATCCAGTCGGTGCTGGCCGACCCGCTCCCCGAACGGCCGACACAGTTTGTGATGGCGGTGCGCCATGATGATGAACATGCGCTTTCTGTCATCTCGGACAAAGGCATTTCGCCTGTAACGGAAGAGGACAATGCGGCGCCGGAGCCCGGAGATATGCTTGAATGGCGGGGCCCGAGCCGGTTTTTGGAAGAAAATGCGCTTATTTTTATCGATACTCCCGGGCTGAACGGGCCGGGGCGGGGAAAGGCATACGAGTATTTGCGTTTTGTTGACGGCGTTTTATTCGTTTTAAATGCAAATGATCCCCTTACAGACAAAGAAGCGGATATGTTGTTGAAAATGAAGGAACAAGTGCCCAGGTTAACGATTCACTTTTTGCTGTCCAAAATGGATATGATTTACAGCAAGCAGGAAGCGGCAGATTTAGTAGAAGAAACAGTACAAAAGGTGAAAACGATTTTTCCGGAGGCAAACTTGCACCCTTATACGTCCAATTATGCATCCCGGGAAGCAGGACTGGATCTTGCCCGCTTTTTCCGGCAAAATTTCAAGCCGGAAAACCTGGAAGAAAGCCGGATTGAAAAACTTTCGCACTGCATCCGGGAATCGATTGCCGATCTGCTGAAACAAAGGCTGCAAAATGAACAGCATCTGGTAGAGTCAATCAACCGGCATGAAGATCTGTACGCAAAATTAAACGGAGCGGCAAACCAGCTTCAGGATGTCATCCATGAACAAACCGAGCTTGTCCGCTCGTCCTATCACAGCATGACGCGGAAAATCCGCGATGAACTGCAAAATAAGATTCCGGAAATTTTACGGAAAAGCGCCGATTTTATTAAGCCGGACAGTGATTTTCGGAAAATTCATCTCGAGTTGAATGAAGAAATGAACAACCGGATCCGGCACTTTTTGCAGACGTCCATTTCCCCGAAATACGAGGAACTGGTGACGGAGTGGATAGAAGTGTCGGAAAGGGAAATGCAGCAAAGCCAGGATTATCTTGATGAAATGGCGGAAGGTTTTAACAAGTTGTACGGGGAAGAGATTCTTGCGCTTGCCTGCGATTTTAAAATTATGGAGGACTGGCGGCGTGATGCGGATCGGATGGCAAACGGAATTCCTTTTGAACCGGTCAATATTTTGTTGCGCCATACGCCGCAGCAGGTCCTGTTAAAGAGTGCGGGCAAATTGTTTGGCGTGCTTTCGCAAAACAAAACAATGCTGTATAACCGCTATAAAAAATTTATCGAAAGCGAAGATTATACGGAAATTGCAAACCTTGTCACGAATAAAGTGATGCTGCAATTCGAGCTGTTTGAACAAGGGCTTGAGCGTGATGTCCGCCTGTTCTTTAAAAATCCGGAAACGGTTCTCCGCGAAACGATTGCGGAAACAGAGGCGGCCATTGCCGAGACAAAAGAGATGCTGGAGAATATGAAAGAGAATCCGGAAGTGTATCAGGATCCGCTGAAATTATTCGAACTGAAACTCCGCCAGTTTGAATGGATGCAGCTCGGACAGAAAACAAGCGGGAAAGTGTAAACTTTTCGCCAGGCGATGACGGGGCAGGCACAAGGTTTAAGGGGAAACAGGGCTTGCTGAACGCATGGCGAAAGTGCGGATTCAGTAAGCCCCAATATGATCAATAAATGAACCGCCTGAATTTCGCCGGAAACACATGCATGAACCGGTTTGGGAACAGAAAATGAACCGGCCGGATGTTGCGGAAAGCAGATGGATGGAAGCGGCCGAAAATTGTTGAATGAACAGCGCCCATATGCGGCGTTGTTTTTTTATCCTATTTTTCGGGTGTACCGGGCGTTTTCACCTGAAGCAGCGTGGGTTCTAAAAGTGTATTAAAGATAAGCTCCTTTTGGCAAAAACTTGACACTTGTTCGCAATATATTCCTGCTATGATGGATGATACATTCGTGATACTATTAAGATACAGTTTATACTTAGAAATGGGGTGGCATTTTGAAAAGGATTGACCGCATTTACGCGTATCTTGTTGAACAGTCGCAAGGCAAAACGCTTGATGAATGGATCCGTATAGAAGGATTTACAGCTTCGGATATCGCAAAAGACCTTGGCATTTTAAGAAACAATGTCAGTGCCGAGCTGAACAAGCTGTTGCGGCAGAAACGGATTATCAAAATAAAAGGCCGCCCGGTTCATTACTTGGTCAAACAAATCATGGAAGACCTTCTCGGAACGAAATTGCCGGAAGATCAATATGAATATGAAAATATACTTGAAGTGACGGGCGGGCAATCCCCGGATCCGGGCAACGGTCCGTCCGCAAATCATGATACCGCCTGGGAAACGAATCCCTTTGATGACCTGATCGGTTCGAAAACAAGCCTGAAAGTGCAGGTCGAACAGGCAAAGGCGGCCGTCCTCTATCCCCCGCACGGCCTTCATACGCTCATTGTCGGCCAGACTGGTGTCGGGAAAACGCTGTTTGCCAATTTGATGTTCAATTATGCAAAACTGGCAGCCCCGTTTATGGACGAAGACGCCCAATTTATTGTCTTTAACTGCGCGGATTATGCGAATAACCCGCAGCTCCTCATTTCCCACATTTTCGGTCATATTAAAGGCGCCTTTACGGGTGCGGACAGCGAAAAAGACGGCCTTGTTTCCAAAGCGGACGGCGGCATGCTGTTTCTCGATGAAATCCACCGGCTCCCGCCTGAAGGACAGGAAATGCTCTTTTACTTTATGGATACGGGGACGTATGCAAAGCTTGGGGAAACCGAACGGAATCGCAACGCCAATGTCCTGATCGTCGGGGCGACAACGGAAGACCCGGAATCTTCCTTGTTGAAAACGTTTGTCCGCCGTATTCCGATCCTGATCCGGATTCCGTCTTTTGAAGAACGGCCGGCAATTGACAAGATTGAGATTCTGAAATTCCTGCTTGCCATTGAAGCAAACCGCGTCCAAAAACCGATTAAAATTGATGCGGAATCGATGAAGGCGTTAATTGGCAATACGTCATACGGTAACGTCGGGCAGTTGAAATCCAACATCCAGCTTGTCTGCGCCAACGGTTTTCTGCACTGCCTGCACGATGATGTCATTACCATCCACTTTAAAGACCTGCCATCCGAACTGAAAAACGGTTTCTTCTATTTTAGTAGAAAACGCCAGGAAATCCAGGAGCTTTCCGATTTAATTGATTCCTATTTAACGGTTTATCCGGAAGGGGAAAACAAGGCGCTCTTTGAAGAAGACCCGTACGAACCGGATTTTAACCTGTACAACATCATCGAGGACAAAGTCAGTTTTATGATGGAACAGGACGTGTCGGATGAAGACATTAACCGGTTTCTGAAATTGGACATCGATATCCATTTAAACAAGTTTTACAACAAGTTTTCAAGCTATGCGCTGAACCGTGAGAAAATCTTAAAAATTGTCAGCGAAGATATCCTTAATTTCAGCGAAGAAGTGCAGGATATTGTGGAAAAACGGCTGAAGTGCAAAGTAAATGAACGTTTTTTGCTGGCGTTCAGCCTGCACTTGACTTCCTTCCTGAAGCGGGTAAAAAACCAGCAGGTGGCCAATTATACGAATATCGAAAATGTCATCAATGACCGACCGCAGGAGTATCAGCTGTCACTTGATATTTGCAAAATGATCGGGGAAAAATACCGCGTGCATGTACCGGTAAAAGAAGCCATGTACTTAACGATTTTGCTCACATCTCTTATAGACGAACAAAAGGCCGAGCAGGTGGCGATTCTCGTTGCCGCGCACGGGTTCAGCACCGCAAGCAGCATGGTAAGTGTTGTGAAAAGCCTCCTCGGTGAATCGAATGTGGACTGCATTGATATGCCGCTTGATATGGACCCGAAATATGTTTTGGAGGAAATGAAGAGGCGGGTAAAAGAAATTGATATGGGAAAAGGCGTCCTGCTGCTTGTCGATATGGGCTCGCTGACCGGGTTTGGCGATGTGATTACACAGGAAACGGGCATCAAAACGCGGACCATCGATATGGTGACAACGGCGCTCGTCATTGAAGCGATCCGCAAAGCGACGATTATGGAAATGGATCTCGACGATATTTATGAGTCATTAAAGGAATTCCGCGGCTACGGATCTTACCAGATGGAAAGCAAACCGCGGGAAACAGGGAAGCCCGTGAAACCGCAGGCCATTCTTTCCGTCTGTTCAACAGGGGAAGGGACGGCGGAAAAATTAAAGCAGCTGATTACAAGACTGCTCAAAAACATCGGCAAAACCAATATTGCCGTTATCCCGCTGCCAATCAACGAAGTAGAAGAAAAGAAAGAAATGCTGATGCAGAAATATGACATTTTGCTCGCTGTCGGGATTGCCGATCCGAAAGTCCAGGCACCGTTTGTTCCGCTTGAATCTTTGTTTATGGGCGACGGGGAAACGCAGGTCACCCATCTCATTCAAAACCACCAGTTGCTGAAACAACCGCCAAGGTCTCCGGCAATGGTGCGGGAAATGACGGAAGAAAGCCTGAATGAATTTTTAACCTTTTTAAATCCAAAGAAAGTGATCACAGCGATTACGGCGTTTGTCACTGCCCTTGAAAAAATAGCGGAAAGGCCGTTTAACAACGCATCGAAAATCAATATGAATATTCATATCGGTTGTGCGCTCGAAAGAATGGTCACCCAGTCTGGCCTCATTTACAAAAATGACATCACGCCGGAAAAAACTGCTAAAATCAAAAAATATAAAAAGGCGGCGCAAATTTTTGAAGACCAGCTGAAATTGAAGCTGTCGGATGATGAACTTTATTATATTGCCGACATGATCGACCATTTATCTGCCGAGCAAACTGCAGCCGTGCGGTAATTTTTACCTGCAAATAGATTCTCACTATTTGCAGGCTTTTTTTATGCCGGGGAAAAAGACGGAGAGATATCCCTGATACGGAATGCACATGCAGGTCAAAAGTATCAAAATGATACAGGTATTGCAGAACTTTTTAATACAGTAGCGAAATGGAAAATAAAACCCTTTTTCAATGTGTATTAAACAAACGATTTGTGTATCATAAGCATAAAAGGATTTCTGAAAACGCTTATTTGACAACGGTTGTTTTTTGATACTCAAAAGTTGGCACACATCTTGCATTATAATAGGCGGAAAGGCAAGTTTTTTACGGTTGATTAGCAGGAGGTGGTCGGATGGCATTGGATATACGGCTTGCGCGCATTGATGATCGTTTGATTCATGGCCAGGTTGCCACGGTTTGGTCGAGGGCAGTGGGGATTGACCGGATTTTAGTGGCCAATGATGAAGCCGCCAATGACGAGCTGCGAAAGCTTTTATTGAAGCAAGCGACACCACCGAGCATCAAATCACATGTCATTACGAAGCAAAAACTGCTTGAACTTTACCAAAACCGGCTGTTTGACGAAATGAAAGTGATGCTGCTGTTTGTTTCGCCGCAGGATGTACTGGAAGTTGTCCAGGCAGGGGTTGGTTTGAAATCGGTCAATATCGGCGGCATGCGTTTTACGGAAGGCAAGAAGATGATCACCAATTTTATTTCAGTCAATGAGGATGATATCCAGGCCTTTGCGAAGCTGGCTGCACGCGGCATCGAATTGGAAATCCGCCAAGTGCCCGCCGACCGGAAAATCGATTTGATGCAGCTGATCAAAAAGGAAAAACGGCTACATCCATGAATTTAGTTACAGGTTCTTTAGAACTTATTTATAAGATTGATACTGTAACAATACGATTAGGGAGGTAAGAAGATGGTAGGAATTATCATTGCCAGTCACGGCGATTTCGCCAATGGTGTCTTGCAATCCGGAGAGATGATCTTCGGAAAGCAGGAAAATGTAAAAGCTGTTACATTGATGCCGAGCGAAGGCCCTGATAACGTAAAGGCAAAAATGAAAGAAGCAGTCGCCTCTTTCGACAACCAGGATGAAGTCCTCTTCTTAGTCGATCTTTGGGGCGGAACACCTTTCAACCAGGCCAACAGCTTGTTTGAAGAACACAAAGACAAGTGGGCCATCGTCTCAGGCATGAACTTGCCAATGCTCATTGAAGCATTTGCAGCACGCGCCACGATGAACAAAGCCCAGGACATTGCCGCGCATATTTTAGGCGCAGCGAAAGAAGGCGTGAAAGTAAGGCCTGAAGCATTACAGCCGGCCGCACCTTCCAAGCCTGCCGGAAATCCGTTAACGGCAGGGGCTCCTGGCAAGTTTGAATACGTGCTGGCACGGATCGACTCTCGCCTGCTCCACGGACAAGTCGCAACATCTTGGACAAAAACGACACGGCCTACACGTATCATCGTTGTATCGGATGCGGTAGCGAAGGACGAACTTCGGAAGAAACTGATTCAACAGGCTGCGCCCCCTGGTGTAAAGGCACACGTTGTTCCTATCCGTAAAATGATTGAACTTGCGAAAGATGACCAGCATTTCGGTGGCCAGCGCGCCCTGCTTCTTTTTGAAAACCCGCAGGATGTGCTCCGTGCAGTCGAGGGCGGCGTTCCATTGAAAACAATCAACGTCGGTTCCATGGCACACTCGCCGGGCAAAGTTCAGCCAAACAAGGTGCTGGCATTTAGCCAGAATGATATTGATGCTTTCAAAAAAATGAAAGAACTGGGGCTAAAGTTTGATGTGCGCAAAGTTCCGGGCGATGCAAAAGGCGACATGGACGAAATTCTCAAAAGGGCTCAGGAAGAGCTGAACAAACAAAAATAATCCTGCCCATCAGGAGAAAAGGGAGGACGACTCGTTATGGATTTAAATATTGTCCAAATGATACTAGTCTTTATCGTAGCATTTTTAGCTGGTATGGAAGGGATTTTGGACCAATTCCAGTTCCATCAGCCACTCGTTGCTTGTACGTTAATTGGCCTCGTTACAGGTAACTTGGTGCCATGTATTATCTTAGGCGGTACCCTGCAAATGATCGCTTTAGGCTGGGCAAACATCGGGGCTGCCGTAGCGCCGGATGCTGCGCTTGCATCCGTTGCATCTGCCATTATCTTAGTTTTAAGCGGCGCAGGCAAAGCCGGTGTATCTTCTGCAATCGCGATTGCCGTTCCGCTTGCGGTTGCCGGCCTCTTATTGACGATCATCGTTCGTACCATTGCAACAGGGATTGTCCACTTAATGGATGCCGCAGCGCGGGAAGGAAACATCAGAACAGTTGAGTTTTGGCATATTGTTGCGATTTGCCTGCAAGGGCTGCGTATTGCGATTCCGGCAGTCCTGGTTTTAGCCATTGGTGCAGGACCGGTGCGTGACTTGTTATCCGCCATGCCGACCTGGTTGACAGACGGCCTTGCAATCGGCGGGGGAATGGTCGTTGCTGTTGGTTATGCAATGGTCATTAATATGATGGCGACAAGAGAAGTATGGCCGTTCTTCGCCATCGGGTTCGTTTTGGCAACTGTTTCGCAAATTACCCTTATCGGCCTTGGCGGTATCGGTGTGTCACTTGCACTGATTTATTTGGCGCTCTCCAAACAAGGCGGCTCCGGTAAAGGCGGCGGAAATGCAAACACCGGCGATCCGTTAGGCGATATTATTGACAATTACTAAGAAGGAGGCGGACAGAAAAATGGCACAAGAACTAAAATTATCTAGAAAAGATCGTATTTCTGTATGGTGGCGTTCAACTTTCCTTCAAGGTTCCTGGAACTATGAACGGATGCAAAACGGCGGCTGGGCATATACCATGATTCCGGCCATCAAAAAATTATATAAAACGAAAGAAGACCGTTCTGCTGCCCTGCAGCGCCACTTGGAATTTTTTAACACCCACCCTTATGTCGCTGCACCGATTGTTGGTGTAACTTTAGCGCTTGAAGAAGAACGTGCAAACGGCGCTCCCGTTGACGACACAGCCATTCAAGGTGTGAAAGTCGGGATGATGGGGCCTTTGGCAGGGATCGGGGATCCGGTATTCTGGTTCACGGTCAGGCCAATCCTTGGTGCGTTAGGTGCTTCTCTGGCATTGAACGGCAACATTCTCGGGCCAATTATTTTCTTCGTTGCATGGAACCTCATCCGGATGGGATTCCTGTGGTATACACAAGAATTCGGCTACAGAGCTGGTTCAAGAATTACGGAGGACTTATCGGGCGGCATTCTTCAGGATATTACAAAAGGCGCATCGATCCTTGGGATGTTTATCCTTGGCGCGCTGGTTAACAGATGGGTATCGATTAAGTTTACACCAGTTGTATCACAAGTAAAACTTTCTAAAGGCGCTTATATTGACTGGAATCATTTGCCTGCCGGAGCACAGGGGATTAAAACGGCGCTTGAACAGCAAGCTGCCGGTCTCTCATTGGAACCGGTCAAAGTCACGACATTGCAAAACAACCTGGACAGCTTAATTCCGGGCCTTGCCGCATTGCTTTTGACGCTGTTCTGCATGTGGCTTTTGAAAAAGAAAGTGTCTCCGATCGTTATGATTCTTGGATTGTTTGTTGTGGGTATCGTATTCCATTTAATTCACTTAATGTAAGAAAAGGAAAATGCCCGGGCTTTCTGGCCTGGGCTTTTTTCAAAAAAACCGCCAGCCCCTGGGTTGTATACGGGTTCTGAGTATGTTTTGCTTCAGGCGGTAAAACTTCGTATAATAAGGGAGAGGCCAGCCAGGGAAGATTTGCCCCGGATTTACAAATACGGTTGCGGGAAGAATTGCGATGTACAGCCGTTTCACCGGTCAACCAGGACCCTTTTTAGAAGCGAAGATCCGGAAATCAAGATAAGCTGTATAGATATGAATTTTTGAAAACACAAAAAGAAAAGAACGGGGTGGATCAAATGGTCCAATCAATCAATACAAAAGTGGATTTGGTGATAAAGGCAGCCGCGCATATGGGATTGACAGATTACGGCAAAATCATGATCGGCGATAAAGGATTTGAATTTTTCAATGAGCGCGATGTGCGCAAATACATTCAAATTCCTTGGGAAGAAGTCGATTACGTGATCGCTTCCGTCATGTTTAAAGGAAAATGGATCCCGCGTTATGCGATCAAAACGAAGAAAAACGGGACATACACCTTTTCTTCCAAAGATCCGAAAAGGGTGTTGCGGGCGGTCCGCCAATATGTGGATCCGAATCGGATGGTTCAGTCACTGAGTTTCTTCGATGTTGTGAAGCGCAGTTTTAAGAGAAAACCGAAAAAGCAATAGTTTTAAAAGACAAGGCAGGTTAAACTTGTCTTTTTTTGTTGGCTGTTCCGGGGAAATGGCAGGAAGAGCACGGAAAGTTTCCCTGAAGCCGGGCTGTTTGAAAAGCCGGATCACAGGACCGTTCTGAATCGTCGTCCAAAGCCTGTGGGCGTTGTCATTTTGTAAATATTATGATATGTTTTTTTATGAAAGCATCAGGGGTATTGGCAACTTTGTTTTACATAAAACTGTAAGTGCTTACAGTTTTGGCAAAATACAGAAACGGAGGATGGATGGAGATGGGAAATACGACACAGTTTGTGCCGGGGCTTGAAGGGGTTGTCGCTGTTGAAACGGAGCTTTCTTTTCTTGACACGGCCCAAGGCGAGATCGTTTTAAAGGGGTATGACTTGATTGAGTTGTCGAAAACGAAAAGCTATCTGGACATCGTGCATTTGCTTCTTGAAGGCACGCTCCCGAATGATGCCGAGAAAAAAGCGTTGGAAGAAAGTTTAAAGAAAAACTACCGGATTCCAGACGCCGTGCTGGACATTTTGAAGCTATTGCCGGCATCCACCCACCCGATGGATGCGCTCCGTACAGGGGTTTCAGCGCTGGCGGGGTATGATGAAAACCTGCTGGACCGCTCCCGTAAAGCCAATTTAAACCGTGCATACCATTTGCTCGGGAATGTGCCGAACATTGTTGCAAACAGCTACCATCTTTTAAATGGCGAGGACCCGGTTGAACCGCGGCAGGATTTGTCGTACAGCGCCAATTTCCTGTACATGATCACCGGGAAAGTCCCTTCGGAAAAGGAAGAAAAGATTTTCGACCGTTCCCTTGTCCTGTACAGCGAACATGAACTGCCGAATTCGACTTTTACGGCAAGGGTCATTGCGTCCACCTTGTCCGATTTATACGGGGCGTTAACAGGCGCAGTGGCATCGCTCAAGGGCCATCTGCACGGGGGCGCCAATGAAGCGGTGATGGAGATGCTGAAAGAAGCCGGCACGGTGGAAAAATTTGAAGAAATGCTTTATACGAAACTGAAAAACAAAGAAAAAGTAATGGGGTTCGGCCACCGCGTCTACATGAAAAAGATGGACCCGCGCGCTTTGATGATGAAAGAAGCGCTGAAAGAACTTTGTGCGGAAAAAGGGGATCATTCGCTGCTTGAAATGTGCGAAGCCGGGGAAAAAATCATGGCGCAGGAAAAAGGGCTCTATCCGAACCTCGATTATTATGCAGCCCCGGTTTATTGGATGCTCGGCATTCCGATTCCGCTTTATACGCCGATCTTTTTCAGTTCAAGAACGGTCGGGCTGTGCGCACATGTGATGGAGCAGCATGAAAACAACCGCCTGTTCCGTCCGCGCGTCCAATACAAAGGCCCGCGCGGTTTGCATCCGCAAGATTAAGTTTTAAAAAGGCCTGCGACCGGATGGCTTGCATTCGCAAGATGAGGTTTTAAAAAGGCGGGACCATTAAGAGATAAAGTGAACAAAAAGCTGGGGTAAAACGCTGTCTTAAGGACCCGGTGTTGCACTGCAGATGAAGTTTGGAAAGGGGAATGTTTAAATTGGCCGGTACAACAGCTGTAAATGAAAAAACAGGGGAGCGGGATGCCCTGATAGAAGAAATTGCCCGTTATGTGCTAGACAAAGAGATTACGAGTTCCGAAGCTTTTGAGACTGCGCGTTACGGGCTTTTGGATACGCTCGGCTGCGGCATTCTCGCCCTCCGTTTTCCGGAGTGTGCAAAAATGCTCGGTCCGATCGTTCCGGGTACAACCGTGCCGAACGGGACGCATGTGCCGGGCACTTCCTATGTGCTCGATCCGGTTGCGGGGGCGTTTAATATTGGCTGCATGATCCGCTGGCTCGATTATAACGATACGTGGCTCGCGGCGGAGTGGGGGCACCCTTCCGACAACCTCGGCGGCATCCTTGCTGTTGCGGATTTTTTGAGCCGGACGCGCGTTGCCAACGGGAAAGCACCGCTAAAAGTGCGCGATGTGCTCGAGGGCATGATCAAAGCCCATGAAATCCAAGGTGTGCTTGCTTTGGAAAACAGTTTGAACCGCGTCGGGCTTGACCATGTTTTATTTGTCAAAGTGGCTACAGCTGCTGTTGCGACAAAAATGCTCGGCGGCGGGAAAAACGAAATCATGAACGCCGTTTCCCACGCCTGGATTGATAACGGCCCGTTGCGCACATACCGGCATGCGCCGAATACCGGTTCGCGCAAATCATGGGCGGCCGGCGATGCAACCAGCAGGGGCGTGGCGCTTGCGCTGATTGCGATGAAAGGGGAGATGGGTTATCAAACGCCGCTTTCCGCACCCGGGTGGGGATTCCAGGACGTGATGTTCAAAGGGAAAGAACTGAAACTGGCCCGCCCGCTCGGTTCCTATGTGATGGAAAATGTTTTATTTAAAGTATCGTATCCGGCAGAATTCCATGCACAGACGGCAGCAGAAGCCGCAGTTAAACTCCATCCGGTTGTCGCCGGGAAACTGGATCAAATCAAGCATATTACCATTACAACGCATGAATCTGCCATCCGCATCATTGATAAAAAAGGGCCGCTTTATAACCCTGCTGACCGCGACCATTGCATCCAGTATGTGACGGCTGTCGGCCTGATCAAAGGCAATATTACGGCGGACGATTATGAAGACGCAGTCGCCGCTGACCCGCGCATTGATGCATTGAGGGAAAAAATGGCAGTTGTTGAAAACAAACAATACAGCATCGATTACCTTGATCCGGATAAACGTTCCATCGCGAATGCCGTACAAGTCTTTTTTGAAGACGGCACATCAACTGAAAATGTGGAAGTCGAGTATCCGCTTGGCCACCGCTTCAGAAGGGAAGAAGCGATCCCGAAAATTATCACCAAGTTTTCGGATAATATCGCCACCCACTATTCCGCGAAGCAGCAGGAAAGGATCAAAGAAGCCTGCCTTGCGGGAGAAGCGCTTGAAAAAATGGCCGTTCATGAATTCGTCAATTTATTCACCTTGTAGAAAGGATGTTGCACCATGGTTTGGATTGTCAATCACCCGTCTTCACAGGAGGCGCTTGCCAAACGGTTTAAGGAACGCATACAGGCGCCAGGCATTTTGCAAATCCCCGGCGCGCATGATGCAATGGCGGCACTCATTGCAAAAAACACAGGGTTTGAGGCGCTTTATTTATCAGGCGCTGCCTATACCGCGAGCAAAGGGATTCCGGATCTTGGCATGATCACATCGACGGAAATGGCGGAACGTGCACGCGATCTCGTGCGTGCCACCGATTTACCGGTTCTTGTTGACATTGACACCGGCTTTGGCGGCGTGCTGAACGTTGCCCGCACCGCCCGCGAAATGGTTGAAGCAGGGGTTGCGGCTGTTCAGATTGAAGACCAGCAGCTTCCGAAAAAATGCGGGCATTTAAACGGCAAACAGCTTGTGGAGACATCCGACATGCGCGAAAAAATCCGGGCGCTCAAAAGTGTGGCACCGCACCTCGTAGTTGTCGCACGTACGGACGCAAGAGGCGTCGAAGGGCTGGATTCCGCCTTGACGCGAGCTGAGGCGTATGTGGAAGCGGGGGCGGATGCGATTTTTCCGGAAGCGCTCGAGTCCCGTGATGAATTCCGGCTGTTTGCGCAAAAAATAAAAGCGCCGCTCCTTGCCAATATGACCGAATTCGGTAAAACCCCGTATTATACGGCGGAAGAATTTCAGGAAATGGGATACGCGATGGTCATTTATCCGGTTACTTCGCTGCGCGTTGCCGCAAAAGCTTATGAAAGGGTGTTTGAAAAAATCAAAAACGAAGGCACGCAAAAAAATGCCCTTTCCGACATGCAGACGAGAAAAGAGCTTTACAGCACGATTTCTTTAGAGGAATTTGAAGCGCTCGACCAGTCGATCGCTAAAACGATTCTGCCTGTTACGCCTGATCCTTCCTCATCAACGTAAAGAAAAAGGGCAAACCCGCCTTTTCCGTGCGGGTTTGCCCTTTTAAACTTAGCGGCCGGCCTATTTGGGGCTTACTCAATAAGCAAAATGGATACTGACAGCTTTGGCAAAAATTTTAAATGCAAGGGTTTTTTTCGACATCCAGCACTTTTTCGCGAACATCTACCTTTTTTCTTGCGACGTTGAGTAGTTTTCGCCAAATTCGTTTTTCAACCCGGATGCCGTTGTTTGGCCGGAAACTTCTGTGGCAGGATCGGCTGTTCTGGGAGCGGCCGTTTCATTGAGGGCAGAAGCATCATTGTCTACGAGCACAAGATAGTGTCCGGCATCAATTTCAGTCGAATAGCGGTCCAGTTCGTCCTGCGGGAGATCCAGATTGGTCAGTTTTCTTGTCGTTTCATCATAATAGTCCGGCTTGAAGAACCCTTTGATTTTCTCCCAGACAGAGCTGTTTTGTTCATCCTGGACAGTGGTGGTGTGGTCCACATTTGCGCCGGTCTGCTTTTTCAATAAAGTTCCATCATTCCCGTTTGAAATAATAGAAATATTGGAAGTGCTGTAGCCTTGTGCGGTCAACCGGTCTACTACGTCAATCGTTTCCTGCAACGTTGTGTAAATACCAACTACTTCTTTTGCCATCTCTATCTGCCTCCTAATGGTGATAGTGCATTTTTACCCGGTAGAAAAAGGGTTAAACGAGTTTCATAGGTTTTGACATCTCCATAAAATTCAGTCAATATAGAATTAAATGGAGGGAGAGAGATGGAAGAATCTGCATATCTATCGTATGATGCAACAGGGCTGGCCGGACTCGTAAAGCGAAAAGAAGTAAGTGTGGAAGAAGTGCTTGAGGCGGCAATGGCCCGGATTGAAAAAACAAACAGGCGTTTAAATGCCGTCATCCGGACACGGTTTGAGAAAGCAAAAAAGGAAGCGGCCACGCTCCGTACAGATGAGCAGCCATTTGCCGGCGTGCCGATTTTGCTGAAAGACCTTTCTCAGGCAGTAAAGGGCGAGCTGCTCACATCCGGATCAAAACTGCTCCAGCAAAACCGTGCCAGAGAAGATGCTTTTTTTACGGCAAAATTGAAGGAAGCGGGGTTTATCATTCTCGGACATACAAACGTACCGGAATTTGGATTAAAAAATATTACGGAACCTGAACTTTACGGTCCGGCGCGCAATCCGTGGAATCCCCATTTTTCACCCGGCGGATCAAGCGGTGGTTCCGCGGCTGCGGTGGCTTCCGGGATGGTACCGGTTGCCGGTGCAAGTGACGGCGGCGGATCGATCCGCATCCCAGCTTCTTTTACAAGTTTAACAGGATTAAAGCCGACAAGGGGAAGGACACCGGTCGGGCCGGGCCGTGGACGGCAATGGCAAGGGGCGGCTATTGACTTTGTGCTGGCAAAAACAGTCAGAGACAGTGCAGCGCTCCTCGATGTGCTACAAACGGTAGAGCCCGCCGCTGCTTTTCAAACGCCGCTTTTTCCGGGATATGTAAAGGAACTAGAGCGGAGTGGAACGAAAAAATACCGGATCGCGTTTTCGGTTGAATCGCCGGTCGGGACGCCTGTCAGCCGCGATGCAAAACAGGCTGTCTATAAAACGGCAAAATGGCTGGAGCAGGAGGGCCATCTTGTGGAAGAAGCCAAAAACGGTGTTGACGGCAGGCGGCTGATGGAAAACTATTATTTAATGAACTGCGGGGAAATGGCGGCGGAACTTTCGGATTTGGAAAGCGCACTTAGACGCCCGCTTACGGAAAAAGATATGGAGCCTGTTTCATGGGTCTTGTATGCTGCCGGGAAAAATGTCACGGCGGCGGAATACGCAAAGAGCCTTGCGGAGTGGGATAAAGCCGCAGCACAAATGGCTGCTTTCCATGAGACTTATGACCTGTATCTCACGCCTTCAACCGCGTTTCCGGCACCAAAAATCGGGGAACTTACCCAAACCGGGAAAGAGCGGGATCGCTTGTTTGGCGTTACCGGACTCCCAAAAGAAAAGCAGCAGGCACTTGTCTATGACATGTTTGAACCGAGCTTAACGTTTTCCCCGTTTACGCAGCTCGCTAATTTAACCGGGCAGCCGGCGATCAGTCTGCCGGTTCATGTAACAGCGGCCGGGCTTCCTTTAGGGGTACAGCTGGTTGCGCCGAAAGGAAATGAACATTGGCTGCTGGATGTCGCTTATGCGCTCGAACAGTCGGAACTTTGGGTTGGCATGCAGGGAAACCCTTGCCTTTAAAGCATGAATAAGCGGCGTTACTTACGCACGGGTTGGAACTCTACGTTAAGGAAGGAGACCAAAAATCCCCGCTATCTTAACGTAGGGCGTTCTATGTTAAGGAAGGGTGAAAAAAGCAGGATTTATCTTAACATAGAAAGGAAGCTCGACAAAAAGACATGCTTTCTTAATGTAGAGACGTCCTACGTTAAGGAAGGCTGTCCAAAAGTCCCGCTTCCTTAACGTAGAGGCGTTCTACGTTAAGGAAGCTCGAAAAAAATGCCCGCTTTCTTAATGTAGAGGCGTTCTATGTTGAGGAATGCCGGCAAAAAGTTCCGCTATCTTAACGTAGAACTCTCTATGTTAAGGAAGTCCGAAAAAAAGACATGCTATCTTAACGTAGAGGCGTTCTATGTTAAGGAAGGCCGTCAAAAATCCCCGCTATCTTAACGCCCCAATCTTTACCAAGGCAGGCAAAGGCCGGCTTGCGCACCGCACCATCCTATTGAAAATTTTTTGCCAAAAAGGATGGCTTTCATGTTACAATAAAATTACAAGGAAAAAAAGCAGGGGAGCCGGTTTGGCTGAGAGGATGCCGCTTTGCATCGACCCTTCACCTGATCTGGATAATGCCAGCGTAGGGAGTCTCATATTGAAGCATGTTTCGGCATGTTTTGGATGGACAGGCTTTCTTGCGCATGCAATGAAAGCTTTTTTATTTGAAAAAAAGGAGGAGAATTTGATGGAAAAATCGAATCAAGTAACGGTTTCTTTTTCAGTTGTTCCGCATATTAAAAGTGATGACTTATACGGTGTCGTCGACCGCGCGATCGAAGTCGTCCAAAACGCCGGCGTACGTTATGAAGTCGGGGCAATGGAAACGACGATGGAAGGCGATCTTGACGAGCTGCTTGAGATCATCAAAAAAGCGCAGGATGCTTGCGTCCAAGCCGGTGCGATTGATGTCCTCACATCGATCAAAATCCATTACCGGCCAAGCACCGGGGTGACAATGGATGAAAAAATTGCAAAATATCGCGAACAAACGCCGCAGCCGGTTCGTTAACACGGCGCTCACGGCTGCCTGGCTCATTTTTTTGCTCTTCGTCTGGCAAGGGGTAACGGCCGGCTTTCATATCAGTGAATGGATGCTGCCAAAACCGACGGAAGTATGGCAGGAATTGAAAAGCCTGCAATGGATGGTTTGGCCCAATATTTGGCAAACTGCAAAAGAAGTATTGATCGGGTTAGCCTTTTCCATTGTGATTGGCGCAGCGATTGCCGTTTTTATGGATATGGTTCCCGTTTTCCGGATGCTGGTCCGGCCGCTTTTGGTCGTTTCGCAAACGATTCCGATTGTGGCAATTGCGCCGCTTTTAATCGTCTGGTTCGGATTCGGGCTCCAGTCCAAAATCATTGTGGTCATTTTAATCTGCTTTTTCCCGCTGGCATTGAGCATCCTGGAAGGGTTTCAAACGGTGGATGATGACCTGGTGAAACTGTTAAAGACCATGCATGCTTCAAAATGGCAGCTATACCGGAAAGTCAAATTTCCGGCTGTGCTCCCTTACTTTTTTTCCGGTTTAAAAATTGCCGTTACATATAGTGTGATGGGCGCTATTATCGGTGAGTGGCTCGGCGCAAGCGAAGGGCTCGGCGTCATGCTGACAAGGGCGACGAAATCTTTTATGACGGCCCGCCTGTTTGCCATCTCTGCTGTCATCATTGGGCTCACATTTCTTTTATACGGCGCTGTTGAATGTTTGCAAAGGCTATCCGCACCATGGGTATACCGAAAGGAAGATCATCAATGAGGAAAATGTTAATCATCTTGCAGGCGGCCATGTTGCTGCTTGCTGCTGGATGCACCAGCAGCGGGCAGAAAGAAAACAGCAAAAAAGCGCTGCAAAAGGTGACGGTTGTGCTGGACTGGTTTCCGAACACCAATCATACCGGCCTGTATGTAGCTAAAACAAAACACTATTTTCAAAAGCAGGGCCTGGATGTGAAAATCATCCAGCCGGGGGACAATATTACGGCTGAACAAATGGTGGCTTCCGGGAAAGCGGATTTCGGGGTCAGCTATCAGGAAAATGTCACCACGGCAAGGACGGAAGGAATTCCGATTGTGTCCATTGCCGCGATTATCCAGCACAATACTTCTGGCTTTGCTTCTTTGAAAAAAGACAACATCACTTCTCCGAAAGACTTTGAAGGAAAACGTTACGGCGGCTGGGGTTCGCCGTCTGAAGAAGCCGTCATCAAAACGGTCATGGAAAAATATGGCGCCGACTACAGCAAAGTAAAAAATATTGTGCTCGGCCAGACGGATTTTTTCAAATCAATCGGGCGTGAAGCGGATTTTGAATGGATTTATTACGGCTGGGACGGCATCCAGGCAGAGCGGAGCGGGAAAAAACTGAATCTTATCATGGTCAAAGATCTCGACCCTGCGCTTGATTATTACAGCCCGGTCATCATTACAAGCGAAAAACTGGCCAAAGGGGATAAACCTCTTGTCAAATCTTTTATGAAGGCTACGGCTCAAGGCTATACATTTGCGATCAAGCACCCGGAACAGGCCGCCGATATCCTGATTAAGGACGTGCCGGATACAAATAAAGGGCTTGTCCGCGCCAGCCAGAAGTGGCTAAGCACGAAGTACCAGGACGATGCCGCGGAATGGGGGGTACAGAAGGAAGAAGTGTGGCGCCGTTATATGGACTTCCTTTATGACCATAAAGTCATTAAGAAAAAAATCAACATCAAGGCTGCCTACACAAACGAATTTCTTCCAAACCGGCCATGACGTATCTGCAATTGGAAGGTATTACGAAAACATTTGGCGGGAAAAAAGTGCTGGAAGGCATTTCCGCAACGATCCGGAAAGGTGAATTCTGTACTTTTATCGGGCCGAGCGGATGCGGAAAAAGCACGCTGTTAAATATCATTGCCGGGATTGAAAAGGCGAATGGCGGCAAAGTGCTGCTTGACGGCAAACCGGATGGGGTTCAGGATGCCGCCGGTTTCATGCCGCAGCAGGATTTGCTTCTGCCTTGGCGGACGGCACTGCAAAACATTGTTTTGCCGCTTGAAATAAAAGGGGTGCGGAAACGGGAACGGGTTTTGCGGGGGATGGAGGTGCTCCGGCAGTTTGGCCTTGAGGATTACGCCGGCCACTATCCCGCCTCGCTCTCTGGCGGCATGCGGCAGCGGATCAGCTTTTTGCGCACGTATTTATGCGAAAAACCGGTTATGCTGCTAGACGAACCGTTCGGGAAGCTCGATGCCTTTACTAAAATGGATGTCCACCGCTGGCTGCTCGAATCATGGGAGAAAGGAAACCAGACGATTCTTATGGTTACCCATGATCTTGATGAAGCCGTGCTGCTATCGGACCGTGTTTTTGTCATGTCGCAGCAGCCGTCCGCCATCATCCACGAATTGAAGGTGCATTTGCCGCGCCCGCGGAAATGGGAGATGCTCTCTTCGGATGCGTTGAAAAAAGACAAAGATGAACTGTTAAGAGAACTTGCCTCATTTTTGGGGAAATAAAAAAAGGTTTGGAGATGCTCCAAACCTTTTTTATAAGTTCAGCATATTGGATGCCGCATATTTTTCGACGGAAAGGCCGGTCCGGTCAATTTTGGCCGGTTCAACCAGCACATGCGGAAAATGGGCGTGGATCGTTTCTGCCATGGCCTCTGCCTGCCCGGACGGCACAAGCGAAATAACCGTCGGGCCGGCGCCGCTAATGACCGTCCCGTACGCGCCGAGTGATTTGGCCAGCCGGCGGATCTCCAAAAATTCGGGGATCAATTTTGTCCGGTACGGCTCGTGAAAACGGTCCTGTTCCATCATTTTTCCGGCCAGTTCGTACTGGCCGCTTATGAGCGCCGCAATAAAAAGATTGCTGGCCGCACTTCCTTTTACCGCCTCTTTCCGTGCATAAAAATCAGGAAGCACTTTGCGCGCATCTTCCGTTTTTAACTCATAATCGGGAATAAACAGGAGCAAATCCGCCATAATGTCAAAAAACGGCACGACTTCGACTCGTCCGTCCCCTTGCTCGGCTGAAACAACGAGCCCGCCGAACAGGGATGCCGCGACATTATCCGGATGCCCCTCGATCCGGGTGGCAATGTCCAGCTTTTCTGCAAGCGAAAGCCTGAGATTTCCGGCAAAGTTGGCAAGTTCAATGCCGGCCACAACGGCTGAGGCGCTGCTGCCAAGCCCGCGAGCAAGCGGAATTTCGCTGTCAACAATGACTTTGCACGGGGCAAGCTGCACGCCGTATAAATCCGCAACCTGCCGCGCAATTTTTAAGATAAAAGGGTCGCTGTCTTCCGGAAGCGGCGGCAAAAGGGGTGATACTTGTTCAAAAACCCATTCCTCACTGCTGAGCACTTCAAGCGTTAAAAAACGGTTGAGCGCCATGCCGACTGAATCAAATCCGGGCCCGAGATTTGCCGTGCTTGCGGGGACGCGGATAACCAGCCTGTTCATACATGGATCACATTCGAAAGATAATCTGTCACGGCTTCCTCCGTTGCCGGCAGCACGGCAGGCCGGACTTCGACTTGGGACATGGCGGTTTGCGGGTCTTTTAGCCCGTTTCCGGTCAGGACAGCAACCACTTTGCTTCCTTTTTTGATCTGTCCCGTTTTGACCTGCTTGATGACACCGGCGATGGACGCACATGAACCCGGTTCGGCGAACGTTCCTTCATTGCGGGCGAGCAGCCGGAACGCATCAAGGATTTCCGGGTCTGACACTGAGTCAATCACGCCGCCTGATTCATCGCGGGCGTTGACAGCCAGTTTCCAGCTTGCCGGGTTGCCGATCCGGATCGCGGTTGCGACCGTTTCCGGGTTTTCGATCACCCGATCCCGGACGATGGCAGCTGCGCCTTCCGCTTCAAAGCCGTGCATTTCCGGCAGGCCGGTTTCGAATTTCTCATTGAACTCTTTGAATCCTTTCCAATACGCGCTGATGTTTCCGGCATTGCCGACCGGGATGGCAAGGACATCGGGTGCTGAACCCAGCTGCTCACAAATCTCGAAAGCCGCTGTTTTTTGGCCTTCCAGCCGGTAAGGGTTAACCGAGTTTACAAGTGTGACAGGCGAAGTTTCGCTTACTTTCCTGACGATTTTAAGCGCCTGGTCAAAATTGCCATCAATTTCCACGATTTCAGCGCCGTACATAACGGCCTGTGCCAGTTTGCCAAGCGCGATTTTTCCGCTCGGGATCACGATGATTGCCCGGATTCCGGCTTTTGCGGCATAGGCGGCCGCAGAAGCGGAAGTGTTGCCGGTGGAGGCGCAGATAACGGACCTGCTGCCGTTTTCGATCGCTTTCGCAACCGCCATCACCATGCCGCGGTCTTTAAAAGAGCCGGTTGGGTTCAAACCTTCAAATTTTCCGTACAATTCCACGCCGAGCTTTTCCGAGAGGCGGGCAAACGGGATAAGCGGCGTATTGCCTTCAAATAATGTCAGTTCCGGTGTTTTGTCTGTGACGGGTAAAAATGATTTGTACTGTTTGAGTAATCCTGGCCATTGATTCATGTTTTTATGCCTCTCCTTCAACACGGTAGTAGCTGTTCACTTCTTTGACAACAGGCATTTCATTTAACTGTTCGAGCGCCTTTTGGAAACGGTCGAGCGACACTTTGTGGGTAACAATGATGATTTCCGCAAGCTCATCGCGTTTATCAGGCGTCTGCAAAATCCGTTTAAAGCTGATATTGAGCGCGCTGAAGGCGGCTGTAATTTTTGAAAATGCGCCGACCTGGTCTTTTAAATGCATACGGATATAAAATTGCCCGTAGCGCTGCTCAGGCGGCATGAGTTTCCGTTCAAAGCGCGGGCCCCTGAGGTTCCGGCCGTTCACGCCGAGCTGCATGTTTTTAATCGCGGCAATACAATCGCTCACGACCGCGGTCGCAGTCGGCATGCTTCCGGCGCCGGGCCCGTAAAACATTGCCTCGCCGATTGCTTCCCCGTTAATATAAACGGCATTGAATTCGTTTTTCACGGAAGCAAGCGGGTGGTTTTGGGCGATAAACGCCGGCTGCACGCTCACTTCAATATGTTCATCCTGGCATTCCGCCAAGCCGATCAGCTTCATCGTATACCCGAGCGTTTTCCCATAATGCAAATCTGCGGATGAAAGATGGGTAATGCCTTCCACTTCCACATCTTCAAGTTTCACATTTGTATAGAATGCGAGCCTTGCCAAAATCGCCATTTTCCTTGCCGCATCCAGGCCTTCCACATCTGATGTCGGGTCAGCTTCGGCAAAACCAAGTTCCTGTGCCTCTTTCAGCGCCTCGTCATAAGAAACGCCTTCATCCATCATTTTGGTCAAAATAAAATTGGTTGTCCCGTTGACGATCCCCATCACTTTTTGGATCCGGTCGGAAACAAGGCCGTCTGTAAGCCCCCTGATAATCGGGATGCCGCCGCCGACGCTTGCCTCATACAGCAAGTCACACTGGTTTTTCCAGGCCAGTTCCTGAAGCTCCGGGCCATAGAGAGCAATTAAATCTTTGTTCGCGGTCACGACATGTTTTTTATTTTCAATCGCCTTGACAATGTACCGGCGGGCTTCATCAATTCCGCCCATCACTTCAACGACGACATCGATTTCCGGGTCATTTAGTATCTCATCGGGATTTGTAGTGACAGAGGCGGGATCAATGTCTACACCGCGATCCTTTTCGGTGTCGCGCACAAGAATTCGTTTCACCTTTACTTCACGTCCAAGCTGATGGACGAGTTCCTCCTGATGCTGCCGGATCAGTTTGACAACGCCGCAGCCAACGGTTCCGAGTCCAAGCAGTCCGATTGAAACGTCCGATTTCATTTGATCACACCTCTTTATGTATTTTTACAGAAAACAAATGTCTTTGTATAATAGACATTAAAGCATGATTACAGAGGAAGATCAAGTCTTTCTTTTTTAAAAAGTAAGAAAAAGAATCAGACGTGCAGTGCTGGTTGCGGGCGCCGCTCCAGGCAAACTTCGAGGATTTCAGCATTCATGGCGTCGTTTTTTTGGCTTATTTCAATCGCATGCGGGAGAAAGCGTTCAGCCGGCGAGACTGCGGTTTCCCCACATACATCGATGCCGAATACTTGTTTTTGATCGAGAATGGCCGAAATACAGGACAGCAATTCCTGCTTGCCCATCCTCCCCTGATCCCAGTTTGTCTCGGCAAAAGCCGGGGAAAGGACGTCTTTATCAATGCTGATATAAACGGTATCTGTTGGAATGGCGGATAAAACCCGTTTCCGGTTTTCAAGATCCCGGCCGTTAAAAGGAAAAATTTGGACGGTTTGTGGCGGGCGGCGATGTGTTTTGAAAGAAGTCGGGCCGATGATGACAACTCTTTTCAGCAGCGGGTTCGTTTTTAAGGCGTAGGATACCCACGACCCACATGATAGCAGTGTCTGTTCAAAACTGTCGTCCATATCCGGATGGTTGTCGAACAGCACAAGGGTGAACGGTTTCGGCGCTTTTTTTAAAAGCAGGGAGGTCACATAATGGTAATTGCCGCTTCCAAGAAAGGTGATGCCTTTTTGCTTACGGCGGTCCAGTGCCGTTTCAATTTGGAAAAGCGCCGTCTTTTCACAAAAAAGATTGGTATGGCGGATATGTTTCAGATTAATAGTTTCATGGGGAAAAGACTGGACCCTTTTTTGTTCATCATACGTTTCGTCAAAAGCCAATATTGTGACACCTTTATGCAATAAACCCATCTCTTTCATCTCCTTTAAGAATTCACAGAACGGGTTGAAGCAGGTTCCTTTGAATGGCGGAATATTGAAACGATTTATTATGATTTTATCACATTTTTTTGAAACACGCATCGTTTCCGGCTCAGGCGGGAAGGAGCGGGAAGATGATGATACAGGTAAATTTTTGAAACGGCCACCGGCAAACGCCGTGCTCCCGTGTTCCGTTTGACAGGAAATCTTCATCCGGCTTTTTTAATTGCCGGATTAGCTGGCATGAAAGGCGGAATCGCGCTTGGCCGTATTTATTTTTTTGCATCAAAATAAGCCTCCCTCATGCAGGAAGGCTCATGCTCTATTAAACGATTAAACGATGACCGGCGGTTTGCGCACGAGGCTCAAAATGCCCGCAATCAGGTAAAGCAGCGCCGGGAGCACCCCGAATCCGACGGTGAAAAAGAACACAAGCAATGCACCGATAATAAGCAAAATGCCTGACAGCTTCGGCCTTTTGTTATTCCTCAGTTGAACAGCGGCGACAATGCCGATCACCGTTCCGATGATAAGCACCACAGCAATTCCCCAGCCGAGCGCCTGGATCGTATGAAGGACTGTTTGAAAGTCGGCTTCCCGTATGGAGGCATCATTTTTCAGCTGGTCGATAATACTTTGGCTTTTCATGGCTATCGTAAAGAAGATAACGAGGATTGTGGCAAGTCCGTTTAGCACCGCGCCAATGATGCTCAGTACAATTTCAGCAGTTCGTTTCATTTCTACCACCCCTTTCTTTCTTGTCTATAAAACCCATTCCCTTCCATAAATACGAAAAAAACAAAAAAAGGATTCGGAAATTAGAAATTTTATGTTGTCGCATTCAAGCAGTGTTACAATAAAACTATGAGAACGGGGGTGTTTGGCCATGCAAATTTATACAAGCAAAGAAATTAAGGAAGCCGATGCAAATGCAGCTTCTTTCGGCATGGATACGTTTACGCTGATGGAAAATGCCGGAAGTGGTCTGTACCGCGCCCTTGCGCCGCTCCTTTCCAAACGCGACACGATTGCGGTGCTTTCCGGCAAAGGAAATAACGGTGGGGACGGGATCGTACTTGCCCGCTATTTAAAACTGAACGGATACAACGCGGATTTGATCTTTCCTTTAGGCCCGCCGCAAACGAAAGAGGCTGCGCAGCATTTTTCCTATTTTCAATCGTGCGGCTTTGAAGCAGCCCCTTTTGACCGTGAGAAACATTATGACTGGATCGCAGACGGGCTGCTTGGCGTTGGTACAAGGCTGCCGCTCAGGGATGATCTTGCAGAAGTAACCGATTGGATCAATACCCGGAAGGCAAAAGTGGCCGCCATTGACGTACCGACGGGAGTGGCGGGGGATACGGGTGATGCCGATCCGCATACCGTACACGCAGATTATACGTTTTCTCTTCATGGTTTGAAACCGTCCAGCCTGTTATTCCCTTCTTCCGCTTATTTCGGCGAAACAAAGGCTGTCGGGATCGGTCTGCCGCATACTTCAAAATGGAAAATTTGGTCAGAAGAAGATGTCATCCGTTCGCTCCCCGAAAGAAGCGGCAATGTCCATAAAGGCACATTCGGGACCGGGCTTTTGGTTGCCGGGAGTGACGGTATGCCGGGTAGTGCGGCACTGGCTGCGATCGGCGCCATGCGGATGGGGATCGGGAAACTCTCCGTTTTTACGGAAAGCGGTGCCCGGAATGTGATCGCTACACTCGTTCCGGAAGCCACTTATTTAAAAAGGGATTTTTCAAAGCGGCTTAACGATTTGGGGCAGAAATTTGCCGGGGTGGCCATCGGTCCCGGGATTGAGCCGGATGAGCAGCTGGAGTCTTTCATTCACGGCGTTTTAAAAGAACCACTTCCTGTTGTCCTCGATGCCGGTGCATTACATAAAAGGACATACCCGAAACGCACGGCGCCGGTCGTTTTAACGCCGCATCCAGGGGAATTTTCAAGGATGGCGGACATACCGACCGGGCAAATCGCTGCAGATAGGATCAGGCTTGCTTCCGCATATGCACAGGAACACGGGGTCATCGTTGTTTTAAAAGGGCAGTACACGGTGATGGCTTTTCCGGATGGCAGCGGCTATGTAAACACAACCGGCAACAGCAGCCTGGCAAAAGGCGGAAGCGGTGATACATTAACCGGCATGCTCTTGGCAAATATATGCACGTATGCTAATATCAAGGAAGCGGTTGCCAATGCCGTTTATATTCACGGGGCATGCGCAGACTTGTGGATCCGGGAAAACGGGTCCGCTACACTCACTGCCCATGAATTTTCCCGGCTGCTTCCCAAAGTGATGCACCAATTGGAAACGGCCGCAAAAGATGCAGGGAAAGCGCCGGGTTTAGGAAACGGTGACCGTTTTATAAAGAGGTGACAAATGATGCAAAAAATCAAGAAGGCGATTATCCCGGCAGCGGGGCTTGGAACACGTTTCCTGCCGGCGACGAAGGCAATGCCGAAAGAAATGCTGCCGATTGTCGATAAGCCGACAATCCAATATATTGTGGAAGAGGCCATTGATTCCGGCATTGAAGATATCATCATCGTAACCGGGAAAGGGAAACGGGCGATTGAAGACCATTTTGACCACGCATTTGAGCTTGAGGACAATTTGATCGCAAAGAAAAAATTTGATCTGCTTGAAAAAGTGCGCCAGCCTGCAGAAGTGGATATCCATTATATCCGGCAAAAGGAACCGAAAGGACTGGGCCACGCGATTTGGTGTGCGCGCAAATTTATCGGGAATGAGCCGTTCGCCGTGCTCCTTGGCGATGATATTATCCAAGCTGAACCGCCTTGCCTGAAACAAATGATCGATGTTTATGAACAGGTCCATTCCAGCGTGATTGCCGTCATGGAAGTCGCGCGTGAGGAAACAAACCGTTACGGGATTATTGACCCGCTCGATCAAAAGGGAAGAATTTATGATGTGAAAGGCTTTGTAGAAAAGCCGAAAGTGGAGGAAGCGCCGTCAAATGTCGCCATTATCGGGCGGTATATTTTAACACCGGAGATTTTTGATTTCCTTTCATTGCAGAAGACGGGATCAGGCGGTGAAATCCAGCTGACCGATGCCATTGAACAATTGAATGAAATCCAAAAAGTGTATGCCTATGCTTATGAAGGGAAACGCTACGACGTCGGCGAAAAATTCGGGTTTATCAAATCGACGATTGAAATGGCGCTTTCCCGGGAAGATCTGCGCGATGATTTGCTCCGGTATTTGGAAGATTTGCAATGGAGAATTCAAAACCATCAGATCTGAAACTTGCAGGTCTGCCGGTAAAAACGCCTGTTTCGCGAAATATGCGAACGCAGGCGTTTTTTATCGGGCTGTGCGATGGGGATCGGGATACAACCCGAAGTTCCAGCTAAAATATCGCAGCTTTTGTTGCCTGCTGTAAAAAATCGTCATCGTGCAAATTGGCGCTCGGGCTTGATGTAACTTAAGCTCAACTTATATAGAATGAAATGAAGTTTTTCGCGTCAAAATCAATGACGATCAGAAGAGAGGTTGTTTCTGGCAACCATGAAAAGGAATCCAGTTTCGTTCGGCTTATTTTGCAAGTTCCAGTGCTTTTATGCAAAACAAACCTGATTCATGGTGAAAATCACACGGCCGGATGAAAAAGATGTAAGATAGTAGCAAAAGTAAGGAAGGGATGGCACATTTTGAAAAAAGGTGACCAAAGATTTAAACAGGCGCATAAGGAAGCATGGATCGGCGTCGGGCTTGTGCTGTTCAATTTTCTCTGGTGGTATGGTTTTGCTTACGGCCTCGGTTCACGGCCGGCCAAACAGTATCATTATATATTTGGTATGCCATCATGGTTTTTTTACAGCTGTATTGCCGGGTATATTGTCGTGACGGCGCTTGTCATCTTCATTGTGAAGTTCTTTTTTAAGGATATCCCTTTCGATGATGAAGAGGGGGACAAGCCATGAACTGGCCGGTATTGGCACCACTGCTCATTTTTTTGCTCATTATTTTTGCCGTTGGTTTTTGGGCCAATCAATACGTGATCAAAACGCAATCTTTTGTACAGGAATATTTTCTCGGAAAACGGCAGCTCGGCGGTTTTATCCTCGCGATGACGATGGTGGCGACATACGGGAGCGCCAGCAGCTTTATCGGCGGGCCGGGTGTGGCGTACACACAGGGGCTTGGCTGGGTGCTTCTTTCTATGGCACAGCTTTCAACCGGCTATTTTGTCCTGATGGTGCTCGGGAAAAAATTTGCGATTATGGCACGCAAATATGAGGCGGTGACGCTGATTGACTTTTTAAAAAGCCGTTATCAAAGTGATGCCGTCGTCATTTTGGCGGCAGCAAGCATTATTATTTTTCTGTTTTCATCGATGACGGCACAGTGGATCGGCGGTGCGCGCCTTGTTGAATCGCTGACCGGATTGTCGTATACGGCGTCGCTCCTAATTTTTGCCGCTTCTGTTACGCTGTTTGTCGTAGTCGGGGGATTTCGCGCAGTGGCGGTGACAGATGCAGTCCAGGGCACGGTCATGTTTCTCGGCACGCTTATTTTACTGGTGGCAACCATTAAAGCGGGCGGCGGGATGGAACCGATTATGCACAAACTTGCTGCAGAGGACCCGGATCTGATTACGCCGTTCGGACACGGGCACAGCCTGAGCCCTGCCTATGTGTCGTCGTTTTGGATTTTGGTCGGGATTGGTGTCGTCGGCCTGCCGCAAATTACGGTCCGTGCGATGTCCTACAAAGATTCCCGGGCGATGCACAGGGCGATCATCATCGGTACCATTGTCATTGGGTTTATTATGTTCGGCATGCATTTTATTGGCGTGATGGCACGTGCTGTCATACCGGGTGTGAAAGTGCCCGATACGGTAATGCCGCTATTAACGATGAAAGTGCTGCCGCCTGTGCCGGCCGGTATCGTGCTTGCTGCTCCGATGGCCGCAATTATGTCTACCGTTGATGCGCTCCTCATTCTCGTCGGTTCCGCGCTTGTCAAAGACCTTTATTTGAATTATGTGAAACCGAACGCATCCGAAAAACAGATGAAAGCGGCAAGTTTCAGCGTGACCGCAGCGATTGCCGTCATTGTCGTGCTGTTGTCGCTCAGCCCGCCGAAATTGATCATATGGCTCAACTTGTTTTCCTTTGGCGGCCTGGAATCCGTTTTTATATGGCCGGTGATTTTCGGCTTGTACTGGAATAAAGGAAACAAGTACGGCGCGGTTTGTTCTATGATACTCGGCATGGGCTCGTACATTCTGCTGGACCGCTTGCATCCAAACCCGTTCGGATTGCATACAGTGGTGCTGCCGGTCCTTATTTCCTGCGCCGGGTTTATCGCGGCGAGCCTTCTCTTCGGGCGCAAGAGAGCTGCCATTCGGGCTGAACGCGATGGGGCATAAAGTAAAAGTACCGGTTCAATCGACACGCGTCATTATGACTTATCGGGGCCGAGTAAACAGGCGCCTCAAATTGAAATTTTTAGCTAAAAATGTGCGATGTCCGGAAAAAGCTGCAAAATAAGAATCAATCGGGCCGGGACGAATCATCCTCTCGGCCCAGATCTAAAAAATTTTTCGTTGCATCTTTCCCGGATTTGTGATAATATAATGATTGTCATCTGCGGGACATTAGCTCAGTTGGAAGAGCAGCTGACTCTTAATCAGCGGGTCGTGGGTTCGAGCCCCTCATGTCCCATCACGAAGCAATATGATGCACAATTGTGCCATTATATTGCTTTTTTATTTTTATAGAAGTTTTTTTCGCGGATAATCCGGCTAAAAAATAACAAGCGGACATATTCAGGCATACTATATTGTGGTATAATATAATGGTTGCAGGTTTCGCAGCTATTTATGAATCGAAGAAAAAAAGGAGATGATAACTGATGGATTCTGACGCGCATCCGAGGTCGTGCATGAAACATAAGCAAGAGGAAGTCTTCATACTGGCCTCGACCAATCCTACACGTTATCAGTCTCTGGAAGAGTAAAGTATGCTTGAGCTTCCTCAAAAGAGAAGAGGAGGTGCCTGCATGTTAAATATGTATTTAACGGACGAAAACGGCAAACTGAAGGAAACAGAAACTTTGTCAAAAGGATGCTGGGTGAACCTGGTGAACCCGACAGAAGAAGAAATCAACCAGGTTGTCCAACAAACGAATATACCGATCGATTTTATTAAAGACCCGCTGGATGTCGATGAACGCTCCCGTATTGAAAAAGAAGACGATGATATTTTAATCATTGTCGGCCTTCCGGTTAAGGTAAAGGACGATGTGGACTCCGCGCTGTATGATACGATTCCGCTCGGGATTATTGTCACGCCTTTTTATTTCATCACGGTCTGCCTAGAGGACAATCCGATTATCGGAAAATTTATTCACAGACGGGTGCGCGGGTTTTACACCTACATGAAAACCAGATTTACCCTTCAAATTCTGTATGAAGTTGCAAGCTATTATTTGAACTATTTAAAATATATCGACCGCAGATCAAGCTTGATCGAACGCGAATTGCACGAATCGATGCGAAACGAGGAACTGTTCGAACTGTTGAGCCTTGAAAAAACGCTCGTGTATTTCACTACCTCATTAAAAGCCAATAAAATCGTCATGGAAAAAATGACACGGCAGCATTTTCTAAAAGTATATGAAGATGACATGGACTTACTGGATGACGTCATGATTGAAGTCAAACAGGCAATCGAAATGTGTGAAGTGCACAGCAATATTTTAAGCGGCATGATGGATGCCTATGCTTCTGTCATTTCCAATAACGTGAACGGCGTGATGAAATTTTTGACGACGGTCACGATTATCCTTTCCCTGCCAACGATGGTATCCAGCTTTTTCGGAATGAATCTTCACGGCCTGCCATGGCAATCAAGCCCCCATGGGTTTTGGCTGGCGTTTTTGGCCTCTCTGGTTCTTTCCAGTGTTACAGCCCTTATTTTTTGGAAAAAAAGATATTTCTAACACACCTGGGAGATGGATTTGCATAAAATTCATCTCCTTTTCCGTTTCTGCCTTGTGAATGTGCAGGTTTCACAAGCGAGAAGCGGTTTTTTTACGGCAATTTCTATACGGAATTTTGCATAAATATTCAAATATAAAATGTAAGCACTTACAATGTAAAAAGGCGGAAAAAACTTATTTTAATTGAATCATGGCTGGAAAGCAATATTTTAAAGAAAAAAGTTTATAAATGATTTATTCATTTGTCACCAATCTGACACAGCCATAGCATGTGAAATCGCCTATAATAAAGCCATAAAGAAAAGAAACAAATGTAAAACGGCAGAAAATCATGTGAAATACTTCACAAATTATATTTTTTAGTCTATCATGTGAAATTATTCACAAAAACATTTAGAATGGGGGCCACGAACATGGCAATCGATGAAAAAGTTGTTGGCAAATCTGCGCAAATCACGGAAATGGTCGATTCCCTCGTCGCAAAAGGGCAAAAAGCACTGCGTGAATTTATGGAACTGGATCAGGCACAAGTGGACAATATCGTAAAACAAATGGCACTTGCCGGGTTGGAACAGCATATGGTGCTCGCCAAAATGGCCGTGGAAGAAACAGGGCGCGGCGTATATGAAGACAAAATGACAAAAAACTTGTTTGCAACAGAATACATCTATCACAACATTAAATATAACAAAACAGTCGGCATCATTGACGAAAACAATAATGAAGGGATTGTTAAATTTGCGGAACCGGTCGGCGTGATTGCCGGGGTCACTCCTGTAACGAACCCGACATCAACCACGATGTTTAAAGCATTAATTGCCATTAAAACACGCAACCCAATTATTTTCGCGTTCCATCCGTCCGCACAAAAATGCAGCAGTCATGCCGCAAAAGTGATGCTTGACGCTGCTGTGAAAGCCGGCGCCCCGGAAAACTGCATCCAATGGATCGAAAAACCGGCCATTGAAGCGACACAGCAATTGATGAACCATGCGGGTATTTCGCTGATTCTTGCCACGGGCGGTTCCGGCATGGTAAAGTCCGCCTATTCGAGCGGGAAACCTGCGCTTGGCGTCGGGCCGGGGAACGTCCCTTGCTATATTGAAAAATCTGCTGATATCAAACGCGCCGTCAATGACCTGATTTTGTCCAAAACGTTTGACAACGGCATGATCTGTGCGTCGGAACAGGCTGTCATCATCGACAAAGAAATTTATGACAATGTGAAAAACGAATTGATTGCAAATCACTGCTACTTCCTGAATGAAGCGGAGAAGAAAAAGGTTGAGAAAACCGTCATCAATGAAAAGACGCAATCCGTCAACAGCGCCATTGTCGGCAAACCGGCCTATGAAATTGCGAAAATGGCAGGCGTGGACGTTCCGGAAGATACCAAAATTTTAATCGCTGAACTTACAGGTGTCGGCCCGGACTACCCGCTTTCCAGAGAAAAATTAAGCCCGGTTTTGGCCTGTTACAAAGCCAACAGCACAAAACAAGGTTTCGAATTTGCAGAAGCCATGCTCGAATTCGGCGGGCTTGGCCACTCGGCTGTGATCCATTCGACAAACGATGAAGTCATTGAACAATACGGCTTAAAAATGAAAGCCGGCCGGATCATTGTCAACTCCCCGTCTTCGCAAGGGGCAATCGGCGACATTTACAATGCCTATATGCCTTCTTTGACACTCGGCTGCGGCACGTTCGGCGGCAACTCGGTGTCCACAAACGTCGGTGTCATCAATCTTTACAATGTAAAAACAATGGCGAAACGGAGAGTCAATATGCAATGGTTTAAAATTCCACCGCGCGTGTATTTTGAAAAGAACTCGGTCCAATACCTGGAAAAAATGCCGGATATCTCAAGTGCCTTTATTGTCACCGATCCGGATATGGTCAGGCTTGGATTCGTTGAGAAAGTACTGTATTACTTGCGGAAACGCCCGGACTATGTGCACTGTGAAATTTTCTCAGAAGTCGAACCGGATCCGTCTATTGAAACGGTTCGGAAAGGTGCCGCAGCTATGGCAAGCTTCCAGCCGGATGTCATTATCGCGCTTGGCGGCGGGTCGGCGATGGATGCTGCAAAAGGCATGTGGCTGTTCTATGAGCATCCGGAAGTTGATTTCAACGAATTGAAGCAAAAATTTATGGACATCCGGAAACGGGTTGCCAAATTCCCGAAACTGGGTGAAAAAGCGCAGCTGGTCTGCATTCCGACCACATCGGGCACCGGTTCTGAAGTGACTTCTTTCGCCGTCATTTCGGATAAAAAGAACAACACAAAATATCCGCTCGCAGACTACGAACTGACACCGGATGTTGCGATCATTGACCCGCAGTTTGTTATGACCGTTCCGAAATCCGTAACAGCCGATACCGGGATGGACGTTTTGACCCATGCGATTGAAGCCTATGTATCCAACATGGCCAACGACTATACGGACGGCCTGGCAATTAAGGCCATCCAGCTTGTTCACGAATACTTGCCGAAAGCATACGCAAATGGCAATGATGCACTGGCACGCGAAAAAATGCACAATGCATCGACTTTGGCAGGGATGGCGTTCTCGAATGCATTCCTTGGCATCAACCATTCACTTGCCCATAAAATCGGCGCTGAATTCCATATTCCGCACGGCCGGGCTAACGCGATTCTGTTGCCGCATGTCATCCGCTATAACGCGCAAAAGCCGAAAAAATTTGCGGCATTCCCGAAATACGAACATTTTATTGCGGATCAACGCTACGCGGAAATCGCGCGCGTACTTGGTCTTCCGGCAAGCACGACAGAAGAAGGTGTCGAAAGCCTTTGCCAGGAAATCATCCGGATGTGCAAACTGTTCAATATTCCGCTTAGCCTAAAAGCAGCCGGCGTGAACCGGGCGGACTTTGAAAAACGGGTTGCCATTATTGCAGACCGCGCATTTGAAGACCAATGCACACCTGCAAACCCTAAATTGCCGCTTGTCAGCGAATTGGAAGACATTTTACGCAAAGCTTTTGAAGGCGTTGAAGCAAAATAATGGCTTTCATTTTGGAAGAGGCGCACTTTACGTGAAGGGAACCGAAGAGGTTTTGGCGAAAACGCTCATGTAGCCCGTGTCTATGAAAAAGAAGCAATTTAAAAATTGTTGATCCGTTAACATAGAGCCCGTCTAAGTGAAGGAAATAGCCAGAATTTTGGCGATCACTTCACTTAGACGGGTTTTTAAGGTAAGGAACGAGGATCTACGTTAAGATAGGGATGATTTCTGGCGGTCTTCCTTAACGTAGAATGGCTCTACGTTAAGAAAGGGACGATTTTTTTCGATCTTCCTTAATATAGAGCGGGTCTACGTTAAGAAAGCATGACTTTTTTTCGGTCTTCCTTAACGTAGAATGGGTCTACGTTAAGAAAGGGGCGATTTTTTTCGATCTTCCTTAATATAGAGCGGGTCTACGTTAAGAAAGCATGACTTTTTTTCTGTCTTCCTTAACGTAGAGCGGGTCTATGTTAAGATAGGGACGATTTTTAACGGTCTTCCTTAACATAGAACGCCTCTAAGTTAAGAAAGCGTGACTTTTTGGAGGTCTTCCTTAACGTAGAATGGCTCTACGTTAAGAAAGGGGCGATTTTTTTCGATCTTCCTTAATATAGAGCGGGTCTACGTTAAGATAGGGACGATTTTAGGCGATCTTCCTTAACGTAGGATGGATCTACGTTAAGGAAGCGTGTCATTTTGGGGGTCTTCCTTAACGTAGAACGCCTCTACGTTAAGATAGGGACGATTTTAGGCGATCTTCCTTAACGTAGAATGGCTCTAAGTTAAGAAAGGGGCGATTTTTTTCGATCTTCCTTAATATAGAGCGGGTCTACGTTAAGAAAGCATGACTTTTTTTCGGTCTTCCTTAACATAGAACACCTCTACGTTAAGATAGGGACGATTTTTGGCGGTCTTCCTTAACATAGAACGCCTCTACGTTAAGATAGGGGCGATATTAAGCGATCTTCCTTAACATAGAACGGGTCTACGTTAGATAACTTTTCTTTTCCATACGGGATAGTGTATGATAAAAGAACTGGAAAAGGAAGGTTAGGGAAAAAACAATGGAACCTACATTCATTCATCATTTACAGCCTTTTTTACAACAGGCATGGAAAAATTCAACGTTTGAACATCCTGCTTCTGTACAGGAAAAAGTGATTCCTGCTGTGCTGGACGGCCGGGATGTGATTGCTGCAGCACCGACAGGATCGGGAAAAACACTCGCCTACCTGCTGCCTGTGCTCGACCGGATGGACCCCGGAAAACAAACGGTTCAAGCTGTCATTCTGGCGCCTTCTAAAGAACTGGTCATGCAAATCCAAGAGGAAGCCGGAAAATGGTCACAGGGAAGCGGAATCCGGAGCATCCCGCTGATCGGCGGCGCGAATGTGAAACGGCAAATTGAAAAACTGAAAAAACACCCGCACCTTGTTATCGGGACGCCTGGACGCATCCTTGAATTGATCCACCAGAAAAAACTGAAAATGCATGAAGTGAAAATGATGGTGCTCGATGAAGGGGACCAGCTGCTCGGAAAGGAATACAGCCGCACGGTCGGACAAATTGTAAAATCCGCCATGCGTGACTGCCAGCTCCTTTTGTTTTCAGCCACTTTGCCTGATGCTGCAGCCCATAAGGCTATGGAACAGATGAAAGAACCCCTGTTGATTCGCATTGCAAAAGAGGAGGCGCGGAGCCCGGTTGAACATATTTATATCGTAAGCAGCGATCCGCGCGACAAAATCGAGCAGTTGCGAAAGATAGCCCGAATGGGGGTCCGGGGACTCGTGTTTTTTAATAATAAATGGGATGTTTCGGTTGCAGTGGAAAAACTCCGGTTCAAAGGGCTGGCCATCGCCGAATTGCATGGCGATATGCGCAAGGAAGAAAGAGAAAAAAGTATCCGGTTGTTCCAAAACGGCGATGTCCCGCTCCTTTTGGCAACGGATGTCGCTGCCCGCGGCCTGGACATTCCGGCGATTACGCATGTGATTCAATTTGATTTGCCGGAAGATGGTTCCGCATATGTCCACCGTTCGGGACGGACAGGCCGGCTCGGTTCAAACCCCGGCACAGTTGTCTCTCTTGTCACGCCGAAAGAAGAAACGGTGTTGAAAAAATATGCAAAAGCGCAGCATGTGGAATTGAGGCGAAAAGACATAAAGCGCGGTGAGCTGGTAGATCCCGAATAGGCAAATCAGTTTTTTTGAATGCGAAAAATTTGTCCGGAGGATGGCTTCATTCCCTGGGCGGATTCCAAAAGCGGGAAGATTATTCTGCTTTAAAAAGATGAAATACAAAGTTTCGTTGTCTTTCATGCCGCAGAAGGCCTGCCGGAAATCGATTCTCCGGCAGGCCTTCTGTTTTGGACTTCCTTTTAATTGGGCATAGGCAATCGTCCAGCTGTGTATTGAGACTTCCTTTTGAATAGGTACCGGCCATCGCCTGGTCGTGTTTTGAGACTTTTATTTGAATGAGTATCAGCAATCGCCCGGTCGTATTTTGAAACTTCCCTTTGAATGGGCATTGGCCATCGCCCGATTGTATTTCGAAACTTCCCTCTGAATGGACATCAGCGGAAGCCGTTTGGGTCGGCAATCGCCCGATTATATTTTGAAACTTCCTTATGAATTAACATCGTCCGGGAGGCTGGCCGGTGACAAGCCGGCTTTTTTAAATACTTTGCCGAGTTCATCGTTGGCTTGTTCCAGTTTTTTGTTCGCAGCATCCAGCGAAGGGTTCGTTTTTTTCAACTCATCCGCTTTCATTTGGTAGGACTGTTGCAAATCTTTTACAGCCGTTTTGATCTCCGATTGATAGCTACTTATTTTGGATGGGATTTTCGTATTTTTAATTTCTTTCACTACATTTTCTGCGGATGACTGCGCTTCCTTCTGCATGGTGGCAAGCTCAGTTTTCGGCGGTTTTTCGTCCGTCTTAGCGATCGCCTGTTCATACGTATTTAAATCCCTGTCCTGGGCATTGATATGATTGGTGAGATTCATATAAAAATTCATCAAAGCTGTTTTTGTGCTGCTTTTTGCCGGTTTCTTTGCCCCGGACTGCCCTGAATTTCCGGAACATGCGCCAAGTGCAAGCACAAGGGCAAGGCTAAAAGTTGCAAACCAAATTTTTTTCATGCTGTAACCCCTTCCTAAATCTGTAAATTTTTAATAGACTTGCAGCACGATCATAGCATTTTTTGTTTCTTATGGTAAATAGGGGAGGAAAAAATAAGATTTATGGAAAAATTTTAATTCATATTTTTGTATCCCGGTTTAGATTTCCGGGGAAGGGGTAGAGGTAGGAAAAAGTGCAAAAAAAACATCGGGAGTTTCCGAAGTTTTTTGATCTCAAAGTCTTTTTGCCCCGACGTACCGCGGTTTCCAGTAAGGATTGCTCAGGCTGTCGATCTTTACGCCCTGCGATACGGAGTGGATGACTTGGTTATGGCCGATATAAATGGCGACATGTGAAACGCCTTTTGAATAAGTATGGAAGAAAACCAGATCGCCCGGTTTTAAATTTGACTTGCTGACTTTTTTTCCTTTTTTGTAAATGCTTGCTGCTGTTCTCGGCAAGCTTTTTCCGTTCTTTTTAAATGTATAACCTACAAAGCCGGAACAATCAAAACCTGATGGGCTTGTGCCGCCCCACCTGTACGGGGTCCCTATATATTTCTTTGCCGTACTGATGACTTTTGACGGGGAATAGGATGCAGCAGCCGCTTGTTTAGCAGGCAGTAAAAAACCGGTTCCCAGCATGAATGCAAGCAGTATTGGAGCTACTTTCTTCAAATTTCCCACCTCTGTCTATGAATCTTGTAATCCCACTATACCAATATTTGTCGATTCTTTGGTTACGCTCACATTAAATAATATTACAAAAACATTACGTATACGACAAAAGTGTGAAAAGTTTGACGGCGTCCGGCATGCGGGGCACGGCATCCTTTTTTGTTCGGGTGAACCATGGATTTTGATATCTAACGTTATTTCTATATAATGGAGTCATGACTTTAAAGCAGAAAGGAACGTTCAACATGATCGTCAAGTCAGAAGCGGATTTGGAAGGACTGAAAAAAATCGGGAGGCTTGTTGCCAGCATTCGCGATGAGCTGAAGGAAAAAGCCAGGCCCGGCATCACAACAAAAGAGCTGGATGAATGGGCAGGCAAGAGGTTTGCAGAAAACGGGGCGGTCTCCGGGCCAAAGGGAGAGTATGACTTCCCGGGTTACACCTGTATCAGTGTAAATGAAGAAGTGGCGCACGGCATTCCGGGAGACCGCGTGTTAAAAGAAGGGGATCTTGTGAATGTGGATGTATCCGGATCGCTGGATGGATATTATGCGGATACAGGCATCTCTTTTGTTGTCGGAAAAGGAGATCCCGAATTATTTGCGCTGTGCGAATGTGCGCAGCTGGCGTTTGACAGCGGCCTGAAAAAAATCCGGGCCGGCAATCGGCAGAATCAAATCGGCCGGGCGGTTGAAAAAGCAGTGTACGACAATGGTTTTGAAGTACTCTTGAATTTGACGGGCCACGGTGTCGGGAAGGCCCTGCATGAGGATCCCGAGTATATTTTAAATTACTATGACCCAGACGATACAGGTTTGTTACAGGACGGCATGGTCATTGCGTTTGAACCGTTTGTCTCGACCGGCGCTGATGAAGTGGTAGAATCGGGCGACGGCTGGACGTATGTAACGCCGGACGGAAGCTTTGTAGCGCAAGTGGAACATACCGTCATTGTAACAAAAGGAACCCCCATCGTTCTAACGCGATAAGCGGTGCGCCGGAGCATTGTCCTCCCTAGAGAATCACCGTTTCGGGCGGCTACAGTGGAATAAATAGCCCGCCTCGTTTTAATCATCAAGCGGGGGTCTGAAGTATGCATTTGGAAAGATCCCGTCGTTTTAACGCAGTAAACGGGGAAATGCCCTGCTCCGGAATACTGTCCCACCCGAAGAATGCACCGTTTCAGGCGGCTGCAGCGGGATCGGATTTAATCGTCAAGCGGGGGTCTGAAGTATGCATTTGGAAAGATCCCGTCGTTTTAACGCAGTAAACGGGGAAATGCCCTGCTCCGAAATACTGTCCCGCCTGAAAAATCACCATATCGGGCGGGGCAGTATAAGCGGGGCCATTCTACCGTTTTAACGCAATTAGCGGGGAAACGGCTTTAATCCGGTGTGCCAGCCAGCCCGCAACCAAGGACAAAATGATGTCTTTTGGCAGGGGCACCGCCATCCACACCCAGGCAATTTTGTAGCTGAACGCTTGTGGGGCCTGCGCCCATATTTTGTACGCGGCGTACATCCAGTTGGTCCCAATCAAATAGTTTAAAATCAGGCCAATGATTGCCGCAATAAAGTACGTTGTCAAGTTTTGGCGTTTTTCCACAATCTTGCCCGTTGCCCAGGCTGCGGGGATAAAGCTAAGAATAAATCCGAATGTTGGGCTTAAAACGGTTTGAAACCCGCCGCTGAACTGCGCAAAAACCGGTGCTCCCAGTAAGCCGATCAGCATATAGGCGACCATCGAGATCGCTCCAAGCCTGCTGCCGAGCACTAAACCTGCCAGCACGGCAAAAAAAGTTTGCAATGTGATCGGCACCCCGCCGATAACAAGAAACGGCGCAATGGATGTAATATTTGCCCCAATGGCCATCAGCGCCGCAAACATACCCGCATAACAAAGATCAATGGCACGGAATTTTTTCGCTGCCATTTTTTCACTCCCCTTTTTTCCTTTATCTATTAATAGATTAAAAAACTGCGGCATATATGTCAACCTAAAAATAAAATTGGTTTACATATTTCGGGCTTTGTGTCTTGAAGTTTACTGTAACGTAGAGGGGAGTGACATGGTTCCAAAACACCGAGTGTTGTCAATAATATAGTGAATCAAATCAGTGGGGAGGTCTTCTTCTCTCACTAAAGGCGAAGGTCTTTGTCATCCTAATCGGATTTTTATCCACCCTAAAAGGTTTAATTGTGTCTTGACTATTGGATTTATATATGGAATAATTTGTCTATTAAGAAGATGATCTGTATATTTTTTGAAATTTTTTCAAAACGATTCTTCGTTCAGTACCGGGAAGTTTTTTAAATAGTATTTTTAAAAACTTAAAAAAGTTTGGTGATATCAATGGGTCAATCCTCAACACGTAGAAGCTTTTCATCCGTTATATATTTAGTTGTCGGTTTACTGGTTACTTTTATTCAGCGTACACCAGTGTACTGGGGTGCATTCATCGTCCTGTTTTTTATGTCCTTGTATAATATTTATAAAAAACCAAGCTTAGGGAATATTCTTTTCTACATCATTGCTTATTTACTCCTTTTTGCTTATCTATGGTTTTTTATATTACATTAAGTTAAAAACAGGGCAGGTAGAGGGGGAGACACATTTATTAGGATGGAAGAGGTGTTTTTATCATTCCCACTTCCACTCCTTATGAAGAATACGGGTATGTTGCTGCTTTTTATTTTGTTTAATTCCATTTTCTGAACGGTGTTTGAACTTCCTCTGGTCACTTCCTTAAAAACTTCCTTCAAAAACCAACCAATTATTCCTTAGCATTCGCTTCGGCAACTTTTCAATACATTTAGGGAAATATAGGCTGGCATAATCAACCAAATCCATGACATGCAATCCCAAAATGGCGCATTCCTGTATAATCGTATTCCCCTCTAATTGTTTCATAATGATAAAAGGAATTCACGCTTTATATCTTGAAGTTTACGTTAACGTAAATTGTATGATAGAGGCAAATGGGAAGGAGAGGGGTGTATGACCTGCAAAATTTCTGAACTGGCAGCCGAATTCGGGGTATCCACGAGGACCATCCGCTATTATGAAGAGCTTGGGCTGTTCAAGCCAAAAAGAAGCCAAAATGGCAGGAGGTGCTATTCGAAAAAGGACTACACCAGGTTAAAGCTCATTTTCCGCGGGAAACAACTGGATTTTTCTTTGGATGAGATTAAAGAAATGATCGAACTGTTCGATTGCGACCGCTCCGGCATAAAACAACTCGAAAAAACGATCGAGTATGGCAAACAAAAACGCCGGGAAGTTGCACAGCAAATTCAAAACCTCCAGGAACTTCAATCCGAACTGGAAAAATATCTGGCAGAATTTGAAACTCGTTTAAAACGCTTAAAGGAGGAGCAGGGATGAATATTTCTGAACTGTTGGCGCGGAATGCAAGAAAGTACCCACAGCAGGAAGCATTGGTTTCGCCTCGTGAACGGCTGAATTATCAGGAATTAAATGTCAGAGTAAACCGTTTGGCGCATGCCCTCCAAAATTGTAACTTCAAGCAGGGAGACAGGGCGGTCATCGTGATGCCAAATACAAATGCGTTTGTCATTGCCTATTTTGCCGTGATGCGGCTTGGCGGTATTGTCGTGCCGGTTAATGCCAAATCAAGCCGCGCAGAACTGGAGTATATGTTGGACGATAGCGGAGCAAACGTGTTATTTGTCCATGAGCTGCTTTTTGAGGAACTCAAAGAAGCAACTTTTCCTCCCCATCTCGTAAAAATAAAAACAGGCGAACGTGTGACAGGCTGTCAAATTTTTGAAGAAATGATTAACCATTCGCCTGAAACGGAGATCCGGTGCCGGCTCAAAGAAGACGATGATGCTTCTATTCTTTACACATCGGGCACAACTGGGAAGCCAAAGGGTGTTTTGTTCACCAACCGCAATATTTTGTCCGCCGCCTGGATGATGTGTGTGGAAATGGCAATGAAACCGGAAAGCAGAATCCTGCACATGATGCCGCTTAGCCATTCAGCGCCTCTTCATCTCTTTTTGGTTGCAGGCACGGTTGTAGGCGCCACACATGTGCTTTCGCCTGTATTTACACCGGAAGCATTGGTGGAAACTGTAGAAAAAGAACGAATCACCCATTTCTTCGGTGCCCCGGTGGCCTATTTGTTCACGGCAAAACTGCCGAACTTGCAGGATTACGATTTATCCACCATGAAGTATTGGGTATATGGCGGTGCGCCGCTTTCCAGACCGGAAGTGGGCCTGATTCAAAATGCTTTTCGGTCGGACCGGCTCGTGTGCGTATATGGCCTGACAGAAGCGGGGCCGAACGGGACATTGCTGCTGCCTGAAGAACACGCGGAAAAAGCTGGAAGCATCGGTAAACGCGCTGCACTTGGCATGGAAATCCGGCTTGTGAATGAAAAAGGTGAAGACGTAGCGGCGGGGGAAGTCGGGGAAATTGCGTTGTACGGGGAAAGCGTCATGAAAGGATATTTCCGGAAACCAGAAGAAACGAACCGCGTATTTCAAAATGGCTGGCTGTTAACTGGCGACATGGCGAGAAAAGATGAGGAAGGGTACTACTGGGTAGTGGACCGTAAAAAAGATATGATCCTCTCAGGCGGTGTAAACGTATACCCGGAAGAGATCGAGGACGTATTGGTTACCCATCCGAAAATAAGGGAAGTTTCTGTGATCGGTGTTCCGCATCCGGAATGGGGGGAAACGGTCAAAGCTTTTCTCGTGCTGGCAGAACCGATGGACAATATTGAAGAAGAATGCAAACGCTTTCTAAAAGGGAAACTGGCATCCTATAAAATTCCGAAGTTGTACGAAAGAATAGAAGAACTGCCGAGGAACGCCACGGGAAAAATCCAAAAACAAGTATTGAGGGGGAAGGCCAATGAACTTTTACCATGATGATCCAAATCTGGCACGGCTTTTGAAACAATATTTGGATCCGCTGTTTTTTGATTGGGCAGAAAAGGAACTGGCCGAATTCGGGGAAATGTGCGCCGGAGAAATTGACGAACGGGCGACCCACACGGACCGGGAAGGCCAGCCCAAGCTGATCAAATATAACCGCTACGGAGAAGATGTATCGAGAGTGTGTGTAAATGAGGGTTATTTAAAAACAGTGGAGCAAGTGTATAACAAAGGCATTGTTGGATATGTCCATAAATCCATTCCGGCATTGGGCCAAAAAGGCAATTATGTGTATGCGTTTGCGCAAGGTTATTTGCTGTCGCAATCAGAACTCGGGTTTTATTGTCCGGTCACATTGACGGCAGCAGCCTCCTATTTGCTTGACCATTATGGCAGCCATGAACTGAAACAAACCTATTTGCCGCAGCTGATTTCAACAGGTGAAGCGGAGCGCTACGAAGGTGCCACTTTTTTAACGGAACGCCAAGGCGGGTCAGACGTTGGCGCCAATGAAACAAAAGCCGTTTCGGAAGACGGCTGTTACCGGCTTTACGGCGAAAAATATTTTGCCTCTAATGTGGGCATGTGCGGTGTAGCCATGGTGCTTGCAAGGCGTGAAGGGGCCCCGTCCGGAACAAAAGGGCTAAGCTTGTTTTTGGTGCCCTGGGAAAAAGAAAACGGCGAGAAAAACGGCATCTATATCCGGCGTTTGAAAGATAAGCTCGGCGTGCGCGCGGTGCCTTCGGGCGAGGTGGTATTTGACGGGGCAAAAGCTTACTTGGTTGGCGACCCCCGCAAAGGCTTTTACTATATGATGGAGGCCCTAAACCTTTCGCGCATCTGCAATGCCGTTGCTTCGATCGGCATCATGCGCCGGGCATACCGGGAAGCGCGGGCCTATGCGCTGAGACGGACGGCGTTTGGCAGCCGGCTCGCAGATTATCCAATGGTAAAAGAAACCCTTGTCAAAATGGCAGCCAAACAGGAAGTGGAAACAAGCGCTGTTTTCCGGCTTGCCACACTTTTTGACCGGACGGCTTCCGGCAAGGCGGATGAAAAAGAAAACATCATGGCAAGGCTTCTCATCGCCATTTTGAAAATGGAAACAGCCGAGCAGGCCATCCATTTTGCCCATGAAGCGATCGAAATGCACGGCGGAAACGGCTATATCGAAGACTTTGTAACGCCAAGGCTTTTGCGTGATGCCCAGGTGCTTACTGTCTGGGAAGGGACCGCCAATATTCTCGGCCTTGAAGTGCTCCGCCTGATGCGGAAATTTAAAGTGCACGACATTTTTATCGGCATGATGCGGGAGAAAATAGATCAGCTGCAGGCCGGTACATGGCTATCTGCCGGACTGGAGCAACTCGAAGAAACTTGCCGTTTTGTCATGGAGGCGAAAGAGGAAGCCGTGCAAACGTACCATTGTAAAAAAGTGGCCAGGCAAATGGTTAAAATATATGAAAGTGTCACAGCCCTCGAAGACGCACTGGCCGGGCAGCGGCAAAAATGGATCGCGGAAGCCTATCTCAGGCTGGCTTGGCACGACCCGCTTGCCATCGATCCGGAACTGGCGCTTGTGAAACATTTTGAAGAGATTGTGATGGAAAAAGTGCCGGCAAATGAAGGAAATTAATTGTCACCCATCGGCTTTTAGGCGAATACACTAAATGGAAAAAGCCTGGATAAAGAGGTGGTCCATTTGTATTGGCAGAAGCCAGATATGTATTTTTCCCGGACGGAACCGGGTTACCGCATTCATCCGCAAAAATATGCCTTTCCGCCCCAGCACCAGCCAAAACAGCCGGGGATTGAAAAACTGATGCATCCGCGCGCCCGCAGATTGAAGACCCGTCCTATAAGGGATCTGGAAAGCTTGAAAATAAAGTGGCGATTGTAACCGGCGGGGACAGCGGGATCGGCGCAGCTACCGCGATTGCGTTTGCAAAAGAAGGCGCGGATGTAGTGATTCCGTATTTTTCCAATTATGAAATAGAAGATGCGAGCCGGACAAAGCGGAGGATCGAAGCGCTCGGGCAGCGTTGCCTGCTGATTCCGGGGGACCTAAAAGATCCGGAGCATTGCCAAAACGTTGTAAAGCAAACGGTGGATACATTCGGACATCTGGATGTGCTTGTGAACAATCATGCCATGCAGTTTGTGCAGAAGGATTTGCAAGATATTACGAATGAACAATGGGATTTTACCTTTAAAAACAATATTCACAGCTTTTTCTACTTGGTCAAAGCCGCATTGCCGTATTTGAAAGCCGGCAGCTCGATCATTTTTACCAGTTCTGTCACGGCGTATGAAGGAAGTCGAAATTTGATCGATTATTCTGCAACAAAAGGGGCAATTGTGGCTTTCACCCGGTCTTTGTCGCAAAATCTGGTGAGAAAGGGCATCCGGGTCAATGCGGTGGCACCGGGGCCGATTTGGACACCGCTGATTCCGTCAAGCTTCTATCCGGAACAGGTTGCCAAATTCGGCCTTGATGTGCCAATGAAGCGGGCCGGCCAGCCGTACGAACTGGCTCCGACTTATGTTTATCTTGCATCCCGTGATTCCAGCTATGTAACAGGGCAGGTGCTGCATGTAAACGGCGGGACGATTACGGGTTCTTAATTGCAAAGGAGTGTGCTGTGCAAATCGACTGCGTACATGCGAAATCACAAGCGGCCGAGGAAACGGGTGAATGAAGATATATCAACCCGATGCTGGCGTATTGATAGCGGCGAGCAGCAACCTGACGCTGATGTATCAATTGGCCACTGCGGATGCTGTGCTAAGCGCAGATTGGGTCGCCCGACGCTGGTGTATCGATAGCCGCGAGCAGCAACCTGGCACTGGTGTATCAATTGGCCGCTGCCGAAGTTGTACTGAGCGCAGATTGGGTCGCCCGAAGCTGATATATCGATAGCGGCAGGCAGCAAACCTAACGCTGATGGATCAATTGGCCGCTGCCGAAGTTGTGCTAGGCGCAGATTGGGGCAACCCGATGCTGGCGTATCAATAGCAGCAAGCCGGTCTGTTGTGCACGTTGGGGCCTACCCGAAAAGGAAATCAGAAAACTAGTGGTGCGCTTTTTCCGTATCCGTGTATAACTCATCCAAATATTGCGCGGTAAAGTCGACGAGCGCCCGCTGTTGGATAAGTCTTGACGGAGCAGCGCCAATAAAACCAGTTTTTACTTGATGGCTGCGTTCAAAGGCGCGGCCAATTTTATTGAATAAATCGGAGTTTTCCTCGTAATCTTCATAGGATTGCCAGACCCTTTTTCCGTTTATCGTCATCGCGCAACTCTGCGTACACCGTTTTGTATGCTTGGACCTGGATTCGCCGAGATGCATGGATGTATTGACTTGGTAATCGACGCCGAGCAGCAAAATACAGCCATCCCGGTCATAAATCCGGGCGAGCGGGGACTTTTCCCCGAACGGGAAGTCGAGCGAGTGCCCGCTCAAAATCGATTTTGCATCCCGTCCCCAGGCAGTAAACGAACAGGTCGGATGATGGCTTCTTAAAACCTCCGGAAACGTCCGGAAAAGCTCGGCAACCCGGCCCATGCCGTAAGTCGGCGTGACGGCGGGATCGAATGCAGGCATAGAGCGGCGGATTTCTTCCCACCATGCTTCCGGAACGGGCGGGTTTTCCCAAAAGGCGGGGTCGGTATTATTCGCTGTTTGGGCCGGCATCACAATGGTGCCACGCTCTGTCACCACTTCCATTAAAGCCAGAATGACGGCAACCTCTCCCCCGCAAACCCAGCCGAGCGCGCTTAAAGACGAGTGGACGATAACCACCATACCTTCTTTCAGCCCAAGCTTGCGAAAATCTGTCACTAATCTTTCTTTTGTTACGAGCATTTGTTTTTGACGAATCACGTTTTCTTCTGTCACAGGAGCCTCTCCCATCTCTGTTAATTTATTTGTAATGATTCTCCAGGCTTGCCTCATATCCTTTATTATTGAAAAAGTTTTTCTTGATAAGGAGAAGAGGAAGAACATGGCAGTGTTTTTTAAAGGGGCATTTATGCTGATTGGCGTTGCTTTCATCGGAGAGTGCATTGAATTTTTAACCAATATGGTACTTGCAAATGAACTCGGGGCGCACGGCATGGGGCTATACATGTCTATTTTGCCGGCCATTTTTCTAATTGTCACCATCGCCAGCATGGAACTGCCCATCTCCATTTCAAAATTTGTTGCGGAACAGGAAGAAAAATATCATCGTGATATGCTGAGGTTTACAATCCGGCTGGCATCTTTGTTTGTCCTGTTGCTCATGGCGGCAGTTGCATTGTTGCTGCCGGTGCTTCCAATTTTCCATCATTACCACCCGTATCTTCGCTGGCTGATCATTGCGCTTATCCCGATGATCGCCTTTTCCTCAATTGCGAGAGGTTATTTTATGGGTGTTCAGCAAATGGGGAAGATTGCTGCTGCCAACTTCCTGAGAAAAATGATGCAGCTTATCCTGCTTGTCTTGCTATTTCATTGGATGGAATTTGACGTGCAAATGTCAATTTTTATCGCGATATGCACGCTTGTCGGTAGTGACTTGATTGTGCTGCTGTATCTTTTTCATATGTTTGTGCTGCAAATGCGGACGCTCAAGAAAAAAGAACAGGCTCCAATGGGGGGAAAGGAAATCAGAAGGAGCCTTCTTTCTGTTTCCTTGCCAACAACGGGCATGCGCGTATTTCATGCCGTAACAAATGCGATTGAACCATTTTTTATCAAATGGGTATTGCTTAAATCCGGGATGACGGAGGGGATGGCAAACGAACATTTCGGACTGGTGGCCGGCGTCGCTTTTACGATCGGATTTTTTCCGGCCTTTATTGCCCATTCCCTGTCCACCGTATTAATTCCGACTGTTTCGGAAGCTTATGCCAAAAGAGACGGCATAAAGCTGCAGAAACTGCTTCAGCAGGTGATGATGATGACGTTTCTTTACGGGCTTCCGGCTGTCATTGTCATTCAGGTGTTTTCCGTGCCGCTCACAACTTTGTTTTCCCATTCGGCTGCCGCCGCCGTTTATGTCCGTCTGTTATGGCCGTATTTTCTGTTTCACTATTTTGTCATTCCGATGCAGGCGTTTTTAATCGGCCTCGGCCTGGTCAGGGATGCCCTCGCGCATTTTATTTGGTCAACAATGGTTACGTACTGCCTCATTTATTATCTTGGCTCAAATCCCCAGTACCAAATGGCCGGCGTCATCATCGCTATGAATACGGGAACATTGCTTATCATGATGATGCACTATTTAACGATTTGTAAAAAAATTGAAATCTCCCTGATTCTCCGCAAATCAATGAAACATACTTTTTAACGGTAGATATACGGGTTCCGGCAGGCTTTTTGGATGTTTGTCCGGGTTTGTGAGGGTCCGCGGTAATTCTTGAAAGTTTGTGCAACATAACCCAGCTTGATCGTTTTATAAGGGGGGAACGAGAAAGAATCGAAATTTTTGATAGTAATTTCACATAGAACGGTTCTACGTTAAGGAACAGACGAAAAAATTGGTCAAAAGTTCACATAGAATGGTTCTACGTTAAGGAACAGACAAAAAATCCGGTCAAAAGTTCACGTAAAGTGGTTCTACGTTAAGGAACAGACGAAAAAATCGGTCAAAAGTTCACATAGAACGGTTCTACGTTAAGGAACAGACGAAAAAATCGGTCAAAAGTTCACATAGAATGGTTCTACGTTAAGGAACAGACAAAAAATCCGGTCAAAAGTTCACATAGAGCGGTTCTACGTTAAGGAACGGACGAAAAATCTGGTCAGAAGTTCACATAGAGCGGTTCTACGTTAAGGAACAGACAAAAAATCCGGTCAAAAGTTCACATAGAGCGGTTCTACGTTAAGGAACGGACGAAAAATCCGGTCATAAGTTCACATAGAGTGGTTCTACGTTAAGGAACAATGCAAAAATCCGGCCATAAGTTCACATAGAGCAGTTCTACGTTAAGGAACAATGCGAAAATCCAACCATAAGTTCACGTAGGCACCGTTGGGGAATAAGTTTACGTAAAGGGCCTGTATGTAGAGAGGCACTTGCCCGGTTCAATTTCAAAAACCTGTCCGGTATTTCTGGACAGGCTTTTGAAACAGGACTATTTTATAATCAGTACCGGACATTTGGCGAGCTGGGTGACTTTCTGGCTGACGCTGCCAAGCATGAGCCCCTTCAGGTTTCCGAGTCCTCTGCTTCCCATAATGATAAGCTGATAGTTTCCTTCTTCCGCCTTTCTGACAATCTGGGCAGCGGGATCGCCCGTTTCATAAAACTTCTCTATCTCAATTTCTTCCTCTTCAGCAAGAGCGGCGGCTTGGTCTAGCAAATCGTCCCCGTCCCTCTGCTGTTCAGAATAAAGGGTATCTATTGACGCATTTGGCATCCCCTCCGGAATAACCGGATTTTTCTCCACATGGATGACACCGATTTTTGTAAACCTTTCTTTTGCAAAATTCAGTGCGGATTTCAGTGCTTTTTCACTCATTTTTGAACCGTCTATTGCCACAAGAATACGATTAAACATAAAATCATCTCCATCGGCTTTCTTCTCATCAACCTTATCATATCATAAAAAATTGCAACAATTAACAGAGAATACGAGAAAAACACAAAATCTCTGCCCCTTGGGGTGGACAGGCACGGTTTATTTTTTGCGTGTTCGTCGGATATTTTCTGTTTTTTTTCGGAAAAATAAAGGGTATTGAACCATACGAGGTGATATGAAATGAACGAAAACAAAAAGAAATCGCAACGGAAAATGGACAACCCCGAACAATTTGCAACAGAAAACGAAGACATGCATGATAAATTTATGAGTGAACAAACAGTTGACCCGATCCCAATGGAAGACTTGCGAGAAGAAAAGCTTGAAGAAAAAACGGATCATGACAAAAAAACGACTTCTTCAAGCGAAAAAAAGTACAAACCGTAAACCTTGTAAGCAAAGCACCCGCGGGATGGCCGATAAAAACGGAATCCGAATCCCCGGGTGCTTCTAGTATGTTTTTCGCCAAGATTCGAGTGGGTACTGTCGCTTAAAACAATGGAACAGCGATGGATCTGTCTTGCCCGGAGCGGTAGGTTCTAGCCCTTGCAAAACCTTTGGCAAATGCCAATGCAGGTTAGCCTGCTGGAAACCCGTCATAAGGAAACGGAACAGGCAGTTGCAGCACCTGTTCCGTAAATTTTTTTAAAGCCAGCCTCCACCAAGTCATAACTTGCATCTGCTTTTGGTTGCGGCACCTGTTCTGTTTATATGCTTACAGCCAGTTATTGTCATCCGATCCGCTATCCCATCCGCCAAAGTCATTGTCATCATTGGAACTGAAATCAGCCAGATCGAATCCGGCGTCTTGCTGGTCGTTGTCATGTGCGTCATGATCCTCATGGGAACTGAAATGAGCCAAATCAAAACCGGTATCTTGCTGGTCGTGGTCTCCATGATTTCCGTCGTCATGACCGTCATGGCCGTTGTCTTCAAAGTTGCTTAAAGTATCCTGGAGATGGTCAATCTCATCCTGTTGTAAAATATTTTGCTCTTCCAGTTCTTGCAACAGATCGTTGCCATCAAGATTTTGAAAATGCTCGAACTGGTCTAAACCGATTCTGCCCTGTTCCAGTAAATACGTCAGCAATGCACCTGTTGCCATCCCGCCGGCAAACATGCCAAACCGGCCGATTCCGGCATTACCCCCATCGTTCCATCCGGTTTGCTCCGGGTGCGGGTCATAGGCATCCCCATTGTAAATGCTTCTTCGCGGTTCAATGATTTGCGGGCGGTTCCGCTCGATCAAAGGACGGATGATTAAAAAATACACGAGCAAGATAATAATGATAATCCCGATAAACCAACCCAATTTTATTCCCTCCTGATCAAAAGTCATTTTATGCTACATCCAATCATCTTTGTTGCGTATTGTAACGCATTAGAATGAAAATAATCAGGATAAAAGTAGTTGAGATTACGAGAAAGCATGGGGCAGGCGCACCCCATGCTTCTGCCATTTTTAGCCCATCCTGGAAGAGGCGCCCTGCATGTCGATGACTGCTTTTCGTTGGGTAAAATCAATATTTTTATAGTAAGCATTTTTGACTAAAATGTTCGGTCCGAGACATTTGACTTGCGGGCAATGGCAATTCAGCGATTTTGCAATGGGTGTTTCGAGCCATTTTTCAAAGACGTCGGGCAGCCTGTCATGCTGGATATTGCCAAGCGGTGGTGTATCGCCAAAATCCGTGACAATCACATCACCGGTAAAAATATTGACATTCAGGCGGGAGCGGCCGTCCGGATCATTGCGGAGGGTCACATTTTTGCTTTCGTATAATCTTTTCAATAATGCCTGGTCTTCCGGATTAGTACTGCACGGATAAAATGGCAGCGTGCCAAACAGCATCCACACGCTTTCATCACGGATATCGAGCAAATGGTGGATGGCTTCTCGGATTTCATCCAGGCTAAGTACTTCAAGATTAGCAGCAAAATCGCTTGGGTACATTGGGTGAATTTCGTGCCTTGCACATTTCATTTCTTCGACAATCTGATGATGGATTTGTTCCATATAAGGCAAGGTGCGCTTGTTCAACATCGTTTCCGCAGAAACCATCACACCCATCTCCGACAAGGCGCGGCTGTTTTCCACGATGCGCCTGAACATTTTTTCTCCCTGCTGATCGCTTGGCTTGATCCGCATGTTGGCAAACCCGCCGTCAATATAATCACGGACAGTTCCCCAGTTGTGGGAGATGTGCAGCACATCGAGATAAGGCGCAATTTGCACATATTTTTCGAGTTTCATTGTTAAATTGGAGTTGATTTGGGTGCGGATCCCTCTTTCATGCGCATATTGTAACAGTGGCAGAACGTAATTTTCAACAGATTTGGTTGACAGCATCGGTTCGCCGCCGGTAATGCTGATGCAGCGTAGTGTGCTGATTTCATCCAGTCGCCTGAGCAGCAGATCAAGCGGCAGCGCATCCGGATCTTTTGGCTGCAGCGTGTAACCGACTGCACAATGTTCGCAGCGCATATTGCATAAGGTGGTCGTTGTGAATTCAATATTCGACAAAGTCAGTTTGCCGTGTGTCGTGATGTCCATGTATGCTTCCCACGGATCGTATTCAGGCGTAATGCTTCGTTGTGTTTCTTCTTTTAACATGTTTGTGCTCCTTTTTCAAAAAGTCAATCCGGGCGCCTGCTCTGTGCATGATCCACCTCCAAATGGCAGGCCCCATCCTTTTTTCTGCTTTTTTCCTATATATGCCATGGTTTATTATAACATGCAGCCTGTTTCTTTTTTCACAGATTCCATTTCCTGGGGTCCGGGTGTTTTTCGTAAAAAAAGCACGGCAGGAAATTCATTTGTTGATGCTGCCTTCGTTGCAGCAGTGACATCTGTCTTGAAAAGTTGCGCCGGCTGTTTGTCATTTTTCTCTGATGCAAGGCTCGTTATGGCACGGGCACCTAGACCGACGCCATTCATCCGTTTTGATATTGGATTTTTTTCTTTATAAACTGATTGAATTTTTCTGTTTCATCGCGGATGCTGATGTTTTGTTCCCATGACGCAGCGAGATGAAGGGCTTCCTGACTGGAATAAAGGGCGTATGCCAAATCGCCTTTTTTGGCAAATAATCTGGCCATGCCGTAGTGATAGTACATTAACTCAATCGGGTTGGCTTTATTTTTTTGATAAAGCATCTTTTCAAATGCCGCCGCCGCTTTTTCAAACTGCTGATTTTCCACGTATGCGATGCCGAGATTAAAATAGGCTTCAATCGTCTTTTCCTCGCCGTAAGCATGGCTGATTTGATTTGCAGCTTCATATGCACGGATGGCCTCTTTGTATTTTTTCCGTTCCAAATATAAATCGCCCTGGACCAATAAAACACGGTGCCTGATCATCGGGGTGGATGGGACCGGAATGACTTTGCTAAGAATGGCCTCTGCCTGATCGGGGTCGCCCGCTTTGAGAAGCACCCTTGATTTTAAGGCATGCCCCCAGACCATCAAGTCGCGGGTATCCTCATTGCCAGCATCCAGGCCGGATAGCCGCTTTAGCCCGGCATCAATTTGTATGAGCGCCTCTTCAAGCTCATTCATTTCCATCAGCGCCCATCCAACCGTATCAATCCGAAAGAAAGCTTCGAGCATGCTTTTGTCTAGTGCAGCAGCAAAATCAGCTGCTTTTCGCCCGTATTCGACCCGTAAAGGCAGATTGACCCGGCTTAAAAAATGGCTGGTACGGACTACGAATTCAATCAATATTTCCTTTTCGTCTGATTGGCAGGACCATTCCATTACTTTGCGAATGTTCGTCCATTCCTGCTTCAGATCATCGAGATCCCGGCCAAGCAGATAGCGCCAGTAGAATATATTGGGCTGTTCCCGTTTTAAATGGGTATCCAAAAAATGGATATAATAGCGGGCCCATCGTTTTCGTGCCTCTTTTTCCAGCTGCCGGTTTTCCGACAAGTGCTGTTCACCGTAGGCAATCACGGTTTGATGTGCGGGATAGCGCAATTTTCCGTCTGTCCGGCCAGGCTGGATCAGCGCATAATTCCGCATTTGTTCAACTGCTGTATAAAAGCCCCTGGCATCCAATCCTGCCGCTGCGGCCCAGGCAGCTTCAACGGGCGGCTTTTCAAAAAAACAGAGCACCTGCCATAAACGGCGGGCTGCTTCATCGATGCGCTTCCATGTTCTCCCGAAAAGAAATTCAAATAACTCCAGTAATGAATACCCGGCGCTTTCGATTTCCTGAATGAGTTGTTCTGCCGGAATGCCGCCGTCACTGATATAGGCAACACCGAGGGACAGCGCTTTTGGATTCCCGGCGGCCGCTTTAATCAGTTTTGCCTGCATCTCCGGTGTCAGATGCCGCAACTCTTCCTGGTTAGGTGCACTGCCGGTTTGCAAATGTTCGCGGATGACAAATGACAAATATGAAAGTGCCTCTTTTTCGTTTAATCCCTTTAACTTGACAATTGTGAAATTTTGAAAAGCGTCTTTATAATCTTGATTGTAGTTTTCACGGGAAGTCAGCATTGCTTTTACGCCTTGAGGGAGGTTGATAATGAATTCAAGCACCTCTTTTTCAGCGGCGTCCATACTATCCACAATAAGCAGTATCGGCTGTTCCCTGGAAAAAAGCTGTAAAGCATGCCGCACTGCAAAACGTTTTTCCATGACGGGTTTATCGATTTGTTCTGTCAGTCCAAGCTGGTAAGCGATTGTATTTAAAAAATCATTGAAACTTAACCCTGTTAAATGGGTGCTGAACCAAATGATGCAGTGAAACGCGGGCCACTTATCAGAGACATTTGCCGCTTCTTCACCCGGTTCCCCTGCACAAGCATAAGCGGCTTCAAGGGCGAGCGTCGTTTTTCCCACGCCGGCCCACCCTGTAATGGAACAAACAGGCGAAGGGGAAAGAAGCCAGTGATAGATGGCTTGTAAATCTGATTTTCTACCAATAAAGCGCCCTGACCAGCGTGCGGGCAGGTTGTGCGCGGAAAATTTGTTTTTCTCTTCGCTTTCAAGCACAGCGGCGTTTCCAAACAGACGGGTGATGACCATATTGATTTCCTCAGGCGGGGGTGTACCGATTGTCCCGTTATCGTTCATCGTTTTTGCTTTTTTAAGGCAGGACGCCACCCATGCCGGCAATGCCGGTTCGATGACAGGGATGGAAGTGGTTTCCAGCAATTCCATGAACCACGTTACATTCATGCATCCTTTTTCAAGAATGAGCCAGATGATGCCGAACAGTTTGGCATCCTCGATCCGGCCCGGAATATACTTCGATCCCATTTGGCCGATCCAGCTTTTAACGGTGTTAGGGGATACACCTAGTTTGTATGCGATTTTTTCCATGTAAGATTGCCCGGTTTTGTTGCCGGCTTCTCTATTTGTCTTGTAATCCGGGTGCTGTTTTAAAGCTTTAACACCGGAAGATAGCAGACTGGAAAACTTTTTTTGGTTTTCAAGTTCGGCCAAGGACCTCACCTCCTTTCCTATATTTTATCAATATAATAACCGAAGTCTAAAATTTAAGCATAAAACATACAGTGCGGCTGTCCTTTTATACAGCAACAATAGCTGGTTCCCCTTTCATCCGTTTTGTATGATAAAAATAGTGAAAACAGAATATGCCAAAATGAATGCACTTTCATCACGGTATATTCCGGAAATCCAGTTTTTCAAAGAGAGGGACTTTGAAGATGACAAACCATATACCTGAAACAATGAAAGCAGCAGTGATGCACGGGACACGAAATATTTCGATTGAGACATTGCCTGTTCCGCAAATTGAAGAAAATGAAGTTTTAATTAAAGTCATGGCGGTCGGCATTTGCGGTTCGGATTTACATTATTACGAAACGGGCAGAATTGGAAAATATGTAGTGGACAAGCCGTTTATTCTCGGGCATGAATGTGCAGGGGAAATTGCAGCAGTTGGTTCAAAAGTCCGCCATTTTAAAGTAGGGGACAGAGTCGCTGTTGAGCCAGGTGTCACTTGCGGGCATTGTGAAGCATGTAAAGAAGGGCGTTACAATCTTTGCCCACATGTCCAATTTTTGGCAACCCCTCCTGTAGATGGTGCCTTTTGCCAATATATTAAAATGCGAGAAGACTTTGTGTTCGCCATTCCGGATGCGCTTTCTTATGAAGAGGCTTCTCTTGTTGAACCTTTTTCCGTTGGCATTCACGCAGCCACAAGAACAAAACTGCAACCGGGATCGACCGTAGCGATTATGGGAATGGGTCCGGTCGGTTTAATGGCTGTTGTGGCAGCGAGGGCCTTCGGAGCGTCGAACATTATTGTAACGGACTTGGAACCATTGCGGCTTGAAGCGGCAAAAGAAATGGGCGCTACCTATGCGATCAATATTCGCGAACAAGATCCTTATGAAGCAATTCAAGACATCACCAATGGCAAGGGGGTTGATGTTGCTTGGGAAACAGCAGGTAATCCAGCAGCGCTCCAATCAGCGCTTGCATCTGTACGCCGCGGCGGGAAGCTGGCCATTGTCGGTTTACCGGCTCAAAATGAAATTCCGTTGAACGTCCCATTTATCGCGGATAATGAAATTGATATTTACGGTGTTTTCCGTTATGCGAATACGTATCCAAAAGGCATAAAATTTTTGGCTTCCGGCATCGCGGATGTGAAAAAACTGGTGACGGATCAATATGCCTTGGAAGATACTTATCAGGCGATGGAACGCGCACTGAATTTCAAGAACGAATGCCTGAAAGTCATGGTTTATCCGAACAACTGAAAATACTGAGCCGTTCATTTATAACAAGAGCGAGGCATCCCTATTTAGGAAAAGGGTAGTATCATTCGTTCATTTTATAGAAAATGGTTGCAATCTACATGCGCGGGCCGGATGGGTTTCACCGGAAAAATAGGATCGAAATCATGATGGCCTGTAGGATGTCACACGAATCATAGAATGGGGAGGATGATGCGGGCTGGCCGATGAATTTCAAGCCACCCGCATCCATCATCCATTTGCATGTTTGAAGGAAAAGCCGGTACAAAATGTCTGTTTTTCTGCAGGCAGTTGAATGAACGAATCATTGAAAACGCATTCGGAGGTATCACCTATGTTGGTTTCTGATAAAACAGTACGATTCCATGCAGCGGAAAATCAAAAGAGCGCTTCCGGCGGCAGGTTGTCTTGGACGGAACGAATCGGTTACGGGCTCGGGGATATGTCTTATAATATTATTTTCCAGTTCGTAAACGCCTATCTGTTATTCTATTATACCGATGTGGACGGGATTTCACCTGCTATCATTGGCACTTTGTTCCTTGTTGTGCGCGTTTTGGATGCCGTTTTTGACCCGGTGATGGGCGTCATTATGGATAAGACAAAGAGCAGATGGGGGAAAGCCCGGCCGTACTTATTATGGGCGGCAGTTCCTCTTGCTTTGTTTACTTTTTTATGTTTTACAACGCCCCATTTTAGTGTGGCGGGCAACAGAATTTATGCATACGTGACCTATATTTTGCTCGGGATGTCATTCAGCATGCAGACGATACCGGTAAACAGCCTGACTGCAAGAATGACGGACAATTTACAGGAACGGACATTATTGACAACGATCAGGATGATTTTGGTCTATATCGGAATTCTTCTCTCCATATCTTGTGCAACACCGCTTGCCCAATATTTCGGCGGCGATGACCAGGCAAAAGGATTTCAACTCACGGCGCTTGTTTATGCGGCCGCAAGCTTTGCATTAAATTTGATCAGTTTCCTGACAGTGCGGGAGAGGGTCGCTATAAAACCAGAAAAAAACACGGTGTAAAGAAAACATTGGCCGTCTTGATCCGAAATAAACCTTTGCTCATCCTGGCTTCTTCTTTCCTGGCTTTTGCCGTCGGTTTTAACATTAAATTGACGACAATGGTTTACTACTTCACCTATAATGTCCACCGCAAAGATTTGGTGTTTATGGGGACGCTGTTATTTTTTGGTGCTGCGCTGATCAGCAATATCTTCATCCCCAGCCTGTCCAAAAAATGGGACAGGAAGAACGTCATGATGATTTCGGCAGCCCTTTCCCTGATTTCTTATGTCGGCTTGCAATTTACAGCATATTCCTCCATTCCACTGATTTTGTTTTTACTGTTTGTTTCCGGGTTTTTTACCACCCCGCTGAACACGCTCGCATGGGGGATGCTTGCGGATTGTGTGGACTATGCAGAGTGGAAAACGGGAATCCGCGCAGACGGTGTGGTGATTTCGAGTATGAGTTTTACCAATAAACTGGGTGTTGCGCTCGCCGGTTCGTTTTCAGCGTTCTTTTTAAACAAGGCCGGCTATGTTCCAAATGTAGCCCAGTCCGTTTCATCCCTTCAAGCGATTAAGGACATGAATGCCATCATCCCTGGCATTTTCATCCTGCTGTCTGTTTTGCTGATCAGCTTTTATCCGATTACAGAAAACAGATACAAGAAGATGATGAAGGAACTGGAGCAGAGAAGATGAAACCGCATGTACGGGGGTTTTTGAACAGATCAAGGGGCCGGCCGGGATGCCGGTCCCCTTTTCCCCGGTAAAACGGGAGGGCTGCAGCAACCAGCCCTTTTTTGCATGTCCACATCTTCACCGGCGCTTTTCTGTTTCAACATCGAAACGGATTTTGCAAAAATAAAAATTGACATGAAATGCGTTTCATCATTTACACTATAAATACATAAAAATGAGCCTGCTGGCAGGGGCTTGGTTTAAACACTTCCATCCTAAAGCATGGATGCCTGCTGAAAAATCGCAAGTGTTTTAATAGGTGAGGTTATGACAAATATTAGAGACTTGGCGAAAATGGCCGGCGTGTCTGTGACGACCGTCTCCCGTGTGCTGAACAATCATCCGTATGTGAGTGAAGAAAAAAAGAACGCTGTTTTAAAAGCGGTGAAAGCGACCCGGTATCATAAAAACATCAATGCCGTCCATTTAAGTAAAGGGAAAACAAAATTGATCGGGGTCGTGTTGCCATTTACAGATCATCCTTATTTTGCCCTTTTATTGAAAGGGATCGCAAAGCAGGCGCTGGAGTATAACCATAAACTGCTTTTGTTTCAAACAGACTATATGGAAAGCAGGGAAACGGAAGCCTTACAAATGCTGCAACAAAAGCAAATTGACGGTTTAATCATTTGTTCGCGCGCCTGCAGTATGCGCAAAATTGAAGAATACTTGCCATTCGGGCCGATTGCGCTTTGTGAATGTGTAAAAGGCGGCGAAATATCGTCAACCTATATTGACCACTATAAAATTTTTATGGATGCACTGGAATTTTTGTACCGGAAAGGCCATACGAAAATCGGGTATTGCATCGGCAGGAAATCCGGCACCAACAGCCGGAATCGCGATAAAGCCTATTGGGATTTCCATGAAAAATACCATTTGCCGCACCATCCGGAATATATTTTTGACCAATGCTACGACTATGAGGATGGAGAAAGGGTTTTGAGCCGGGTAAAAGAAATGGACCCGCCTCCTTCGGCATTGCTTGTAACAAGCGACCAGGTTGCAGCGGGGATTGTCATCAGTTGCAACAAACAGCAAATTTCTATTCCGGATGAGTTGGCGATCATCGGATTTGACAATGAACCGATTGCCGGAATGCTGAATATTACAACGATAGATATTCCGCTTGTTGAAATGGGCCGGAACCTTGTCCACCAGGTTTTGACAAAGGAAATTAAAAACAAGGAAATCTCAGCAACACTCATTGAAAGAGGTACGGTATAGGGATATAGGCTGGGAAGTTTCGTCCTGCCGCGTGTAAAGCCCGGCCAACCTCAGCCTGCCAAAACAAAAACGGCGTCTGCAGCAGTGCCGCAAAAGGGATGCTTGTGCTTTATCAAACGGGGAGGGAGAAAAGTGAATATACTGGAAGATGCAAAGGCCATGGTTTTAGAACTGTATGCCAGTTTGTGCAGTAAAGTAGACGATCAACCATTAGAGCAGGTTGTAGAGGTGATTGGTCGGTCGAATCGTTTGTTTTTGGCAGGAACGGGCTGTTCGGAAATGATCCTCCGTGTCTTTGCCAACAGGCTGGTCCATTTGGGGTTCCGGGTTGGGATGATTGGCGACTTAATTTCCCCTGTTCCTAAAAAAGGGGATACCATCTTGTTCAGCTCAAAATCAGGAGAAAATCCCGTTTTATTGAATGCCGCCCGAAAAGCCAAGCTCCACGGTATAAACATTGTGGCCATCACGGCTTCTCCCGCATCAACCCTTGCAAAAATGGCGGATGTGACGGTCTTGTTGCCGGACGAATCGTCTGAATTTGAAAGCATAAAACAGGCCGGCCTCACCCCGGATAGAATCGGAACCTTATTTGAACTGCTGAGTTTTTTGATTTATGATGTCATTACAGCATCTTTAATGAAAAAACGGCATCCTGAAAATGAGTATGCTTGAAATAGAACGGGAAAGGATTATGAAGAATATGAAGCAAAAAAGCGTGATTTTTTTTGATATCGACGGGACTTTGCTGACACATGAGAAGAAGCTGCCTGTCACAACCAAAAAAGCGATAGATAAGCTGAAAAGCGATGGCCATGTCACAGCCATTGCAACGGGCAGGGCCCCGTTTATGTTTGAAGATTTGCGGAAGGAACTCGGGATGGATACTTTTGTAAGTTATAACGGGCAATATGTTGTTATGAACGGAGAGGTATTGTTTAAAAATCCGTTAAACAGGCAATCGCTTGAAGAATTGACTGCATATGCCCTTTCCCACCAGCATCCGCTTGTCTACATGGACCATGAAGACATGAAGGCCAATGTGCCAAACCACGAGGATATTGAAAAAAGCATTACGTCTTTGAAAATTGGCCGGTTGCCTGCGTATGACCCGCATTATTATAAAGGGCGTGAATTGTACCAGGCGCTCCTGTTCTGTTCAGAAGGGGAAGAGAAACAGTATGAACAGGCGTTTCCGGATTTTGAATTTATTCGCTGGCATCCGCTTTCCGTCGATGTTTTGCCAAAAGGCGGGTCAAAAGCGAGAGGAATTGAAAAGATTGTTGAAAAATTGGGCTTTCCTCCAGAACGCCAATATGCATTTGGCGACGGGTTAAATGATATTAAAATGCTGTCCATGATTAAAAACAGTGTGGCAATGGGAAATGCGGAAGAAAAGGTAAAGGCTGCCGCCAAATACATTACAAAATCGGTGGAAGACATGGGCATTCCCCACGGTCTGCAAATTGTAGGGCTGTTATAACCTGTACAGAGCTAGCTGAATAAGCAAACTGCTTAGATTTGGCAAGGATGCTGACAGCTTTGGCAACCATTTAAATGCTAGTTTTACAACAAATCCGGTGAAAAGCTTGCACTCGTAAGCCAAATCAGATAAAATCACCCATTTCTGCAAAAGAATTCTGCTATATTTTGAGACAGAGCTTGCAGACAAACTCAGAATTGGATTCGTTCAGCAAGCCCTAAATAAAGGTGTCACGTTTACTGTGGCAGGAACGTCTATGCCGTTTTTGGGCATTTAAAAAAATACACAAAAAAGAAGCGCCGGCAAAACTATTCTCTTCCGGACGCTTCTTTTTCTTGGCTGATTTTGCTGAAGTATGCATATTCTGTTTCAAGTTCCGTCAATGTCAGGGTGAAAAGCTGCTTGTCATCTTCCTGATAGGCGCCAAGAGCAATCAGCTGTTCTATCAAATATTGCCGTTTTTTCTCTATCGCGTGCCGTAGAAAATTTTTCAAATGAGCATCCTCCCATTCTTTTGGAGCATGATTTAAAACTCATCATATTTCCGTACGGGTTTCGATATGCGCAATTTCTTGAACAAATAATGAACATTGGGCCGCAATCCATTCTTTTTCATGATCCATTGTTGCGACATGATAAGAGTTGCGGAGCGGTACGATTTTTTTCCGGCTGGCATGAATATGTGCGGCAATATACTCTGTATTTTCAGGAGGCACGACATGGTCTTCTGTTGATTGGAACAAAAGTGCGGGGCAATGGATGGCGGAGAGGTTTTCCCGCGTTTCCCACATCACGGACAGAAGCTCACGGATGGAAGCCACCGGCACTTTTTCATATGAAATTTCATGCACGCCCGCTGCTTTAATATCCGGCGGGCCCTCTTGAATAAACCGTCCTTTCGCCAGGCATTTTTCCAGTTCAGGAATGCTTTGGATAGCCGCGTTGATACACACTATTCCCCGGATATCCGGGTGTTTTTCCGCGAGATGCAAAGCCAGTGTGCCACCCATTGACTGGCCAATAACAAAAATATCATGGCAATGCCGTTTCAGCAGCTGATAACCTTCTTCAAGGCTAGCAATCCAGTCTTTGTAAGTGCAGCGTTCCATGTCCAGGATATGCGTCCCGTGTCCCTTTAATCTTGGCGCGCAAACCGTAAACCCGTCCGATGCCAGTGCCTCTCCCAAAAAGCGGACGCTCTGCGGGGTGCCGTTGAATCCATGCGAGATGAGAATGCCAATTTCATTTCCTTTTATAAAAAAGGATTCTGCACCCGAAAGAACGGGATAGTATTCATGCATAAAAAAGCTCCTTCCTAACATTTATATGGTCAGTGAATTTAAAATGTTAACATAATTTTAAACCAATTAATCCTAGTTGTAAAGTATGTTTTATCGGTAAAATGGAATAGGTTAGGTAAAAAACAGAAGGATGCAAAGAGGCTGCTTGTAACAGCCTCTTCTCACGGAGCAGTCCGGATGAAGGCTTATTCCGCCTTTTCAATGACAATGAAACAGGTGCTGTCCGGGAGTGCGGTTTCTTTTCCGCTCTCGTCCATTACTTTGACTTTCGGAAGCAGGTGCGTGCTGTAGCCTTCTTGAAGATAGTGGCGGAAACAAATGATGTTTGCCCTGCTGCCGAGCGTTTCTTCAATCACTTTCCGATATTCAGATGGGGTGAAGTATCCGAATTGTTCCTGGACTTCATGTGGATAAGCTTCCTCCCCCCATGTATAAGTATATAGAAATTCCATCAGGTCATTTACCGGGAGTTTGATCTTATTATCCTCTGTAATCTCGTAATCAATTTTTCTGCCTTTAAAATCTTCAACATATCTAGTGAAAAAGCGGAAGCCGTCCGGATCGCGGAATGCTAATAACCGGATCAGGTCTTTTGGCTCCGTCATAATGCCGTCGCGGATGATCATGCGCCCACCCGGTTTCAGCACGGCAAAGGCGCTTTTTAAAGCCGCTTTTACGACATCCGGGTTATATGTCCGGCCGTGAAAAGGGATATAGGAATACATTTCATGCAAAATAGATGAAAATATAATTGTATCAGCGCTCTCTAACTCAAAATAAGATGAAAGTTTGAGCGCATCTGCCTGTTTCACCTTCCAGCTTTTCCGTTCACGGACCTTTTTTCTCTCCAGTTCTTGAATGACATTGGTCGAAATATCGATCCCCGTAATGTCGGCATCCGGGTGCTTTTCGGACAGGAGATCGAGCATGATCCCGCCCCCTGCGCCAACATCAATCATGACCGTTCCTTTTGCAAAGTCTGCGATGATCTTTTTATGGTCTTCGGCATTGTTCATGTCTGCCAAATAATGCTGTTCATTTTGCAGCCTGTCAAACGCATCTTTACGGAATCCGAAAAAATCGTACAACAAGAGTATGGAACGTTCATAGAGAGGGGACTTTTCTGCTTCCTGGCAAAATGCGATGAGCTTTTCCCCAGGTTTGGAAAAAGTAAAATTGACGCCGGTTGTACTGCCCAATGAATCGAATGGAATGAGTTCAAGCGTAACATGTTCGTTCGGCTGCGTATCTCCGCTGATCAGGCCTGCTAGCGGACAAGCTTTTAAATACGCTTCTATAATTCTTTTTTTATACAAATTAACCGATTTTTTCCCTTTGTAATCATAATAGATATCTTTCATCAACGGCTCAAAACTGATTTGCTCAACGGTAAGCAGGTTTGTTTTCTGATAGACGAGAAGAAAAATTTTCAGGAATTCTTCAAAAGAAAAATCCTGCAGTGCGGATTCCACATACCAAATATCCGTTTTCTGGAAAAGTAAGTGAAACATACTGGCAAGTTCCCGGTTGCTGAACCATTTTGTGTATAAAGCCTCAAAGTCCTCGCCTTTTTGGATGGAACATTCTCTTAATCGTCTGAGCCGTTCTTTAAGGGAATGCTCCCGGCTTTTTTCTCCCGCGGCAATCCAGCTTGTGATTTGTGAAGTTTCTGCACGGACTTTTTCCCATATAGCGGGGGATACCCCTTCAATAATACAGTGATTGAGGGCAAGCAAAATGCGTTTGATATCCCATTTTAAAGATGACCGGTGGCTTTGGATCCAATCAATTAGAGGATACAGCTGGCGGTAGCGGACTTCTCCCCTGATAAACTGCCCGACAAGGCCGTGGGTCAGGATGAGCGTATAGATCAGGTCTTCTTTTTGCAAATGACGCTGCCCGAATGGAACCGCCATTTGTTCATGGGCATAAATCCGCGCTGATCCGATATTATGGATACGCAATTGAAAACCGCGCCTGCGCCATTCTTCCCGCTTTTGGGCAGACCCGCATTTTGCCACCTCGCTCCATCTTAAAACTTCCTCAATGATTTCTTTTTCAGATGCGGGCAAGTCTGCATAACAGCGGTCCAATATGGCTAGCGTTTTTTCAACATAGTGCAGGACCGGATTCGGTTCAAGGTTTTCCAATGATTCGACTTGTTCGAGGTTCACATTTTTTTCGTCTGTACGGTACAAGTATGAAAGCCATTTATGTTCGTGGAGAATATCCGTATTTCCCGCTTTTGCTTTTGCGATCAGTTTCAGTGAAGATAACAAATCAGCCATTCCCTTCGTTTTTGATGAAAAACAGGGACTGCCATGCACAGCCCCAAATGCAATTTACACAATAACCAGCACTTGACTCGGCCGGAGTAGAACTGTCCCGTTAGCCGATCTAATTGGACAAAAGCGCTGGCAGCCCGCGTGGAACAGTCTCGTTGGCTGCTCTAATTGGACAAAAGCTCCTGCTGCCGCGGAAGAACTGTCCCGTTAGCGGTTCTAATTGGATAAAAGCGCCGTGCGGCAGTGTAGGACTGTCCTGTTAGCGGTTCTAATTAGACAAAAGCCCCGTGCGCCCCTGAAGATTTGTCCAGTTAAGCGTTCCAATTGGACAAAAGCTCCGCAAACACATTATGGCCGGGAAAAGGGGAGGAGTTCAAGGAATCGGCTTAGAGATGAAATCATTTTTCCGAATGTATGTCCGTGCGGCGTTTTTTCCAGCATCTGCGCAAATCGCTGTAACACCGGCCCCTCTGGACCAGCCAAAAAGCTTTTGTACGCCATTCTCGATAAATGTGAAACGGTCATCAGCCGGATCAAATGCAGCCCGGCATTCATAGGCATTCCATTGTGCAGAGTAGTTCAATACCTTCTCTTCTTTTTGTTACGTAAGTTAGTTTTAAATGATAGAAAAATAAACCTATTGCAGAAGCAGCTGCTTCCGCAATAGGCTAATCACTGATACCCTCGGGCTTACTGGAGTAAAACCATTATTGATACAATTGCCCGCTGTCTCCGGCAGTCGGATTCTGGGACTGTGCCATGTACTGCTGGATTTGCGGCTGGTTTTCCGGAACAACCTGGTACATGGCGCCGATTTTTGCCGTATCCACAGATTCTGCCTGGTCAACCGGATAGTAGCCTTTCGATGCCATATACTGCCACATGTCATAGGCGTGGGCGCAGCTCATCATAAAGGCAGTCTGGCAAAACGATCGGATTTCAGGATTTGCCATGTCCATCGCCGCCCATGCATATTCACGCCCGGCCCGTTTCAGCGTTAACAGATACGCAGTTGCCATTTCGCGGTCGTTCATATCTTCAACCATCGTCCGCGGCTGGACAGGGACAGCCGGTGGGGCCATTTGCAGTGCCATGTTGGAAATCTCTTGGTTTTCTTTTAACAACGGCAATTCTTTTTTTGCCCCTTCAGCTTTGTTTAAAAATTCGACTTTCATGTTGTAGTCCCGGATATGGAGCGGAAAATGTTTTTCAAGAATTTTTTTGAACGCCGGATCCTGGACATGCTGGAGCATATATGCCATGTTCGTAATCGAGTTGACACAGCTCATCGCCAGTTCATTTAAATCGTACAGTTCATGTGCGGCTAATTTCATGATTCAACCTCCACTTCATTTTTAAAACCAACCTTATTTTGTTTTAAACGGGGCAGGATATACAGAAACGTTTTCATTGTTTTTTGTAATTTCCGGTGCTACTGTAAAAATAAAGCCGTCCCGGAAATGGGCAGAAGGAGGAGAGCGTTGTGAAGACAGAAACTTTACATTTAAAGGCGCATCAGAATGCTGAACTGACGGCGTACGTACTGGATGGATCCCCTGAGTTCAGCAATATCGAGGCGCGCCCGGTTGTGCTTATTTTTCCCGGTGGCGCCTACCGGTTTACTTCGGACAGGGAAGCTGAACCGGTTGCGATGGCATATTTGGCGGAAGGATTCAACGCGTTTGTACTTCGCTACTCGGTCGGGGAAACATTCCGGTTTGAAGCGGCTTTACAAGATGCGGAAGAAGCGATTGCGATGATCCGCGCGCATGCGGAAGACTGGCATACCGACCCTGAAAAAATTGCGGTTGCCGGTTTTTCTGCAGGAGGGCATCTTGCCGCTGCACTTGGTACGATCGGAAAAAATAAGCCTAATGCCTTGATTTTAGGCTACCCATGTATTTTGGATTCGATGAGCGAAAGCCTTGCTTTTCCGGTGCCGTCTGTTGACAAGGAAGTGACTGCCGAAACGCCGCCGGTCTTTCTGTTTTCAACTTTTGAAGACCAAACCGTGCCGATTGAAAACTCGATTGCCTTCTTGCAGGCGTTGAATGTGCACGGCATTCCATTCGAGTCGCATATTTTTCAAAAAGGCAAGCACGGGCTGTCGCTCGCCAAACCCCATACTTCAAACGGATTAAAAGCAAATGTGGATGCAGATGTTGCACAATGGTTTGGCCTGAGCGTTTCCTGGCTTCATAAAGTGCTCGGCCAGTTTTCGGCTAATGGCTGATTGCGGAGAATTTGACCAGCCGGGAAAACGGTTCTTGATGGCTCGAAAAAGGGTACAAGAAAATCAGAAGTTTCATGTTTTTGGGACTTTACCACGCGCGCAGAGTCCGTCTATGTAAAGAAAGCTGGCGCAAAAATCGATGTTCCTTCACGTAGAGTGCGTCTACGTGAAGGAAGCGAGGAAAAAAGGTGTTGTTCCTTAACATAGAAGGCGTCTACGTGAAGGAAGCATGAAAAAAATGCCTTGTTCCTTAACATAGAGTGCGTCTACGTGAAGGAAGCGAGGAAAAAATGCGCTGTTCCTACACATAGGCTGAAACCAAAACGGCCGATGCTGTATTATAAACCATTTTTGTAAAATTGGGAGGAATGCACATGTCAAGTTTACATGAAACTTTTGTATTGGAAAATGGGGTGGGGATCCCGAAAATCGGCCTTGGTACATGGCAAGTCCCGAATGGCGAAACCACTTACCATGCCGTATCTTTTGCTTTAAAAAACGGCTATCGCCACATTGATACCGCCTATGCTTACCATAATGAAGAAAGTGTCGGCAAAGCAGTGCGGGATTCCGGCATTAACCGGCGCGACATTTTTGTCACGTCCAAGCTGCCGGCGGAAATCAAGTCGTATGACAAAGCGCTGAAAACATTTGACGAAACAATGGAAAATCTTGGCCTTGAGCAGCTCGACCTTTATCTGATTCATGCCCCGTGGCCATGGAGCGAAAAGGGGGCCGATTATACGAAAGAAAATATTGAAGTTTGGAAAGCGATGGAGGAAATCTATGAAAGCGGGCGCTGCCGGGCAATTGGCGTTTCCAATTTCAGCGTTTCCGACCTGAAAGCCGTGATGGAAAATGCAAAAATCAAGCCGATGGTCAATCAAATCCGTTACTTCATTGGACATACACAGGAAGATGTGACAGCATTCTGCCAGGACAATGGCATTCTCGTTGAGGCCTATTCGCCGCTTGCCACAGGAAAAATTCTGGAAAACGCCGAGATACAAAAAATTGCAGACAAATACGGCAAAACACTTCCGCAAGTTTGCATCCGTTACTGCTTGCAAAAAGGCGTGCTGCCACTCCCAAAATCGACGCATGAGGCATTTATCCTGCAAAATGCGGACGTAGACTTTGAAATTTCCAGTGAAGACATGCAATATCTCGATCAGTTGAAAGAGACAGAAAAATAAATGGAAAGAAAAAGGCTGTTCATTTGGACAGCCTTTTGAAATGTACCGGAGCCGATTCCGAAGCGCGATTAAGTGCAACCGTTCTTTTTTCATATTATAATAGTTACAAAAGAACAAAGCAGCAGTTTACAGAAAAGGTATAACAGCAATAACGCCGGCAGTCTGTCAATCCCGGCCGGCACAGGCTGTTTGAAAAAATAGAGAAATCGGCGGACTTTTTACCGGCATTGAAAAATATACAGCAAAGAACCAGGGGGAGCATAAATGAAGATTGTTGCACTTTCGGGCTCGCGAGTCGGCTCGAAAACAAGAACAGCGATGAACTACGCGGTAAACGTGATCCGTGGGAAATATCCAAACGCGGAAGTCACGCTCCTTGATCTGGCGGATTACGATGTGCAGTTCAGCGACGGGCGCCATTATATGGATTACGAAGGGGATACCAAATTTGTGGCGCAAACTGTCATGGACGCGGATGCGCTTATCATCGGCACGCCGGTTTTCCAGGCATCGATTCCGGCGACATTGAAAAATGTGTTTGACCTGCTGCCCGAAAAATCACTTCGGGATAAGGTGGCAAGCATCATTGTCACGGCCGGCTCACCGAAACATTATTTGATTGCCGAGCAGCAGATCAAGCCGATTTTGTCTTACATGCGGGCACAAATTGTCCAGTCTTATGTTTTTATAGAGGAAAAAGATTTTTACCAGAAAGAAATTGTGAATGAAGACGTCCTCTTGCGCATCAGCCGGCTTGTGGAGGACACCGTCATGCTTACGGAAACGTATGCAAAAATAAAAGAAGCAAAAGAAGCAAAAGAAGCAGCGTACATCTCCCGTGATTAAAGCCGCGCACGTACCGGACGATTCAGAAAAGGGCGGACAGCTAAAACTGTCCGCCCTTTTCTGATGCAGGTGGTAGGAGAGTAAAGGAAAATCCCGTTTTTGCAGCTCTCCGGGAAGAAAAAAGATACCAAAAACTGGTGAACGATATTCAATATAAACTGGGAATCGGCCGGGCGTAACTCCTCTGTTTAAACTACAACGACTTGCAAAAAAACCTACCGAAATATAAAAATTTTTCAGAAAAACGGTTTTTCTCTTGATCATTCCCTCCCTGTCCATGTAAAATGAAAATAGCAAATAAATGTTCTCGTTTTTAAATTTGGGAGGGAGTGCCTTGTCTTTTTCATTTATCCATGCGGCTGATATTCATTTGGACAGCCCTTTGGCCGGCCTGGAGCAATACGAGGGGGCACCAGTGGAAAAAATCCGCGGTGCAACCCGTGAAGCATTTAAAAATTTGGTGGATGCGGCGATTGAACGGCAAGTCCATTTTCTCATCATTGCCGGCGATTTGTATGACGGCAACTGGAAAGATTACAATACCGGCCTCTTTTTCACAAGCCAGATGGTGCGCCTGCAGAAAGAAGGCATTCCTGTTTTCCTCATCCGCGGCAACCATGATGCGGCCAATTTGATGACGAAATCTCTGAAACTGCCGGAGAATGTCCACGAATTTCCGGTCAAAGCGCCGGAAACGGTTACCCTTGATGCGCTTGGCGTCGCCATACACGGGCAAGGTTTTGCACAACGGGCAGTGGAAGAAAATCTTGTGAAAAACTATCCGCCGAAAAAAGAAGGCTATTTCAATATCGGCATTTTACATACAAGCGCGACGGGGCGTGAAGGGCATGAAAATTACGCGCCGTGCACGATAGAAGATATGATGGAGAAGCAGTATGATTATTGGGCGCTCGGCCATATCCATATGCGGGAATTGCTCCATCCGCATGATCCGGTGATTTTGTTCCCGGGAAATATCCAGGGACGGCATATTCGGGAGACAGGAGAAAAGGGCTGCACCTATGTGGAAATAAAAGACGGGACGATTGAAAAGATGGAACCCATCCCGCTTGATGTGTTGCGCTGGACATTATGCCCGGTTGATATGGGCGACATTGAAACGGTGGACGGGCTCATGGACGCGGCCCGCAGTGCGCTTGAAAAGGCATATGCGGAAGCAGACGGGCGTTACTTGGCGGTGCGTTTTGAATTGGCCGGCGCAACGAAAATGCACAGGGAACTGATTGCAAAAAAAGACCTCCTCTTGAACCAGCTGCGTTCCATTGCGCTTGAGACAGGTTTCGGCGAAATCTGGGTGGAGAAAGTAAAAATCAAGACAACAGGGCTGAACGATGCCGATGCCTTTTCCGATGAACAATCGCCAATCGGGACGGTGCTAAAATTTATCCGCAGCACGGCCGAAGATGAGGAGATGCTTGAAGCGCTGCTGGATGAGTTCAGCGATATCCGCCAGGCCATTCCGCATGAACTGAAAGAAGGGGAAGACGGGTTTGATTTTTCCAACCCGGGCCTCGTCAAAAAGCGGATAAAAGATGTGGAAGACTTCATTCTTTATTCCTTAACGGAAACGGGGGCGGAAAAGGCATGAGATTTGATTATTTGAACCTGCTTGCTTACGGGCATTTTACTGACCAGATGCTTTCCTTTGATCCGGAGAAAAACTTCCATCTGCTGTTCGGGCCGAACGAAGCCGGAAAAAGCACAACACTCCGCTCGATTACGCATTTTTTATACGGATTTCCGCAAAAAACGAACGACGCTTTCCTCCATGGCAATACGAAATTAAGAATTGAAGGGCTTTTGCGCAACACAAAAGGGGAAGCCTTGCAGTTTACCCGCAGAAAAGGGAAAAAGAATACGGCACTTGACCCGGACGGCAACCCGGTTCCGGAAAATACGGTCGCGGCCTTTTTAAACCATATGCCGGAATCCCAGTTTTTAAACATGTTTGCCCTTGACCATGTCCGTCTCCGTGAAGGCGGCGAAAGCCTTTTGGAAAGCGGGGGCAATGCCGGGGAAAGTTTTTTCACCGCCGCTTCGGGCATCAATGTGCTGCGCCGGGTTCTCGAGAACTTCGACAAACAGGCAGGCGCGCTGTACAAAAAAACCGGTTCCGTACCTGAATTAAATAAGCTGCTCAAGCGGGAAAAAGAGCTTTCGAAAAAAATCAGTGAGCAGCAGTTGAAAGTACAGGCATGGAAAGCTTTCGAGGCGCGTTACCGGGAGTTGGAAAAAGAACTCGGCGCCCTCACCGCAAAAATAAAGACGCTGCGCAGCCAAAAAGAACAGCTGCAACGGGTCAAATGGATTTTGCCGAAGATCGCAAACCGGAAAAATCTTTTGCAAAAATTGGAAGCGCTCGGCGATGTCCCGGATCTTCCGGATAATATTGCCGAAGTCCGTGCCAAAGCGGAAAACAAATGGAACTCTTCCCGGGCAAACTTGGACAAAATTTCCCGGCAACTGGCGGGCACCGAAGCGGAAATGAAAGAAATCAGCATTCCGGAACACATTTTAGAACAGGCTGCCGCGATTACAGCCCTTTACCGCCAAGTGCAACAGTACGAAGACGATGAAAAAATGTTGCCTGAGCTCGAAGGGAAAAAGCAGCAGCTCCAAGCCCAATTGATGTCCGTTATGAAGGAGATCGACCCGGGCCGTGCAACAGTTGAAAATATAGAACATTACCGGCTGCCTTCCGCCCAAAAAGAAATGATCCGCGAGCTTTGCAAGCAAAAGCCGTTGCTCGACCAGGCTTATGAATCATTGAAACGGGAAGGCGAAAAACTGGAAAAAGAGCTGGCAAAGAAGCTGGAAGAATTGGCTGCCTTGCCTGATCTACCGGACGTGGAAAAACTGGAAGCCGTCCTGACCAAGGTGAACCGTGCGGGAGACGTGGAAGCGGCGATACACGAGCTGGCCGCGGAATGCCGGCAAAAACAGCGGCAAGTGGAAGAAGCCGTCCGTGCTTTGCCGTTATGGGATGGCGGGGTGGAAGAACTTGTCAAACTTCCGGTGCCCGGTTTGGAAGAAACGGTGAAAAAGTTTGAAAAAGAAGCGGAGCAATTGACGCGGCAGCTGGATTCGGTGCAAAGCCGGATTTCCCGGTTGAAAGAGGACATCGAAGCTTCAGAAGAAAGCATCCGCCGGCTTGATTCCATTGCCGAGATCCCGTCTGAAGAAAAGCTGTCGGCCGTCCGTGCCTTAAGGGATGCCGGCTGGCAGCTGATACGCACCAAACTTGAAACCGGCCATTGGCTTGAAACGGCTGAAACATATACAAAGGGAGAGCCGGCCGCGTCGGTTTATGAGAAACATGTCCTTGAAGCTGACCAGATTGCGGATACGATGCGGCTGGAAGCGGAAAAAGTCGGCGAGAAGAATAAACTTTTAGCCGATATTAGAAAGTTCCGCGGGAAAAAAGAACAGCTTGAAAAAGAGAAATCCGGGCTTGAAGAAGCTTTGCGTGCGTGGGAATCCGCCTGGCAAAATCTTTGGGCGCCGGCGCAAATCCGTCCGCTTACGCCTGGAGAGATGCGGGAATGGCTGCAAAAACACGCGCAAATTAAAAGCTTGATGCAGGATTATGAGAAGGCGCAAGAAAAAATGCGCGCGCTTCATGATAGCCATGCGGACTGCTGCAATGCGCTATCTGCCGTGCTGAAAACATTTGCCGCCGTTTCAGAAGGGCAGCCGCTTGCGGAACTGGTAAGTCTTGCAGAAAACGAATTGAAACGAGTCCGCAATCTTGCCGCAAAGAAGGACAGCCTCGAAACGGCTATCCGCGATTTAAAAGAAAAACGGGAAGAGATGCAAACGGAGAAAGCGGAAATCGGGAAGAAACGCGAAGCATGGCTGGCAAATTGGTCTTCGGCTGTCGCGGGCACGGCAATATTGGAAGAGGTGCCGCCGGCGGTTGCTGAATCCCTGCTCGCCCGCTATGAAACATGTATGCAACTCTATGATGCATACAACCAGACTGAAAAAGAGCAGCAAGCCGTTACTGAAAAAATGGCGCGCTTTGAAGAAAAAGTGCAGCATATCCTTGAAACGGCCCAACTTCCATCGAACGGGGAGAATGCCGCTGTTGCCGTAAGCCAGATGTATCAGCTATTGCAAAATGCCCAACAGGACGATGCCGCTTTGAAAAAGCTCAAACGCCGTTTAGAAGACTTGGAGAATGAGAGAAAAGAAGAAACAGAAGCACTGGAAGCAGCTGAAGCGGTTTTAACAGAACTTTTCCAACAGGCAGGCTGCAGCACAATCGAAGAACTAAAGCAAATTGAAACAGCTTTCCTGCTGAAAAAAAGTTTTGAAAAAGACATTCGGCAAATCGAAGCGGACATGCTGGATGCGGGTGCCGGTAAATCACTGCAGGAATTGCTTGATGAGGCGGCCCGGTTTGATGCAGATTCGATTGACGCCGATTTGGCGGAAACCGGGCGTGAACTTGACCGTTTGGAAGCCTCGCGTTCCGAGGTGGAGCAGGAATATGGGGCGGTCAAAAAAGAATACGAAGAACAGATTCGCGGCGCCAACATGACAGCCATTGAAGCCGGCCAGGAAAGGGAAAGCGTGCATGCGCAAATCGCCAGTTTGACGGAGCAATATATCCAGTTGAAACTCGCTGCCGCTTTGCTGCAAAAGGGGATTGAATTTTACCGGAGCCAAAATCAAAATCCGATTTTAAATCGTGCGGGTGATATTTTTGCGCGGCTGACACTTCATTCTTTTGACGGGTTGGCGGTGGATTACAACGAGCAGGACGAGCCTGTTTTAATGGGCGTGCGCGGCGGGGAGAATGTGCCGCTGAACGGGATGAGCGACGGGACGACCGACCAGCTGTATCTGTCCTTACGCCTTGCGAGCATTGAAAAATACGCAGCTGAAAACGAGCCGCTACCGTTCATTGTCGATGACATCCTCGTCCATTTCGACGATGAACGTTCAAAAGAAACATTGAAAGTATTGCTCGAACTTTCCAGCTGCACGCAAATCATCTTTTTCACACATCATCAGCGCCTTGTCGACATGATGCAGGAAATCGCCCCGCCGGAAGCCGTCCAGTACTTGGCTTTCCACGGGCAGAAAATTGCCGTGCATTAAACAGGGCTTGCCGAACAAATCCGTTTTTGCTTTTTATCCGGCCCATTCAGTAAGTGCTGCAATGTTTGCCAGATATAGGTTGTTTTCGATCCATGGCTGCGGCTTTTGAATTAAGTTTTTTCGGGATCACTATAAAAATAAGACAAAATAAAAAAGGCCCCGCTTTGTGTGGGCCTTTTTTTCACATCAGGAATTGGTGGAAGGATATTTATAAAAGCCTTCTCCTGTTTCTTTTCCAAGTTTGCCTTTGTCAATGTAATCCGTTTTCAGCAAGTCTGCTATTTTTCTATACAGTTCATCGCCGGTAGCTTCTGCTTTTGCCAAACTAATATTGTAGGCGGTGTTGATGCCGACCACATCCAGAATTTGGAATGGTCCGGCCGGGGCGCCTGTTGCAATGCGCCATGTTTTGTCAATCGTTTCCGGATCGGCAACCCCTTTTACCAGCAGCATTTGCGCTGCTTCCAACAGCGGTACGAGTAATGAGTTCAGAATATAGCCCGGCTGCTCTTTGTGCAAAGGCAGCGCTACCATGCCAATTACCTCTGCGAATGCGATCACATCCTGAAACGCTTTTTCACCTGTACCAGGATGTTTCATGATTTCCGCTGTATTGTTTTTCCAAATTTCATTGGCAAAATGGAGCGCCAGAAATTTTTCCGGGCGGCCGGTTGCTTCTGCAAACTGGCTTGGCAGCAGGGTCGATGAGTTCGTTGCAAAGACCGTTTTTTCTGGTGCCAATTTTCCGAGTTTTTGGTAAAAGTCCGTTTTAATGGAAACCACTTCCGGAATGGCCTCAATGACCAGATCGGCATTGGCTACAGCTTGTCCCAGATCATCAGAAAAAGAAATTCTATGATAGGCTGCGTCCACTTCTTGCTCTGTTGCACCAAGATCTTTCTGGTATCGGGCCTTCAACCCGGAAATTCTTTCTTTTGCCTGTTCGATTGCCTCGGCAGAAATATCATAAACATATACATGAAAGCCTTTAAAAGCCGTTTGATAGGCAATTTGGCTTCCGAGTACGCCGCTCCCTGCAATGGTGATATTTTGAAAGTCCATCATCATACACCCTTTCCCGTTTATGTAACCCCTTACATGTCTATCGTATCACCATGGAAATGAAGCGTCAAAAATTGAATAACTATCAATGGAAAAATGCCGTTTTTCAGGCCGCATTTGGCGTGCTGGCGCTTATTTTCCGGGTTGCCTGCTATTCACAAAATCGTAAATTTCGCCAGGCGAAAAAGCTTTACTCTTTTTATCAAGGTGATATAATATGGGTTGCATTCAAAAGAACGGATGAAAAAGCCCGCAAAATGAAGAAGAGAGGTCTTATGGAAATCAAAGCTGTCAAACTCAAGCAGAAGTCTACTTTTTACCTGAACAGATATTTAACGGGGGATTCTATAGATTATCGGGAAGTCATTGGCATTATTATCCCAATTTTGGTGGATCAGGCGTTTTTGATCTTAATGAGTTTTCTAAATACGGCGATGATCAGTTCTGCCGGCGTCAGTGCTGTCAGTGCCGTAAACATGGTAGATTCATTGAATATTTTCCTTGTCAACGTATTTATTGCAATTGCAACCGGTGGAACGGTGATTGTTGCCCAGTATAAAGGCATTGGCAATAAAGAAATGGTGTCAAAGACGGCGACACAAGCCATTTCTGCTGTTGCTATTTTTTCGGTCGTGCTTGCCGTGTTTGTGATTGTGTTCAACACGCCGACGCTCAATTTACTGTTCGGGAAAGCAGATGCAGCCGTTTTTCATAATGCGAGAATTTATTTGATTGGCAGCTGTCTCTCGTATCCTTTTATTGCGATTTTCCAGGCAGTACTGGGCGGTTTGCGCGGCGTCGGGGAAACAAAGCCATGCCTCGGCTTGTCGCTGTTTATGAACTTAACGAATACCGTGCTCAATGTTGTATTTATCACTATTTTTCATATGGGTGTCGTCGGCCTTGTGACATCCATTTTATGTGCAAGAATTTTCGGTATGATCGCTTCCATTTTTTACGTTATGAAGTACAATGAGACGATTCGTTTTAAAATAAAAAATGCGCTGCACCTTGATTTTTCTTTATTGAAGAAAGTGATGTTTATCGGGATCCCGTTTGCGGCGGAACAAATCTTTTTTAACGGCGGGAAACTGCTGACACAGACATTTATTGTGCAACTTGGGACATTGGCGCTAACGGAAAATGCGATCGCAAGTTCAATCACGCTGCTCTTCCAGATTGGACCAAACGCGCTCAGCATTGCGATTGTTACGATTGTCGGACAATGCATGGGTCGGCGGAATATCGATGACGCGCGGAAATTTGCAAAGTCGTTTATTGTTTTGTCTTCGCTGCTTTATATCGTAACGACAGCGGTTCTTTTGCCGTTTTTCCCTGTCATGATGCAATTGTTTAATCCGCCTGACTCGATTATTCCGACGATCTTTACGATTGTCCTGATTTCTGCGTTCGGGCAGCCGCTGTTATGGCCGCAAAGTTTTATTATGCCGGCCGTGCTCCGGGCAGCAGGTGACTCAACATTTACATCGGTCGCTTCGCTGCTGTCAATGTGGCTTTTGCGGGTCATACTCGGCTATATTTTAGGGATTACATTCGGTTTTGGCATCATTGGCGTCTGGGTCGCGATGATTGCCGAATGGGGTGTGCGCGGGCTCATTTTTATGAACCGCTTCAAAGGTGCCAAATGGTATGCGCATAAACTGGTTTAACGACGGAAAGCAGTGCGATCGTCCGCACTGCTTTTAGTTTTCAAAATGTGAAAACGTTAACAATTTCGACACAGCTTTTTCCGGCTGCCCATGCTATACTACAAGTGTAAGGAGGGAAAGCCCTTACAGTTTGGGATTGCAGGAGACTCAACCATCCCGATTGGTTCCGTCTTCACGCGTATATTTCGAAAAGCCCAGAACGGTGAGCGCAACCGGTCCACTAAAAAGGAATTGGCGAATGCTCTCCGCCCGTTCAAGCAGCTGAAAAGCAAACCTTTTGCCGGAACATAAACGATTGCCGAAAAAGTGATTTGAAGCATCATGGAAACTCCAGGCACTTGAGTAAATGAATGAAAGCAATTGGGGAACCAGTTTCCGACGATGAAAGTTTTCTAAGGAAAGTTTTCAAAAGGAAAAGGCCGCAAAGCAATTCATTCATGAGAAAAAGTGCTGAACAGTCAAATGAAATGTCAATGAACTTTCAGGCAAAAGAATATGGTAAGGCAAAGGAAAGCCGGATCAGTTACGGATCTTTTAAGGCACAAGCTTTAAAAGCAGCAAATCTTAACAAAGATTTGTATCTGTCACGGAGCCGACGACAGGCATCCTGATAACATCACACTCCGGCAGCCGGGAAAAGGCTGAAAACTCCATTCATACATTGGGGAGTTACCCCCCGAATGTGAAAATGTATACAGGATGCGGCATGGTTGGGTCCCCTGTAATACCAAACTAAAGGCAGTGCGATGAAGTACCCGTTCATCGCACTGCCTTTTCATTTGGGAAGCATGCCGTTCAAGAAAAAAACAGGATTGCCAAGAAGTTGGGGCTTCCGTTATTTGGGAAAAATGGAGTGGCCGCGATCGGAATAGGGGGCGAAACAGGTTGGGCTGCAGGGTTCAAGAGGAACAAAAGCGAGTTTGACAACGCCGGAATATCTTTTTTCTCGCTTCTTCACGCAGGTCAGCCAATTGGACAAAACGAACGCCGGTCGGGGAGCTTTTGTCTAATTGGACCTTCTAATTAGACAAAACATTCAGGGAGCGTTGAGCTTTTGTTCAATTAGAGGGGTTCTAAGTCAAGATTGTCTTTTTCCTCCGCTTTCTTAGGCCCAGCCCCCAATCCAAATGCCTGTGCGCCGCGAAACATCCGCGTCCAAAATGTCTTCATCAGGCAGCGGGAGACAAAAAAGGGAGCAAATTCAGCTCCCAGTTTAAGAATGGGCTCCTGTTTTTTGTTGTTTTTCAACCACTGCCTCATTTGAAATGTTCAGCGTTCCCGTGTACTCCACTAAACCGATCTTGCAGCCGGGGCCGATTTCGATATTTTCCCCGCGAACCGTGCCGGCTTCAGTGTATTCCAAATAGATTTGATCTCCTTCGATGATATCAGCGTGCAACAGATGCCGCTTTTTTCCAAACATGCCGGGAAGCCCGCCTTGCATGCGGACGTCAATTTTCTTCCCGCCGATTTCGCCCGCGCGGCTGTTGCTATACTTTAACGCAATTTCAATTTCTTCCGCATTTAACAGGCCGCCAACTAGAAACTTTCCTTTTAAAATAAAAGCCTCTGCTTCGACATCTTCTTTGACGTCAAGCGACCCTTTGATCTCTGCTTTTTCCGTGCTGAACCGTCCGCCGATTTCCATCTCCCCGCGTACAAGGCTGGTCTTGATTTCCGCATCCCGTTCAATCCGGCAGCTGCCTGAAACTTTCATTTTCTCTGCCTCTACACTGCCGGCAAATATCCCCTCGCCAAAAACTGAAATCATCTTGGCGGTTGTATTTCCGCTTACCTTGCTTGTACCGCGGATCGACAAGTTCAAGCAATCGAGCGCATCGACAATTTCCGCTTCCCCGTTCACTTTAACATTTCCGTACAATCCGCCGCCATAAGCGCCCGAGCCATTCACAATCAAAGGATTTCTCTCCATGTTCTGCACGCCTTTCTTTATATTTTTCGGTATTCTTTCACAACCGCTGAGCTGTCTTTTTCAAACGTATCCTGGTACTCCACAAGATCAATTTCACATTTTGGACCAATTTTTACACGGGCGCCCCGCACCACTTTCGCCGTCGTCATCTCAAGCACAATATCATCTCCTTCAATACTGTCAACCTTGAGACCCGTGGGCATAAACGGCTTCAGCCAGTTTGAAATAGAATTGACTTTTTTCACCGTGATCTGCTGCCCACCCATTTCACGGATAAAACAGCGCCACAACGGGTTCATTTCAATCTTTTCGGCATTCAGTTCGCCTTCCATTTTGACAGTGCCGTGGATGTTGATTTCCTCGGCTTCACAATCTCCGGCAACAGACACATTCCCTTCAAGCAGAATTTCCGTTCCTTTCACTTTGCCGTCAAATCTTGCATTCCCGGATACGCGGAGATTTTCTGCCAGGACATCATCCAAAAACTTGGCCGATCCTGAAACCTCCATGCTTTTACTGGAGAGACTGCCGTGAAAGGTTGCGGTGCCATTGATCGTGGCATTTTGTGAAACAATGTTTCCTTTAAAAACCGCTATTCCGTTTGATTCCAAACTTTTACACTGGATTTCACTATTCACTGTTCCTTTTCCGTTCACGATGACGTCGTCAAAAGTCCCGCCGTTTGAGGATGCGACTCCGTTTATGACAAGATTTCCCACTTTTGCCCGCCTCCTATAGCCATTTTTCTTTTAATTCTGCTGATAACTCCATCAGATCAAGGTTGACAATCACTTTTGCTTCACGGTCAAACAAAATATCTTCCGCTTTTTTTGTTAAAAAGCAAGTGGAAACGCCGAACTTCCGGATCAGCCATACGTTTGTGCCCTCCGTTGCAAAAGATTTTTCTGCATCCTGCAAGAGCCCAACCAGCATTTTTCCTTCCTCAAGGGAAATCTCCCCGCCGTGCAAAAGTTTTTCCAATAAAAAAATGGCGAGCACTTCCTCAAAAGGAAAAGCCTGTTCTTGCGCCTGCGTTTGTTCGATGTAAAAATTTAGTACAAAATCGGAGGCAATACCCCGTTTCAGTATATCTGCCTTGCTGATCCGTTTCCCGCCGCCCGGTGCAAACATTTCGGCAAGCGCATCAAGCGAAAGGTTTTCTTTCATCGCCTGGATTTTTTCAATCCGCTCCAAAATGCGTTCGCGGGGGAAAAAGGTTTCCTGCCCGGTAAACGTCGATTTGCGGATAAACCAGTCTTCCGGAATCAGGTTTTTCCGTTTCCACCGGTATAATTGCCCATAGGAGATGCCGGTTTGTTCGAGCAGATCTTTTTTGGAAATTAAGTCTTCATCCATTTTCGCCACTCCTTTGCTATTTTTAATATAACATAACACTGTTACACTGTAAACAAGAAAGCAAATTTAGAAAATTTCATCATAACGGGCTCAAAATATGTTATAGTTATATCTATACATAGGATTGATGTTCAGGAGGAAGAAAAACATGATTGCGGAAGAATTCAAAAGGATGCTTGGCCAGAAATCGGTCATCCGGGAAATTGCTGAATACGGGGCAGTACGGGCAAAGGAAATCGGGTCTGAAAATGTTTTTGACTATAGCCTTGGCAATCCGAGCGTGCCGGTCCCGCAAGCTTTTACCGAAAAACTTATGGAACTTGCGAAAAACCCGGCGGTGCACGGCTACAGCCCGAGCCTTGGGATTGATTCAGTCCGTGAAAAAATTGCAGATTCCTTAAAACAGCGGTTTGGCATGCCGTACCGGAAAGAACATATTTTTATGGCGACAGGAGCAGCCGGCGCCATTGCACACGCGTTAAGGGCGGTAACCGTACCGGGAGATGAAGTGCTCACGTTTGCGCCGTATTTTCCGGAATACATGCCATACGTCAATCAAACGGGCGCGGTGTTAAAAGTTGTTCCTGCTGATACAGAAAATTTTCAAATTCATTTTGACGCGTTCCGCCGGATGATTTCGCCCAAAACGGCAGCCGTTTTAATCAACACGCCGAACAATCCTTCAGGCGCTGTCTATTCGGAAGCTACGATCCGGGAATTGGCGCAGATTTTGCAAGAAAAAGAGCAGGAATTCGGGCATGAGATTTATATCATCACAGATGAACCGTACAGGGAAATTGTGTTCAAGGGGGTAGAGGCCCCATACGTTGCAAAATATCATCCGTACACGATTACATGCTACTCTTTCAGCAAGTCGCTGTCGCTGCCAGGCGAGCGGATCGGGTACGTGGCTGTGAACCCGGACTGCCCGGATGCGGAATTGATTGTCAATATGTGCGGCCAGATCTCACGCGGCATCGGCCACAACTGCCCGCCGTCAATCATCCAGCTCGCTGTTGCCGAAGTGCTGGACATCACGGCGGATCTTTCAGTCTATGAAACCAACATGAATATTTTGTACGATGCCTTGACCGATATGGGTTTTTCCATCACAAAGCCAGGTGGTACATTCTACATGTTTCCGAAAGCCTTGGAAGACGATGCTGTGGCATTTTGCAAAAAAGCACTTGAATATGACCTGCTGCTCGTTCCTTCTGATACGTTTGGTGTTCCGGGCTACTTCCGGATTGCCTACTGCATCCCGACAGAGAAAGTGAAACGGTCGCTTGCAGCGTTCAGGAAACTGGCAAATGAATATCAACTATGAAGCATTTGGCCAGTCCGCCGTATGTCGTGTAAAACAGACTTAAGCTTTTGCATCGGGGCTAAGTCAACAATTTTCATGGTGTTTGCGGCCGGTAGCAAACTAACAATGTTTCGCCCGTTTTATAGAATAAAGTGAACTTAACTTTAAAGCCACTTATCCATCTGCATGGTGTTTGCAGTCGGTGGCAAAATAACAATGTTTCGACTGGTTTATCGAAGAAACTGAACTTAATTTCAAAGCCGCGCATCCATTTGCATGGTGTTTGCAGCCGACAGCGAAAAAACAATGATTCGCTCGGTTTATCGAAGAAGGTGAACTTAACTTCAAAACTACGCATCCATTTTCATGTGTTTGCAGCCGGTGGCAAAATAACAATGTTTCCCTGTTTTATAGAATAAAGTGAATTTAATTTCAAAGCCACACATCCATTTGCATGGTGGCTGCTTTTTCCGGCAGGGAGCATCTCCTGTGGTTCAACAATCCCAATAGTGCTAGAGACAGGCAGCTTATGATTTTGAGATCATTGAGTCTAAATACTTGATGATCTCTTCTTTGTTTCCGGAGACGGATTCTTCCCTAAGCTGGTCTTTTTTCATTTTTTCCTGTGCTTTTTGCAATATTTTTTCTCCTCTTTCTGCCGGTACCACAACAACTCCGTCCGCATCGCCCACGATAATGTCCCCGGGATGTACGGCTACTCCCCCGCAGGAAATGGGGACGTTTATTTCGCCAATACCGCTTTTTCCGCTGGCGGCTACCGTTGTGCCTCTGCAAAAAACAGGATAGTTCAGTTTTTTAACGCCATCTATATCGCGAATGACGCCGTCCACAACGATCCCGCTTATGCCTAAAGTTTTTGCCATCCCGACCACAAAGTCGCCAGCAATGGCCCTGTACTCATCCCCCTTTGCATCCACGACAAGAACATCGCCAGGTTGTGCATGTCTGATGGCTTTTAGGACGGCTAAATTGTCACCCACCGGCATTTTAACAGTAAAAGCTTTGCCGCAGAGAAAATAGGAAGATTTCAATGGCTTAATCCTAGGGTGCAAGTTATTCAAGCCATCCATAGCATCTGATATACATGTGGTAGGAATAGAACCGAATGCCTCTACGAATGCATCCATCGCTGAACCCCTCTTTCTTTAAGACTTGTTTTATGTATACTATACTAAAATATAGAAAAAAATGAAAATAAAAAATTGTTATATTCATTCATAATAAAAATGAATAGAGGAGAGGGGAAAAGCCGCTGAAAAAGTCCAAGAGAAAACGGCAAGACACCCCCATTCATAGTGTCTCACCGTTTTTCAGTGTCCTCTGCCGGGGAAGAGGGGCGGTGTTTTTACTCGTATACCACCTTAAACTCCATCTTGTAACTTGCAAAGTCCTGTTTGTTAAACAATGGCAAATACAGCCCGATGTTCATCAGTTCGTCGCCACCGTAGATTTTGTCTGTTTCAATATGCCGGTAGTTTTTGTCCGGGTCAAGGCCTGCCAGTTTTAATATTTTCAACGGGCCGGCTGCTTCAGACAGTACGTTGAAAAAATAGGCAATGGTATGGTTGCGGTCCGGTGAGACAAATTGCCAGGCGGCGCTGTTGCCTTCAAACGGGCTTATCAGGCGGTAAAACCGGCCAAACTGGAACAATTGCCGGTGTGCCTTGTAAAATGCAATCTGGTCCCGGATCACCGCTTTTTCATCTTCCGTGCATTTTGTCAAATCCAACTCATAGCCGAAATTGCCGCCCATTGCCACGTCACCGCGCGTCGATAACGGCGTAACCCGGCCGGTTTGGTGGTTCGGAACGGCCGAGACATGCGCGCCCATCGTAACCGGTGGGTAGGCGAGGCTTGTGCCATACTGGATTTTCAAACGGTCGGCCGCATCGGTATTATCGCTCGTCCACGTTTGCGGCATATAATACAGCATGCCCGGATCAAAACGCCCGCCGCCGCCGGAACAGCTTTCAAACAAAATATCAGGGTAACGCGATGTCAACTTTTCTAAAAAGTCATACAGCCCAAGCATATAGCGGTGGGCGGTTTCTCCCTGGTTTTCCGGCTCCAGCAGGGCGGAATGGACTTCTGTCATATGGCGGTTCATATCCCATTTGATGTAATCAACATGGACATGATCCAGAATGTCTGTCATCTGCCGGAAAATATTTTCGCGTACATCCCCGCGGCTAAAATCGAGCACATATTGGGAGCGCCCTTCAGAAAGCCCGCGGCCCGGAATTTGCAGTGCCCAGTCCGGATGTTCACGGAAAAGGTCGCTGTCCCGCGAAACCATTTCCGGTTCAAACCAGAGGCCGAATTGCATCCCGCGTTTATGGATTTCTTCTGCCAGGTTTTTGAGCCCCATCCGGATTTTTCCGGCATATTCATACCAGTCCCCTAAAGAACTGCGGTCATTGTCCCGGTGGCCGAACCAGCCGTCATCCAGCACAAACAGCTCAATGCCGAGCTTTTGTGCCTCGTCGGCGAGTTCAAGCAGTTTTTCATCATGAAATCGGAAATAGGTCGCTTCCCAGTTATTGATCAATACAGGGCGTTCCGCATCTTTATGCTTGCCGCGCAAAAGGTGGCGGCGGTAGAGCGTGTGAAACGTTTGCGACATCCCGTTCAGCCCGTCTCTGCTGTATACCATCACCGCTTCAGGGGAATAAAAAGTGTCACCCGGCTCCAACGTCCAGCTGAACTCGAAATCATTCAGCCCGATTCCAAAGCGTACCTGGCCGAACTGGTCCTGCTGCACCATTCCGGCAAAATTGCCGCTGTAAACGAGGTTCACTGCATATGCTTCACCTTGGAATTCCGTTGTTTCAGGCTGGACAAGCGCCAAAAACGGATTTTCCTGGTGGCTACTGGCGCCGCGCTTGCTGTCTATCCGCTTGATGCCGTCCGTTACGATTTCTCTTGCTATTTGCCGTTCGCGTTTATGGGCGCCGGGGAGATGCAAAAGTTCAAAACTTCCGGCTGGGAAATCGACATTCAGGCTCATCAAGCGTTCAATTCGAACAGGTTTGTTTCCGCCGTTTGTCAGCACAGCCGCGCGGGAAATCGCCGGAAAATCGCGAAAGATGGTATATAAAAGCGTTAATTGAAGGCCTGTAAGCTTGTCTTCCAACATGATTTTCAACGTTTCGGCTTCATTTTGATTGGCAAAAGTAGCGGGAAGCCCGGGAAGCGCCGGCTTGCCCTTTAAAATGTCATACGCCCGGTAGCGGAAGTCCGTGACCGTTGACCCGTCCGCATGTCGGATAATATGTGCCGGCTCACGGAAATCGCCGTTGCCGTAACCCGGGAATTCCTGCAGTACCGTATCAAGCGAAAATTTGCGGTCTTTTGCACCGGGCGGGTTCGGGGAAAAACTGCGGCCAATGCGCGGATAGGCGCGCCCTCCGTGATAGGCCCTCACCGGTTTTCCCCAATACAGATGTTCCACGTAGCCGAATGCATCCACTTGTAAAAGGTAACTCACTTCATCATTTTGCAAATGGAAAGTTTTCGTTTGTTCCTCAAAACTAATCATCCATCTTCCTCCTCGTTTCGTAAGTGCAGAGGTTTTCGTTTTCCTGCTTCAGTTGGAATGGCCGGGGCAACCTCGGTTTTGTTCAATATGATAATACGATTAGAGAAAATTCTTTTGGGTAAAGGAATGGTGCATCTCCTTTACCGAAAGAATCCGCTTACACTATACGACCATTTTAGTGTTTGTATCCGTCCTTGTCACTTGATTTGTAGAGTAGCTGTCCCGGGCGCATTCGCATCCAAGGAATGCTGCAGCGGTCTTTCCGCGGAAAAATTTGGCATAAAAAAGTTAGCGTCAGGTATTGCATTCTTGTGCTGGCGTTGTAAAATGACTATTATTAAAAGTAGATGAGAAACAACTTGTTAACATTTACACAATGGAGCTGATGATGATGCGGGAAACCATTTCAAAAGAAAATATCCGGGAAAGAGTGCGCGACATTGTGTTGAATGATTTCGATGATGACCCTTCGGAAATAAAGGACGACACCCTTTTTGTCGATGATCTCGGTGCGGACTGGATTGACCTTTCAGAGCTGGCTGTGGAGTTATCGGATGAATTTGATCTCGATATAGATGAAGATGAAATCAATAAGCTCGTTTCCATTGAAAAGGCAACAGACTATATATATGAAAAACAGCGAAAATGTCGTGAACATCTGGCGATCAAACTGCCAAAAATACTGGAAATCAGAAAGCAAAACAAGGCCCGTGGATAACTCGAGATTCACGGGCTTTGTTTTGCTTATGGGTTGCTGAATAAGCAAAATTTATAGATTGGTTTATAAAAATCAAGAGAAAAGTTTGCGCTCGAGCTGTTTCATCGTACTAGAAGACAGAATCCTGCATTTTGCAGATAGTTTCTTCTATATATTGAGACAGCATCTGCTGATCAATTGGGTAGAAAATCGGATTCGCCCAGCAAGCTCTATTTACGGGATGGCTTGCAATGGCGCGATGCACATTTGCAAACCGCTTTTTTTCCATTATACTATTACAAGGCAGTGAAACGCCCGTTTTTTTGAATCGAAAATTTTACACTTTAAACGTGTTCAAGATATTTGTTTTTCAATGGAAGGAGTGATTGGATTGGCCATTTTGCAAGGGGAATCATTGGTGACAGAAATCCGCGGCCTTGATGCAAAGGGTTCCGGGCAGGCGGTTGTCTGGCGTGAAAATGAACTTGGTAACGCGAAAAAATTAAAACTGACCATTCCGCGTACGCTTCCGGGGGAAAAAGTACGCGTCACCGTGGATCAGCCGGAGAAAAGAAGAAGAAAGGCACTGCCGGATGAAATTCTGAAAGCCCATCCGGAAAGGGTGGTGCCCATGTGCCCGCACTTTGACCGTTGCGGTGGCTGTGTCTGGCAGCATTGGGCATACGAGGGCCAGTTAAAACAAAAAACTGCCCATGTAAAAGAAGCCATTGCCACACAAGGCTTTGACCCGGCGCTTGTCCGTGATACGATCGGCATGGACAATCCTTGGCATTACCGCAACAAAATGGAATTTACATTTGCTCCAGATGGATCGCTCGGCCTGCATGAGCAAGGGAATTTCCGGAAAGTGATTCCACTTGAAACGTGCCTGATTGCCGGAAAAGAAATGGTGGATGGCGCGATGGAAGTGGCCGCGTGGGTAAAAGAGCATGGCTTAAAAGGCTATGACAAAGATGCGCACGAAGGCCTCTTACGCCACTTAATGGTGCGCCAGTCTTTTGCAACAGGGGAAATGATGCTCGCCCTGTTTGCAACAAAAGCGCCGGATGAGGAACTAGCTGAAGCGGCCCGCGATTTGGCAGCACGGATCACCGGCAAATTCCCGCAAGTAAAAAGCCTGCTCTGGCTCGAAAATACCGATTGGGCAGACCGGACACAGGCGGAAAAAACACATGTCCTCTCCGGACGTGATTTTATTTACGATGAAATGGGCGGTTACCGTTACCGGATATGGTTCGATACATTTTTCCAAACCAACCCGGTACAGGCACAGAAACTCGTCGATCTTGCGCTTGAAATGGGCCGGCCGGAGAAAACGGAAAAAATGATTGACCTGTTCTGCGGTGTCGGCACATTCTCGCTGCCGTTTGCGGACCGTGTCGGGGAACTTGCCGGCATTGAAATCGTTGAAACCTCGATTGAATCTGCCAAACGGAATGCAAAAGACAATGGCATTTCAAACACATATTTCCTTGCCAAAGACGCACGCAAAGGGATTGATGAAGTGCTGGAAAGCTTCGGCAACCCGGAATTGTTGCTTCTCGACCCACCGCGTTCCGGCGCCGGCGGCAAAGTGATGCGCAAAATCGGCCGGGCAAAACCTGCGCGCATTGTCTATGTCTCCTGCAACCCGGACACATTTGCAACGGATATAAAAGAACTCGAACCGTTTGGCTACAAACTGACTGCCGTCCAGCCGGTGGACCTGTTCCCGCATACGGTGCATGTGGAATGTGTGGCGCATTTGGTTTTAGATGTGTAAACAGCAACGATACAAAGCCCTGATTTTGTGAAAATCACCTTTCCAAAATCAGGGCGATTTTTTATTCAAAATCAAAAATCTCCAATAGCCGGCTTATTACCGGGACTATAATGAATATTTATGATTTGTAATAAAATTTTCCGAATTTTTCTTTCCAATGAGGTATAATAAAATAAAGCTGGAGAGAATGAGCGAAACATTGCTATTTTGTTACCGGTTGCAAAAGCAATTAGGATGTAAAATGGATGACTTGGTCTAAATGTAAAAAACTAAGTTCAGTTTTTAGAGTAATATGATTTTTCAATAGAGATGAGGGATAAGAAATGGGAATTGATTTTCACAGTAAGCAAAATCGATTGACTTATACAACCCGTGTTGCGGATCGTTCCTGGATTGACATGATGAAAAGTCTGCTAACTGTCGAGCATATATCAAACGCTTTAGATATCGGGTGCGGAGGAGGGATTTATTCGAAAGCCCTGGCAGATATGGGCGTTCAAACTGTTATAGGCATCGATTTTTCGGAACCGATTCTTGAAGGAGCGAAGGAAAATTGTAAAGACTATAAAAATATCTCCTTTCAACTCGGAAACGCTTATGATACAGGCTTAGAAAGTCAAAGCTTTCAATTGGTGATTGAAAGAGCGTTAATACACCATCTTTGGGATTTGCATGCTTGTTTTAAAGAAGCACACAGACTGTTAAAGGATGGCGGGGTTTTTATTATTCAAGATCGCACACCCGATGATTGCTTATTAGAAGGAGATAACACAAACATCAGAGGGTATTTATTTGAGTTATTTCCAAAATTAATTGATGAGGAAATAAAACGCAGGCATAGCAGCCAAACGGTCATCGAGGCTTTGCAAGAAGCAGGGTTCAAAAAAATTGAAGAAGTTAAATTATGGGAAACAAGAAAGGTGCACGAAAATAAAGCGCAATTATTAAAAGACATAAGTGAAAGAACAGGAAGAAGCATTTTGTATGAACTGGATGATCAAGAACTAAGTTTGCTGACCGATTATGTCCAGAAAAAGGTGACAAAGGAAAATAACATCGTTGAAAAAGACCGGTGGACAATATGGAAGGCAACTATTTAGCTGATTGACCGCCTGCAGGGCAACGGGTAAGAACAACATACTCTCCCAAATTTTTCCAGGCATAAAATTAGAAGATCTGGAAATGCATCAAAAGAGGATGTTCAATTTTAATTACTAAATCCTGAACAATATTTATGTGTTTGTGAGGCGTCCTCTAAGGATAGCTATAGAGCAGATCATAACAATTATAAAGACATTGATAAAATAGATTTCCGGAAATATAAGTCCTGAAATTGAAGTATTTTTAACCATTTTCGGCCATTTCCTGGACAGTGCCGAAACGCGGCAAATTAGGGAAAGTGGCCGGTACTACTATTTTAGGCCGGGCCAGAATCAGTGCCCGTCAATGTCGAAGCAAACGCTATTGATTGAGCATCGTTTTAAAAAATGCAAGGGTCGTCTCATGGCTGACCCAGATTCTGCTATAGGACGTCCTGATATCTCACAGCACTTGAGCATCATTCTGGCGATGACAGCCCTTATATTAAATGTTAGAATAAGGTAATCTCATATATTCATAGGGGGACAAGATGGTCAAATTTGGATTTAAGTGCGTGATCTCTTTTGTAATGGCTTTCGCTTTTGTATTCCCCACTTTTTCAAATGGTTTGTTCATCAAGGCGCATGCATCTTCCATTACTGTCAAACATGCAACCAGATCGGTGAACCTTGTTTCGAAAGCATCAAGCGCCGGCAAAAAAGTTGGCACTTTGCCCGGCAATGCGCCGGTATTTGTCACCGGTTCGTCGGGCAGCTATTACCGCGTTCAATTTCAAAATAAAACGGCCTATGCGTATAAAAAATATGTGGCAAACGGCAGACCAAAGGCGTGGTATACCGGCTATGCTGCTGATACAGTGTATTTGCACGACATTCGTACGGGAAAAACATTGAAAAATACGCTTTATCTCGCAACGCCGGTTACCGTTTATGCGAAACAGGGCCACTGGCTGACCATTGGTTATGCAGACGGCTATTACGGATATGCCCAAACTTACGATACCCATATTGTCCGCTACGCCAAACGGGGAATAGATTTATCATATTTGCAACCATCCGGGACGAACGGGATTGATTTCAAAAAAGTGAAAGCGGCGGGTTTCAGCTATGCGATTATAAAAGCAAGTGAGGGAACCGATTTGCCAAAAACGGACACCAAGGATTATTTTGTACAGGATGTTAAAGCGGCAGCCAAAGCCGGTTTAAAAGTTCATGCTTATCACATGTTTGACGCCACTTCCATAACTGCTGCGAAACAGGAAGCAGACCATTTTGCGCAGAGGCTAAGTCCTGTGAAACAACAGATTGGCTATGTTTTTGTGGATGTCGAATACGAGAATCTATCGAAAAACAAGGACACTTTAACCCGCTATGTGGATGCCTTTATCACCGAGTTGAAAATCAAAGGATTCCAGCATACCGGGCTCTATACGTACTACGATTTTTACAAGAATCGTTTAAATGCATCGAAACTTCCCAAGGGGAATCTATTATGGATTGCACGTTACAACGCAACGCTCGGCATGCAGGCTGACGTTTGGCAGCATCGTAAAACAAACTGTAAGATCAACGGCGTAAAAGGGAATTTCGATTTTGATCTGACTTACAACAAAGCCATTGGCGGTTAAGATTTTTGTGAAAAATGGAACGGCAGATAGCCAAACAGTATTTGCTTGTGTGCATGATGGATAAAAATAAAACGCGGGGCATATGTATGAAATGGGTTGAAGTTCGTGCGCATTTTCCGGACGTGGTGTCTGAGTGGAAATGCCAGCAATTGATGACATTGCAAACGGTAATGAAGTTTGGAAAATCTATATAAAATGAACTTAAGTTTTTTACATCAAGCCCGGGCGCCATTTGCATAAGGGTTACTTTGTACAGCAAGCAACAGAGCCTTGATATTTTTCATTTTATATAATAAAAGTTGCATGCAGAAAATCAAAATCGGAAATGATATATTTTTCAGGCTGGGGTACAAAGAAGCGTATCAGATTTCAAATGGATAGCCATGTACCTTTAAGTAGGACTTGCTGAACGAATCCGATTCTGAGTTTGTCTGCAAGTTCTGTCTCAAAATATAGAAGATCCTTTGCGAAAATGGGAGTTTCGAGTGCAAGCATTTCCCTGGATCTGTTGTAAAACCCTTGCATCTAAATGGTTGGCAAAGCTGTCAGCAGCCTTGTCAAATCTAGAAATTTTACCGATTCAGCAAGCCCTAAGTATCTGTTGAAATGAAATACAAAGATCAGGGACCTGCCATCAGAATGAAACCAGGTCTCCCAACAGCGGCAGATGGCTGTTGGGAGACCTTTATTTTTATGCGCGTGTGAAGAGGGGCCCTTCTGCCGTGGCGTTCGTGGCCTAGTTTTTTTGCCATTATGGATTTGTAAGCAAATCTTCCAAAGCTTGCCGGAGCGTCGGGAACATGAATTCAAATCCTGCCTGCATGAGGACTTTCGGGCGTACGTGCTGGCCTTCAAGCACAAGGCTGCTTTTTTGCCCGAGTGCCAGTTTCAAGGCAAAAGAAGGTACGGGAAGCCAATGTGGCCGGTGTAAAACAGCGCCAATGGTTTTGCCAAATGCCTTCATCCTTACAGGCGAAGGGGCAGTGACGTTGACCGGGCCGCGGATGTTCTCATTTTTAATAGCAAATAAGATCGATCTTACTACGTCTGTTATATGCACCCATGAGACCCATTGATTGCCGGAACCGACTGTGCCGCCCGCAAACCATTTATATGGCAATACCATAAGGGGCAGTGCTCCGTTTTCCTTTCCAAGCACAACGCCGAATCTCAATAAGACAGTACGGATGGCATGTCTTTCTGCTTGCTTCGCCTCGGTTTCCCAATCCGATGCCGTCCTGCCAAGAAAATCATTTGCCCTTTGCAATGATTTTTCAGTATACACAGCATTGCGTGATGGCGGATAGATGCCGATTGCACTTGCATTGACCAGTACTGCCGGTTTGCGCGGCATGGCAGACAGGATGCGCAACACTTCATCTGTTGCGCACATCCGGCTTTCATAAATTTGTTTTTGATGTTTGGCACTCCATCTTCCATCGTTTATGGACACGCCGGCCAGGTTGATGAATACATCCGCATTTCCTATTTCATTTTCGGGAGAAGCATCTTCCGCCAGCCACTTTACATACTGCACGCGATTGGCCGGCTGCTTGTCTTTCCTTGTTAAAATGACCACTTCATGCCCTTCGCAAAGAAGCATATTCGTTAATTTCCGCCCGATAAATCCGGTCCCACCAGCGATCACAATCCTCATTTTTGCCCTCCGTTCTGCAAATTTCACCACGGTTTGCAACTTAAGTCAGGAATAAATGGGCACGAATGATGAAAAATCAAGGTTTCCAACTCATTCGTCCTTGTTTATGAGAAAAAGCCTTCTGTGATGTTCCCGGAGCAGTCCTGATATTAAAAAGGTATTAGAAGACAATATTTTAATCAAGATGGAGCTGATAAAATAAACTGAGTTATGGATCATCATATCAGGAGCCATTAAAATTAAAATAACAGAACCCCCCACGTCTCTTCCATGAAAGCGGACCAGGTGGGGGCATTTTATTTTAAGGGAAAGATGAAATTGTGGTCTGATCATAACCAAATTATTAAGCCCCCTACAACATTTAAAGAACAAGTAGAGTTATTGAGAAGCAGAAAAATACAAGTATATTTTTCCTGTTTGGCCAGCATTTGAGGTAACATCCTGTGCTTTTTTCCATATTTAACAAAAACTTAAAAGACGGGCAATAAATTTGCTGTTGCACAAAATTTGGGACTATGATATGGTAAGAGTAATGAAATGAATATTCATAATAGTCTACTAGGGGCGCCGGTTTGGCTGAGAAGTACCCTTTGAACCTGATCTAGTTCGTACTAGCGTAGGGAAGTAGGTGATAAAATTACACCTGATGATTTGTAATTTATACACCCGCTTTCCGATGGAGGGCGGGTTTTTTATTTTGAAGCTGCTTAGGGCAAAGGGAGAAACCAGCCTGCAAACCGCAATCGGTTTCCCGGTAAACAAGGAGGAATCATTGTTGAAACGATCTTTTACAGAAAGACTTTATCAAAATGTCCAACCGATTTGGGAGAAAAACCATAACCATCCTTTTGTCGTAGGACTGGGGAACGGAACTTTAGAAAGAGATAAATTTATCTATTATTTAAAGCAGGATTACGTATATTTAGTTGAGTACGCAAAACTGTTTGCCATGGGTGTTGTGAAAGCGGGTAACCTTGACATGATGACGAGATTTGCTGCGGTGCTCCATGAATCGTTGCATTTTGAGATGGAACTGCACCGCCAATACGCTGCCGAGTTTGGCGTTACTCGGACGGATTTAGAAGCAACCCAACCAACGCCGGTCAACCTTGCTTACACGAGTTACATGCTGCAAGTGGCCGCCAATGGAAGCTTGGCTGAACTTGTTGCCTGCTTGTTGCCGTGTGCCTGGGATTATTGGGAAATTGGGAAACTGCTAAAAGTAAATCATCGAGACACATTGGAGGCCAATCCTTACAAGAAATGGATCGAAACCTATTCTTCAGAAACGTTCGGCTCCGGAACGCAGTGGTTAATTGACTTAATGGACCAACTGGCAAGCGGAAAATCAGAAACGGAACTGGCAGTCTTAGAACGCCATTTTCAAATAGCCTCAAAGTATGAGTATTTATTTTGGGATATGAACGATAAAAAACAAGACTGGCCGGTCTGATTTTCATTCGCAACTAAAAAGGAGGGAAGGTTGGTTCTAATGAGAAAAACACAAAAAATAACAGCAACTGCAGTTATTGCAGCTATCACAACTGCATCCAGCAGTTTGATTTATATCCCGGTTGGTTTTGCAAAAATTTTTCCGGTACAGCATTTTGCCAACATACTCTCGGCTGTTTTGCTCGGCCCCGGTTATGCGGTTGCGCAAGCTTTTATATCCTCGCTTTTACGTAACTTGCTTGGGACGGGGAGTATTTTTGCCTTTCCGGGAAGCATGATCGGCGCGTTTTTGGCAGCTTATCTGTACGCGAAGACGAATAAGCTCATTTTTGCCTTTGTTGGGGAGGTCATGGGGACAGGCATTCTCGGTGCCTTGGCATGTTATCCCATTGCTGTTTTCTTACTCGGCCAAGCGTCAACGCTTTTCGGATTTATCCCTGCCTTCTTTTTAAGCTCTTTTGCAGGGGCCATTTTTGGCTATGTTTTGATAAAAGTTTTACAAAAAAATAAAGGGTGGGACAGAATGATCAATCATACCGTAAGCAACCGTAAGTTTTGAGCGAAACACCGGGGAGGAATGAAGGCATTGCCACGGCGCATACAGGATGCCAGCTATTGATAACCGGCCAAAATTTATGCCAGCAAAATCAGGCTCTTGAAAGCAGAGCCTGATGCTGTTGGCATTATGACGGCACTCCGGCATAGTCTGAAACCTTCGCTGGCCGGATCCATTTGCCAACCGGCTCACCCTTGATACCACCGCCATCCAGATCAAATACGAGCTGTCCTCTTACAAAAGTTTTCGTAACCCGGCAATCAATTTTTCTGCCGATATACGGGCTGTGCTTATGGCGGTAATAGAGGTCTTCCGCACTTACCGTGTATGGCCGGTCGGGATCGAGAAAGAGGAGATCCGCATCTTTTGCGAGCGCAATTTCCCCTTTCGATTTTAAGCCAAAACGTTCGGCAGGGTTGGTTGCAATCATGCGCGTAAATTGCGTAATGGGAATATTGCGCTTTTTGACAGCCTCATCGAACATCAAATCGACATTATTCTGGCACCCGGTTATGCCGCCCCATACCTCAAAAATATTTCCGGTTTCGCTGTCCTTCATTACAGGCGGGCAAGGGGAATGGTCGGATGTCAGCATATCGATTTTTCCTTGTTTCAATCCTTCCCAAAGTTTTTCCTGCTCCGCTTCGCTGCGTAAAGGCGGGGAACATTTTGCAAGCGGGCCGATTTCCGCAAATTGGGCTGTTGTGATTGTAAAATAATGTGGGCACGACTCAAGCGTGACATCCTGTCCTTCGTTCCGCGCTTTCGTAATTTCTTCCACTCCTTCCGCACTGCTGACATGGACAAAATGCAGTTTGCACCCGGTTTGTTTCGCAAAATACAGCGCCCGCTTGATGGCATCCACTTCAGTAAATACCGGCCGTGTTGCAACATAATCAGCCGGGCTTGTTTTCCCTTGTTTAATCATCTCCTCTGCTAACCCATCGGTAATGGCGGCATTCTCTGCATGAATCAATAAAATATGTCCCAGCTCGGCTAATTTTTTCATCCCCGCATAAAGCGTGTAATCATCTACATTTTTAAAGTCTCCCGGCAAATCGGTTCCGCAGCTGGCCATAAAACATTTATAAGCAACAACACCGCAATCGGAAAGTTCTTTTAACTGATCGAGATTACCTGGGACTAATCCGCCGTAAAAAGCGTAGTCCACATAGTTTTTGCCGGCGGCAGCGGCAAGCTTTTTTTCTAAAGCATCTTTTGTTGTCGTGGCAGGCAGCGCATTTAAAGGCATATCTACATAGGTTGTCGTTCCCCCGGCGGCAAGCGCCTTTGTTCCGGTTTCAAATCCTTCCCATTCCGTCCGCCCCGGTTCGCACATATGCACATGGATGTCGACCATTCCCGGCATCACATATTGGCCTGAGGCGTCATAAACTTGTTTTGCCGTTTCCTCAATTTTATCTGCAATTACAGCAATTTTTCCATTTTGGATGGCAAGATCAGCGATTTTAACGCTGTTTCTAAAAACAACTTTTCCATTTTTTATGAGCGTATCATATTTCATTGTGAATCCCCTCCCTGTGATTTGATTCGAGAACGACTGTGTTTTGAAAAATTGTATCCTTTTTAAATTTTGAAAATGGAAATGCGTATTTTGACAGAATGACATAGGCTAAACCAGCCGCAACAAAGCCGATGATTTCAATAAATTTACGGTAGTGAATTTGGGATATTCCTTTTGGTGTCATTTAATATCATATCTAATGTCACCTGTATCCTTAATATAGCAAAGGATAAACGATTTTTCCTTAGTGATTTTGCACAATTCTTGATCTATTTATTATTCAAAATAGATAAAGTAGAACAAATGTTGGTGTTTCCTTGTTTTTTATGTAAGGTAACTTAACATGAACAGGAGGGAGAGCTGAAAGATTTTTTTCTTGGTGAAAACAAAAGCTTGGGTTTGAGGAGACATCCTTTATACAAATAATCGCTGCTGTAGGAAATGTAAAAACAGCAGATTCTGCACATGATTCAACCAGGATTTTTTAGCAAAAATGGTCACGGCCGGATTTGTATGGATGTTTTGCACCGAAAACTCGCCTCAGCA